>Ga0190271_10000395_pt1 | contig 22135 bp, 23 predicted proteins | sample Popmic356T_FD_133747 | JGI IMG/M metagenome (GOLD analysis project Ga0190271, IMG submission 133747) | Populus adjacent soil microbial communities from riparian zone of Weber River, Utah, USA - 356 T | ecosystem: Environmental > Terrestrial > Soil > Riparian zone | place: USA: Utah | collected...
CGAGGCGCCGGCGACGGCGAGGACGGCGCTGGAGCGGTCGATCAGGGCGACGCTGGCATCGAGCAGGCGCGCCGCCGCCCGCGCCACCGCGGGCAGGCCGGCACCCGACTCGACCGCGTCCGAGAGCGCCGCGAGCAACTCAGAAACATCCGCTTTTGCAGGGCTTTTCGACCCCTTGGAGGTTGCCGGCATCGGCCCATTATCCCCACGGGCCCGCGTCTGCGGGGCTAGGCGCCGCTGACGAAATCGGAGATGTCGTTGAAGTAGTAGACGACGACCAGCCCCACGCCCACCCCAGCCGCCACCAGCACCGCCAGCACGAAGAGCGAGAGGAAGCCGGCCGCGGCCTTTTCCCAGAGCCGCCCGTGCGAGCTCAGCGCCGGGACCAGGATCAGGGTCACGAAAGCGACCAGGCAGACCACGCCGGCGCTGGCGTAGAGCCAGTACTGGCTGCCGATTTTGGTTAGGGCGAGGAGCGTCACTGGCGGGAATTCTGGCGCACTTGGGAGATGACCAGGCCGACCAGGGCGCAGAACGAGAAGGAAGCGGCGCCCAGAGCCCAGCCGCCGCTGACGTCGCTGAGGTAGTGGACGTCGAGGTAGACGCGCGAGAGGCCGATCAGGATCGTCAGGGCGAAGCCGCTGACGACGACCGCGGTCGCGCGGGCCATTCCTGGCCGCAGCCGCAGCACGATCGTCAGCGCCAGCCAGAGGTAGAAGACCGAGTGGGCGGCGTGGCCGCTGGGATAGGCAGAGCCCTGGACGTCGATCAGGCCCCCCTCCGGCCGCGGCCGGTCGACCGCCGCCTTCAGCTCCCAGATGCCGAGGCTGATCAGCACCGACCCCGCCACCAGCACGCCGAACTCGGTCCAGCGGCGGCGGGCGGCGAGCGCCGCCGCGCAGGCGATCGTCAAGAGGCCGACGACGGGCCCGGAGCCGAGGAAGGTGACGACCTTGGCGAGGCTGGTCAGCCAGGCGACGCGGAGGCTTTCGACGACGTCGGCGGCGGTGACGTCGCCGGGCGTCGGCCCCGGCTCGCGCCCGACCAGGACGGCGTAGGCGATCAGCACGAAGAGAGACACCGAGAGGGCCGCCAGCAGTGAGGTGAACTCGAGCCCGAAGGTCCCGCCCGGGGTGACCCGGTTCCAGAGGAAGCGCAGCTGCGGCCGGTAGCGGCGGCCCAGCCCGGTCGTCCAGCGCGTCGCCGCGTGCTCGTCGAGCCAGCGCACCGCCTCGCGCCGGTTCTCCGGGACGCGGAAGAAGCGGACCAGGAACACGGTCCCGACCCCGATCACGATCAGGGTGCCGAGCAGGAAGGCGCCTTTGCCGGCGTACTCGGCGGCGCTCTCGACGCTGCGCGAGAAGAGGTAGCCGATGAGGATGTGGGCGCTGGCCCAGAGCCCGGTGCCGAGGATGCTGTAGGGGACGAAGGCCCGGTAGCGCATCCCCGAGCTGCCGGCGATGAAGGGCGCGAGGGCGCGGACGAGGCTGATCCAGCGGCCGATGAAGATCGTCTTGCCGCCGTGGCGACCGAAGTAGTCCTCGACTTTCTCGAAGCGCTCGTGGCTGATCCCGACCCGGGGGCCGTGCTGCAGCACGAAGCCGCGGCCGAGACGGCGGCCGACGAAGAAGCTGGTCGTGTCGCCGAGCCAGGCGGCGAACCAGGCGATCGCGATCAGCAGGTAGATGTCGATCGCGCCCTGGCCGGCGACGGCGCCGCCGATCAGCATCGTCGTCTCGCCGGGGACGACGAGGCCGACGAAGGCGCCGGTCTCGGCGAAGGCGAAGACCCCGACCAGGAGGTAGGTCCAGGCGCCCAGGACTTCGGAGACGTCTTCCAGCAGCCCCTGCAGGTCGATGTGCCCGAGTTCCTGGCTGACGAAGTAGTAGCCGGCCGCCACGGCCAGCGCCAGCGGCAGCAGGAGCAGTTTTTTGCGGCTGCCGCCGCCCTCGCCGGCCATCCTCATGGCGCCACCCCCGCCGCGCAGACGATCGCGTCGTCGCGGTCCAGCTCCGCCGCCGCCGCCCGCGCCGCCTCGAGGTCGGCGAAGAGCCCGACGGCGGTCGGGCCCGAGCCGCTGAGCAGGGCCACCGGGGCGCCGACCTGGCGCAGCCGGTCGAGCGCCGCGCCGATCGCCGGGCGCAGCGAGCGCGCGGCCGGCTCGAGGTCGTTGACGAGCAGCTCCGCGTAGCTGAGCGGCGAGGCGCCGGCGCCGGCGATCCGGCGCAACTCCACCGCCAGGGCGTCCAGCTCCGCGGCCGGGCGGCCGAGGCCGAGCCGGTCGGCGGCGGCGAAGACGTCGGCGGTGCCGAGGCCGCCGCCGTCGGGCAGCAGCACCGCGGCGTGCGGCGCCGGCTCGGGCAGCGGCTCGACCCGCTCGCCGGCGCCCCGGACCAGGGCCAGCGCCGGCCGCAGCTGCGAGGGCACGTCGGCGCCGAGCTCGGCCGCCAGCCCGGCCAGGTCGTCGACCTCGCCCTCGGCGAGGCGGAGGATCGCCGCCGCGTCGGCGCTGCCGCCGCCGAGCCCGGCCGCGACCGGCGTCCGCTTCTCGATCTCGACCCGCAGCGGCTCGCGCTCCCAGCCGCGCTCGCGGAGCGCCGCCAGCGCCCGCGCCGCCAGGTTCTCGCCGTCGACGCCGGCGCAGACCACCTCGTCGCGCTCGGCCGGGGCGACCGCGATCAGGTCGGCCAGGGCCAGCGGCTCGAACAGCGAGCAGAGCTCGTGCAGGCCGTCCTCGCGCGAGGGGCCGAGGTAGAGGCAGAGGTTGAGCTTGGCGGGGGCGTGGAGGAGCATCGGGGCGCTGGGGTCAGCGATCTTGCCGCAACTTCGCGGCGAGGGCGGCGAAATCGCCCGGCGCCAGCGACTCTGCACGGGCGTCCTCGGGCAGGCCGAGGGCGGCGAGGGCGGCGCGGACGGCCTCCCGCGAGCCGGGCCGGACGTGCTCGAGCGAGCGCGCCAGCACCTTGCGGCGGTGGGCGAAGGCGGCGCGGACGAGCGCGCGCGTCTCCAGGTCGGCGGCCGGACCCGTGCGGCGCAGCCGCAGGATTGCCGACTCGACCCGCGGGCGCGGCTTGAAGACGGCAGGGTCGACCGTGCGCAGCAGCTCGACCTCGCAGGCGAGCTGCAGCATCACGCTGGGGGAGCCGTAGACGCGGCTGCCGGGGGCCGACCGCAGCCGCTCGGCGATCTCGCGCTGGACCATCACCGTCCAGCTTCGCAACGAGGGGAGCTCCTCGACCGTGCGCAGGATCACCGGCGTCGCCACCGAGTACGGGAGGTTGGCGACCATCGCGGTGGGGGCCGGCGCCAGTGCCGCCAGGTCGGCCTTGACCGCGTCGCCCCAGTGCAGCTCGACGTTGCCGAGCGCCATCACCGCAGCCAGTCCCGGCTCGAGCCCGCGGTCGATCTCGATCACGTGGACGTGCGCGGCGGCGGCGGCCAGCCGCTCGGTCAGCACCCCCTCCCCCGCGCCGACCTCGAGGACCACGTCGGCAGGATCCAGCTCGGCGTCGCGGACGATCGCCGCGAGCAGGTTGGGGTCGGCGAGGAAGTTCTGGCCGAGCCGGACCACGCGGCTACCAGCCGAACAGCGCGCGGGCGTTGGCCTCGACGGTGCGCTCCAGCTGCTCGTAGGAGACGCCGCGGGTCTCGGCGACGAGGCGGGCGGTGGCGACGACGTTGGCGGGCTGGTTGCGCTTGCCGCGCATCGCCTGGGGGCTCAGGTAGGGGGCGTCGGTCTCGACCAGGATCAGCTCCTCGGGGACCTGGATAGCGGCCTCGCGCAGCTCCTCGGAGCGTGGATAGGTGACGTTGCCGGCGAACGAGCAGTACCAGCCGCGGGCGGCGGCGTCGGCGGCCCGGTGCGGGGCCGAGAAGCAGTGCAGGATCACCCGGCAGCCCCCGGCGCGCTCGTCGAGGGTGGCGAAGATCTCGTCGCTCGCCTCGGTCCCGCCCTCGGGGTCGCGGGCGTGGATCACGATCGGCAGATCGAGCTCGCGGGCGATCTCGATCTGGGCCGCGAAGGCGCGCCGCTGGTCGGCGGCGGGGGCGCCGTCGCGGTAGTAGTCGATCCCGGTCTCGCCGATCGCCCGCACCTTCTCGTGCCGGGCCAAGCGGGCGATCTCGGCGGCCGCCGCGTCGTCGAACCCGGTTGCCTCGTTGGGGTGACGGCCGACGGAGGCGAAGACCGCCTCGTGGCGCTCGGCGCCGGCGATCGCCACCGGGTTCGTCTCCTCGTCCATGCCGACGCTGAGCATCCGCTCCACCCCGGCCTCGACCGCGGCGGCGACGACCTCCGCCTCCTCCCCGTCGCAGAGGAAGAGGTGCGTGTGCGAGTCGATCACCCGCGGGAGTCTAGGAAGGCGACGGCCCGCCAACCCCCACGGGGCGACGGGCCGCCACCCGACAGTGCGATCAGCAGGCCGTGAAGGGGTCCAGGTCGTCGACGGTCGGCAGGCCGAGCGTGACCAGGCCGCTCAGCACTTCGATGTCGCCGAAGGCGCCGCCGAGCAGGGTCGTCTGTTCGGTGAGCGCTTTGGCCTGACTGCAGAGCGAGCCGGTTTTCGAGGTCAGCCCGGAGACCGTGGTGCCGAGGCCGGTCACCGTCGAGTTGAGACCCGTGACCGTCGATTGCAGCGTCGGCAGGTCCGCCACCACGTCTTCCAGATCGGCGCCGGAGACGCCGTCGAGTTTGGAGAGGGCGTCGGAGAGCTCGCCGCTGTCGACACCGCTGAGCAGGCCTTCCAGGTCGGTCACTTTCGGGACCAGGAGGTCTTCGAGCGCGTCGACTTCAAGCGACAACGAGGCGACTTTGGTTTCCAGGCTGGCCAACGAGGTACCGGCACCGGCGCTCCCGGCGGACCCGGCGACGCCGGGATTGCCCTGGACGCCCGGCACCCCCTGGGACCCCGGCGAGCCCTGCGACCCGGCGGCGCCAGAGGCGCCGGCTGGGCCCGAAACGCTCCAGGTCAGCGGACGCTCGCCGCGCTTGCAGCGCTTGCCCTTGACGACCCGCATCGCTCCCTTCGACTTGCCCTTGGCCTTGTAACAGGCGCGGATCTGGCCGTCCTTGACCGGCGAGGCGGCGGTCGCCGGTCCGACGAGGACCAGGCCCGTGATCAGACCGACCACCGCCGCGACGAGGCCCAGCGAGACGCCGAGCCGACTTTTCCCTGCTCCCTGAGGTACCGCGTTGGCTTTCATGGCCCGAACTTCGGCCGGGAACTTCCAGATAAGTCAAAAACTCGTCACTTGTTCGATGTGTTCTATGGAGAGGACCAATTCGCTCCAATAGCCTTCACCCCGCCGTGCCCCACTTCGCCGACCACTACCGCGAGATCTACATGCTCGGCCTGGGCGGGCAGACGCCGGCCGTCCCGGTCTCCGTCGCCGAGCTGGAGCAGGCGGCGATCGCGGCGATGGAGCCGAAGGCGGCCAACTACGTCGGCGCCGGCGCCGGCAGCGAGGACACGATCCGCGCCAACGCCGAGGCCTTCCGCCACTGGCGGATCGTGCCGCGGATGCTCCGCGACGTCGCCGAGCGCGACCTCTCCACCACCCTGCTCGGCACGGCGATGCCGGCGCCGCTGCTGCTGGCGCCGATCGGCGTCCAGGCGATCCTCGACGAGGAGGGCGAGCTGGCGACCGCCCGGGCCACCGCGGCGGTCGGGGTGCCGATCATCGCCAGCACCAACTCCCACTTCACCCTCGAGGAGATCGCCGCCGCGGGCGGTCCCGAGGCGCGGCGCTGGTTCCAGCTCTACTGGCCGAACGACCGCGAGCTCGCCGCCAGCTTCGTCGGCCGGGCCGAGGCTGCCGGCTACGGAGCGATCGTGCTGACCGTCGACACCTTCATCCCCGGTTGGAAGCCGCGCGACCTGCAGCAGGCCTGGCTGCCCTTCCTCAACGGCATGGGCGTCGCCAACTACTTCCAGGACCCGGTCTTCCGGGCGGCGCTGGAGAAGACCCCCGAGGAGGACCAGGGCGCCGCCACCGGCCACTTCCTCGGCGTCCAGGCCAATCCGGCGCTGACCTGGGACGACCTCACCTGGTTGCGCGAGCAGACCGCGTTGCCGATCGTCGTCAAGGGCATCCAGCACGTCGACGACGCCCGCGAGGCCGCCGCGCGCGGCGTCGACGGCATCGTCGTCTCCAACCACGGCGGCCGCCAGGTCGACGGCGCGATCGCCTCGCTCGACGCCCTGCCGCCGATCGCCGCCGCCGTCGGCGACGAGCTGGCGGTCCTCTTCGACAGCGGCATCCGCAGCGGCGCCGACGCCCTCAAGGCGCTGGCCCTGGGCGCCGACGCGGTCTGCCTCGGCCGTCCCTACGTCTGGGGCCTGGCGCTCGGCGGCCAGGCCGGCGTCGAAGCGGTCCTGAAGATGGTCCTCGGCGAGCTCGACCTGACGATGGCCCTCTGCGGGCTGACGCGGACCAGCGAGATCTCAGCGGACCTGCTCGCCCCCAACCCCTAGAGGTCGCGCCGCGAGAAGGCGAAGGCGGCGAGGGCGAGGACGCCGAGCATGTAGACGACGGCCCAGGCGATCAAGCCCGGCGCCGCCGCCTCGGAGCCGCCGAAGGGGCCGAGCTGGAGGACGACGCCGGTCAGGCCCGTGGTCTCGGAGATCAGGGCGTGCAGGCCGGCCGCGTAGAGCCCCTCGAAGGGCAGCGCCCAGCTGGCAGCGCGGCCGATCGTGTGCAGCGAGTCGGAGTCGATCGCGTTGCCGATCTGGGCCAGCAGGCCGGCGGTGAGGCCGGCGCCGAAGACCATGAAGACGACGATCCCCTGTGCGGTGACCGGCAACAGCACCGAGAGCAGCAGCGAGATCGCGGCGATGATCGCGACCGCGAGGGCGAGGCCCAGGGCGGGACCGAGGAGGTGGTCCGGAGACCAGTCGCCGATCGCCGCGGTGAGTGCCGCCGCGGCCAGGTAGACGATCACGACGTAGGCGGCGGAGAGCCCCGCGGCGCCGCCGAAGCGGGCCAGCAGCATCGTCGTCCGCCCGATCGGCCGCACCACCAGCGGCTGCAGAAGGCCGCTCTCGGCGTCGCCGCGGACGGCCCCGAGGGTGAGGAAGACGGCGAGCACGGCGCCGAGGAAGAGGGTGGCGAACATCGCCAGGCCGAAGATCGTCGCGCCGGCGAAGGCGTGCGGGTCGAGGATGCCCTGTTCGCCGCCGGCGAATTCGCGGGCGTCGCGGAAGACGAAGTGGGCGCCGAGCCCGTAGAGCGCCAGAAAGGCGACCGTGAGCGCGAGCACCGCCAGGAAGACGCGGCGCCGCACCCCTTCGCGGACCGAGTGGGCGACGATCGTCAGCGCCGAGCTGAGCGGCGAGGGGCTCACCCGGTCTCGCCCCCTACCGCCTCCAGGTAGACGTCTTCGAGCGAGCTGTGGCGGACCTCGACCCGGTAGACGCGCTCGCCGGCAGCGACCAGCTCGGCGACGATCCGCGGCGCGTCCTCGCGCCCGGCGCCCTCGACGAGGCGGACACCGGCGTCGGTCTCGACCTCGACGCCACCGGCGCCGGCCAGCTCGGCCGGCGTCCCGGCCCTGACCAGGCGGCCCCGGGCGATGATCGCGACCCGGTCGCAGACCAGCTCCACCTCGCTGAGCAGGTGCGAGTTGAGCAGCACCGCGACGCCGCGCTCGCGCAGCCCCTCGAGCAGGCCGCGGACGATGCGGCGACCGACCGGGTCGAGGGCGCTGGTCGGCTCGTCGAGCAGCAGCAGCTTTGGCGAGCCGACCAGCGCCTGGGCGATCCCGAGCCGCTGCTGCATCCCCTTCGACATCGCCTCGACCCGCTTCTCGGCGGCCTCGCCGAGCCCGACCAGGCCCAGCAGCTCGGCGCGTTCGGCGGCGCCCCCCGTCGAGCCGGTCAGCCGCTGGTGCAGGGCCAGCAGCTCCTCGGCGCTGCACCAGCCCGGGAAGCGGAACAGCTCGGCCAGGTAGCCGAGCGCGGCGCGGGCGGGCGGCGAGCCGGCCGGGCGGCCGAGCACCTCGGCGCGGCCGGCGGTCGGGCGCACCAGGCCGCAGGCGATCTTCGTCAGCGTCGACTTGCCGGCGCCGTTGGGCCCGAGCAGCCCGACCAGCTCGCCCGCCCCGACCTCGAGGTCGACGCCGGCCAGGGCCGGCTGTCCCCGGTACTCCTTGCGCAGGCCCTCGACCGCGAGCACCGCGGCCGGCATCAGCTCGGCGAGTCGATCTTCGGGAAGAGGGGCGGGACCCGTTCGACGTGCTGGCCGCCCGGCCGCGAGCCGAGCTCGGCGAGGCCGCGCTCGCCTTCGCCCAGCGCCGCGAGCAGGGTCTCGCTGGTCCGCGGCAGGTAGGGGACGAGCATCAGCGTCGCCACCCGCAGTCCCTCGACCAGGTTGTAGAGGACTTCGTCGAGGCGCTCGGGGTCGGCCTCGTCCTTGGCCAGCTCCCATGGCTTCGTCTCCTCGACGAAGCGGTTGAGGCGTCGGACCAGGACCCAGACCACCTCCAGCGCCTGCGACAGCTCGGCCCGGTCGAGCAGCTCGCTGAAGCGCGCCACGGTCCCTTCGAAGTCCTCGGCAAGGGTGGCGTCGACCGCCGCGACCGGAACCGTGCCGTCGCGGTAGCGGTCGACCATCGCCAGCACCCGGCTGGCCAGGTTGCCGTAGTCGTTGGCGAGCTCGGTCTCGTAGCGGGACTCGAACCCGGCCGTCGAGATCGAGCCGTCCTGGCCGAAGCTGACCTCGCGGAAGCAGTAGTAGCGCAGCGCGTCGGCGCCGAAGCGCTCGATCACCTCGAACGGGTCGAGCACGTTGCCGAGCGACTTCGACATCTTTTTCTCGCCCATCAGCAGGTAGCCGTGGATCGTCATCCGCCGCGGCGGCTCGAGGTCGGCGGCGAGGCAAAGCGCCGGCCAGATCACCGCGTGGAACTTGAGGATGTCCTTCGCCATCACGTGCAGGTCGGCGGGCCAGTAGCGGTCGGTCAGGTCCTCCCCCTCGCGGGCGAAGCCGAGCGCGGTCACGTAGTTGAGGAGGGCGTCGAACCAGACGTACATCCGCTGCTCCGGGTCCCAGGGCAGCGACAGCCCCCACTTCAGGTTCGGCCGCGAGAGCGAGACGTCCTCCAGCCCCTGCTCGATGAACGAGACTGCCTCGTTGCGGCGGAACTCGGGGACGACGAAGTCGGGCCGCTCCTCGTAGAGCCCTTCCAGCTGCGCCTGGAAGGCGGAGAGTCGGAAGAACCAGTTCTCCTCGCGTTCGCGCTCGAGCGGGATCTCGTGGATCGGGCAGGTGTTGCCGGGACCGAGCTCGCGCTCGGTTTTGAAGTCGGCGCAGCGCGGGCAGTACCAGCCCTCGTAGACCCCCTTGCTGACCCAGCCGTTGTCGTAGACGCGCTGGATGATCTCCGCCACCTTCGCTTTGTGCCGCGGGTCCGAGGTGCGGATGAAGAAGTCGTTGCTGGCGTCGATGATCGGCATCAGCGCCTCGAACTTGGCGGCGTTGCGATCGGCCAGCTCCTGCGGCGAGATCCCCTCCCGCTCCGCCGCCGTCTCGATCGGCTCGCCGTGCTCGTCGGTGCCGGTCAGGAAGAAGACGTCCCGGCCCCGCTGCCGCATGTGCCGCGCCAGCACGTCGGCCGCCATCGTCGAGTACGCGTGCCCGAGGTGGGGCTCGGCGTTGACGTAGTAGATCGGCGTGGTGACGTAGTACTTGTCCTGAGCCATCGAGCTGCCCACGCTATCGCCGAGCGCTCATCGGGGCGCCACCGAGGCGCGCGTCGGTCCGACCTCGAGCCCCCTGAAGTAGATCGTCCCCTTCGCGAACATCCCCGCCTGGCGGTACTGGCCGATCCGCACCGAGTTGAGTCCCTCGTCGTTGCTGCGGTCCATCGTCGCCATCTTCAGACGGCGGGTGGCCGGGTCGGCGTTGCGGCCGCGCCCTCCGGCGCCGAAGAACTCGACGGGCCTGTCGTCGATCCACATCTCGACGAAGCCGTGCCTGCCGAAACGCTCGTGGAGGAGCACGCCGATCCAGCGGCCCCGCACCAGCGGCTGCTTGAACGGAGTGTCGAATTCGTAGCTCGAGTTGCGCTGCCATTGGAGGCTGTCGCCGGCGAGTTCGAGCCGCCAGGGGCTGGTGCCGCGGAAGGGGGGGCCGTAGACCTCGACCAGAGTCACCCAGCCGCCCGGGTCGACCTCGGGGTAGGACTCGGGGACGAGGAACTCGGTCGCCAGCCAGACGTTGGCGCCGGCCCCGACCAGGTCCGGGGAGACGAGCTGCGCGCGCGGGTTGTCGGTCGGCGTCAGCGGCTCGACGTCGCGGTCGAAGACGGTCAGCCTCAAGGCCCGGGCGCCGCCCCCGAGCGGGTCCGGGACCTCGGCGATCGCCCCCGGCGCCCCGTAGGAGACCGGGAAGTCGGCGATCCGGGCGCCGGCGAAATGGGGAGTCGGGGCGACGCGCTCGCGGGCCGCGTGCGCCCAGACGCTCGCCGCGAGGCCCAGCGCGGCGAGGGCGAGCAACGCGGAGGCAAGGACGAGCGGGCGCCGGCGAAGAAGCTGGGCGCCGATACCCACGAGCCCTAGCGCCGAGCCTCGCGCCCGGTCAGGGCCTTGTAGAGGTCGTTGGCGCGGGTGCCCGTGAGGGCCGCGACGACGCTGGCGGCGGCGCGGGGCCGGGCGCCGGACTGGACCAGGTGGCGCAGCGCGTCGACGGCGAAGCCGACGTCTTTGTCGTGCTCGGCGGCGGCGGCCGGGCCGATCACGATCACGATCTCGCCTTTGACGTCGCTGCGGAAGCGGCGGGCGAGGTCGCCGAGGGTGCCGCGGGCGACCTCCTCGTGCATCTTCGAGAGCTCGCGGCAGACGGCGGCGGGTCGGTCCGGCGCCAGCGAGGCGAGCGCCCCCAGCGACTCGCCGATCCGGCGCGGCGACTCGAAGGCGACGACGGTCTCGGTCGAGCGCAGCACCCGCTCCATCTCACCGGCCCGGCGCGGCAGGAAGCCCTCGAAGCGCCAGCGGTCGGTCGGCAGGCCGGAGGCGACCAGGGCCACCGGCACCACCGAGGGACCGGGCAGCACGGTGATCTCGAGGCTGCGTTCGATGCAGCGCCGGATCAGCTTGTAGCCGGGATCGGAGATGCCCGGCATCCCGGCGTCGGAGACCAGGGTCACGGTGTCGCCGCGCTCGATCCGCTGCGCCAGCTCGGTGGCTCGGGCCGTTTCGTTGCCCTCGTGGTTGGAGACCAGCCGCGGCGCCGGCCGGATCCGCAGCTTGTCGAGCAGGCCCCCGGTCCGGCGCGTGTCCTCGCAGGCGATGTAGTCGGCGCTGACCAGCGCCTCGCGCATCCGCGGGGTGACGTCGTCGAGGTTTCCGATCGGGGTCGGGCAGACGACCAGCCGGCCCGGCATCAGCCCCGCCCTTTCTCGTATTCGACCCGGGCCAGGGCGGCGGCGCCGATCACGCCGGCGTCGCTGCCGAGGGTGGCCTCCAGGATCGGCGTCTGGTTCATCGGGTTGAGCGCCCGTTCGCGGACTTCGCGCCGCGCCGGCTCCAGCAGCAGCTCGCCGGCGGCGATGACGCCGCCGCCGACCACGATCGCGGCCGGCTGGAAGATGTTGGCGAAGCTCGAGCAGGCGACCCCGAGGCGACCGCCGATCAGGTCGAAGACGGCGATCGCGGTCTCGTCGCCGGCCAGCGCCGCTTCGGTGACGACCTTGCCGTCGACCTCCTTGCCTTCCGCCAGCGCCCTGCCGAGCGCCGAGTCCGGGGTGCTTTCCGCCACCGCCCGGCCCTCGCGGCCGAGCGCGGTCCCCGAGGCCAGTGCCTCGACACAGCCGTGGTTGGGGCAGTTGCCCTGGCAGGGCGGGCCGTCGGCCTGGATCACCGTGTGGCCGAGCTCGGCGCCGGCGCCGGTCGAGCCGCGGTAGAGCTCGCCGTTCAAGACCAAACCGCCGCCGATCCCGGTCCCGATCGTCAGCATCACCATGTCGTCGGAGCCGCGGCCGGCGCCGTAGAGGTACTCGGCCAGCGCCGCCACGTTGGCGTCGTTGTCGAGGAAGACCGGCAGCCCGACCTTCTCGCTGACCAGGTCGCGCAGCGGCAGGTCGGAGAGCGGCAGGTTGACGGCCGAGATCGCCACCCCGGCCTCTTGGTCGATCGTCGCCGGGATCCCCAGCCCGACCGCGACCGCGTCCGGTCGCGCCTCGCGCGCCTCGGAGACCTCGCGGACCAGCAGCTCGACCAGCTCGTCCTCGCTCTGGCCGGTCGAGGCCTCGCGGCTCTCCCAGAGAGTCTCGGTTCCAGCGAGGACGCCGACGAGCATCTTCGTACCGCCGAGATCGACGCCGATCGTCTCGGCAGCGCTCATCGCGAAAAAGGGGCTGGAAGACGGACGACCGGGGGCATCGGCATGATTTCTAGCCCTTTTATGCCCGACGATGGCGAGCAGCGACCTTCGGGACCGCCCGAGTACAAGGTCTACCGGTCCCGCAGGAGCATCTTCTCCCGGCTGAAGTCAGCCGACCTCGCGCGCCTGCGCGAGCGCGCAAAGCTGCCTGGGAAGCGGCCTGGAGGCGACCGCGAGCCCGGCGAGCGGCGTCTGCCGGGGGCCCCGCGGCCGGCCGCGAAGCGGATTCTCAAATGGGTCGGGATCGCCGTTTTGGGATGGATCTTGCTCAGCTTCCTGGCCTTCGCCGTCTCCGCCCAACTGCAGTCGTTCAAGCTCTCCGGCGAAGCGAAGGATGCCCTGCACGGCAACCCCCTGCTGCTGCCGAGCGCCCAGACGATCCTCGTCCTCGGCACCGACGCCCGCCCCCCCACCAGCAAAGAGCCCGGCGCCGCGGCCTCGGAGGAATGCTTCGAGCAGCAGTCGCGCGGCGAGGCCCCCCACGACGGCTGCTCGGAAGGCCAGTTCCGCGCCGACACGCTGATGTTGATCCGGGCCGGCGGCGGCGCCTTCCGCAAACTCTCGATCCCCCGCGACAGCTACGCCGAAATCCCCGGCCACGCGCCGCAGAAGATCAACGCCGCCTTCGCCTTCGGCGGCGCCGCCCTGCAGATCGAGGCGGTCGAAGAGTTCCTCGGGATCCAGATCGACCACGTCGCGATCGTCGACTTCACCGGCTTCGAAGACCTGATCGACGCGGTCGGCGGCGTCGTCGTCGACGTCCCGCAGAAGATCTGCGCCGACATCTCGGGCGGCGCCGGCGGCGGCCAGGGCGGCGTCACCGTCCGGCTCAGCAAGGGCGAGAACACCCTCAGCGGCGAAAAGGCCCTCGCCTACGCCCGCGTCCGCAAGCCCAGCGAATGCCCGGGCCCGGGCAGGAGCGCCTACTCGCTCGGCTACGACGACATCGACCGCGAGAAGGCCCAGCAGGCGGTCATCAACGGCATCAAGGACCGCCTCACCGACCCCCTCCGCGCCCCCTACAACTTCGTCAAGGGCCCGATCATCGGCTGGGACGCCCCGAAGGCCTTCGTCAGCGACATGGGCTTCTTCACGATGCCGCAGCTGGTCCTGGCCGCGGCGATCGGCGGCAGCTCCCCCGCCGACGTCCTCTGCGCGGCGCAGAACGCCGGCTGCGGTGCCGGTCCCGAAGGCAGCATCGAGGTCCCCGACTCCGCCCGCCAGCAGGCCGTCAAGCGGCTGATCGACGGCTGAGCCGATTCGATTGCTGAATTGAGCCGCCCATAGCCGGCTCAATTCAGCAGCGAACGTCAATCCGCAGAGGCAGGGGCCTTGGAGTCGCTCTTCGACTCGCCCGAGGAGCTCGAGTCGGAGCTCTTCGGCTCCTTGGAGCTCTCGCTCGAAGAGCCGTTGCCGCCGCCGCCCTTCTTCTTGCCGTAGTCGGTGTTGTAGAAGCCGCTGCCCTTGAAATGGACGGCGACCGGGTGCAGGACGCGCACCGCCGGGGCGCCGCACTCCTGGCACTTGGTGAGCGCGTCGTCGCTCATCTTCTGGATCACGTCGAAGACGTGGCCGTTGTCGCATTTGTACTCGTAGATCGGCATGAGGGTGCGTGATTATCGCAGTCGGTACGGTTCCGACCATGTCGACGACCGAGCAGGACGCCCGCCCGACCGAGGTTTCGATGGAGGAGATCGTGGCGCTGTGCAAACGGCGCGGCTTCGTCTTCCCCTCCTCGGAGATCTACGGCGGCGTCGGCTCGACCTACGACTACGGCCACTACGGGGTGCTGCTGAAGAACAACGTCAAAGCCGAGTGGTGGCGGGCGATGCTGCAGGACCGCGAAGACATCGTCGCCCTCGACTCGGCGATCATCCAGAACCCCAAGGTCTGGGAGGCCTCCGGCCACCTCGCCGGCTTCACCGACCCGCTCGTGCAGTGCCTCGGCAAGTGCAAGAAACGCTGGCGGGAGGACCACCTGCGCGAGGCGATCGAAGCCGAGGGCGGCGACCCGAACGCGGAACTGCGCTGCCCGCAGTGCGGCGGCGAGCTCTCCGAGCCGCGCCAGTTCAACCTGATGTTCGAAACCCACGTCGGCCCCGTCGCCGGCGAGGGCTCCGAGGTCTACCTGCGCCCCGAGACCGCCCAGGGCATCTTCATCAACTTCAAGAACGTGCTCGGCTTCGCCCGCAAGAAGCCGCCCTTCGGGATCGCCCAGATCGGCAAGTCCTTCCGCAACGAGATCACCCCCGGCAACTTCATCTTCCGGACCCGCGAGTTCGAGCAGATGGAGATGGAGTTCTTCGTGCCGCCCGCCGACGCCGAGAAGTGGCACGAGGTCTGGATGGAGGAGCGCGAGCGCTGGTACACCGAGCTCGGCATCCGCCCCGACCACCTGCGCGTGCGCGCCCACGGCGCCGACGAGCTCTCCCACTACTCGGCCGCGACCAGCGACATCGAGTACCTCTTCCCGATCGGCTGGTCGGAGCTGGAGGGGATCGCCAACCGCGGCGACTTCGACCTCACCCAGCACGCCAAGTTCAGCAACGAGAAGCTCGAGTACTTCGACCAGCAGACCAAAGAGCGCTACGTGCCCCATGTGATCGAGCCCGCCGCCGGCGCCGACCGGGCGACGCTGGCCTTCCTGGTCGACTCCTACGAGGTCGAGGAGGTCGAGGGCCGCCAGCGCACCGTCCTGCGCCTGCACCCGAAGCTGGCCCCGGTCAAGGTCGCCGTCCTCCCGCTCGTCTCCAAGGAGGGGATGCCGGAGAAGGCGCGCGAGATCTACCAGGACCTGCGCCGCCGCCTCCCCGCCGAGTTCGACGAGGGCGGCTCGATCGGCAAGCGCTACCGCCGCCAGGACGAGATCGGCACCCCTTGGGGAATCACCGTCGACCACCAGACGATGGAGGACGACACCGTCACCCTCCGCGACCGCGACTCGCTCGACCAGGCCCGGGTCCCGATCGAGGGCCTCGGCGACGACCTCGTCGCCCGCCTCGGGGCGCCCTGGCGCAGCCCCAAGCTGGGCTGAGAAACCACACCGCCCCCGGTGAGGGGGTTAGGCTCGCGCTGTCCGTCCCCGGCGATCGGAGAGCAGTTGGCCTACGAGATGAAGATTCGCGGCACCGAGCAAGAGGTGAAGATCCGCAGTCCCTGGGCCGTCGCCCTGCTGCCGATCGTCACGCTCGGCATCTACCACCTGGTCTGGTGGTACAAGATCAACAAGGAGCTGAAGGCCTACGGCGAGGCGAAGGGGTACGACCTCGGCCAGAACCCGACCAACTCGCTGCTGGCGCTGTTCCCCGGGGCGCTGATCATCGTCCCCGCCCTGGTCACCTACTGGCGCGGGACCAAGCGCGTACAGGGCGCCTCGAAGGTCGGCGGGCGCGAGCCGGTCAACGGCTGGATCGTCTTGATCCTCTACCTGCTGATCTCGCCCGGGATGTGGGCCTATCTGCAGGTCTCCCTGAACAACCTCTGGGAGCAGGAGGCGGAGCCCCTCCCCGGCCAGCCGGCGCCGCCGGCCGCCGAAGAGATGCCGCCCCCGGCGCCCTCAGCCGAGTAGGAACGCCTCGACCGCGCTCGCGTCGGCCGCGAGCGCGGTCTCGTCCTTCCGCGTCACCTTGCCGAGGTGCTTGATCGTCACCTCGCCGCCGGCGTAGCCCCAGGTCGCGACGGCGCGGCCGCCGACCAGGGCGAAGGGTCGGAAGAGGCCGTTGTTGCTGACCAGGAGCTTGTGGGGGCCGACGATCTCCTCGCGTGAGGTCCAGCCCAGCAGCAGTGGCTCGTAGGCGCCCAGCAGGCGCGGTGGCGGCAGCTCGGTCGAGCGCTCGCGGCCGGCGAGGTCGACCCGGCCGTCCTCGCGCTCGACCAGCTCCGAGGCGATCGCGCCGAGGCCGGCGCGGGCGTCGCGCAGCGGCAGGCCGGACCAGCGGGCGAGGTCGCGGTCGTCGGCGGGGCCGTGGCCGGCCAGGTAGCGCCGTGCCAGCTCGGCCAGGGCGGCGTCGCGGTCGGGCGCCTGCCACGGTCCCAGCCAGTCCTCGACCAGCGCGTAGGCGTGTTGCTTGCCCTGCATCGGGCCGCGCACGAGGATGCCGCGGACCGCGGCCAGGAACATCAGGTGGATGAAGGACCGCCCGACGACCGACCCGTCGGCGCTCTCCACGCGCTCCTTCAGGTCCTTGCCGATCAGCGGCCCCTCCTCCCCGAGCGCCCGCGCGACCGTCTTCAGCGCCCGCTCGGTCCGCGCCTCCGAGACGCCTTCCTGGCGCAGTCGCCGATTGGCGCTGGTGAGGAGCGGCGGCGTCGTCAGCGACTGCAGCAGCGGGTAGTCCTCGCTGCGGACCAGGTGCAGGGTGCCGCGGTTCAGCCAGGCGATCAGGATCGAGCGCTCCTCGCTGAAGGCGCAGTCGACGTCGGCGGCGCTCAGCCCCGCGGTCCGCGACCGCACCGCCAGCCGCGCCCCACGCGGGTCCTGGCCCTGCACGGCGAGCAGCAGCTCCGGGACCGCGACGACGCTGCGCAGCGGCGGTCCCGAGAGCCCCTGGGCAGAGATCCGTTCGGCGATGTGCGGTGGGACGCGACTCACCGGCCTATCCTGCCCGACGTGAAGGGGAGCCTGCTGAAGAACCGCGATTTCCGCTTGCTGAGCGGCGCCGTGGGACTTTCGGCGGGTGGCGACTGGGTGGCGATGGTCGCCCTCGGCCTCCACGTCAAGGAGATCAGCGACTCCGGCTTCGCGGTCGCGGCGCTGTGGATCTGCCTGTTCGGGCCCTCGGTGCTGGTCGCCGGCCACGCCGGCCTGCTCGCCGACCGCTTCGAGGCCAGCCGCCTGCTGGCGCTCGTCTCCGCCGCCGGCGCGGTGCTGGCCCTGGCGCTCAGCTTCATCGCCGGCCTCGTCCCGGTCCTGGTCCTGACCGCGCTGCTCGGCGTCGTCTTCGCGATCTCCTCGCCGGCCGAGTTCGCGCTGGTGCCGGCGATCGCCGGCGAGAAGCGGATCCAGGCCGCCAACGGCCACATGGAGACGATCCGCTACATCGGCTTCGGGGTCGGGCCGCTGCTGGGCGGCCTGCTCTTCGCCGCGGGCGGCCTGCAGCTGGCGATGCTCGTCGACGCGCTCAGCTTCGCCCTCGTCGCGGTCGCGGCCCTGGCGCTGCGGACGCGGCGACACCCGCGCGAGCTCGCGGACGGGGAGCGCCCGCCGCGCGCCCGCGACGGCATCGCCTTCCTCTTCGCCGACCGCACCCTCTCGCTGGTGATGGTCGTCGCCTTCGCCTCGCTGCTGTTCATGTCGGCGGTCTGGGTCGGCGAGCTCTTCTTCGTCGAGGACGTGCTCGGCCGGGGCGATGTCTCCTACGGGGCGATGCTCTCGATCTGGACCGCGGGGATGGCGCTCGGCGCCCTGCTGCTCTCGCCGCGCGTCGCCGCCTACGCGCTGGCCAGTGTCGGCCTGCTCGCGGCGACCGTGCAGGGACTGGCGCTGGCGCTGCCCGCCCTCTGGCTCAGCTTCGCCTTCTTCCTTGCCTGCGCCTTCGCGGGCGGGGTCGGGCACGGGCTCAAGAACGTGATGTTCCGCAGCCTCATCCACCTCCAGGTCCCCAGCCACCTGCACGGCCGCGCCTTCGCTGCCTACAACGGCATCCGCAACTCGGCCGAGCTCGGCGCCTTCGCCGCCGGCGGCGTCCTCGTCGCCGCGATCGGCGCCCGCGGCACCCTCGCCATCGCCGGCGGCCTCTCGGCCCTGGCCGGCGCGATCGGACTGCTGGCCCTGCTGCGCCGCTACCGGGGCCTGGTCCCGACCGACCCGGTCGGGACGCCGTAGCGCCCGTGACCGGGCGCTAGTCGACCGAGACGAGGTCGACGACGAAGACCAGGGTTTCGTTGGGCCCGATCGCCGGCGGGTAGCCTTCCGGCCCGTAGGCGAGGCCCGCTGGGATGACCAGCTCGCGGCGGCCGCCCGGCTTCATCCCGACGATGCCCTCGTCCCAGCCGGCGATCACTTCGCCGGCGCCGAGCGTGAAGGCGAACGGTTCGCGTCCCCAGGAGGTGTCGAACTCTTCTTCGCTGTCGTAGCCGACGCCGACGTAGTTGACGGTGACCCGGTCGCCGGCCTTGGCGGCGGGGCCGCTGCCGGTGACCAGGTCGGTCTTCTCGAGGCCCTGCGACGGCGAGCCGTCGGGAACCGTGACTTCCGGCTTGGTGCTGGTGTCCTGGCTGGCGGCGCCTTCGCTCTGGGCGGCCTCGGTCGTCGTCGGCTGCGTCGTCGAGTCGTCGTCGCCACCGCCGCAACCGGCGATCGCCAGGGCCAGGGCCAGACAGGCGACGACGATCGGGATCGGGCTCCTCCGCACGGCGGGCATCCTAGTCGGGAAGCGGTCGGCGGGCGCTGAGGTTTGCGGCGGCGGCGATCGCTAGTCGATGTCGACCAGGTCGATCGAGTAGACGAGCGTCGAGTTGGGCGGCGCCGCGCCCGCCTGCTGGTTGCCGAATCCCAGCCGCGGCGGGATCGTCACCAGGCGCCGGCCGCCGAGCCTCATCCCTTCGATGCCGCGGTTCCAGCCGACCGTGACTTCGGGGTCGCCGAGCGCGAACACGAACGGCCCGTCGCGGGTCCAGCTGGTCTCGGCGAAGGTGTCGCCGGTGTCGTGGAGCACGCCGACGTACTGGATGCTGACTTCGTCGCCCTGCTTGGCCGGGGGGCCCTTGCCGACGATCAGGTCCTTGGTGACCAGGCGGTTCGGCGCCGGCCCCTTGGGGACGGTCACCGTCGGTTTGCTCCGGACCGGCAGCGGGCGGTCCAGGGTCGGCGCGGTCGCCGCCGCGCTGGTCGTCTCGGTCGAGGACGAGTCCTCCCCACCGCAGCCGGCGATCGCCAGCGCCACGCACACCGCGATTGCAGTCAGCGCCCCACGCACGGCTCCATCCTAGCCGTTGGGGCAAAAACTGCCGAACGCTCAACCGCGTCCGGAGAGACGGTCCCAGGCGCGCCGCAGCGGCCCGCGGCCGCCACCAGCGGCGAGGTCGGCCGGGTTGACCGAGAGCGAGCCGGGGTTGGCGCTCGGCGCCGGCAGCTTCGCGGCCGCCCCCGCGTCGACCTTGAGGACCACCCCGCCCTCGTAGATCTGCCCGACCTCGGGGGCGTCGACGAAGCGATGCCCGCCCGGGCCGGCCGTGGTGTCGAAGACGATCCCGTCGAACATGTTGGCCTCCGGCGCCGCCATCACCCGGACGACGCGGCCGAGACGCTCGCCGTCGCTCGAGTAGACCGGCACCCCCTTGGGCAGGGTCAGGTACGAGGTCGGCGGGCCCAGATCCTCCATGCGCGGAGCCTAGCTTAGGGTCTCCCGATCGACTCGCCGCTCCTCACCTCGGTGCTGCTGCCGGCCGCGATCGCGGTGATCATGTGCAGCCTCGGGCTGACCCTCACCCGCGAGGACTTCCGGCGCGTCCTCGTCGCTCCGCGCGGCGTCGCGATCGGGATGCTCAACCTGGCCCTGATCTCGCCGCTGCTGGCGCTGGCGATGGCGAGCCTCTTCGACCTGCGGCCGGAGCTGGCGGTCGGCCTGGTCCTGCTCGGGGCCTCCCCCGGGGGGATGATGGCCAACATGCTGACGCACCTGTCGCGCGGCGACACGGCGCTCTCGGTGACGATGACGGCGATCAGCAGCGTCGGCGCGGCGATCACGGTGCCGCTCTTCCTCGGCCTCGCCACCAGCCACTTCGGCGCCGACGTCGGCGACGTCGGCATGGCCGGCGTGGTCGCCCGGGTGCTGGCGATCACGATCGTCCCGGTCGCGCTCGGGATGGAGCTGCGACGCCGCTGGCCGCAGCGCGTCGAGGCCGTCTACCCGCGGGTGCGGCGCCTCTCGCTGAGCCTCTTCGCGATCGTCGTCCTCGGCGCCATCGTCAGCGAGAACGACACCGTCCGCGAGAGCCTCGCCGAGGTCGCCGGCGCCGCCCTCGCGCTCAACGTGACGGCGATGACGCTCAGCTACGGGATCTCCAAGCTGGCCCGGCTCGACGACCGCCAGTCGACCGCGATCGCGCTCGAGCTGGGGATCCACAACTCGGCCCTGGCGATCGCCGTCGGCGCCTCGCTGGCCGCCGACGTGGCGATCCCGGCCGCCGTCTACAGCACCTTCATGCTCTTCACCGGCGGCGCCTTCGCCTGGGCGATGAGCCGGCGCATCGGTGCCGACGAAGAAGCTGGACAGCGGCCCGCGGAGGCTTAGACTCAGCCCCGGGTCTGGGGTTGACACCAACGAGGGGAGCAGGGATGAACCTGGCATCGATCGTCACCGAGAGCGCCGCGAAGGTGCCGGAGAGCTCGGCCGTGCGGTTGGGCGAGCACGAGCTCAGCTACGCCGAGCTCGACGACCGCAGCGCCCGCCTGGCGACGCTGCTGCGCGAGCGCGGCCTCGAGCCGGGCGACCGGGTCGGAGTGATGCTGCCCAACGTCCTCGACTTCCCGGTCGCCTACTACGGCGTTCTGCGCGCCGGCGGCGTCGTGGTGCCGATGAACGTGCTCCTGAAGCGGCGCGAGATCGCCTTCTACCTGGAGGACTCCGGCGCCAAGCTGCTGCTCTACTGGCACGGCTTCGGCGAGGACGCCCGCGGTGGCGCCGCTGACGCGGGCGTCGAGGCGATCGAGGTCGAGTCGGCCGCCTTCGCGGCGACGCTCGCCGAGCGGCAGCCGAGCCCCGAGCTCGCCGACACTGCCGACGACGACACCGCGGTGATCCTCTACACCTCGGGCACGACCGGCAAGCCCAAGGGCGCCGAGCTGACCCACCAGAACCTCCTCCGCAACGCCGACGTCTGCTCGCGCCGGACCTGCCAGATCGCCGCCGGCGACGTCGTCTTCGGCGGCCTGCCGCTCTTCCACTCGTTCGGCCAGACGGTCAGCATGAACGCCTCGCTGAAGGTCGGCGCCTGCCTCACCCTGGTCCCCAAATTCGATCCCGGCGAGGCGCTGGCGACGATCGACCGCGACGACGTCACCCACTTCTACGGGGTGCCGACGATGTTCGGGGCGCTGCTTCACCACCCCGGCCGCGAGGACCACGACACCTCCTCGCTGCGCACCTGCATCACCGGCGGCGCCTCGATGCCGGTCGAGGTGCTGCGCGGCTTCGAGGACGCCTTCGGGGCGATCGTGCTGGAGGGCTACGGGCTCTCCGAGACCTCCCCCGTCGCCTCCTCCAACCAGCCCGAGATGGAGCGCAAGCCGGGCTCGATCGGGACCCCGATCGAAGGGGTGGAGATGAAGGTCGTCGACGAGGACGACAACGAGGTCGCCCAGGGCGAGGTCGGCGAGATCGTGATCCGCGGGCACAACATCATGAAGGGCTACTGGGAACGGCCCGAGGCGACCGAGGAGGCGATGCGCGGCGGCTGGTTCCACAGCGGCGACATGGCCCGCATCGACGAGGAGGGCTACTTCTTCATCGTCGACCGCAAGAAGGACATGATCATCCGCGGCGGCTACAACGTCTACCCGCGCGAGGTCGAGGAGGTCCTCTACGAGCACCCGAAGATCCGCGAAGCCGCGGTCCTCGGCGTCCCCCACGACCAGTGGGGCGAGGAGATCGGCGCCGCCATCGTCCTCCACGAGGGCGAGGAGCTCGATCCCGAGGAGGCGAGCGCCTACGTCAAGGAGCGGATCGCCGCCTACAAGTACCCGCGCGTCGTCTGGTTCCTCGACGACCTTCCCAAGGGCCCGACCGGGAAGATCCTCAAGCGCGAGATCGAGGTC
>Ga0190271_10000396_pt1 | contig 22109 bp, 31 predicted proteins | sample Popmic356T_FD_133747 | JGI IMG/M metagenome (GOLD analysis project Ga0190271, IMG submission 133747) | Populus adjacent soil microbial communities from riparian zone of Weber River, Utah, USA - 356 T | ecosystem: Environmental > Terrestrial > Soil > Riparian zone | place: USA: Utah | collected...
CGATCTCAAGGGCAACCGCAAGGACATCGAGGGCAAGCTCGGCCGAAAGCTCAGCGAATATGAGTTCGCCTCGTGGCTGATGTACCCGAAGGTGTTCACGGACTTCGCTGCCGCACAGGAAAACTATGGCCCGGTGAGCGTGCTGCCGACGCCGACCTATTTCTACGGCATGAAGCCGCATGACGAGATCTTCGTCGACATTGAAAAGGGCAAGACGCTGGTCGTGCGCTGCTTCGCCATCGGCGAGGTGGACGAGAAGGGCATGGTCACGGTGTTCTTCGAGTTGAACGGCCAGCCGCGCCGCATAAAAGTGCCGGACCGTGCGCATGGCGCTTCCAACGGCAAGGCCCGCCGCAAGGCCGAGCCTGGCAATGAGGCGCATATAGGGGCGCCGATGCCGGGTGTGGTCTCCACGCTCGCAGTCGCTGCCGGCCAGGGGGTCAAGGCCGGTGACGTGTTGCTGTCCATCGAGGCGATGAAGATGGAAACGGCGATGCATGCCGAACGCGAAGGGACGATTGCCGAAGTGCTGGTCAAGACAGGCGATCAGATCGACGCCAAGGATTTGCTGGTGGTGTATGGGTAAGGAGACAAGTCGGAAATCCTGCCTGTGGGTGGTGAGCAGCTGGGTCAGCTTGATCGCGCATGACCTGGTCATGATGTGGCCTGACGGCCTCGGCTCTGACATTGCCTCTGCATTGCCCCGGCAGAGGTCGCTTGAAGGCGAGCGGCTCGGTCTGCTAGGTTACAAGCATGCCTATGTCACCCAAACCCCTTTCAATTGACGAAGCGACTGCTCCCGCAGTCGGCGAACCGTCTGAAGACGTCCGAGCGTGGCAGGCCACCAAGATTAAGGCGGGCCTGAAGGCAGCCGACGAGGGCCGCTTTGCTTCACCCGATGCAGTGAAGGCCGTAATCCGGAAATTCATCCCGAATGGATGAACTGATCTGGACCGAACCAGCGCTCCAGAACCTCGACGATATCGGTTCCTACATCGCTCTAGACAATCCGCGCGCAGCCGAAAGTGTCGTGCGTCGGATCGTGGAGACGGTTTCCATTCTGACATACCATCCTAAGATTGGCCGGATCGGACGCGATCCAACGACACGCGAACTCGTCGTGACCGGGACACCCTATGTCGTCGTCTATCGATTTCGTGAACGTATCGAGATTATTGCTGTCTTTCACGCGGCAAGGAAGTGGCCTGACAGTTTTGCATGAATTCGAGCCATCAGCTTTGCTAGCCGCGATTGGAGCACGTAACTCGTGATTCCCTGGGTTGAACTCGATCAAACCACAACGCCGGATGGCCAGAAACTTCGCCTCAAGCAGCGCGGAGAAGAATTCTCCATCATGCTCGGCGCCAACGAGTTGATGAACAGCCGCCTCAGCGGCTCTGAAGAAGCGCTGGCGCGATTGGCGATTGAACGGCTCGGCATGGCGAAGTCCCCCTATGTTCTGATTGGCGGGCTTGGCATGGGGTTCACCCTGCGCGCCGCGCTGGCCGAGCTCAGCGCCTATGCGCGGGTTGCCGTGGCGGAGCTCATCCCCGCAGTGGTTGGCTGGGCGCGCGGACCGATGGCGGCGGTGTTTGGCGGCTGTCTGGACGACTCGCGTGTTGTCATTCAGGAGCGCGATGTCGGGCATAGTATTGCCGGCTCGAAGAACGCCTATGACGCCATTCTGCTTGATGTCGACAATGGTCCGGAAGGGCTCACTGTCGAGAGCAATGACGCGTTGTATTCGGTCGCAGGTCTGGCGCGCACCTATACATCGCTCAAGCCGGGCGGAGTGCTGGCGGTGTGGTCGTCAGGCCCCGACGCAGGTTTTACGCGTCGGCTTGGACAAGCGGGCTTTGTCGTCGAGGAACATAATGTGCGAGCGCGCGGCAAGCGCGGCGCCCGGCATGTGATCTGGCTCGCGGTGAAGGGCGGCTAAGACGGGAAGCCCTCAATCCTCGTGCAGCACGAACTCCAGATAGAGATTTCGTTGCAGCATGGAATGATTGTCGTCTGACATCAGCGACACCATGATGGCGCCGTCCTCGCGCCGCCAGATGTCCATCCCCTCCATATTGTCGATCTGGTAGCTCATATCGGCCTGGATCAGGATCGGCCCATCGGCGGCGGCCACTCCCTTGTTGATCAACTCGGCGGGGATGCGGCGCAGCCGCAGGCCGACGCCGGTCGCCATCGAGAAAGCGCGTTCCAGCAACAGCAGGTCGCCATTGGGCAGGAAGGCGCCGTCGGTGATGTCGAACGTATCGCTGCGCTTGATCGTGAAGATGCCCTTGCGCGGCCCCGACAGCACCGCCGCGAAGATGTTGCCCGCCTTATCGAGGCTCTTCTCCGAGACGATGACGAGTGCGCCTTTGGTCGGTCCGTCCTCAGGGGAAAAGGCAATCGTCTCGAAGCCGCGATTGTTTCGCAGTTCGTGAGCCGGCACCAGGAAATCGAGTTCCCTCAGCTGCTTCGTCTGAAAATCCGGCTGCAGCGCATATTGCACGACGCGATGTTCGCGTTCGTAGCCCACTACGGCCGTGTTGCCGCGCAGACCCAGGCCTTCGGCGTCAATGTCCCATTTCTTCGAGGTTGCGTTGCCGGCGCGGTCGGTCATCTGCACCATGCGGAAGTCGCTGACCCCGGATGGCTTGCCCGCATCGCGCTGGATTGCGCCGTAGAACCAGAAACCGGTATCGGCGACCCCGACGAAATGCTGGCCGCTATCGCGGAACCGGAAGGCCGACAGGGCTCCGAGATCGCGGGCCGTGGACGACATTTCGAGGCCGCCGACAAATTCGAGCGGACCGAAATTCTTCTCGGTGCTGCCAAGTTTGAACGAGGCGATCGGGCGGGCGGTGATCTCTATCCGCTGGATAGGCTCATGATTGGCGCCAAGCGCCGCAGAGACACCAAGCATGGCGACGGCACAGCCACAAATCCACCCGGGAAGGGTTGAGGCGTGTCGGCGGGCGGTGGTCGCGGCCGAGATCATGCCGCGCCGGCTCACGCTGCCCGCCTGCCGCCACGTCTGGCATCGCGCGCGCCTTCCTCCCCGAACAGCGAGGCAAGCTGCTCGGTCATCGCACCCGCCAGTTCCTCGGCATCGACGATCGTCACCGCGCGGCGGTAATAGCGCGTCACGTCATGGCCGATGCCAATCGCCAGCAATTCCACGGGCGAGCGCGTTTCGATCAACTCGATCACCGCGCGCAGATGGCGCTCCAGATAATTGCCGGGATTGACCGACAGTGTGGAATCGTCGACGGGCGCGCCATCCGAGATCATCATCAGGATCTTGCGCTGCTCGGGCCGGCCGATCAGGCGCTGATGCGCCCACAGCAGAGCCTCGCCGTCGATATTCTCCTTCAGCAGCCCCTCGCGCATCATAAGGCCGAGATTGCGCCTTGCCCGCCGCCACGGCATGTCGGCGCTCTTGTAGATGATGTGGCGCAAATCGTTGAGGCGTCCGGGCGTGGCTGGCTTGCCCTCCTTCAGCCACTTCTCGCGCGCCTGTCCGCCTTTCCAGGCGCGGGTCGTAAAGCCGAGGATTTCCACCGAGACGCCACAGCGCTCCAGCGTACGCGCCAGGATATCGGCGCAGGTGGCCGCGACGGTGATCGGCCGGCCGCGCATGGAGCCGGAATTATCGAGCACCAGCGTCACAACCGTGTCGCGGAACTTGGTGTCTCGCTCCTGCTTGAACGACAGCGCCTGCATCGGATCGATGACGACGCGCACCAGCCGCGCCGGGTCCAGATAGCCTTCCTCCAAATCGAAATCCCAGGAACGGTTCTGCTGCGCCATCAGGCGGCGCTGCAAACGATTGGCCAAGCGGCCGACGACGCCCTGCAGATTTGCCAGCTGCTTGTCGAGGAAAGCGCGCAAGCGGTCGAGCTCGTCTTCGTCGCACAGCTCTTCCGCGCCGACAGTCTCGTCGAAAGCCTGGGTGAAGATCTTGTAGTCGAACTGCTTGGCGAGATGGTCGAACGGGTGTTCGGGACGCCGCGCTTCGCCCGGTGTTTCGACGTCGGTGTCGTCATCGTCGGACATATCGTCGGCGTCGGCGTCCATCGCCTCGGTTTCGCCGGCCGGGTCGTCGTCGCTCTCCGACTGGGCGTCTTCCGATTGCGAATCCTCGGCGCCGGAATCGTCCTCGCCGCCTTGCTCGCTCTTTTCCTCGCCTTGCGACTGGTTGTCTTCCTCGTCGTCGGTTTCGTCCGATTTCTGCTCGTCCGACAATTCATCAGCCATCTCGAACGAGACAAGCATCTCGCGAACGATCCGTGCGAATGCCTGCTGGTCGTTCAGCTTGTCAGCCAGCCCGTCGAAGCTGGCGCCAGCCTTATCCTCGATCCACTGCCGCCACAGATCGACAACGCGCCCGCCGCTGGGCGGGACGGCGCGGCCGGTCAGCCTCTGGCGAACGAGCATCGCCACCGCTTCTTCGAGCGGGGCCTCCGAGCGATCCTTGACCTCGACAAAATTGGCCCGGTCGTATTTGTCCTCCAGCATCGTGCCGATATTGTCGGCGACGCCGGCCATGCGCAGCGAGCCGATCGCTTCAACGCGGGCCTGCTCAACGGCATCATAAATGGCGCGCGCCTGCGGTCCCTCCGGCGCCAGCCGGGAATGAATCCGGAAATCATGGCAAGCGCGTTTCAGCGCCATGGAATCGGCCAGTCCACGGGTAACCGCGATATCCTTGCGCGAGATCTTCTTGGGCAGATCCGGCAGGCGGGCCATATTGCCGGCGAGCGCGGGACGATCCTTGGCAAAGGAGACTTCGAGCTCATGGTCGCCGGCGATCGCGCGCATGCAGACGCCGATCGACCGCTTCAGCGCGTCGCTCTCGGCACCGCCCTTGGCTTTGGTGCGTGTGTTGTCGCCTGGCCCAGCCATTGCGCTCAGCCCTTGGCGTCCGCGGGAAGCTGGCCGATATCGATATCCTTCATCGGTTTGCCGCTGCTTTCGACATCCATCGTGCGCGCCGGCGAGATGCCGAGCGCTTTGATGCCCTGATGCAGTCCGTCGTAGGCCACCTTGAAGAATCCGTCGACATAGTATTTGTCGCCGGTCTTGTGGTAACCGGAGGCGAAGGCGAGGTTCACGTCGCCCCCGCGGCGGTAGACCGACAGATGGCCGCCGGACTCCTCGGCGAAGAGGGCATTCGGGCCATCGCCCTGGGATGGGATGACCAGCTTCAGCCCGACAAATTGATCGACCGACTTCATCAGCAAGGTTGCCAGCCCTTCGAAGTTCTGGTCGCTCACAGCGCCGCCGACGCGATAGATGAACGGGTCGGCCGCGAAGCCTTGCCCGCCGAGCGCGGGCATGAGGATCGCGGCGGCAAGGAGTGTGCGCCGGTCGATCACGCTGCTAGCTCAGGACAACGTTGGCCGCGCTCTCCGGCAGTTCCTCACCGAAGGCGCGCTGATAGAATTCAGCCACGACGGAGCGTTCGAGCTCGTCGCATTTGTTCAGGAAGGTCAGCCGGAACGCCATGCCGACATTGCCGAAGATCTCCGCATTCTCGGCCCAGGTGATCACCGTTCGCGGGCTCATCACGGTCGAAAGATCGCCATTCATGAAAGCCGAACGGGTCATGTCGGCGACGCGGACCATCTTGTTGACGATCTGCCGGCCCTTCTCGTTGCGATAGTGCTTGGCCTTGGCCAGCACGATCTCGACCTCATTGTCATGCGGCAGGTAGTTCAACGTGGTGACGATGGACCAGCGGTCCATCTGTGCCTGATTGATCTGCTGCGTGCCGTGATAGAGGCCGGTCGTATCGCCGAGGCCGACAGTGTTGGCGGTGGCAAACAGGCGGAAGGCCGGGTGCGGACGGATGACGCGGCTCTGGTCCAGCAGCGTCAGCCGGCCGGACGATTCCAGCACGCGCTGGATCACGAACATCACATCCGGGCGACCGGCGTCATATTCGTCGAAGCAGAGCGCCACATTGTGCTGGTAGGCCCAGGGCAGAATCCCGTCGCGGAACTCGGTCACCTGCTTGCCGTCCTTGAGCACGATCGCGTCCTTGCCGACGAGATCGATACGGCTGACATGGCTGTCCAGATTGACGCGGACGCAAGGCCAGTTCAGCCGCGCCGCAACCTGCTCGATATGGGTCGACTTGCCGGTGCCGTGGTAGCCGGACACCATCACGCGCCGGTTGAAGGCGAAGCCGGACAGGATTGCCAGCGTCGTCTGCTGGTCGAACAGATAATCGGGGTCGAGGTCGGGCACATGCTCGTTGGCCTTCGTATAGGCCGGCACGACCATCTTGGACTCGAAACCGAATTTCTCCTTCACCGACGCGGTCGTGTCGGGGAGATTGGCGATATCGCGGTCGAGCTGGTTCATTCGCAGTCCTCGTGCCGGTTTGCCCGGAGCTTCCAAGTCTCGGGCCGCGGCTTCTCAATCAGAAAGGGTTCGGCGGCGGTCATAAAGCCTTTTGCAGCCACAAGATAGCTGGAAAAAGGCAGGCATTGCCGCTGGCTCAACAATCGCGCAGTCAGCAAAGACCAGCCTGTTTCAGCACGCGATAGGCCTGCAGCACGTCGCGAAACCGGTCTTCGGAGCCGCGATCGCCGCCATTGGCATCCGGGTGGTGGCGCTTGACCAATTCCTTGTAGCGCGACTTGATCTCGGCGCCGGTCGCCTTGACGTCCAGGCCGAGCGTTTCCAGCGCCTTGGCCTCCAGAGGCTTGGCCTTGCGCTCGCGGGGCGTCGAATTCTGGTTCTGCCCGAACAGGTTGAACGGATCGCGCATGCGGTTGTGGTAGCCGGCGCGGCCGGAGCGCTGCTGGGCGAAATCCGGCGCCGAGCGTGCGCCGGCCGGGGCGCTGCCCATCTTCCAGGTTGGACGATGACCGGTCATCGCCTCCTTCTGGTAGCGCGCGATCTCGGTATCGGCGAGGCCGGAGAAATAGTTGAAGCCGCGATTATATTCGCGCACATGGTCGAAGCAGAATTTGAAATACTGGCCTTCCGCCATACGGCCCACCGGCGCGCGGTGCGTGCCTGGTTCGTTGCAGCCGTCCCACTGACAGACCGGCGCGCGCGACTTCAGCTCCGCGTCGGGATCGCGGCGTACGCGAATCTTTTCGAAATAGCTGGGGTACGACTTCATGCGCGTCCATTTATGGGCGCTTCGCGCCGCGAAACAAGAATTGACATTTCGAGATTGCTGGCCCTAACCGCTGATTTGCGGAACATTTCGACTTTCGCGTTCGAAATGTGATCGGCAAGGATCAAATAGTCATTCGAGGCCGCGATGTCCATTCAGCAACGAATCGAAGCGAAACTCACCGCGGCCCTCTCGCCCGAGCGCCTCGACGTGCTGAATGAAAGCAGCCAGCACGCCGGTCATCATCACGTCGAGTCGGATCATCACGCAACCTTTGATGGCACAGGAGAAACCCATTTCCGTGTCCGCATCGTGGCGAAGCGGTTCGCCGGCATGAGCCGTGTGCAGCGTCACCGCGCCGTCAACGAGCTATTGGCCGAGGAATTGAAGGGTGGCGTGCACGCGCTGGCCATTGAGCCGGCCGCGCCTGGCGAGAAGGTCAGGTGGTGAGGCTACGGCATTGCCAGCATAGCTCTCGCGGCTCATGAGCCGTCAAAGATGTCGCTGAACATCCATACGTTGGTGCAAAACGCGGACGACTACAATTGAGCTGTCCGGGTCTCGATAGAAGATGAAATGTGAGCCGACGGGCAGTTTGAGGTAGCCTTCACGAACGTCCACGCCGCGCCCTGTCCTCGTTCCTGCTGCGATGCCGGCACAGGCCGCAGCAATGTCGCTGAGATATTTGTCCGCTTGGTCGAAGGACCAATTCTGAGCCGTATATAACCAGATGTCTTCGAGATCCGACTCGGCAAGTGGTGAAAGCCGGTAACTTCGATGCTTACCCGGCATGCTTCTCGCGCATTCGTTTCAGAAATGCCTGGCTGTCGAATGGTGTCGGAGCCCCTGACTCTTCCCCTGCAATCAGCGCGGCCTGCAGGGCCTTCACCTTCATCTCGTGCTCTTCGAGCAAACGCAGGCCTGCGCGGACGACATCGCTTGCCGATCCGTATCGTCCGCTCTCGACCTGAGAGTCGACGAAGCCAGCGAAATGATTACCAAGCGATACGGATGTATTGCGTGCCAATCGTCCTGCTCCTTTGCAAGTCTGACCTGTACCAATAATTGGTACTCCACTGCAAAACAAGCGGGTTTGGAGCCCCCTCAGGCGTCGCCCTTGACCACCCCGACAAACGGCAGTTCGCGAAAGGCGTGCGCGACGTCCATGCCGTAGCCGACTACGAAATGGTCGGGACAATCGAAGCCGACATAGTCCGCGTCCAGATCAGTCTGCCTGCGCATGCGCTTGTCCAGCAGCACCGCGATGGAGCAACTCCTGGCGCCGCGCTCCATCATAAGACCCCGGGTGTAGGAGAGCGTCTTGCCCGACTCTAGGATGTCGTCGATCAAAAGCACGTCGCGGCCTTTGACGTCGTTGTCGATGTCGCGCAGCACGCGAACCTCGCCGCTGGTCGTACCGGCGCCATAGCTGGAGATGAAAATGAACTCGACTTCAGGCTCCAGCCCGACATCGTGCATGGCGCGGATCAAGTCTGCAGCGAAAATGAACGAGCCTTTGAGCACCGAGATCACAAGCAGATCGTGATAGTGATGCTCGGCGATTTCCTTGGCGAGTTCGAGATTGCGCCGCGCGATAGTTGAGGCGCTGTAGAGCACCTCGATATCCTTGCCCCGAACAATCGGCATTGCTGTCCTCCCGATGCGCAGTCCCGCGCCACCGGGCCGCTAATCGGCGAAGGTGACGAAAACCGTCTTCACTCCGTCTTTAGGCAGGTCGAGGCGGCTGGAAAAGGCAAAAGTCTGGCCGCTGTCCAAGGGACGGCCGGCTGTCCCCAGCTTGTAGCGTGTCAAGCCGCCCGCTGGCGATATGACCTGGATGTCGAGCGGCGGCACGGCGGCTGTCTCCACGCCGTCATTCACCGCCTGCCCATCGATCAGAAGCACCGGACGATTTCCGCTACGGTCGACCTGTGAAACCACAGACGCGATGCGCAGGCCGGACTCCGGCGGCGCGGAGTCCATCGCGGCAATTGCCGGCCGCACCACCGCATGCCCACCGGCGATCCAGAACGCGGCAGCGGCGACGATTACTCCTGCAACCCAGAAACTCGGGCTGGCGCGGTTTGGGTTCGCTGCTGGCAGGGCGCGGTTGGCATGGCGGCGCAGCATGTCCATTCCATCGAGCTGCGGCATATCCGCGGCATCAGCGGCCGTTGGCCGCAGGAATATCTCGTCCGCGCTTCGGTCCGATCGTTCGCCGGGGTCCAGCGTCACAAACTCCGCATCCACCACATCGTCGATCGCAAATGGTGCTGACTCGGCACGCGTGCCGAACGCTCGCGGGCCCCGGGGGGCTGTATCGGCGTTTGACATGGAGGCACTTCTCTCCAGCGAGTCGTAGCCGAATGCTAAGGCGCAATGGTTAATGCTTTGCGTATTCTGTCTCGTGACGCCCTGAATCAAGCTGGAAATTAACCCCGGCTTAACCATGAAAGGCCGATTGTCTGAAGCCTGCGCAAGAAGCCGCAGCTTCGAAAATCCGGCCGGGCTTACGCACCATGATCCGCTTCCAGAATGTCGGCATGCGATACGGGATGGGCCCAGAGATCCTGCGCGACGTTTCGTTCGAGATTCCGCCGCGCTCCTTCCAGTTCCTAAGCGGGCCATCCGGCGCCGGCAAGACGACGCTGCTGCGGCTCCTGTTCATGTCGCTCAAGCCGACACGCGGGCTGATCAACCATTTCGGCCGCGACCGTTCGCGCATCACCCAATCCGACTTGCCGCAACTGCGGCGGAGGATAGGGGTGGTGTTTCAGGATTTCCGCCTCCTCGACCATATGACCACCTATGAGAACGTGGCCTTGCCGATGCGCGTTCGCGGACGCGAGGAACACAGTTATCGGACCGATGTCGTCGAACTGCTGAAATGGGTGGGTCTCGGCGACCGCATGAACGCATTGCCGCCGGTCCTCTCGGGTGGAGAAAAGCAGCGCGTGGCAATTGCCCGTGCGCTGATCGAACAGCCGGAGATCCTTCTGGCGGACGAGCCCACCGGCAATGTCGATCCGCCATTGGCGCGGCGCCTGCTGAGGCTCTTCATCGAAATGAACCGCCTGGGGACAGCCGTCGTCATTGCGACGCACGACCTTGGCCTGATGGACCAGGTTGACGCGCGCCGCATGATCCTGTCCGGCGGCAGGCTGGAAATCTATGACTGAGCTCGTCGCAGATCGCCGAACCGCGACGGCCGCCGACCGGCCGAAGGAGCAGATGCGCCGGCGCGCGGCGCCGATCGTGCCGCCGCAAAATCTCGCCGGCACGGCGCTGATCATCGTCATCGCCATCATGACCTTCCTTTCCAGCCTGACACTCGGGGCCGTCACGCTCGTCGGCGACACCGCCTCCAGTTGGGAAAGCCAGATTTCGCGCGAGGCGACGATCCAGATAAAACCTGCCGACGGGCTGGACATGGAGGCCGCGCTCGAACGAGCCAGCGCAATCGCCTCCGAGGCAAGCGGTGTTCTCAGCGCCAAGGTCATCGACCGCGAAGCGACGGCCCGGCTGCTTGAGCCGTGGCTGGGCTCCGGCCTGAACATCGACGAACTGCCGGTTCCCCGGCTGATCGTCGTCACGATCGATCCCGAGGCACAGCCGGATTTCACCGCCATAAGGGCGCAACTCGCCGAGTCGCTCCCCTCGGCCTCGCTGGACGATCACCGCACCTGGGTCGACCGCTTGGTTGCGATGGCGCGCACAACCGTCGGCATCGGCTTTTCGGTCCTGGCGCTGATCCTGGCGGCAACGGTGCTGTGCGTTGTGTTTGCGACACGTGGCGCAATGGCCGGCAATGGCCACATTATCGAGGTGCTGCACTTCGTCGGCGCTGAGGCGCGCTTTATCGCCCGCCAGTTCAGATGGCATTTCCTGATGACCGGCATCAAGGGCGCGACGGCGGGCGGCCTTGCGGCGGCTCTCGCCTTCGCAGGCTTTTCCTTCTGGTCAGCCCGCAATCTTGCGACGCCGCAGGCAGACCAGGCGACCGCGCTCTTCGGCCATTTCTCGATCGGCCTGATGGGTTATCTGGGCGTAGCGCTGATCGTTGTGCTGACGGCGGTTCTGACCGCTGCGACCACGCATGTCACCGTTGTAGCATATCTGACCGATCTCGACACCAAACCGCCGGAAGCCTGACCTCAATTCGCCGATTTTGCCGGTGAATTTCGGAGAACGCTATGTTCGAAACCCAACCACAAAGGTACACTATGGGCATGGCCGCCCACGAATCTCCGGTCGGGGTTTATCCTGTCACCCGTCTCGGTCTCACGGGGAAAAGTGGTCAGCGCTCGCGACTGTTCGGGGCGCTGCGTCTCTCGGCGTTTCTCATTCTCGGTGCTTTGGGGCTCTTCGCTGGCGGCTTCGGGCTTTTCGCCAGCCACATCGGCGGCCTGTCGACACCGGCGCAACAGCCGAGCGCCGACGCCATCATCGTGCTGACCGGTGGCCAGGCACGGCTCGACGCGGCGATGGGCCTGTTGAAGTCGGGCAAGGGCAAGAGGCTCCTCATCAGCGGCGTCAATCCGGCGACGCGCCCCAACGAGCTTCGCGCCGCCACCGGCAGCGACCGCGACCTGTTCAACTGTTGCGTCGATATCGACTACGAAGCCCTGAATACGATCGGCAACGCGCAGGAAAGCGCCAAATGGGTGCGCGACCACGCCTTCAACAGCGTGATCCTGGTGACCAACAATTATCATATGCCGCGCAGCCTGCTGGAGCTCGGACGCCAGGTGGAAGCCGATGTGCGGCCTTATCCGGTTGTCGTCCGGCGGCTTGATGAAGGCCGCTGGCTGACCGAGCCCGACGCGCTGCGGGTGCTGTTCACCGAATACACCAAATATCTGGCCTCCCTGGCCCGCGGCCTGATGCCGATCGCGGAGCCATCCCGCGAAACCGAGCTGGTCGGCGCGAGCACCGTCAGCGGCTGACTTCTCACGACGCGTTGCCGTGACGGCGGCTGTTCGTATAACGTCCCCCGCACTCGGGACGGATTCGCACTCATATGCTGCAACTACGCTCGCTGGCGTTCAATATCGCTTTCTACGCCAGCCTCATCGCTCAGATGTTCGTCTGGGCCCCCTTCTATTTTATCGCGCCGCGCCTGAAGGCCTGGCTCGTGCCGAAATTCTGGTCCCACAGCAGCCTCTGGCTCCAGGATAGGATAACGGGCAGCCGGCGGCAGATTACCGGCCTTGAGAATATTCCGGCGGGGTCTTTCATCCTCGCGCCGAAACATCAGTCGTTCTGGGATGTGCTGGCCTTCTTCCCCTATCTTCAGGACCCGCTCTACATCCTCAAGCGCGAGCTGCTCTGGATACCCTTCTTCGGCTGGTACGTCATGAAGATGCGCATGATCCCCGTTCATCGCGGCAGCCGCTCTAAGGCCCTGAAGGATGTCATCCAGGCGACAAAGGCGGAAATGGCGCGCAACCCGCGCCAGCTGATCATCTATCCCGAAGGCACGCGGCGTCCGCCCGGAGCGGAACCGAAATATAAATGGGGCATCGTCGAGCTCTACACGCATCTCGGCATTCCGGTCGTGCCGGTGGCCCACCAGGCCGGCCTGTACTGGCCGCGGCGAAAGTTCCTGCGCTATCCCGGCACAATTCGCGCGCGCTTTCTGAAGCCGATCGAGGCCGGTCTCGACAAGGAGGAATTCATGCGCAGGCTGACGGAGGAAACTGAAGCCGCCTGCGACGAAATCCTGGTGGAAACCGTTCGCGCTGAACCTTCATTGCCGCTGCCGCCGACCGCCGTCGAGCGGTTGGCGCAGCTTGCGCGCGTGCCGGCGGCTTAGCGCGCTCAGAAATCGCAACGCGACAAAACTCGGGAAATGGAGCGGCTGAACGGTTCCTGGCCAAGCTTAGCCGCTTGAGAGCGGGTTACGTCCCGTAGAGCCGGACGACTCAAGGCTTGTAGCCCGCATTCATGCGACACCAAGCGGATCCCACTTGGTGTCAATGAGTGTTCAGCCTGGCGCCGGTGCGCTCCCGATGTTGCCTCAGGCCAGTTTGGCGTCGAGGGAGATTTTGATGGCTCCCAGCGCCTTCGACACGGGGCATCCGGCCTTTGCCTGTCCTGCCAGTTCCTCGAATTTCGCGGCATCGATGCCCGGCACCTTGCCTACCAATGTGATGGCGCTTTCATTGATCTCGAAACCGCCTCCCGCTGCAGGATTGAAGGTCACGACGGACTTGGCGTTGAGTTCCTCGGCGGGGGTGCCGTTCTGGGCCAGCAAGTGAGACAGTTGCATGGCGAAGCAGCCCGCATGGGCCGCGGCGATCAGTTCTTCGGGATTTGTGCCCGATTTGCCGCCTTCATCCTGAAACCGGCCCTTGAAGGAGTAAGGTTGGTCCTTGAACGCGCCGCTTTGCGTGTCGAGAGTGCCGGAGCCCTCGGTGAGCGTACCTTTCCAGATGGCCGTAGAGGTGCGGTTCATAATGCTTCTCCCTGTTGGATTGTGGCAAGCCGCGAAGGGCGGCCTGGCGGCACTATAGCGTGGCATTGGCGCTCCGCCACCCGTTCCGTTCGGCGCCTGCACTTGTGGGGGCGACATCCAGCGCAACAAAATGTCGGTTGCGGTTCCCGTTCAGCGTCCTCAGGGTGCAAACGACGGAGGTCACCATGCAATTTGTCTGTCTGGTCTATCACGAGGACGCCGCCTTCGAGGCGATGTCGCCAAGCGACAAGAAGACGCTCGACCGCGACTCCCTTGCCTATGACAGGGAATTGGAGAGCAAGGGAAATCTGGTGCTGGCGCACGCGCTTCAGTCTGAAAGGAGAAGCAAGATCGTCCGCCGGCGCAAGCGCAAGACTGTGGTGTTGGACGGGCCATTTACGGAAACCAAGGAACAGCTCGTCGGCTTCATTGTCATTGAGGCGAGCGATCTCGACGAGGCCGTGGAGATCGGCGCCGGCATCCCGCTCGCCAGAACGGGCACCATCATCGTGCGGCCAACACTGACTATAGAGGCTTGAGCGGCTGAGGAGCGCATGTCGCCGGTCATGTGAAAAATGTGCAACGCCAAAAACGTCGGGTTAGGAGATCCCGGGCCGTCCTCGGTTCGATGCGGGCGCAAACCGCGCCGGCCGATGGAGGTAAACAATGCTCATCCTGCCGCATCCCGATATGGGCAAGAGGCTACATGATTGCGAAGATGCGACGCCGCAGTGGCCATGGAGTCCCGTGCGAGCGCTGCTGATCGTCGTGGCTCTGGGTTTTGTCTTCGATCGTCTCGCAAGCGAGGCGCGCTCACCGACCGATATCATCGGCGCCGGCCAGACCGCCGACGCAACCGAGGGAGAATGACGATGCGCTTCGTGTGCCTGATACACCAGGATGAGGCTGCGCTCGGCGCGCTCGCCGAAGCAGACGGCGACCGCCTGACCGCCGATTGCATCGTCTACGACAACCGGCTGGAGGCGCGGGGAAAGCTTATACTCGCGAATGCTCTAAAACCGGTTCGTTCCGGCAGGCTGGTTCGCAGGCGGCGCGGCAGAACACTGGTGACCGACGGTCCTTTCGCCGAAACCAAGGAACAGATTGTCGGCATTGTCTTCATCGAAGCAGCGGACCTCGACGAGGCGCTGGCCATCGCGGCCGAGTCGCCTCTGGCGGAAACGGGAACGATCGAGGTGCGCGAAGCCTATTCGATCCGCGAGTGAATCATGCCTCCGCCACCGCAGTATCGGCGGATTGGCTCTGACAGACATCGACCCAATCGGCATTGACGAGTGCAGCCATGCGCGCGGGGCTGATGCGCACCGCCGCATTCGTCGCGCCCGCCGCCGGCACCACCTCGTCGAATGCCTTCAGCGAAACATCGCAATAGATCGGCAGCGGGCTGGGCAGGCCGAACGGACAGACGCCGCCAACCGGGTGGCTGGTAAGCCGCGCCACCTCCTCGGCGTCGAGCATGCGTGGCTTGGCCACGAAGCGATCCTTGAATTTGCGGTTGTCGAGCCGCGCCATTCCGTTGGTGACGATCAGCATCACCGCATCTCCTGCACGCAGGCAGATCGTCTTGGCGATTTGCTCGGGCTTTACGCCATGCGCCTCGGCAGCAAGCGCCACGGTCGCCGAACTCGCTTCGGTGACGATGACTTCGATGTCGGGGGCATGGGTGGCGAAGAAAGCGCGGACGGAGGCGAGAGACATGGCTGTAGGATAGAGGTCGCTTGATGATCGGTGCAAGCGGGGTTTGTGATGTACCAAAGTTGACAGGTTGCAAACCCCGCTCCGTCTGCCGCACGCTCTTCCTCAGATCGCCTCGCCCTTCAACAGCCTAGGCGTATCCCCGCCCAGTCCCGACGCCTGGCGGATGAAAAACTCCTTCAATCGCGGAGCGCGGTCGACCAGGCCGAGGCCGATATCGCGCAGCGCGCGAAGCGGACCGAAATCATTGGAGAACAGGCGGTTCAGGACATCGGTGGTAACGCCCATCTGCACGGTGTCGAACCGCCGCCATTGCTGATAGCGCTCCAGCACGTCGAGTGCGCCGATATCCTCGCCGTGTCGGTCGGCCTCCACGACGATCTCGGCGAGTGCGGCGGCGTCCTTGAAGCCGAGGTTCAGGCCCTGTCCGGCAATCGGGTGGATGCCATGCGCGGCATCGCCTGCCAGCGCTACGCGCGCACGCACGAAATCGCGCGCCAGCGTCAGCCCGAGCGGCCAGGCACGCGGCTTGGTCTCCGCCCGGATCTCGCCAAGCTTCAGCCCGAAGCGCATTTCCAGCTCATGCTCGAACAGAAGTTCGTCGGCGGCGACGAGCCGCTCCGCATCGGCGGTGCGCTCGGTCCAGACGATCGAGGAGCGGTTACCCTTCAGCGGCAGGATGGCGAAGGGACCGGCGGGCAGGAAATGCTCCTCGGCCCGGCCATTGTGCGGACGCTCATGCGCAACCGTGCAGACGATGCCCGATTGCCCATACTCCCATTTGACGGTCTTGATGCCGGCCATTTCGCGCAGGCGCGAGTTGACGCCGTCAGCCGCAACCAGCAGCCGGGTGAACAGGCTCGTCCCATCCGCCAGATGGATATCCAGCCCGCCCGGTGTCTCTTCGAACCCGATCACGCCGATGCCTTCGAGCAGGTCGATACCAAGCTCGCCGGCCTTGCGGCGCAACGCGCCATTCAGGACCTTGTTGTCGACCATATGCGCAAACGGCTCGCCGGGCGCGATTTCGCCGCCAAACGTCAGAAATACCGGCCGCACCGGATCGGAGGTGCGCGAATCGGTGACGATCATGTCGGTAATCGCTTGCGCTTCAGGTGCGATCTCAGCCCAGCAATCCAGCCGGTCGAGCATACGCGAAGCTGCCGCGGCAATCGCCGAAGCGCGACCGTCGCGCTGCCAGACACCGGCCGGGGCGGCGTCCACGATCGCGACGGAAAGGCTCGGCCGTGCCGACTTGATCGCCACCGCCACCGCAAGACCCACATAGCCAGCGCCGGCGACCAGCACGTCGAGGCGGTCGGGCGGCGTCACATTCGAAGCTTCAGGCATCGTCCAATCATCTCATCCTGCCGGCAAATCTGGCGTCAGCCAGGCGACTTCTTCTTGTCCGCCGGCGCTTTCCTGTCCATCAGCCATTTCACGCCGCGCGGCCAGGCATAGTTTTCGCCCATGCGCAGGTCGGTAAATCCCTGTGAAACAACCTTGCCGTCGGCGGCGTCGGTGATGCGCATGAGCAGCGTGAACTCGGTGCGGTTGACCCTGGTAACTACGCCCAGCAGCGCCTGCTCGGCGCCGAGCTTGCGCGCGATTTCCGCTTCGCAGCTGCCGCAGTTGCGCAGCCCGAATTGCTTTGCGGAGCCGAGATCGGCGCTGGTTGCGTCGATGACGGTGTAGCCCGAGGCGGCAAGCAGCTTCTTTGCCTCGGCAGTCGATTCGGCCAGATATCGTGTGTCGCGCTCATCCTGCGCAATGATACCGGCGCCGGCACTCTTGTCCTCAAGCTCGAAGCCGAAGACCGCAATCTTCACCGGCGCTGCGGCATCCTCCGCGAAAGCCGGCCCAGCCACGATCTGCGACAGCAGGAAGACTGCCGACGCGCTTGCCCAACGGCGTTTGCCGTTTGCGATGCTCTCTTGCATTGCCAAGTTTTCCTCCCTCGGCCGCCCTTTGTTCGCGCTGCACTTGACGGCTGGCCCGGCCTATCGGAAACCGTCGCGCATCCCAGCTAAGGACCGCCCATGTCAGCCGCAATGCAGGAACTGATCGATATACTCGACCTTGAGCGGCTGGAGCACAATCTGTTTCGTGGTCGCAGTCCGAAGACCGGCTGGCAGCGCGTATTCGGCGGGCAGACCATCGCGCAGGCGCTGGTGGCGGCGCAACGCACGGTCGATCCGGATCGCCAGGTCCACTCGCTGCATGGTTATTTCATGCTGGGTGGCGACCCCAAGGCGCCCATCGTCTATGAAGTCGACCGCATAAGGGACGGCGGAAGTTTCACGACGCGGCGCGTGGTCGCCGTCCAGCACGGTCATGCGATCTTTTCGCTGGAAGCGTCGTTCCAGGTGCAGGAAGAGGGGCTGGATCACCAGGTGCCCATCCCCGTTGACGTACCGGCGCCGGAAGCGCTGCCAAGCCAGCTCGAGGTCATCCGCCAATATGGCGAGCGCGTGCCGGAGGGAATCCGCCGCTACTGGGAGCATGAGCGGCCGCTCGAAATGAAGCAGTCGACGCTTGAGCATTACACGAGCAGGGACAAGCTGGCGCCGCGCCAGAACGTGTGGATCCGCACCACCGGTCCTGTTCCAGACGATCACGCAACGCAATGTGCGGTGCTCGCCTATATGTCTGACATGACGCTGCTCGACACCTCGACTTTCGCGCATGGCCGCGCCATTTTCGACGGCGATATCCAGGCGGCGAGCCTCGACCATGCCATGTGGTTTCATCGCGCAAATCCGCTTGATGATTGGCTGCTATATACGCAGGACAGCCCTTCTTCTTCCGCCGGCCGAGGCTTCACACGCGGCGCACTGTACGCCCGGAATGGAACCCTGATCGCCTCCGTCGCGCAGGAAGGCCTGATCCGGTTGAGGCGTCCGGTGGGAAAATAGGCAGAATCCAAATTTTGCTTATCTTTTAGGCAATCGATTTGCTGCACCTGCGAAGTGCCGCCACGTTGCTATCCAAAAACCCTAACGAATCCAGCGTGTAAACCGATTTATCGGCAACTGGCACGGGGCTTGTATCCGTTTGCCCGATCTCCGGCGATCTCTCATGCGCCGGGGTTCCAGCACTGCGGGGATCGCAAAAACAAAAAGGGTGACCTTAATGAAAATCGTGATGGCAATTATCAAGCCGTTCAAGCTTGACGAGGTGCGGGAGGCGCTCACCTCCGTCGGCATCCAGGGCCTGACCGTCACCGAAGTCAAAGGCTACGGGCGTCAGAAGGGGCATACGGAAATCTATCGCGGCGCGGAATACGCCGTCAGCTTCCTGCCGAAAATCAAGATCGAGATCGCCGTTCCGTCCGACCTTGTGGACAGGGCCGTCGAGGCGATCGGGTCGGCCGCCAAGACCGGCCAGATCGGCGACGGCAAGATCTTCGTCTACGGGATCGATCAGGCCGTGCGCATCCGCACCGGCGAAACAGACACAGACGCGCTCTGAGCCGCGATCAAATTTCCATGGAGACTGCAATGAATATTCCAACCTCAATCAAGAGCGCCGCGCGCTCGACGCTGCTCGGGGCTATCGGCCTCGCGGCAGTCGGTGCAGTTGCCGCCTTCGCGCAGGAGGCCGCCCCGGCAGCGGCGGATGCCGCGGCTGCGGCGCCTGCGGCGCCGGCAATGACCGTCGACAAGGGAGATACGACATGGATGCTCGTCTCCACTGTCCTCGTTCTGCTGATGACCATCCCCGGTCTGGCACTGTTTTACGGCGGCCTCGTCCGCTCCAAGAACATGCTCTCCGTGCTGATGCAGGTGTTTACCATCTGCGCCGTGGTCATGATCATTTGGGTCTTTTATGGCTACAGCCTAGCGTTTACGCCGGGCAACGCGTTTGTCGGCGGACTATCAAAGATGTTCCTTGCTGGCGTTGACGTGACAACGGTTTCCGAGAGCTTCACCAAGGGCGTCGCTATTCCAGAGCTGGTGTTCGTTTGCTTCCAGATGACTTTCGCCTGCATCACGCCGGCGCTGATCGTCGGTGCTTTCGCTGAACGCATCAAATTCTCGGCGCTTATTCTCTTCGTCGTCCTTTGGGTAACGGTAGTGTACTTCCCAATGGCGCATATGGTCTGGTTCTGGGGTGGCCCGAGCGCCTATGCCGATCCATCAGGTCTGATCTTTGGCTTCGGAGCGATCGACTTCGCCGGCGGCACCGTCGTCCACATCAATGCCGGTATCGCGGGCCTTGTTGGCGCGCTGATGATCGGCCAGCGCGTCGGTTACAAGAAGGATCTGATGGCGCCGCACTCAATGACTCTCACAATGGTGGGCGCTTCCCTTCTGTGGGTCGGCTGGTTCGGCTTCAACGCCGGGTCCAATTTGGAAGCAAACGCCTACGCGGCACTCGCCATGATCAACACGTTCGTGGCGACAGCTGGGGCGGCCGTGACCTGGATCCTTTTGGAAACCGTGCTGCGCGGCAAAGCCTCCATGCTGGGTGCGGTGTCCGGTGCAGTCGCGGGTCTTGTGGCCGTCACCCCTGCTGCCGGCTTTGCCGGACCGATGGGCTCAATCGTGCTTGGGGTCGTCGTGTCATTCGTCTGCTACTACTTTGTGGCGGTAGTGAAGAACATCTTCAACTACGATGACTCCCTGGATGTGTTCGGCATCCACTGCGTCGGCGGCATCGTCGGGGCGATCGGCACCGGCATCCTCGTCAACCCCGCATTGGGTGGCGCTGGTATCGTTGACTATTCGACGGCCGACTTCGCTGCAGGCTATGCCGGTGTCACGACCCAGGTCCTTGCCCAAGCCAAGGGCGTCCTCGTTACCCTGCTGTGGTCCGGCATCGGCTCGGCGATCCTCTACAAGATCGTCGACCTGGTCATCGGACTGCGCGCCACACCCGACGCCGAGCGTGAAGGTCTCGACCTCACCTCGCACGGCGAAGCGGCTTACCACAATTGATAGCGATGCCGGGCGTTCGGCCCGGCATTCAGCCTTCATCCGAGGTGGCGTCCCACCTCCCTTATGGCCCGGCTTCGACCGGGCCTCTTTTTTGGCAAGTGAGGACGGAACCTGTCGGCGGTCCGTGAGTTCTTTGCGGCGCGCTATGTCAAAGTTGATATCGCGGTCGCGCTGAAGCACGTAAATGCTCGTCATGGGGACGAGAGAGTGCTGAAACCTGAAGGAGGGTTTGAATGCCTTATTCGGTTCCTGTCTTCCTTTCCCGGCGGTTCGCGCAACTGATCGAGCGCACGCGGACAAATTCCGTGCCCACGGCGGTCTCGCCAACGGCTGCTTCGTCGGCGCCGGCTTCGAAGATCGTCAGGCCCCCGTCGGTGGAACGTCTCAAGACGCCAAACCCGCCGCTCCGCCGCGCATCTCGGTCGCACGATCGCGCCTCCAACATGTAAGGTCCCGCCATGGGAATGTTTCGTCCCCTGGTCATTGCCTTTCGCAATGGAAAGGAAATGACCGTCACCAATCTTGCCGACGCCTCGCGGGCGCTGGATCGCCTGGGCTGGGCGGATGACGACTCGCCGGAGCTGATGCATGCGGCGAAGCTGGTCGCGGATGCAATGGAAGGGCGCTGCGCGCCGCGCATCGCTTTCGAGGTCTTCCTCGCTGCCGCCCGCAAGCAAGGCATGGTCCGCGAGGTGGAACGTTCGGTCGCCTGGACCGACTTCGAAAGCGCAATTCGGAATGCGAGCTGAGCGCGTCCCTCGCCGCAATATTAGAAAGCGCCGTTCCCGGCCGCCGGCGCGCTTCTTCCGATTCGCTAAAACTTTATGAAACAAGCCATGCGCGTCCCGCAATGCTGCATTGCGGCGTATTGTGTTGCGATGCACAATAACTATGTAATGATGGTCACGTTCCAAGGGGAGGATTAACGGGCGCCCCAGCGGCGCCGCAATCCGAAAGGAACCAGTTCAATGTTTGATACCATCGTAAACCGTGCCCGCAATGCAATCGCCAAGCGCAATCGCTACAACCGTATGATCAACGAGATCAATGGCCTCACCGCCCGCGACCTCGCCGACTTCAACGGCAATCGTACGGACATGCTTCGCTCGGCCTATGAGGAAGTGTACGGCCGCTAAAGTGCCCAGATGTGCGGGCGGGGAGTTCGATCCCGGCCCGCCTGGTCCGCTCATCTATTGCGCCGCGAGCGCTCGCTCAATTTCCGGCATGATTTCGGCTCGCACCGCCTCCGGCGTCAGCGGGCCGACGTGTTTATGAAGAATGACGCCGTCCCTGCCGATCACGAAGGTCTCCGGCACGCCGTAGACCCCCCAGTCGATCGCCGCGCGGCCCTTCTCGTCCATCCCTATTGCGGCATACGGACTGCCTAGCTCGCCGAGAAAACGGCGGGCATTCTCCGGCTGGTCCTTGTAGTTCAACCCGGCCAGCGCGAAGCGCTTGTCCTGGCTCAGTTCGAGCAGCACCGGATGTTCCTGCCGGCATGGTACGCACCATGACGCGAAGACGTTCAGTACCGTGACCTTGCCGACAAGGTCGCTGCTGTTCAGCCCAGGAACCCGCAATCCCTCAAGTGGCGGCAGCGCCATGGCCGGCGCCTTTTCACCGATCAAGGCCGAAGGCACTGTCGAGGCGTCGCGGCCCGACATCAGCTGCAGCATGAAGACAGCAGCCAGTGCGATGAAGATCAGCAGCGGCAGAAAGACGATCCAACGGCGCGCCGGAGGGGGCGAAGGCGATCGGGGCGAAGGCGACTGCGGCGAGGCCGCCTGCTCGCTCACGCCTCGCGCTCCGCGGGCCGATCGGAACGCCGGCGCAGGCCGGATGCTTCGAGTTGGGCGAGTTCGCG
>Ga0190271_10000397_pt1 | contig 22069 bp, 23 predicted proteins | sample Popmic356T_FD_133747 | JGI IMG/M metagenome (GOLD analysis project Ga0190271, IMG submission 133747) | Populus adjacent soil microbial communities from riparian zone of Weber River, Utah, USA - 356 T | ecosystem: Environmental > Terrestrial > Soil > Riparian zone | place: USA: Utah | collected...
CCACATGTGGATGGAGGAGCGCGGTTCCGCGATCAACGAGGAGCGAGCGCGCGAGGCGGCGGCGACCGGCGCGGGGACGCTGGCGGTCGCCTGCCCGTTCTGCACGATGATGCTGGACGACGGGGTCAAGCAGACGGGGTCAGACCTGCGCGTCGCCGACGTGGCCGTGCTCCTCGCCGAGGCGCTCGACCGGCCCGCACCGGCCGGCTGACCGCGCTACGCGCTCCCCTCTGGCGGCGCGTCGCGGAGGAGTGCCGCGCGAGCCGTCTCCGCCGCGCTCTCGCCGGTCTGGATCGCCGTCTCCGTGTAGACGCCGCCGAGGTAGTCGCCGGCGAGATGGACGCGGCCGAGCGGCCTTTCGAGCGCGGGCTGCAGGGACGAGCGGCCGGGCGCCGCGTAGGGCAGCATCCGCGGCATTCGGAGCAGCATGGTCTCGTCCACGATCGCGCGCGTCTCCGGGTAGATCGCGGCCAGGTCGTCGAGGAAGGCACGCTCGATCTCGGCATCCGTGCGCTCGAGGAGCTCCAGGGCGGCGCGACCGCTTCTGTAGACCATCAGGCTTCCGCCCGGCTCGCGCACGTCGCTTCTCGGGCGCACGACGTTGACGGTGTTGAAGAGCATGCTGAACGCTCGCTTCGGCGTCGCGAGCGCGTAGAGGCCGTCCCACGGAACGGCACCCTGTTCGCTCGTCATGATCCCCATCACGACGGTCGGCCCGTAGGGGATCGACTCGAGGGCGTGGAGCGTGTCCGCCGGCAGCCCCGAGACGATGCGGGCCGCGTCGAACGCCTTCGTGGCGACGACCACGTGCCGCGCGAGAGCCTCGTGCTCGCCGCCGTCCAGCCGGTATCGCACGCGAACGACGTCGCCCTCGGCTGCGACCTCGAGCGCTTCGGAGCGCAGGCCGATGCGCCCGGCTACACCCTCTGCCAGCGCGTCGATCAGCGTCGAGGAGCCACCGAGGACGTTGTAGGAGAGCCCACCTCCCGCGCTCCACACGAGGGCGAAGTAGCCCGCGCCGTGGCCGAACGCGATCTCGTCGAGCTCGGCCGTCGAGCGCGTCACGGTCGCCCGGAAGAGCGCCGCGGCGTCAGCCGGGAGCGGCCCCAGCCAGTCCGCAAACGTCCGGTCGTCTCCGTACGCGAGCACGCGGCGCCGGACGTCGGCCGGCGTGTCCCCGGGTCGCGGGCACGCCGCCTTCTCGTAGCCCGAGACCGCCCGCTTGAGGCGCAGGCCGGCGCGTACGAGGGCCAGCCGCTCCTGAAGGGCGAGCGGTAGCCGGAACGGATAGAGCTCGGGGCGTCCTCCGGCGACGATCCTCCCGTTCAGCTCGACCGCCACGAGCTCACCGGGAACGGGAGCGAGCTCGACGCCGACCTCCGCGGCGAGCCGCCATGTCGCCGAGCCGGGGCCACTCCAGACGTGCGCCCCGAGATTCAGCCAGTACGGATCGCGGGCCTCGGATCGCACCCGCCCGCCGATCCGATCGCTCGCTTCGAGCACGAGCACGTCGCGGTCGCGCAGACGCCACGCGGCCGCGAGCCCGGCGATGCCGCCGCCCACCACGATGACCTCATGGACGCCTGCGGTCACGGCGCATGCGTATCACGCCCAGGGACGATCGAGGCTGACGACGACGGCGTCATCCTCCACCCGCACGGCGTAGCGCCGCACCCGCAGCCGGTCGTCGACGAGCGAGCGTCCCGTCGCGATCTCGAACTCCCATTTGTGCCAGGGGCAGCGGACGATGCTGTGCTCGCGACCGAGCTCGAGCCCGTCCGCCCCTGCCACGATCGGCGTCGCGACCTTGCCGGCGCAGAGCGGCGCGCCGCGATGGGGACACCGGTTCGCAAGCGCGTAAAGCGTTCCCTCGACCCGGTAGAGCCCGACGCGCTGTGTTCCGACGTCGAGCAGCACGACGTCGCCCTCGCGGGGCGCCTCGGCGAGCGGCAGCCGGGCTTCTCTCATGCGACCGCTAGTGCCGGCAGCCGGAAGAACTGCTGCGCATTCCGGGAGGCGACGTTCTCGCGCCACGCCTCCGGAAGCTGGCGGAGCGTCTGCTCGGGCTCGTCGAAGTCCCAGTGCGGGAAGTCGCTCGCGTACATGAGCGTCTCCGCCGGTCGCAGGAACTCGATCGCGGCGATGAGTTGTGCCGGGTCGTCGGGTGACTCGAGCGGCTGCGTCGCGAAGCGGACGTGATCCCAGACGTACTCGGAAGGCCGCCGGCGGCACCAGGGGATCTCGCTCCGGCACGCCTTCCAGTTCGTGTCGAGGCGCCAGAGCAGGCCGACGAACGGGACGAGACCGCCCTCCACCATCGCGACGCGCGTGTCCGGGAACCGTTCGAAGATGCCGTGGCAGAGGATCGAGACGAAGTGGCCGTACATGCCCGAGCCGCAGAGCGTGTGGTACTCGGCGTAGGTGTCGGGCATCCCCGCGGCCGTGATCGGGGGCGCGATCCCGACTCCCTCGTAGTGCGTGTGCACTGCGACGGGCAGCCCGAGCTCGTTCGCGGCCGCCCAGAGCGGGTCGTAGGTCGGGTTGCCGTAGGGGATGCGCGCCGCGCCGGGGAGGAACACCCCCACGAACTCGTCTCGCCCCCCGACTCGCTCGATCTCGCGGGCCGCGGCCTCCGGATACTGCGCGGGGACGACGATCATCCCGCGGAGGCGCGGCTCCTCCTCGAGCCAGCGCTCGAGGAGCCAGTCGTTGTAGGCGCTGCAGAGCCGCGCCGCGAGCTGTGCGTTCGGGATGATCGAGAAGGCCGCCGCCTCGTCGGGCTCGACGATCCCGAGCGTGACGTCGTAGGCGTCCAGGTGGCGTTCCCGCAGGACGTCGAGCGACATGAACTCGAAGTTCGACTCGTGGCTCTCGCGCCGGTCGTAGAGGTCCTGGCGAATCCAGCCCGTCGGGTGGTTCCAGGGGTAGCTCGGCATGACGAGCCCGTTCGAGCCGGAGTGGCGCACGAGCTCGCGGGTGGGTGGGTCGAGGTAGGGGAGCAGGTCGGCGAGGGTCTCGTAGCCGACGTGGATGTCGCAGTCGACGAGCACGTCACGATTCTAGCGCCTGCTCATGTTGCGCGCTAGTCTGCTCATATCATGAGCGGCGATAAGACCGGCACGCCCCGCACGCAGTCTCTCGGACGTGCGGTCGTCCTGCTCCAGGCGGTCGGTGCGGGGGCGGGCGGCGGCTCGGCGTCTGCCCTCGCGCGGGCGACGGGCCTGCCGCGCTCCACCGTGACGCGAACGCTGCGGACGCTCGCCGACGTCGGCTTCGTCGACGAGGTCGCCGGCGGCTGGCGGCTCGGGAGCGAGCTCGTGCGCCTCGCCCGGGCCGCCGACCCGCACCGGGCGATCGTCGAGGCCGCGACCTCGCCGCTCGCACGCCTCCGAGACGACGTCGAGGAGTCGGCGCTCCTCGCCGTCCCGCAGGGCAGGCCGGGGATGGAGATCGTGCTCCAGCTCGATCCCCAGCGCCACATCGGCGTCACCCGCTGGGTCGGCGCCGGCGTCGAGCTGCACGCCTCGGCCGCCGGGAAGCTCATCCTCGCCGACCTCCCCGCGGACGAGCTCGACGACTGGCTGCGTCACGCGACGCTCGTCGCCCACACCGAGAAGACGCTCGACGCTCCCGACGCGCTTCGTGCGGAGCTCGACCGTGTCCGTCGCCGCGGCTGGGCGGAGCTCGTCGACGAGCTCGAGGACGGGCTCGCGTCGATCTCCGTCCCCGTCCGGGCGGGCGACGCGCAGCTCGTCGGCGTCGTCGGTCTGAGCGCACCGACGTTCCGGCTCGGGAGGGCCCGCCGGCGCGAGGTGCTGCCTCGTGTCCGTGCCGCGGCGACCGAGATCGAGGTCGCGCTCCGCCGTTGACGTCGGCGGCGTCCCGACTCTAGAATCACATGGTGGAACGATCGTTCCATCTCATGAGCACACCAGCGATCACGACGCAGACCGGGACGCAGTCGATCGACCGCGCGGCGCAGCTCCTCGTGCACCTGCTCGAGACCGACGCGCCACCCACGGTCGGCGAGCTCTCGGCTCGGTCCGGGCTCCCGAAGAGCACCACGTCCCGGCTGGTCGGCGCGCTCGAGCGCCAGGGTCTCGTCCAACGCGAGCCCGCCGGCGGTCTGCGCCCCGGCGCCGTCCTCACCCGGTACGCGAGGCGGGAGAGCGGCGAGGCCGAGCTCGTCGAGCTCGCCGCGGAGACGCTCGACCTGCTGGCCGCCGAGACCGGCGAGACCGCCAATCTCGGCGTCCCCGCACCCGGCAGCGTCGAGCTCCTCGATCAGCGCGACAGCAGACACTTCCTCGGCTCGACGAACTGGGTGGGTCGGCTCGTCCCGGCGCATGGCTCGGCGCTCGGCAAGGTCTTCTTCGCGTGGGGAAGCCTGCCGCTGCCGGCAGAGCCGTACGCCCGCCTGACGGAGGCGACTGCGAGCGACGCCGCCGGTCTCGGCCTGGACGGGATCCGCGCTCGTGGGTACGCGACGACCGTCGACGAGCTCGAGCCGGGGCTCTGGGCCGTCGCCGCGCCGGTGCGCGACGGGTCGGGCCGCGTGATCGCAGCGCTCAGCGTCTCCGGACCGAGCGTCAGAGTGCGCAGAGGGCTGCTCGACCGCATCGGGCGCCGGCTCGTCGCCGAGGCCGACGGCGTGTCGGCGCGTCTTGGTCACGACGCCCGAAAGCGAGGTGTGGCGTGAGCGACGAAGAGATCGACCTCAAGGGCCTTTCCGACGAGGACCTCGTCACGCAGATGCACGACGACCTCTACGACGGGCTCGCCCCCGAGATCGTCGAGGGCACCGAGATCCTGCTCGCACGAGGCTGGTCGGCCGAGAAGACGCTCTCGGAGGCGCTCGTCGAGGGCATGCGGATCGTCGGGATCGACTTCCGCGACGGGATCCTGTTCGTCCCCGAGGTGCTCCTCGCCGCGAACGCGATGAAGGCCGGGATGGAAGTGCTGCGACCGCTCCTCAGCGAGTCCGATACCGACCGGATGGGCAAGATCGTGATCGGCACCGTCAAGGGCGACATCCACGACATCGGCAAGAACCTCGTCGCGATGATGCTCGAGGGCGCCGGCTTCGAGGTGATCGACCTCGGGATCAACAACCCGGTCGAGGACTACCTCGCCGCGCTCGAGGAGCACAAGCCGGAGATCCTGGGGATGTCGGCGCTCCTCACGACGACGATGCCGTACATGAAGGTCGTGATCGACACGATGGTGGAGAAGGGGATCCGGGACGACTACATCGTGCTCGTCGGCGGTGCGCCGCTGAACGAGGACTTCGGGAAGGCCGTCGGCGCGGATGCCTACTGCCGCGACGCCGCGGTCGCGGCCGAGACCGCGCAGGCGCTCGTGCTCGCCCGGCGTGCGGCCGTCGCGGCATCGTGACCGCGTCGCTCCTCGAGGACGAGGTCGAGTTCGGGTCAGCACATGCGCGCGTGCTGATCCTCGCCTGCGGGGCGATCGCGCGCGAGGTGCTCGCCGTCCGCGACCTGAACGGCTGGGGGCACGTCGACGTGCGCTGCCTGCCCGCCAAGCTGCACTCGACGCCTGCGCTGATCCCGGCCGCGGTCGACGCGAAGCTGACCGAGCTCGAGGGGCGCTACGACCACGTCTTCGTCGCCTACGCCGACTGCGGCACCGCCGGCGCGCTCGAGCCCGTGCTCGAGCGACACGGCGTCGAGCGGCTTCCCGGCGCGCACTGCTACGGCTTCCTCGCCGGCAACGACGCGTGGGACGCGATGCAGGAGGACGAGCCGGCGACCTTCTACCTCACCGACTTCCTCGCCCGGCACTTCGACTCCCTCGTGGTGCGCGCCCTCAAGCTCGACACGCATCCGGAGCTCCTGCCGATCGTCTTCGGCAACTACAAGCGGCTCGTGTACCTCGCCCAGACCGACGACGCGCGCCTCGAGGAGCGCGCTCGCGATGCGGCGGCGTTTCTCGGCCTCGCCTTCGAGCGGCGGCGGACGGGCTACGGCGAGCTCGTCCCGTCGCTCACCCGCTTCGTGGACGGTGTCCGTGCCTGAGCTCACCGTGATCTGGTGGCGCGACATCCCGGCGCAGGTGGCCGCCAGGGCGGCCAAGCAGCGGGCAGCCGTGGAGCTCCCGGAGCGGTTCCAGGAGGCCATCGACGCCGCTGCGATGCGCGCGGGGCTGATCGGTACGGACACCTACCTCGAGGAGTGGCGCCGGGTGGCTCGCCCCTGCGGCGAGGATCTCGACGCCGAGGTCGAGCAGGAGCGAGCGCGCCTCGACGCCGCCTACGACGACGCGGTCCTCGAGCGGCTCGTCCGCGCAGACGGAAAGGAGGACGGGTGACCGAGACCGTGCTGTCGTCGCCGACGAAGGACGTCGTGCTCGGCTTCGACCGCCCGTTCGTCGTGATCGGCGAGCGCATCAACCCGACCGGGCGCAAGGCTCTCGCGGCCGAGATGGCGGCCGGCAACTTCGACACCGTCGTCGCGGACGCGATCGCCCAGGTCGAGGCAGGGGCGCAGATGCTCGACGTCAACGCGGGGATCCCGCTCGCGGACGAGCCCGCGATCCTCGCGCACACGGTCAAGCTCGTCCAGTCGATCACGGACGTACCGCTCTCGATCGACTCCTCGATCGTTGAGGCGCTCGAGGCGGGTCTCGCGGTGTACGAGGGAAAGGCGCTCGTCAACTCGGTCACCGGCGAGGACGAGCAGATGGAGCGCGTGCTCCCGCTCGTCGCCCGGCACGGAGCGGCCGTCGTCGCGATCTCGAACGACGAGACGGGGATCAGCGAGGACCCGGACGTGCGCTTCGAGGTCGCCCGGAAGATCGTCTCGCGCGCCGAGGATCACGGCATCCGGCGCGAGGACGTCGTCGTCGACCCGCTCGTGATGCCGATCGGGGCGATGGGCACCGCGGGGCGCCAGGTCTTCAGCCTCGTGCGGCGGCTCCGGGACGAGCTGCGCGTCAACACGACCTGCGGCGCCTCGAACGTCAGCTTCGGGCTCCCGAACCGGACGGTCCTGAACGCGGCCTTCCTGCCGATGGCGATCGCCTCGGGGCTGACCTCCGCGATCACGAGCCCGCTCCACTCGGAGATGCTCCTCGCGGTGAAGGCAGCCGACGTGATGATGGGGAACGACGCGCACTGTGCGGACTGGATCGCGCGGAACGGCGAGCGTGGCGCAGGCGCCACGTCGGGCCGGCGCGGCGGCCGGGCCGCGAGGCGAGCGGGGGCCGAGACGTGAGCGACGCGCTCGTCGTCTTCACCCCGTCGGGGCGCAGGGCTCGGGTCGAGCGCGGGACGACGGTGCTCGACGCGGCGCGGCGGCTCGGGGTCGACCTCGACTCCGTCTGCGGCGGTCGGGGGATCTGCGGTCGCTGCCAGGTCGCCGTCAGCGTCGGCGAGCACGCAAAGCACGGCATCGCCTGCACCGCGGAGGCGCTCACGGCGGCCACCGAGCTCGAGCAGCGCTATGCCAGCGAGCACCCGCTCCGCGAGGGTCGGCGCCTGGGATGTACGGCATGTGTCGCTGCCGACGTCGTCGTCGACGTCCCACCCGAGAGCCAGGTGCATCGCCAGGTCGTCCGCAAGGAGGCGGACGCGCGCACGATCGAGCTCGACCCTGTCGTGCGCCTCTTCCACGTCGAGGTCGAGGAGCCGCAGCTCGCCACGGCGACGAGCGACGCGACGCGGCTGCTCGAGGCGCTCGCGCGCGAGTGGGGCCTCGAGGGTCTCACCGTCGCTCCCGCGCTGCTGAAGGATCTCCAGCGCGCGCTGCGCAATGGCGCGTGGAGCGTCACGGTCGCCGTGCACGACGAGGAGGCGGCGACCGCCGTCTGGCCCGGCTTCCACGACGCCGCCTACGGAATCGCGTTCGACGTCGGCTCGACGACGATCGCCGGGCACCTCTGCGACCTCCGGAGCGGGGAGGTCGTCGCCTCGGCGGGCGAGATGAACCCGCAGATCCGCTTCGGCGAGGATCTCATGAGCCGCGTCTCGTACGTGATGCTCAACCCGGGCTCGCAGAAGGAGCTGACGCGCGTCGTGCGCGGCTCTCTCGCCAAGCTCACTGCGGAGCTCGCGAAGGAGGCCGGGATCGAACGGTCGGACGTCCTCGAGGTGACGCTCGTCGGGAACCCGGTGATGCACCACCTCCTCCTCGGGCTCGATCCCACCGAGCTCGGCGGGGCGCCCTTCGCGCTCGCCGTCGACGAGGCGGTGCGGCTTCCCGCGACCGAGCTCGGGCTTCCCGTCAACGCCGGTGCCCGCGCGTACGTCCTGCCGTGCATCGCGGGCCACGTCGGCGCCGACACCGCGGGGATGATCCTCGCGGAGGCGCCGCATCTCGCCGACGAGGTGACGCTCCTCGTCGACGTCGGCACGAACGCCGAGCTCGTGCTCGGGAACAGGGAGCGGCTCCTCGCTGCCTCGAGCCCGACCGGCCCCGCCTTCGAGGGAGCGCAGATCTCCTCCGGGCAGCGAGCCGCGCCCGGCGCGATCGAGCGCGTTCGGATCGACCCGGAGACGCTCGAGCCGCGCGTACGTGTCATCGGCTGCGAGGCGTGGTCGGACGAGCCCGGCTTCGCGGAGGCCCGCGTGACGGGCATCTGCGGCTCCGGGATCGTGGAAGCGATCGCCGAGCTGCATCTCGCAGGCGTGATCGCGAGCGACGGCACGATCGACGGGAGCCTCGCCGCGCGGAGCCCACGCGTCGTCTCCGACGGGCGGACCTGGTCGTACGTCCTCCATGCGGGCGAGCCCGAACTGCGGGTGACGCAGAACGACGTCCGCCAGATCCAGCTCGCCAAGGGCGCGCTCCACGCGGGCTGCATGCTGCTCCTCGAGCACTACGGGCTCGAAAGGGTCTCGAGGATCCGGCTCGCCGGGGCGTTCGGCGCCCACATCGACCCCGTCCACGCGCTCGTGCTCGGGCTCGTGCCGGACTGCGACCCCGCCCAGGTCAGCTCCGCCGGCAACGCCGCGGGTACGGGAGCGCGGATCGCGCTGCTGAACCGTGCGGCGCGAGGGGAGATCGAAGAGGTCGTGCGACGGGTCGAGAAGCTCGAGACCGCCGTCGAGCCGCGCTTTCAAGAGCACTTCGTGCACGCCATGGCCATCCCGCACGAGACCGACGCGTACGAGCGGCTCGCCGCCGTCGTGCCGCTCCCTCCCCGGACGACGGGCGAGCGGTCGGCGAGAGCGACGAGGCGACGCGCCGCAGCGGCAAGGAGGAGCGCATGACCGAGACACGCAAGCGAACCGGAGGGCGCGCGGGGCGTCAGGCGGCGCGCGCCGCGGCACAGGTCGAGCGCGTGCCGTTCCTCACACGGACGCTGGCACCGCTCGAGGTCCTCTCGGAGGAGGGGCTCTCGCTCCTCGAGGAGAACGCCGACCGGATCCTCGAGGAGGTCGGGATCGAGTTCCACGGCGCGCCGGACGCGCTCGAGCTCTTCGCCGGCGCAGGTGCGTCGGTCGACGGCGAGCGCGTGCGGTTCCCGCGCGGGCTCTGCCGCTCGCTCGTCCAGGCGACCGCGCCCCGCGAGTTCACGCAGGTCGCGCGCAACCGCGGCAACGACGTCGTCTTCGGCGGGCAGGGAACGATCTTCGCCCCCGCCTACGGCTCGCCGTTCGTGCTCGACCTCGACGGAGGCAGGCGGTACGGGACGATCGAGGACTTCGAGAACTTCGTGAAGCTCGCCTACTCCTCGCCGTGGCTCCACCACTCGGGCGGCACCGTCTGCGAGCCGGTCGACGTCCCCGTCAACAAGCGCCACCTCGACATGGTCTACGCGCACATCCGCTACTCGGACAAGCCGTTCATGGGCTCGGTCACCCATCCGGATCGCGCGCGCGACACCGTCGAGCTCGCCCGCATCCTCTTCGGGGCCGACTTTCTCGAGGAGCACACGGTCGTCACGAGCCTGATCAACGCGAACTCGCCGCTCGTCTGGGACTCCTCGATGCTCGGCGCCGCCCGGGCGTACGCCGAGGCGAACCAGGCCGTGATGATGACCCCCTTCATCCTCGCCGGCGCGATGAGCCCGTCGACCGTCGCCGGGGCGGTCACGCAGACGCTCGCGGAGTCGCTCGCCGGGCTCGCCTACGTGCAGCTCGTTCGCCCTGGCGCACCGGTGATCCTCGGCTCGTTCGCCTCGTCGATGTCGATGCAGTCGGGCGCGCCGACGTTCGGCACGCCCGAGCCAGCGCTCGTCCTCTACGCGATGGCGGCGCTCGCCCGGAGGCTCGGCGTGCCCTTCCGCTCGGGTGGGGCGCTGACCGCCTCCAAGGTCGCCGATGCCCAGGCGGCGTACGAGTCGGCGAACACGATGCAGCCGACGATGCTCGGCGGCGTCAACTTCGTGCTCCATGCCGCGGGCTGGCTCGAGGGAGGCCTCTCGATGGGGTACGAGAAGTTCGTCCTCGATACCGACCAGCTCGGGATGTGGCACGCCTTCGCGGCCGGCATCGACCTCTCGGAGAACGGCCAGGCGCTCGAGGCCGTCCTCTCGAACGAGCCGGGGACGCACTTCCTCGGTCACCCGCACACGCTCGCGAACTTCGAGACGGCGTTCTACCGCTCGCCGATCGCCGACAACTCGAGCTTCGAGCAGTGGGAGAGCGAGGGAGCACGGGACGCGGCGACACGTGCCAACGAGGCCTGGAAGCGGACGCTGGCCGAGTACGAGGCGCCGCCGATCGACGACGCGGTCGACGAGGAGCTCCGCGAGTGGATAGCGCGGAAGAAGGCGTCGTTCCCGGACTCGAACGTGTGATGGCGGTCGTCGACTCGTCGTCGGGGACGCGCGTCGCCGAGCTCCTCGCGACGTCGCGCTTCGAGGTGATTCCACTCGACGGCGTCGAGGAGCAGGTGCTGGCCCACGTCCCGGTCGACGTCACGGTCACGATCACCGCCTCCCCGACCAAGGGTCTCGAGCCGACGTTCGCGCTCGCGGCCCGGCTCGCAGCTCACGGGTACGAGGTCGTCCCGCACCTCTCCGCCCGGCTCGTTCGCGACGAGCGGGAGCTCGGGGAGATCGTCGCCCGGCTGCGGGAGCTCGATCTCGACGATCTCTTCGTCGTCGCCGGCGACGCCTCCGAGCCGGAGGGCGAGTTCGCCGGCGCCGCGGAGCTGCTCGACGCGCTCGAATCGCTCGGCAGGCCGTTCTCACGGCTCGGCATCACCGGCTACCCGGAGAGCCATCCGCTGATCGACGACGAGACGACGATCGCGTCGATGTTCGCGAAGGCGCGGCACGCGACCTACATCGTGAGCCAGGTGTGCTTCGACCCGGCGGTCACGGCCCTGTGGATCGACGACGTCTGGACGCGTGGCACCCGCCTGCCGGTGTACGTCGGGATTCCCGGAGTGGTCGGCCGCGCGAAGCTGCTGCGCGTCTCGACGCGGATCGGGATCGGGGACTCGCTGCGCTTCCTGCGCAAGAACGGCGGCTTCGCCGGACGCTTGCTCCGCCCGGGCGGGTTCGACCCTGACGCCCTCGTCGACGGCCTCGGCCCCGCGCTCGCGAGCGGGCGCGTTGCCGGGTTCCACGTCTTCACGTTCAACGACCTCGAGGAGACCGAGGACTGGCGTCGAGCCCGTCTCGAGGTCGTATGATCGCGCCGTGGCCACGGTCGTCGAGGAGCTCGGGCGCGTGCGGCTCTTCGCGTGCCTCAGCGAGCGCCAGCTGAGGAAGCTCGCAAAGACGGTCAAGGTGCGCGAGTTCAGGCCCGGGATCGACGTCGTGACGGAGGGGACGATGAGCGGCGTCGGCTTCTTCATCATCTCGGAGGGCGAGGCGTCGGTCAGCGTCGACGGGAGCGAGGTGGCGACGATCGGCCCCGGCGATCACTTCGGCGAGCTCGCGCTGATCAGCGAGGGCGAGCGCACCGCCACCGTCACGGCGACCACCCGGCTCCGGTGCCTCGTGATCGCGTTCTGGGACTTTCGGCGATTCGCGAAGGAGAACCCCGACGTCTCGTGGGCGCTCCTCCAGTACCTGGCCGGCCTGCTCGCCGGTGAGCGCGAGCGGCGCGCCCGGGCCGCCGCCCTCCAGGTCTGATCCCGGAAACGCGAAGGGGCGGGATCGCTCCCGCCCCCTCGACCTGACCTCGAGCTGACGTCAGGCGATGCGACGGCCTCTGTCGCCCATGACCTTCGTGGCGATGAAGAGGATCACGAGTGCGCCGACGATCGCGGCGATCCAGGTGCTGATGTCGAAGAACTCGTCGATCGGGTCGCCGGCTCCGATGAGCCACGCGACGAACCCGCCCAGGAGCGCCCCGGCGATCCCGAGGAGCGTCGTGAGGATGATGCCGAAGCCTTCGGCGCCGGGAAAGATCGCCTTCGCGATGATCCCTGCGATGAAGCCGAGAATGATCCAGCCGATGATGCCCATGTCTTTGTCCCTTTCGTTCAGATCAGGCGGAGGCGTGCGAGGGTTCCGAGCGGTCGCGACGTGCGACCAGCGCGATCGTCGTCGCTCCGATGGCGGTGATGCCGACGCCGGCGAGGAGCTTGCCGCGCCGGCGAGGTGCTTGGACGATCCGGTTCAGCTTGCGCTCAATGCGCTTGCGCTTGACACGGAGGACGATCCAGCCAACCACTGCGTTTCTCTTTGTGAGTACAGCCATGCGGGCGTGATACCCGCGAGCACTGCTCAGGAAACGGGCGGGTAGGTCGGTGAGATCTGCGAGAGCGCCGTTCGAGCGCAGGAAGCGCGCATCGTCACGGCGGTGCACAGCTCGGCCTGGCGACGAACTCCGTCGGGAGCACGACGTCGGTCGGTGGGGCGCCTTCCCGTAGCCGCGCCAGGAGAAGCTCTGCAGCCGTTCGCCCCATCGCGTGATTGTCGCGACGCAGCACCGCCACCGGCGGCTGGAAGAGGTCGGTGACCGCGACGTCGTCGCAGCCGACGAACGACAGATCCCGCCCCAGCGTGAGCCCTCGCTCGGACACGACCCGAAGCGCTCCCAGCATCAACTGGTTGCCACCGGCGATGATCGCCGTCGGCGGGTCTGGGCGATCCAGCAGCCGTCGCATCGCTGCGGCACCGTGCTCGACGGAGAACACGCTCTCGTCGGCCGTGTACGTCGGCGGCAGCCCGAACGCCGCGAAGGCCTCCTCCAGCCCAGCACGTCGCTCGAGCGCGGGCCGCACAGCGGCGCCGGAAATGAGGCCGATCTTTCGATGGCCCAGCCCGAGCAGGTGGAGTCCGGCCGCCTTCATCCCGCCGCGGTGATCGGACAGCACCCGACTGACCGGGATCTCGGCGGGCAGGTTACGATCCAGCACGACGACGGGGATCTCGAGGTCGCGGAGCTTTGCGAGCAGCGCCGGGTGCGTCTCGTCGAGCACGGAGATCACGAGACCGTCGACTCGGCGCTGCGAGAGAAGCGCGATGTGGGCCGCCTCGAGGAGCGGATCGCCGAGGGAGTTGGTCAGGAGCAGCGAGTACCCGTGCGTGTGGAGGGTCGACTCGACGCCGGTCGCGATCTCCGCGATCAGCGGGTTCGAGATGTCTCCGACCACGAAGCCGACGCTGAGGGTCTCTTGCCGGCGCAGGCTCTGCGCGAGGATGTCCGGCTGGTAGTCGAGCTCCTCGACGGCACGCATCACCTTCTCGCTCATCGCCGGACTGACGTCCGGGTGACCGGACAGCACCCGGGACACCGACGACATCGCGACGCCGGCACGCTCCGCGACCTGCCGCATGTTCGCCCGGGGTCGCACTCGCGGAGGAACGTGGCTCACGGCTCGCTCTGCCGCTGCGACCGGCGACCACGTGGGCTACGGCGCAAAGATGTCCTCGTAGATCGAGTCGGGCGCCGGGAAGGGAGCGCGTTCCGCCTCCTCGCGTATCGAGCGGATCGCGGCGCGGATGCCGCGATCGAGGTCCTCGAGCTCGGCCTCCGTCGCGATACCCCAGAAGAGGAGCGCCTTGCGGAAACGGGGGATCGGGTCGACCCGCTGCCACGCGCGACGTTGCTCCGCCGGATCGCTCCCTCCGGCCGAGAACGCGGAGTGTCGCTCCCAGCGGACGGTCTTGCACTCCACGAAGGTGGGGCCCCCGCCGGCCCGCGCGCGCTCGACGCCCTCGGCGACGGCTGCCTGCACCGCGAGGACGTCGTTGCCGTCGACGATCGACGCCGGCATCCCGAAGCCTCGCGCCCGGTCGGCGATGTCGGGTGTCGCCTGGCTCTTCGACGTCGGAACGGAGATCGCGATGCCGTTGTTCTCGCAGACGAAGACGAGCGGGACCTTCCAGAGCATCGCCATGTTCATGGCCTCGAAGAACTCGCCTTCGCACGAGGCCCCGTCGCCGAAGAAGCAGAGCACGACCTGGCCCGTCCTCCGGAACTGGCAGGACAGTGCGGCGCCGCCTGCCATCGGAATGTGGCCGGCGACGATCGCATTGGTCGAGATGAGCCCGACCGAGGGATCCGAGAGATGCATCGAGCCGCCCTTGCCCTTGCACAGCCCCGTCGCGCGCCCCATCAACTCCGCCATCATCGAGACGGGCTCGACTCCCTTGATCAGAGCCTCCCCGTGCCCGCGGTAGGTTGCGAAGACGAGGTCCTCGGCTGCGAGCGTCGACAGTGCGCCGGCCTTGATCGCCTCCGCTCCGATGCACGGGTGCGTCGAGCCCGGGATCAGACCCTTGCCGAAAGCGTCGATCACCTCCTCCTCGAACGAGCGGACGCGCACCATCTCACGGTAGAGCGCGAGGAGGCTCTCGCCGGTGAGCTCGGGACGGGGCCCCGGGACAGACTCTTCGACGGGGACAGGGGCGATCGTCATGCGGTGCCTCCTGGAAGCAGTGTGAACTGGCGCTCGAGCGCGGCGAGCAGGCGTCCGCCTGCCTCGCCGTCGGCCGCGCGGTGGTCGAGGGCGACGTTCACCCACATCCTCGGGCGGATCCCCAGCAACCCATCGAGGGCGACCGGCCTGTCCGTGACACGGCCGGCCGCGACCATGGCGACCTGCGGTCCCGACACGACCGGCGCGAAGAAGTCGACGGGATGGGCGCCGAGGTTCGAGAGCGTGCAGGTGCCCCCGGAGAGCTCGTGGCCGTCGAGCGTGCCGTGGCGCGCGGCCTCCACGAGCCGGCTGCGCACGCGCGCGACATCGGCGAGCGTGAGTGATCCCGCGTCGCGGATCACCGGCGCGACGACCCCGCCCGCGGTCGCCACGGCGATCGAGAGGTGCACGGCTGCACTGCGCTCCACGGAGCCGTCCGAACGTCGGACTGCGTTCAGCTCGGGCACCTCACCCAAGGCCCGGGCGAGCGCCACGACGAGCATGTCGGTGACGGTGACGCCCGCCCCGGGCGCGACGGCTGCTCGGGCCCGCATCACACCATCTGCCGCCAGCTCGGCTCCGATGTGGACATGGGGGATCTGCTGCCAGCTCGCGGCGATGTTCGCGACGACGGCCTCGCGGAGGCGGTCGTCGCCGTCGGCGCTGGCGCGGCCCTCCTCGGCCGGGATCCCACCCACGTCTCGCGTCACGATCCGTCCGCCGGGCCCCGAGCCCCGCACGGCCGCAAGCTCGATCCCTCGCTCCCGGGCGACCCGGCGAGCAGCGGGTGATGCGACCGGCCCCGAGCGGCCCGCCCGTGGGGCGAGCACCGCTGACTCCGCGGCGTGGGCAACCGGGACGGGAGCGGTGCCGGCGCCGTCCGCCCGCTCCTGGCTCGCTGCGGACGGCAGGGCGGCCTCGAGCTCCGCGAGCACCCCGTCGACGGCCACGATCGCGCCCTCCCGGGCGACGATCCGGAGAACTCCGGCAGCCTGCGCCTCGATCTCGACCGTCGCCTTGTCCGTCTCCACCTCGACGACGAGCTGACCAGCCCTCACCGCGGCGCCGTCTTCCACGAGCCAGCGGCTTACCCTCGCCTCCTCCATCGAGAGGGAGAGCTGGGGCACGAGAACCGCGGTCATGCGACGAGGCGCTCGACCGCGGCGACGACGTCTGCGGCAGCCGGGTAGACCGATTCGATGCCACTCGGGGTGCAGGGGATCGGCACGTCCAGGCACGCGACGCGCTCCACGGGAGCGTCGAGGTAGTCGAACGCCTCCTCCATGCAGCGCGCCGCGATCTCGGCACCGAACCCGAGCGTGCGGTGAGCGTCGTGGGCGACTGCGAGCCGCATCGTCTTCCGAAGCGAGTCGAGGATGGTCTCCATGTCGAGTGGCGCGAGCGTGCGCGGGTCGATCACCTCGATGGAGATGCCGCGCTCGGCGAGCCGATCCGCGGCCACGAGAGCCTCGTCGACCATGCCCGAGAGCGCGACGACCGTAGCGTCGGTTCCCTCGCGTGCGATGCGCGCGCGGCCGAACGGGATTGCCTCTCCGAGCTCGACCTCGCCCCGCCGTCCGTAGAGTCGAACGTTTTCGACGAAGAGGATGGGGTTCTGGTCGACGAGCGCACTCCTCAGCAGCCCATAGGCATCCGCGGCGTTGGAGGGCACGGCGATCTTGATGCCGGGGATGTGCATGAACCACGACTCGAGGCTTTGCGAGTGCTGAGGGCCCATGCCCATCCTGGCCACGATCGGCGTCCGGATCACGAGCGGCACGGTGAGCTTGCCGCCGGTGAAGTAGTGGAGCTTCGCCGCTTGGTTGAAGATCTGATCCATCGCGACGCCGACGAAATCGAAGAACTCGATCTCGCACACGGCACGGACGCCGGTGACGGCGAGGCCGATGGCGTAGCCGACGGTGCCCGACTCGCACAAGGGGGCGTCTCGGATCCGTTCCTCGCCGTAGTCCTCGAAGAGTCCACGAGTGACCCCGAACGTCCCCCCGTACGGTCCGATGTCCTGGCCGATGATCATGATCGGCTCGGGCCCGTCGAGGGCTTCGCGAAGCGCCTGGTTGATCGCCTCGCTCATCGTCAGGGTCGTCGTGATCGGCGCGGCGGTCGTCGCCATGGCCCTCCTAGTATCGATTCCAGGAACGTACCACAGGCATCCGGAAGCCAAGTAGCATCGCTGGAACCGATGCCAGAACGATCGTCTGTGGCCCGAGCCCCAGGTGCCCTGATGCCCGCTCGCGTCGGGGTCGACAGCTACTCGTACCACCGCCTGCTCGGCGAGGTCCGGCCCGGCGAGACCCCTGTGCCGCACGTCTTCCCCCGCGGCTCCCTCGACGTCGTGGCGGAGGCGCGACGGCTCCGTCTCGACTTCGCGTTGCTGCAGACGAGCTTCCTCGGCGAACCCGCCGAGTTCGACGCCGCAGCGTTCCTCGCCGAGGCCGGCGGTGTCGCCCTGGGCCTGTCGTGGGGCGCACCCGCGGGGCTCGCGTTCGGCGTGCGTGGCGACGCGCTCCAGAGCCTCGTGGACTGGCTCGAGCCCGCCGCGCAGCTCGGACTCCCGGTGATGCGGATCGTCGCCGGCGGACCGGCGAATCGCGGCGGGCGCGCCAGTCTCCTGGTCGGCCCGCTACGCGAGGCGTGCGCGGCCGCCCACGACCACGGCCTCCGGCTCGCACTCGAGAACCACGCGGACCTGACGGCGGAGGAGCTCGAGCAGCTGGTCGAGCACGTCGGCCACGAGCTTCGCGTGTGCTTCGACACGGCAAACGCACTCCGCATCGGAGACGACGTGGCGGCCGCTGCTCGACGTCTCGCGCCCGCGATCGAGATCCTCCACCTGAAGGACTGCCTGGGGTCGTGGGACGACCCGGCGCGAGGCCCCGTGTCGGTGCCGCCGGGTGAGGGCGTGATCCCCGTCGCCGACGTGCTCGACGCCTGCCCCGACGCTCTCGCCTGCATCGAGCTCGGACAGCTGCTGCCCTACGCGGCCGAGCGCTCGCTCGTGGGCATCTACGTCGAGTACCTTCGCGCACGATGAGCGCGCTGGCGCTATTCGACCTCTCCGGACGCCGGGCGCTCGTCACCGGCGGCGGAGGTGGCGTCGGTCTCGGGATCTCCGAGGCGCTCGCCGGAGCGGGAGCCCGGGTTGCGGTCCTCGGCCGATCCGAGTCGGCCGACGCAGCCGCCGCCCGCATCGGCGGAACGGCCGTCCGAGCAAACCTGGCGGATCGGGACGACCTCCGACGTGGCTTCGACGACGCAGTCGAGGCACTCGGCGGGCTGGACATCCTCGTGACGAGTCACGGGACGCTCCACGCCGATCCGGCCCTCGAGACCTCGTTCGAGCACTGGGACCAGACCATCGAGGTCAACCTCACGTCCGTCTTCGAGCTCTGCCGGCTGGCGGGGGAGCTGATGGTGCCGCGCGGCTCCGGGAAGATCGTGACCATCGCGTCGATGCTGAGCTTCCAAGGAGGATTCCGGGCGGCTGCCTACAGCGCGTCGAAGGGCGGCGTGGCACAGCTCACGAAAGCCCTCGCGAACGAATGGGCGCCGCACGGAGTCAATGTCAATGCGATCGCCCCCGGCTACGTGAAGACCCGGCTGAACAGGCACATCTGGCGCGACGATCCCGCGCGGAGCGAGGCCGTCCTCGGCCGGCTGCCGGCCGGGCGGTGGGGGGAGCCCGACGATCTCGCGGGTGCAGTCGTGTTCCTCTCGTCGGCAGCGTCGGACTACGTGCACGGCATCGTGCTGCCCGTCGACGGGGGCTGGCTTGGCCGGTAGCGTCACGGACGACCGTTGCCTCGACGGGCTGCGCGTTCTCGTGACGGGAGCGGCCGGAGTTCTCGGCCGAGCGCTCGTGGTCGAGGCCGATCGTCGTGGCGCGAGGGTGGTCGCGACCGGTCGCCGCCCGAACATCGACACCGCCGACCTGCCCGACGCGGCGCTGAGGCTTCCCGCCGACCTCCGCGAGCCGGACGAATGCCGTCGACTCGTCCACGACGCTGCGCACCGGCTCGGGGGGCTCGACATCGTGGTCAACAACGCCGCGACGCTCGTGCGCCGGGCGTTTCGGGAGCTCGAGCTGGACGACCTCGATGCTGCGTGGGAGGTGAACCTCCGTGCGCCGGCGCTCATCATGCAGGAGTCCTTCGAGTACCTCCGCGAGGCCGAGGCGCCGGCGATCGTCAACGTCGTCTCGACCGCCGGGGTCAACGGCGGGATCGCGACCGTGAGCGCCTACGGCATGAGCAAGGCGGGACTGATCGTGCTGACGAAGGCGGTGGCGCGCGAGTACGGACCGCACGGGATCCGCGTCTTCGCGCTCTCGCCGCCGTCCCTCGACTCGGAGATGCAACGGTCGCTGCCGCCCGAGCATCGCGAGCACGTCCGGTCGCTGAACGTCCTCGGCCGCCTGGCCCCGCCCGACGAGGTGGCGCGCTTCACGCTCCTCGCCGCGAGCGGCGTCGGAGGACTGGTGACCGGGACGATGATCGACCTGACGGCGACCGCCTACTGAGTCGTCCCGACGACCGGCTCACGTCAGCGCCTCGAGCACACGGCGTGCGGCGGCGGTGACGCGCGCCTCCGCTCCCGGCTCGAACGGCGAGATGTCGATCTCGTAGCCGCCCCGCGCCCGCTCGGCGTCGGTCGGCAGGTAGTTGCGATATCCGTTCCAGTACCCCGAGACGAGGGTCGTGGCGAAGGGCGAGCCGCCACGAATCGCCATCCCGATCTCGCAGAAGAGCTCGACGGGCATGCCGACGAGCGATACCGGGCCGAGGCGGATGCCGTGCACGAGGAGCGGGTACGAATCGAGTCCTTGGAGCGCGTCGCCTCGTTCGGCCCGCATGCGAGCGAACTTCGTGCGGACGGTGAGCTCTCGCACCTCGTCGCCCGGAGCACCCGCCGCGCGCGCTGCATACGCCTCGCTCTCGTATCGCTCGGCGTCCGCGCGCCACTCCTGCGCGTCGCCGAGGTCGTCGCGCAGGGGAAGCGGGACGATCTCGTGCGCGACGCACACGGTGTCGTCCGGCTCCGCGGCCGGCTCGTATTCGAACGACGCGATCCACGCCGACGCCTCGCCCTCGCGCAGCCGTTGCCGGTGTGCCCGCCAGCCTGCGCGATACGCCGTGCCCGCCGCCTCGTGTCCGATCATCGCACCTAACCTGCGGTACGTCGCGAGCTCGGCCAGGAACAGTTCGCTCGGTCCGATGTCGCCGCACGCGCCCTGCACGAAGAGGCAATGCCCACCGACCGCCGCCTCGACGACGCGCTTCACGATCCCGGGGTACTCCGGCGTGACGAACGTGTTGTCAGGCCCGAGGATGATCGGGTGGCAGGCGTAATGGACGATCGTGGCGACCGGGAGGTCGTCGGCGCCGTCGAGGCGGACGACCGTCACCGTCGGATCGGAGATCCCGTCGGGATTCAGTCCGACGACAGCGCGACCGTCCGGCGTCGTCATGCGCCGGTTGACCGCGAGCGGCGAGCGGCCCGTCGCGACGCCGACGCGGACGGGGCGCATCGACGCCGCGGCGTCAGAGGCCGCCCGTCCGATCGCCTCGAACACGGATTCGACATAGGGCGCGACGAGCTCGCGGTTCCGCCGGATCCAGGCACCACCGAGCTCCAGCGTGACGGGAACGGAGTGGTTGTGCGTGGTGCCGACCGCGACACTCTCGACCCGCAGGTCTGCTGCCTGCGCCACGATCGACCGCGCGCGCGCCGCCTGCGCGTCGTCGAGCACACAGAGGTCGAGGTCAACGAGCGCGGCGCGACCGCTCCCCGCCGCCGAGTCGCCCTCCGCCACGAGCACGGTCGCCCAGAGCTCGAGGTCGTTCCCCTCGGAGATCTCGTGCAGCTGGTTGCCCCAGCCGCCGGCCGGGATTCCCACGGGTGGCGTGATGTCGACCCGGCCGACGCCGGCGTGCATGCGGTTCACCGGCCGGCCTCCACGTCAGCTCGCCTTCGCCGCGGGGGAGCCCCCGGGCCGAGCGTCGGTTGTACGGGTCGTCCTCGCATGCTCCCTCGATGTGTTCGGGCATCCGCCTTGACAGCGGTGGTGGGATGGTCGATCCTACAATCGATTCCTGAATTCGATTCCTGAAAGGAGCGAAGCGGCAGGTGTGGCGACGGCCGCAGACTTCGCGGTCGGCGAGACGTCCTAGTGGAGGTACGGCAGGGCGGTGCCCTGCGGAGGGTCGATCGACATGGAGAAGGAGGGGCACCACATGGCAGAAGAAACGCCCGAGGCCCAGGACGGCAACGGGCTCAGCCGTCGCGAGCTGCTCGCGAAGGCCGGCGCAGTAGGTGCCGGGGCGGTCGCCGCGGGAGCACTCGCGGGCGGCGCCACCGCCGCCTCGAAACGGTCGTTCGCGACGCCGACGCCGCGCCGCGGCGGGACGCTCACGTTCGGGCTCGAGTCCGATCCGGTCGCAGTGGCGCCGTACGGTATGGCGCCGGGTGCGGCCCACTGGGGCAAGGAGCACACGTACGACTCGCTCGCGGAGTTCGATCGGGGGCTGAACATCAGGCCCGCGCTCGCGGAGTCCTGGAAGGTCGAGAAGAACTCCGTCACCTTCAATCTCCGCAAGGGCGTGCGGTTCCACAACGGCAAGGAGCTCACTGCCGCGGACGTCGTCTACTCGGTCAGGAACATGAAGAATCCGCCGCCGCCCGGCACGGCGGCGGTCGCTGCGAACGTCCCGGCGACGATCACCGACGCGCGAGCCGTCTCCAAGTACGTGGTGCGGCTGACGCTGAGCGCGCCGGACGCGCGCGTGATCGGCTTCTTCGCGTGGCAGCGGTACGGGCCAATCGTTCCAGAGGGCCTCTACGACCAGATCAACGTGAGCCGTCAGGCGATCGGCACCGGCCCCTACCGGCTGGTCAACTTCACCCCGCTCGACCGGGTCGAGCTGGTGCGCAACCAGCGTTTCTGGAAGAGCGGTCAGCCCTACATGAACGGGATCACCATGAAGGTGTTGACCGACGAGCAGGCGCGAGTCGCGGCTCTTCGCGCCGGCGCCATCGACGGGGCGACGCTGTCGGTCGACGTCGCGCGGTCGCTCCGGGGTGTCGGGAACCTCCAAGTGCTGAGCGGTCTGAACGCAGCCTTCCGCGAGCTGCAGATGACGCTCAAGCCGGGGAGGAACGAGCCCTGGGCGGACAAGCGCGTGCGCCAGGCGGTGAACTTCGCGATCAACCGCCAGCAGATCATCCAGAACGTGTACAGCGGCGAGGCCGCCTACACGTCGTAC
>Ga0190271_10000398_pt1 | contig 22049 bp, 16 predicted proteins | sample Popmic356T_FD_133747 | JGI IMG/M metagenome (GOLD analysis project Ga0190271, IMG submission 133747) | Populus adjacent soil microbial communities from riparian zone of Weber River, Utah, USA - 356 T | ecosystem: Environmental > Terrestrial > Soil > Riparian zone | place: USA: Utah | collected...
GAGGCGATCAGCTGGATGCCGGTGTTCTGGCGCTCGACCTCGCGGTCGATGATGTCGAAAACCTCGTCGTCACGAGTCGTGGGCCACGGCATGGCGCTTCCCCTTGTGGTTGCGGTCGATCAGATTGACGGGACGGATGCCGGAGCGACGATGCGATCGATCTTGTCGACCCTGCCCTGGTGGCGTCCGCCCTCGAACGTTGCCCCGAGCCACGCGTCGACGGCGTCGAGCGCGGTCTGCACCCCGATGAGTCGCTCGCCCAGGCACAGGACGTTGGCGTCGTTGTGCTCCCGTGTCAGACGGGCCGAGGTGACGTCGTGGACGACCGCAGCACGGACGCCGGCGACCTTGTTGGCGGCCATGGCGATCCCGATGCCCGATCCGCACACCGCGATCCCGAGTGCTGCCTCACCCGACGCCACGGCGCGGCCGACCGCCTCGCCGTAGTCGGGGTAGTCGACCCGGTCGCCGGAGTTGGTCCCGAGGTCCAGCGTCGCACGGCCGAGGCCGGTCAGGTGTTCGGCGATGACGTCCTTGAGCGCGTACCCGGCGTGGTCGGCGCCCAGGGCAATCGGGAGCGCATCAGCGGTGGAGCGATCGACCGCCTCGGAGTACGACAGGTCGATGTCGGACGGATCGGTCACGTCCACATCCTACCGACGGGTCGGGAAGCGCCCGAAACGCCGGGCCCATCCTAAGGTGCGGTCGACAGGTCGACCGGTCGCCGCGGGTGCACGACGGACCCGGCGAGAGCCAGAGGGAGCAGGGGTGGATCCACGGACACCGGTGATCATCGGAGTCGGGCAGTACGTCGATCGGGATGCCGACTCCGATCACGAGCCGACGGCCCTCATGCTCGAGGCGGTGCGAGCGGCCGCGCTCGACACGGGGGCGGCGGACGTGTTGGGCGCGACGCAGTTGATCGCAGTGGTCCCGGTGGTGTCGTGGCGGTACCGCGATCCGGGAGCGGTCCTCGCCGAGGCGCTCGGGATCACAGCATCGACCTGGTACCCGACGGTGGGTGGCAACACGCCCCAGATGCTCGTCAACCGCCTCGCCTGCGCCATCGCCCAGGGCGAGGTCGACCTCGGCATCGTGACCGGCGGTGAGGCCTACCGGACCCGGATCACGGCGAGGAAGGCGGGCGACACGCTCGACTGGACCAAGCAGGACGAGGGCGTCGCACCCGATTGGAGCGACGGCGGTCCGATGTCGATCGGGCACCCGGCGGAGTTGGCACGGGGGATCGTCCTCCCGACACAGGCGTACCCCCTGTTCGAGAACGCCATCTGGCACGCGTCCGGTCGAACGAAGGCGGACCACCTCGCGTTGGTGGGCGAGATGTGGGCGGGCTTCTCCCGAGTGGCAGCGGCGAACCCGAACGCCTGGCGCCACGACTCCTTCACGGCGGCCGAGATCACGACACCGACCCCCGACAACCGTCTCGTCGGCTCGCCCTACACCAAGCGGATGGTGTCGAACCCCGACGTGAACATGGCGACCGGCATGATCATGTGCTCGATCGAACGCGCCCGCGCCCTCGGGGTTACGAGCGATCGGTGGGTGTTCCCGCACAGCGGCACCGACGGTCACGACTTCCTGATGTCGGAGCGCCCCGACTTCACGTCGTCGCCCGCCATCGCGGTGGCGGGGAACCGGGCGCTCGAGCTCGCAGGAGTGTCGATCGACGACGTCGCCCACCTCGACCTCTACTCGTGCTTCCCGTCGGCGGTGCAGATCGCGGCGAAGGAACTGGCCGTGCCGATCAACCAACCGCTGCCGATCGACCAACCGCTCGCCCGCCCGCTCACCGTCTACGGCGGGCTCGGTTTCGCGGGCGGTCCCTGGAACAACCCGGTCGGTCACGCGCTCGCCACGATGGTCGAGGTGCTCCGGAACGATCCCGGAAGCGTGGCGCTGGTCACCGCGAACGGCGGCAACGTCGAGAAGCACGCATTCGGCGTCTACTCGACCGACCCGCTCCCCGGCGGGTTCCGTCACGAGGAGCCACAGGGCGAGATCGACGGGTTGGGTCGGGTCTCGGTGCTGGAGTCGTACGAGGGTCCGGCCCGGATCGAGGCGTGGACCGTCATGCACGAGCGGGATGGTTCGCCGGTGCGGGCCCACGCCGCCTGTCGGACCCCGTCCGGTGAGCGGGTCTGGGGAGTCACCTCCGATGGCGACCACATGACCCGGGCCATCGACGAGGACCTCGTCGGTGTCGGGGCGATCATCGGGACCGACGGCGGGATGACCTTCGACTGACGAGCCGAGCGAAGAGGCCGAGGAACGAGACCTGTTCGTCGAGGCGACCCATGAGCAGAGCAGCGGTGTTGCGCCGAGGAACGAGGTGCAACGAAGGCTGAGACAGCACAGGCGTTCGCAGATCCCGCGCGACCCACTAACCGTCAGGAAGCCTCGAGGCGGGCCCGGAGCATCCCCATGATGCGCTCGTTGGCCTTGGGCATCTCGTCCATCAACCGATGGAAGTCCCGGGTGCCGAACCGGAGCAGCTTGAGATCGGTGTCGGCCACGACCGTCGCCGTCCGGGGCTGGTGGTCGACCAGCGCCATCTCGCCGAAGACGTCGCCCGCACCCGATGAGTTCACCCGCTCGCCCCGGACGTAGACGCCGACCTCGCCGTCGACGATCACGTAGCAGTACGTGCCGGGATCGCCCTGGTCCATCACGACCGATCCTGCCGGGAGCTCGATCTCGGTGAACAACTTCGCCACGCGGCCCAGTTCCGCATCGGAGAACCCGTCGAAGAACGCCACGCTCGAGAGCCATTCGGTGCTCTCCTTCGGTTTGCGGCCGAAGACCATCGCGTCACCCCCCTGTTCGCCGCCGGCGAACACCTGTTCCGAGCTGCCTGACGAACCGACTCTGCCTGACGAACCGACTCTGGGCGAGCGGGTCCGCCTGCCGGCCGAGGCTACTGTCCACCGCACAGGACGGGACCGTGGAATTTCCCGCAGTCCGGTCGACGACACCGAACGAGGCTCGCTGTCGCAGGTGCCGCGGCGAGCCCGAGGGGAGCGGGGATGCAGGCAGTGGTCATGCGCGACGGCGCACTGGTCGTGGACGAGTTCGAACTCAAGGCTCCCCAGCCCGGTCAGGTTCACGTCGAGGTGTTGGCGTGCGGCATCTGCGGATCCGACCTCCACACGCTCCACCACGCCGACGCCATGGTCGAGATGTCGGAGCTGGCGGCGGGGTCCGATCCTGTCGCGCCCCGGATCATGGACGTCTCCCGCGACGTCGTGATGGGACACGAGTTCGCGGCTCGGGTGCTCGACGTGGGTGAGAACGTCGGCAACGCCAAGCCCGACGACATCGTCGTGTCGATGCCCGTCGTCATGGATGCGGGCGGCGTGCACGCCATCGGCTTCTCCAACGACTACCCGGGTGGCTACGCCGAACAGATGATGCTCAGCGACCTGCTCACCCTGAAGGTCCCGAACGGCCTCGACCCCCGCCACGCCGCGCTCACCGAGCCGATGGCCGTCGGTCTCCACGCCGTCGAGTCGAGTCGGATCACGCCCGCTCATGCCGCCGTCGTGTTGGGCTGCGGCCCCGTCGGTCTGGCCGTGGTCGCCGCCCTCCACCTCGCCGGCGTCGAGTCGATCGTCGCGGCGGACTTCTCCCCCACCCGGCGACGCCTGGCCTCGACGGTCGGAGCCACCGACGTCGTCGATCCCCGCGACGTCGGAGCGGTGGAGCACTGGCGGTCCGTCGACGGGCGTCGACCCTTGGTCATCTTCGAGGCGATCGGCATCCCAGGCATCCTCGACCAGGCGATGCTCGATGCTCCGCGCCAGTCGCAGATCCTGGTGGTGGGCGCATGCATGGAGCCCGACACCATCCGGCCGATGCTGGGACTCGGCAAGGAACTGAACATCCAGTTCGTGTTCGGCTACGACCCGATGCAGTTCGGCCGGACGCTGACTCGCATCGCGGAGGGTGAGCTCGACGTCACCCCCTTGATCACGGGCGAGGTCGGACTCGACGGGGTCGCGCAGGCGTTCGAGGACCTCGGCGACCCCGACGCCCACGCGAAGATCCTCGTCATCCCGACCTGACCGGGCACAGCGTCAGCTGATCCGATGTCGCGCGACGAGCGCCCGGTCCCGACCGGCGAGGTCCGGGTGGACCTCCACCTCGGCGAAGCGCTCCGACGCGAACGCCCGCATCGATTCCGCCTGCTCGGGCGACAGCTCGCAGACCACCACCCCGTCGGCGGACAGCCAAGCACCGGCACCCGCGATGATGGTCCGGAGGTCGTCGGTGCCATCCGGTCCGGCGAGCAGCGCAGCGGTCGGCTCGAAGTCAGCGACCTCTGAACCGAGCGACGCAGTGGTGGCGACGTACGGCGGATTGGAGACCACGAGGTCCACGCGTCCCCGCAGCTCGGCCGGCAGCGCTTCGAACCACGAACCCTCGACCACCCGGACGCGGGCCGCGGCGCGACCGAGACCGGCGAGATTGGCCCGGGCGACGGCCACGGCATCCGGGCTGACATCGGATGCCCACACGGTGCTGCGCACCCGCTCCGAGGCGACCGACAACGCGATGGCACCCGATCCCGTGCCCAGGTCGACCACCGTGGTCGGGCGATCGCGGCCTCCCAGACGGTCCAACTCGGCCAGCGCGACCTCGACCACCACCTCGGTTTCGGGCCGCGGGATCAGCACGCGGCGGTCGACCATCAGGTCGAGCGACCGGAACCCCCATCGCCCGAGGACGTACTGCAGCGGCTCGCCGGCGCACCGTCGCGCCAGCATGTCGTCGAAGCGGGCTACGCCGCGCTCGGAGGCGTGGTCGGCGTAGACCAGTGGGAGCTCGGCCGGGGTGGCACCGGCCGCCTCGGCGACGAGGTGGCGGGCCTCGCTCTCGGCAGACGCGACTCCGGCCGCCCGCAGCCGGTCGACCGCCTCACGCTGCAGCTCGCGCCAACTGATCGTTCCATCGGGGTTGGGCACGGTCAGGACCCGATCGCGGCGAGACGCCGGGTCCGTTCGTCGCCCACCAGTGCGTCGCTCAACTCGTCGAGGTCACCCGCCAGCACCCGGTCGAGGTGGTAGAGGGTGAGCCCGATCCGGTGGTCGGAGATGCGGTTCTCCTTGAAGTTGTACGTCCTGATCTTCTCGCTCCGGCCGCCGCCACCGATCTGGGCCCGCTTCTGGCCCGCCGCCTCGGCCGACTGCCGCAGCTGTTCCTGGTGCAACAGGCGGGAGCGGAGGACCTTCAGCGCCTTGGCACGGTTCTGGATCTGGCTCTTCTCGTCCTGCATCGACACGACCAGCCCCGAGGGCAGGTGCGTGATGCGGACCGCGGAGTCGGTCGTGTTGACCGACTGCCCGCCCGGACCCGACGACCGGAACACGTCGACCTGGAGATCGTTCGGGTCGATCTCGACGTCGACCTCGTCGGCCTCGGGTAGGACCGCGACGGTGGCGGAGGAGGTGTGCACGCGGCCCTGTGACTCGGTGACCGGGACCCGCTGGACGCGATGGGGTCCGGCCTCGAACTTCATGCGGGACCACACGCCGGCGCCGGCCACCCGGAACACGACCTCGGAGAAGCCACCCAGCTCGGTGGGCGCGGCCGACATCACCTCGAACGACCATCCCCGGCGAGTGGCGAACGCCCGGTACATCTCGAGCAGGTCGCGGGCGAACAGGTTGGCCTCCTCGCCTCCCTCGGCCCCACGGATCTCCACGATGACGTTGCGCTCGTCATTGGGGTCGCGAGGGAGGAGCAGGACCTTGATCTCCTCGTCGAGCTCGGCCGACCGGTGCTCCAGCGCGTCGATCTCGTCGCGCATCTCGTCGCGGTCGGCCCCCGACAGCTCGCCGTGCATCTCGCGGGCCGCGGCGAGGTCGTCGGTGACCCGTCGGAGCTCCGTCGCGCGTTGGGCCAGCGGTTCGAGCTCCTTGCGGCGCTTCGTCAGCTCGACGTAGCGGGCCTGATCGGCGTACACGTCCGGGTCGGCGAGCAGGTCGTCGACCTCTCTGAGCTCGCGCTCGAAGTCAGCGCCGCCCACCGTCAGCCCTCCCACGGAGCGGCGAGCCGGACGAATCGGACCGTGCCCGCCATCCGGTCCGCGAGCGAATGGACCGAGGCCGGAAGATCGCCGGCCGAGACCACGACGAGCTCGGCGTCGGGCGCCTCTCGGTCCCTGACGTCGGCGGCGAGCGGCAAGAGGTCGACGTCGACCCCGTAGGTGCACGCCACCACGACGGGCGAGCCATCGGCGAGGGATCCGACGGCGAAGGCGGGATGGGGATCCCGGAGGTTGCGACGGGACACGGTCGATTCGATCGGCCTGAGGAACGTGGCGCCGACCAGGTCCGGCTCCGCGATCACCATGTGTCGCAACCACCGCTCCCGGCACAGGTTCCGGACCGGATGCATCGGTGCGCCGGCATAGCGATGTCGTCGAACCTCACGAACGACGGCGTCGAGCGCATCGGCGGTGGGTCGGTCGGCGTACATCATCGCCGCGGCCGCCTGGTCGAACTGTCCGACACCGACCTCGAGGCGCCAATCCACGTCGGGATCGGGGACGATCCGGGCCACCTCGAGGCCCAGCTCTTCTCCCCGCACGATGCCGTCCTCGGTCACGACGTCGAGCCCGGCGTTGACCAGCAGGCCGATCAACGTCTCGGTCCCGTCCGGTGCAGGTTCGGGGTCCGGTGGGAGCCCGCGCTCAACCGCCACCGCCGACGAGCCGTCCACCGACCAGACCCGGGCCGGTGGATCGAACAGTGCGAGGCGCCGAGCCAGGTCGGCGGCCACATCGCGATCGTCCGTGCCCGCGGCAGGGACTTCGGCGAGATCCACGAGGACGTCGAGCTGACCGAGGCCCTCACGGGTCGCCCACAGCACCGGCCCACCGGCCGAACGCGGGGTTGCGTCCTCGACGAGGACGAACGCGCGATCACCGGTGATGAGCGCGGCGCCGTTGGGATAGCTCGCCGGGTCACCGTCGGGCTCGTCGAAGGCCTCGCGCACGATGGCGCGGAGTTTGGCCTGGCGGAGACGGGCGCGCTGGTCGTCGTCGATCGGCATGCCCGCTCAGTCGCGGGGACCGCGACCGCTCACTCGGACTCGGAGCCTGACGCCTTCTTCTGCTTGCGCTGGCCGTAGCGACGCTCGAAGCGCTCGACGCGTCCGGCGGTGTCCACGATCTTCATCTGGCCCGTGTAGAAGGGGTGCGTGAACGCCGAGATCTCGACCTTGGCGAGCGGATACTCGTTGCCATCGGTGAACGTCGTCGTCTCCGACGTCTCGATGGTCGAACGGGTGAGGAACGTGTCACCGGACGAGGTGTCCTGGAACACGACGTAGCGGTAGGTGGGGTGGATTCCGGGCTTCATCAGATGTCTCCGTGGCTGGCCCCGGGAATCCCTGTATCCCGGTCGGGGGCAGGGCGGGGCGTGAGAGGAACGGTCAAGTATGGCAGGGGCGCCCGGCATCGGGCGAGCCCGCGGCCGGATCGCCGCGAGCGGTCGCTCAGCCCGGGACGCCCGGAGCCTTGGCGATCTCGGCCAGGAAGACGTCGTTGTTGGGGAACGTCTTCATCCGGTCGATGAGCAGTTCGAGGCCGGCGTTCGAGCTGCCCTCGGCCGCGAGGCCCGACAGCACCCGACGCAGCTTCCACACCTGCTGGAGCTGGCCCCGCTCGAAGAGCAGTTCCTCGTGACGGGTGGAGGAGGCGTCGACGTCGATGGCGGGGTACACCCGCTTCTCCGCGGCGCGGCGGTCGAGGCGGAGCTCCATGTTGCCGGTGCCCTTGAACTCCTCGAAGATCACCTCGTCCATCTTCGATCCGGTCTCGACCAGGGCGGTGGCGAGGATGGTGAGCGAGCCACCCTCCTCGACGTTGCGGGCCGCACCGAAGAACTTCTTCGGCGGGTACAACGCACCGGTGTCGATACCGCCCGACATGATGCGGCCGGTGGCCGGGGCCGCGAGGTTGTAGGCACGGGCGAGGCGGGTGATGCCGTCGAGGATGACCACGACGTCGCGACCCATCTCGACCATTCGTTTGGCCCGCTCGATGGAGAGCTCGGCGACCTGGGTGTGCTCGTCGGACGGGCGATCGAAGGTCGATGCGATCACGTCACCCTTGACGGTGCGGCGCATGTCGGTGACCTCTTCAGGCCGCTCGTCGACGAGCAGCACCAGGAGCTCGACCTCTGGGTTGTTCTCCTCGATCGACCGGGCGATCGTTTTCATGATCGTGGTCTTGCCCGCCTTCGGCGGCGACACGATCAGGCCACGCTGGCCCTTCCCGATCGGTGAGATGAGGTCGATGATCCGCGACGTCATGTCGAGCGGCTGGTCCGATCGCTCGAGCCGGAGCTGGCTGTCGGGGAACAACGGCGTGAGGTCCTCGAACCGGGGACGCTCGCGGGCGGCCTCGGGATTGATCCCGTTGATCGTGTCGATGCGCAGGAGCGCCGGGTTCTTCTCACCCCGGCCGGCCGGACGGGCCGCCCCTTCGAGGTGGTCACCACGGCGGAGGCCCAGTTGACGGGTCTGCTTGACCGAGACGTACACGTCGTCCTTGCTCGGAAGGAAGCCCTTCACCCGGAGGAACCCGTACCCCTCGTCGCGCAGGTCCAACAGACCGGCGACGGGAACGGGCTCGCCCTCGAACTGCTGGCTGTTCTGCTCAGCGCTCTCCTCGTCGACGCGATCGCGATCGCGACCCCGGCGGCGGCGGCGGCGGCGGTTCCCACCCTCGCCGTCGGCGTTCTGGGCGTTCTGGGCGTTCTGGGCAGCCTGGTTGCCCTGACCGGCCTGGTTCTGATTGCGGTTCTGGTTCTGGTTGCGGTTCTGCCCGCCACCCTGGCCACCACCCTGGCCACCCTGGTTCTGGTTGCGGTTCCGGTTCTGGCCGCCCTGCTGGCCCTGGCCACCCTGATCGCGGCCGGTCTGGTTGTCCTGGCCGTTGTTGCGACCCTGGTTCGACTGGTTCCGGTCGCGCCGGCCCGACTCGCCACGGTCGGAGGTCGAGCTCTCGGCCGCCTCGGTCTGGGCCGACTCGGTCTGGGCCGTCTCGGCGCCCTCGGTCTCGGACGTTTCGGGTGCCTCGGGCGCACGGTCGGTGACGGCGCGGTCGGTCTCGGCGTCACGGCCACCCTCAGGGGTGGCTTCGGGCGCGGCGCTGTCGCCGGTGTCGGTCCGCGCCCCGTTGGAGGGTGCGTCGTCGGACCGCGATCCCGATCCGCCCGGCGTCACGCCGGCGAGGTCGAGGATCATGCCGATGATGTCGGCCTTCTTGGTCCGTGAAGTGGTCTTGCCGCCCAGTGCCTGAGCGATCGTGGCGAGCTCGGCGCGGTCTTTGCGCTCCAAGCCCTCGAGGTCGATGGAATCAACGCTCACGTTTGGATGCCCCAATTTCGTTCGAGCGGCGGGGTTTCCGCGCGCTTCGTGGGATGTGGCTCACGTCCGGAGTGGACGGAGCGTCGGTCTCGGGCTCGGGAGAGCTGGAGGTTTGCTCGAGGAACGAGTCCTGAGGTTCCCGGTGGCTGTCCGCTGGAGGACGTATCACCCGGAGATGACAGGAGATCGAACCGGGAAAGCGGGACGAGTTGCCGTCCATTCAGCCCCCGCCCGAAACGACCCTCGTACCATACCGACCAGCGTCTCGGTGGGGCAACACCAGCTCGGTTCCAGCCGTCGGGACCTGTGGATCAGGCCAGCCGGACCCCGGCACCATCGGCTGTTCAGGCGCCGATCAGCCGGCTCATCAGCTCGTGTCCGGGCACGACGGCGGCCTCTGCGACGCCGCGTTCGGTGTAGGTGCCACCGGGCCCGTCGGCCGCCGAGTCGACCAGCAGGTACGGGACCGGATCTGGTGTGTGGGTCCGCAACCGCAGCGGCGTGGCGTGGTCGGGCAGCAGCAACAGTCGCCACGGGCCCATCTCGTCGAGGGCGGGGACCAGCCCGGCCAGGACGTCGCGATCCCAGAATTCGAGCGACCGCACCTTCTCGTCGACATCGCCCGCGTGGCCGGCCTCGTCGGTCGCCTCGATGTGGATGACGAACAGGTCGAGGCCCGATCGAAGGGCGTCGAGCGCAGCGTCGCGCTGGGCGGCGTAGTCGTTGTCGTAACCGGCGCTGGCGCCCGCGACGTCGGGGACGGCCATGTCGGTCAGCACCCCGAGACCACGCACCAGGTCGACCGCGGTCGTCACCCCCGCCGACAAGCCGTACTGCTCCGCGAACGACGGCATCGACGGCTGGAAGCCCTGGCCCCACAGCCAGATCTGGTTCGCGGCGAGATCGAATCCCGACAGCACGTCGCGGCTCGCCACCATCAGCTCGGTGAGGCGGCTCGCCGCCGGCCCGGTCGGCCACACGGCCGGTTGCCCGGTGAGGTCGTGGGGAGGGACGCACGAAGCATCGGACCAGTCGGCGGGTGCGACGAGGATGTGGCGGTACTCCACCCCCGGGTGGAACTCGACGCCGGACGCTCCACCGGCGCTGCCGCGACCGAGCGCGTCGTCGAGCGCGGCGATCACGTCGGCGGCATCGACGGTGTCGGGATGACCACCGGCGAAGTCGACCATCGTCCCGTCGTCGCCGACGGTCACCAGATTGCACCGATAGGCGAGCTGGTCGTCGCGCAGCTTCAGCCCGAGCGACGCCGCTTCGATCGGCGCCCGGCCGGTGTGGAAGCGGACCGGGTCGTACCCGAAGATCGACATGTTTCCGACGTCGCTGCCCGCGGGGAGGCCGTCGGGGATCACACCGGCCCGTCCGACCTCGCCCCGGGCGGCCAGCTTGGCGAGCGTGGGCATGTGCGCGACCTCGAGCGGCGTCCGCCCGTCGAGCGCGTCGACCGGTTCATCCGCACAGCCGTCGGGGACACAGACCACGTACTTCACGGGCGTCAGTCTGGCAGCGGCGCTCGACCCTCGAAGAATCGCAGCGCTTCGGCGGTCGGTCAGGCCGGCGGGGTCAGCTCGCGGCGGATCAGCGCCTGGATCCGGCCCAGGTCGGCCGGGATGTGCTCGATGCGCTCGGATCGGTCGAACAGGTCGGCGAGGTGGTCAGGCAGGGGAGGTCGGATGCCGACGGCTGCCTCGACCGCGTCGGGGAACTTCGCCGGGTGCGCGGTGGCCAGGCACACGACCGGCGACGGCGCAACGCCCAGCGAACCCGAGGACAGCAGATGCTCGGCGACGCCGATGCCGATCGCCGTGTGGGGGTCAACCAGGAAGCCGCTGTTGCCGAGCGTGTGGCGGATCGTGGCCGCGGCGGCCTCGTCGTCGAGCCGTCCGCAGTCGAACTCCGTCCGCAGCGTGGCCAGGAGCGCTGGTTCGACCGACACCGTGCCGTCTGCCCGGAACCGACCCATCAGCTCGGCCACCGCGGCGCCGTCACGCCCGAGGACCTCGAAGAGGAGTCGCTCGAGGTTCGAGCTGATCTGGATGTCCATCGACGGGCTGGTGGTGGGGATGACCTCGCGCTGGTCCATCGTTCCCGTCGTGAGGAAGCGGGTGAGGATGTCGTTGCGGTTGGACGCCACGATCAACCGGTCCACCGGAAGGCCCATCTGCTTCGCCGCCCATCCGGCGAGGATGTTCCCGAAGTTCCCGGTGGGCACGCAGTAGCTGACCAGCTCGTTGTCGTCGGCGACCGCGAGGTGGGCGGTGACGTAGTAGACGATCTGGCTCATCACCCGAGCCCAGTTGATCGAGTTCACGGCCGACAGGCGGACCTCGTCGCGGAAGGAGGCATCGGCGAACGCCGCTTTCACGAGGTCCTGGCAGTCGTCGAACGTGCCGGCCACACCGACGGCGTGCACGTTGGCCGCGTCGACGGTCGTCATCTGGCGGCGCTGCACGTCGGAGACCCGCCCATCGGGGAACAGGACGAAGATGTCGATCTGGTGGCGGCCCTGCACCGAGTCGATCGCCGCCGATCCGGTGTCGCCCGAGGTGGCTCCCAGGATGCACACCCGTTCGGCCCGTTCGGTCAGTACGTGGTCGAACAGACGGCCGACCAGTTGGAGGGCGACGTCCTTGAACGCCAGTGTCGGACCCCGGAACAGCTCGAGGACGTGCACCGGGGTGCCGGCGACCTCGCCCAGGGGTACGACCGGGCAGACCTCGGTGGTGTCGAACGTCGCGTACGACTCGGCGACGAGCCATTCGAACACCGCGCGGTCGATCTCTCCCTCGACGAACGGCCACATCACCTCGACCGCGATCTCGGCGTAGGGACGCCCCCGGAGGTCGGCCAGCGGTGGAAGGGTCGGCCACGTCTCCGGCAGGTAGAGGCCGCCGTCGCTCGCCAGGCCGGCGAGCAGGACGTCGGCGAACCCGAGCACCGGCGCGGCACCCCGGGTGGAGACGTACTTCATGGTCGCAGCGCCGCCTTCACGATCGTGGTGCCGCCGTCGTCGTCGTCGTGCTGCGGTCAGGTCGGGGCGCCGACCGGTCGTCCCGGTCCGTCATTCGCTGACGACCCGCAGCACCGACCCGACCGCCTTGACGGTGTCGAGCGTGCGGACCTCGTGCAGGGTCGCCCGGACGTCGGCCTCGCGGGCCTCGTGGGTGATGAAGATCAGTCGCGCCCGGCCGGTCTCGGCTCCCTCGATCATCTCCTGCTCCATCGAGCGGATGGAGACGTCGTGGGCCCCGAAGGCTCCGGACACTGCGGAGAGCACACCGGGCTGGTCGGCCACCTCGAGGTTCACGTAGTACGGGCACCAGAGCTCGTCGATCGGGCGAATGGTCGCCTTGGCGAATGAACCGAGTGAGGCGTGGGTTCCCTTGGCCAGGTTGGCGGCGGCGTCGATCAGGTCGCCCAGGACGGCCGAGGCGGTCGGGAACCCTCCGGCACCGCGGCCGAAGAACATGAGCTCGCCGACGGCCGCTCCCTCGACGAACACGGCGTTGAAGCTCTCGCGGACAGACGCCAGCGGATGGTGGTTCGGGACCATGGCCGGGTGCACCCGGACGGCCAGTGAACCGTCGTCGAACCGCTCGGCGATGGCGAGCAGCTTGATCTGGTAGCCGAGGCGGCGGGCGAACGCGATGTCGGTCGGCGTGATCGCCGAGATGCCCTCGTGGTACACGTCGCCCGCGACCACCTTGGCCCCGAACGCGATGGTCGAGATGATCGCCGCCTTGGCCCCGGCGTCGAAGCCCTCGACGTCCGCGGTGGGATCCCGTTCGGCGAATCCAAGGCTCTGCGCCTCGGCGAGGGCGGCCTGGTAGGTCCACCCCTCCTCCGACATCTTGGTGAGGATGTAGTTGGTCGTGCCGTTGACGATCCCCATGACGCGGCGGACGTCCTCGCCGACCAGCGATTCGCGCATCGGACGGATGATGGGGATGCCGCCCGCGACCGCCGCCTCGAACAACAGGTCGACCCCGGCCGATTCCGCCACGCCGAACAGTTCGGCGCCGACGTTCGCGAGAAGCTCCTTGTTGGCGGTGACGACCGGTTTCGACGACTTGAGCGCCTCGACGATCAGCTCCCGAGCCGGTTCGATGCCACCGATGACCTCGACCACCACGTCGATGTCCGGGTCGTGCACCACCGAATGCGTGTCGGTGGTGGCGAGCCCCGCGGGAATGGCGACGTCGCGCTCCTTCGACAACGACCGGACGGCGACCTTGCCGACCCGGAGCCGGAGCCCGGTCCGCGCCGCGATCTCGTCGGAGCGCTCGTCGACGAGTTGGAGCAGTGCTCCCCCGACGTTGCCGCACCCCAAGAGACCGATCGTCACCGTTCGTTCCACGGCTGCCAACGCTACCGGTGGCCCTCAGGAACCGAGAACTTGGTTCGGACGACCGACGCGCCGCGGACCGTGTCGGCGTCGACCTCGTCGTGACTACCCGACGTCGGTCGCGAGCAGGTCGTCGTCGTTCTCGCGCCGCACGACCAGACGGGCCACGCCGTCGGCCACGAACACGACGGGCGGACGACCCACCTTGTTGTAGTTGGACCCCATCGAGTGCCCGTAGGCCCCGGTCACGGGTGTGGCGATGAGGTCGCCGACGGCGAGGTCACCCGGCACGATGCCCTCGCGCACCAACAGGTCGCCCGACTCGCAGTGCTTGCCCACGAGGCGGATCGGCATCTCACGGCGGGCCCCGACGGCGCGGGGCAGGAACGTCTCGTATCCGCTGCCGTACAGCACCGGACGCGGGTTGTCGCTCATGCCGCCGTCCACCGCGACGTAGGTGCGCACGCCCGGGATGAACTTCACCGTGCCGACCGTGTACACGGTGATCGCCGCACCGGCGGCGATGGCACGCCCGGGCTCGACCGACACCGACGCCTCGATCCCCGACTCCCGACATCCGTCGACGATGGCGCTGCCCCAGGACGCGATCGTGGGCGCCTCCTCGCCCGCGACATACGCCACGCCGAGACCCCCGCCGACGATGAGCTCGGGCAGGCCCAGCGCACGCACGAACGGCGCCACCGCTCCCAGCCCGGACAGGAAGTTGTCGACGCTGAACACCTGCGATCCGATGTGCAGGTGGAGGCCCACCAGGTCCATCGAGTCGCTGGCCTCGGCGCGGGCAACCGCTTCCTCGGCCTGACCGGTCGGCAACGGGAATCCGAACTTCGAGTCGAGGTTCCCGGTTCGGACGTGCTCGTGGGTGTGGACCTCGATGCCCGGGTTGATCCGCAGCAGCACCGACGGCCTCGGCGCCCCCGCCGCGACCAGCGACTCGATGCGGTCGAGCTCGTTGTGGCTGTCCACCACGAGCCGGCCGACACCGACGTCGAGGGCACGGCGGAGCTCACTGGTCGACTTGTTGTTGCCGTGCATCACCAGTCGATCGGCGGGAACGCCGGCGGCCATCGCCACGTGGAGCTCGCCTCCGGTGGCCACGTCGAGCCGGAGGCCCTCGGCATGCACGAGTCGGGCCATCGCCCGGCAGAGGAACGCCTTGGTGGCGTAGATGACGTTGCCCGCTCCGAGCGCCCCGACCGCCTCCCGGCAACGGTTCCGGAGGTGGTTCTCGTCGTAGACGAACAGCGGCGTGCCGAACTCGGCCGCCAGGTCACCGACCCGGACGCCGCCGATCTGGAGATGTCCGTCGTCGGCGACGGAGGCCGAGTCGGGAAGCAACGAGAACGGGAGCGCGTCCATCACAGCGGTCCGTGACCCTGCTTGCCTGTGGTCACTCCGTGACCCTGCTTGCCTGTGGTCACTCCGTGACCCTGCTTGCCTGTGGTCACATCGAGTCCGGGGCGGAGACGCCCAGCAGGTCGAGCCCGCTGCGGAGCCCGACTCCGGCCGCCTCCGCCAGCCACCACCGGGCCTGACGCAGGTCGTCGGGCGTGTCCGGATGGAGCACCGGGCAGTCGTGGTAGAAGCCGTGCACCGCCCCGGCCAGGTTTCTCACCCAGGTCGTCACCTTGTGCGGCGCCCGCTCGCGGGCGGCCAGCGCCACGACCTCGTCGAAGGTCTCGAGGTTCCGGAGCACGTCGAGCTCACGATCGTGGGTCAACAGCGACAGGTCGACGGTGGCCAACGGGCGGCGCTCGATGCCCCGTTCGGCTGCCACCCGTTCGAGCGAGCGGATCCGGGCATGAGCCATCTGGACGTAGAAGACGGGGTTCTCGGTCGACTGCTGGACGATGAAGTCGAGGTCGACCGTCTGGGGTGAGTCGACCGACTGGAGGAGGTAGGTGAGCCGCACCGCGTCGGCCCCGACCTCGTCGAGCAGCTCCTCGAGGGTGATCAGGTTGCCGCTGCGCTTGGAGATCCTGACCTCCTCGCCGTGACGCTCGAGCCGGACGAGTTGGGTGATCACGATCTCGAGCGAGGTGGGATCGTGGCCGAGCGCCTCCATGGCCGCCTGCACCCGCACCACGTAGCCGTGGTGGTCCGCTCCCCAGATGTTCACGACGAGATCGAAGCCCCGGGCGAACTTGTCGCGGTGATACGCGATGTCGGGAAGCAGGTACGTGACCTCACCGTCGCTCTTGACCAGCACGCGGTCCTTGTCGTCGCCGAAGTCCGTCGAACGGAGCCACACCGCACCGTCCGCGTCGAAGACCACGCCGTGGGCCCGTAGGTCCTCGAGCGTCGTGTCGATGGCGCCCTCGTCGACCATCGCGCGCTCCGAGAACCAGGTGTCGAACACGACGTTCATCCGGGCGAGCGTGCGCTCCTGGTCGAGGATCGCCCGGGCCTCGCCCCACGACAGTGGGTCCGCGTCGTCGGGCATCTCGTCGGCCCACTCCTGGATGTACTCGCCCTGATAGCCGCCCTCCGGCGGTTGTTCGCCGGCCTTGCGGGCCGCGAGCGACGCCGCGAACGTCTGCATCTGCACGCCGCGATCGTTCAGGTAGAACTCCCGTTCGACCGAGTGACCGGTGAAGGCGAGGAGCCGCGCCAGGCTGTCGCCGAACGTCGCGCCCCGGGCGTGGCCGGCATGGACGGGACCCGTCGGGTTGGCCGAGACGAACTCGACCATGACCCGCTGGCCTGCGCCGACATCGCTGCGTCCGAAGTCCGCACCGGCCTCGATGGCGCGACCCACCAGATCGTGTAGCCAGCCGTCGTCGAGCCGGAAGTTGACGAACCCCGGGCCGGCGACCTCGACCGCGATCACGTGAGCGGGAAGATCGGCAGCGAGTCGGGCGACGATGTCACCGGCCAGTTCCCGCGGATTGCGTCCGGCCGACTTGGCCGTCGTCAGGGCCACGTTGGACGAGAAGTCACCGTGCTCACGGCGGGCCGGGCGCTCCAGATGGATCTCGTCGGGCGCTGGGACGCCCAGGTCGACGAGGGTTGAGCGGAGGACGTCGGTGAGTTGGTCGCGCATCTCAAAGGGGCCTGGTAACGGGGCTACCGAGTGACGGGGGTGGCTGGCTGCGGCTGGCGGTGGCGGGGCGGGGCGATGGTACTGTCCCACACCCGAGCCCCCGTAGCTCAGGGGATAGAGCATCGGGTTCCGGACCCGTGTGCGCAGGTTCGAATCCTGCCGGGGGCACTTTTGTCGTGTCACGAGACGTCGGCACGGGACGACCACGGCGTCGCGACCGGCGCAGGGCCGGCGACTCGGATCGGACCGGCGCAGAGCTGAAGCCCGGCGCCGACGAGACCGGCCCGCTCAGCCGCAGGCCACGCCGGCGGGCGGAGAGCCCGGTGTCCAACCGACCTCGGGCGCAGCCGTCGTGGTGGGAGTCGAGCCCGCGGCAGCGGTCGACGACGGTGCCGTCGTCGGCGTGGTGGCGGTGACCTGGGCCGACGCCACTCCGGTCGGCTCGGAGATCTTCTTGAAGTCGGAGCCGATCGTGACCCGGACGTTTCCGGGAGGGAGGGCCTTGTCGAGCTCCAGCTTCGGCACCGGCGTCATCCACGGGGCGATGAGCTCGGCCATGGCCTTGCCGTCCTTCGGGTAGGTGATGACCGTCTGGGTCTCGGTCGCCGGTGACGTCTCCACGGCGCCGGCGCCGAACCCTCCCTCGCCGAGGACGAAGCTGACGCGCCGGGCCTCGCCCTGCTTGGGTGTCGCGTTGTACACACTCACGATGACATCGCTCGGCTCGGGCGGAGGCAGCGTCGTCGTGGTGACCGTCGGTGGCGTCGAGGTCGCGCCGGTGTAGAGGCCGATCACGGGCGCGGACGCCGCGGGGTCGAGCAGCACGACGGCGGCACCGCCGTCGGTGGTGTGGGGCGTGACGGCGAGCGAGTGGGTCTGGAGTCGCTGCGGATCGAAGTCGCTGAACTGCCGGGCGAGGTCGATCATGTCGCCGTTGCCCATGTTCGAGTCGAGCTGGACGTTGCCGAGCGCCGCGTCGACGATGCCCTTCAGCTTCGGGATGTCGTCGAGACCCATCCCGCGGACCTTGGTCAACGCGGCCCTGGTGAGGATCTGCTGGCGGGTCATGCGGCCCAGGTCGCCCGTCGGGTCCGCCACCCACTTCGATCCGTTCTTCCACTCCAGGTGGCGGGACCGGGCGAACGCGAGGCCCTGGAACCCGTCGAGGTTCGCGCACCCCTTGTCGAGCTGGAGGCCCGAGTTCTTGTCGCGCACCGGGTGGTCGAACCAGACGGGGACGCCGCCCACTGATTCGATGATGTCCTGGAAGCTGCGGAAATCGACCTCGACCGTGTGGTTGATCGGGATGCCGAGGCCGCGTTGGATCGTGTCGATCAGCGTCTGGGTCGACTTGGCGTACGCGGTGTTGATCCGTTGGTTCTTGTCGGTCTCCCCGATGGGCAGCCAGAGGTCGCGGGGGATCGACAACATGTCGAGTCGTTCGTTGGCCTTGTCGACGCGGACGATGGCGATGCTGTCGGCCCGGCGGCCTTCGGGCGACCCGGACCCGTTCATCACGCCCGATCCCTTCCCGGACTCATCGACGTTCTCGCGGGAGTCCGAGCCGATCAGCAGGAAGTTGCTCGGCTTGTCGTCCTGGGCCTCGGTGAGCTCGAGATCGAGACGATTGACGCTGTTGAGGCTCCACAGCCCCCATGCGACCGTGGCACCGGCGATCAGCGCCACGACACCGATGACCGACGCGCCGATCAGAACGGAGCGCCTGACCCAACCTCGCTTCTGCGTTCCGTCAGAACCGCCGCCGTCCGAGCCAGATCCGGCCGCCTTCACCCCACGGGGACGTCGAACCACGCGCACGTCGTCGGACACTGCCTTTCGGGGTCCGCCACGCGACGACCCACCGAAGCCCGGGCCGCCTGGATTCGCTCTATCAGGGGGAGGAGGAACGTCACCCACAGCGACGCAACGCTATCCGTTCGACCTTCGCCGACCCGAACATGGTCGGCCCGGAACCGGGTCCGGCGACCACTGCGAGCGCCCACCGTCGGCGGTGGTCGAGGGCGGACCTCAACACCGGCGCGGCGCAGTGCCAACCTTGCGAGGCGTCCGACTCCCGGAGCCGATCCTCAGGGGTGGGCGATGACGGTCAGCCTTCGGCGGTCACCAGGGATCGTGTGCGCTCCGGAGCGACGTCGTAGGTGGCGTGGGTCGCGTGGAACGAACCGCGGCCAGCGGTCAGCGATCGCAGGTCGACGACGTAGCCCAGGAGCTCCGCGGTCGGGACCGTGGCGACGATTCGGTGGCGGTCGGCCCCGAGCGACTCGGTCCGGTGAACCCGGCCACGCCGGCCGTTGAGGTCGCCGAGGACGTCGCCCTGGCAGGTCGACGGCACGTCGATCTCGACCTCCGACATCGGCTCGAGGACGACCGGCGATCCCTGGTCCAGCGCGGCACGGAACGCCAACCGCGCCGCCTGCTTGAAGCTCATCTCCGAGGAATCGACCGAGTGGGCCTTGCCGTCGAGGCACGTGACGCGCACGTCGACGACCGGGAGGCCGAACACGCCGCCGTCGTCCATCAGTTCGCGCACCCCCTTCTCGACCGCCGGGATGTACTGGCGCGGGATGGCGCCCCCGACGATCCGATCGACGAACTCGAAGCCCGCGCCCCGCTCGAGCGGCTCGACCCGGAGCGTGACGACCCCGAACTGGCCGTGGCCACCCGTCTGCTTCTTGTAGCGACCCTCGGCTTCCGACACCGAGGTGATCGTCTCGAGATACGCCGCCCGTTCGTCCTCGGTGTCGACCTCGACGTGGAACCGGCGCGCGATCCGCTCGAGCGCCACGTCGATCTGGGTCGGGCCCACGCCCCGCAGGAGCGTCTGGTGCGTGGCGGCCACCCGCTCGACGGAGAGCGTCGGATCCTCGTCGCAGAGCCGTTGGAGCGCGGTGCCGAGCTTGTCCTCGTCGGAACGGGAGCGACCGGTCACGGCGCGGGCGTAGGCGGCCTCGGGGAGATCGAGCGGGGCGCGCCTCACCGGCGTGTCCTTGGGGGCCAGCAGGTCCCCGGTGCGGGTCCGGGACAGCTTCGGCACGGCGACGATGTCCCCCGCCACCGCTTCGGTCAACGGCTCCTGGCGCTGGCCGTGGAGGGCGAGGATCCCGTGGAGGCGTTCCGAGGTGCCGGAGGTGGTGTTGACCAGACTGGCGTTGGCGTGGAGCGTCCCCGACAACACCCGCACGACCGACACCTGGCCGACGTACTCGTCGGAGATGGTCTTGAACACGAACGCCAGCGGATCGCCGGCGGGGTCGGGGGCCACCTCGATGTCCACCCCTCCGGCGATCACCGTCTGGGCCGGCCGGTCGGCCGGCGACGGACCGATCTGGCAGATCAACTCCGCGAGCCGGTCGACCCCGATGCCGGTGAGCGCCGAGCCGCACAACACCGGGAAGACCGTCGCGTCCGCGACCCCGCGGGCCAGCGTGGTGGTCAGCGCGTCAACCGTGGGCTCCTCGCCGTCGAGGTAGTGCTCGAGGAGATCGTCGTCGGCCATGACCACCGACTCGACCAGCTCGTCGTGCGCCGCGTGTTCGCGATCGGCCAGCTCGGGCGGGATCTCCTCGGTGTGGGAGTGGCCCGCCTTGTCGTATTCGAAGGCCTGCTCGGTCTCGAGCTCGGCGATGCCGTGGACACCGGAACCCTGACCGATGGGCAGTTGGAGAAGGGTGACCCCGTCACCGAACGCCTCGACCACCTCGGCATAGGCCGTGTCGAAGTCCGCCCGCTCGGCGTCGAGCTTGTTGAGGAACACCAGCCTGGGAAGCCCTCGCCGGGCCGCGAGGTCCCACAGCGTGCGGGTCTGCACGCCCACCCCGTCGGTCACGCCGACGACGAAGACGGCCAGGTCGGCCACCTCGAGAGCGGTCCGCGCCTCGCCCTCGAAGTCGAGGTAGCCGGGGGTGTCGATGATGTTGAGGTGGTGCTCGCCATGGTTGAAGCCGACCACCGACGAGTACATCGACATGCCGTGCGCCTGCTCCTCGGGCTCGTGGTCGCTGACGGTGTTCCCGTCCTCGACGCGGCCGGCGCGCGCCAGCTCTCCGGCGTCGACCAGCAATGCCTCGAGCAGCGTCGTCTTGCCCGACCCCACGTGGCCGACGAGGGCGACGTTGCGGATCTTCTCGGTCGGCACCTGCGCCATGGGACCACCCCGGGAGCTCGATCGACGCTGTCGGACCGAAGGGTATCGCCGCGACCGACGATCGCGACGGCCGGGTCGTGGGTGGGCCGGTCCCGGCGGCCCGGACGGCCCGAAACCCTCCCGACGTTGGGAGGGACCCGGCTCAGCCGGCGGCGGGTGCCTTGGGCTCGCGGGGAAGGCCGAGAACCTTCTCCCCCACGATGTTGCGCTGGATCTGTGATGTGCCGCCCCAGATGGTCTCGGACCGTGAGAAGTAGAACGTCGAGATCATCGGGCTGACGTCGTAGCCGGCGCGACCGTCACCCCGGAGCGCCCCCGGCCACGATCCACTCGCCGGCCCGGCCACCGACAGCATCGCCTCTGCGCCGTTGATGTCGAGCGCCAACTCCATCGCCCGCTGATGGGTCTCGGACCAGAACATCTTGTTGGTCACGCCCAGCGTGGCCACCCCCGGGTCGCGCTTGCCGCTGACCGTCGCCGTGAGCGACCGGAGGCCGTTGATCCGCATGATCTGGATGCGGGAGTAGTAGGCCATCAGTCGTTGACGGATGTTCGGGTCCGCGACGGAACCGTTGGCCGTGGCCATCTCCACCATGACCCGGTACTCCTCGGCGAAGCGCCGGTAACCGGTGGTGGCTGACATGCCGCGCTCGAATCCGAGCGTGTCGTTCGCAACCTTCCAGCCGTTGTTGAGGCCGCCGACCACGTTGTCGATCGGGCAGCGGGCATCGGAGAAGAAGACCTCGTTGAACTCGGCGGTGCCGTCGGGCTGGGTGATGCCTCGGACCTCGATGCCCGGCTGCTTCATCGGCACGAGAAGGTAGGAGATGCCGGCCTGCTTCTTGACGTCGGGATCGGTGCGAGCCAGCACGAAGCAGTAGTCGGCGAACTGGGCCTGGGTGGTCCACACCTTCTGGCCGTTGATGACCCACTCGTCGCCATCCTGGACGGCCGTCGTCTTGAGCGACGCGAGGTCGGAACCGGAGTCGGGCTCCGAGAAGCCCTGGCACCACCGCATCGTGCCGTCGAGGATCTTGGGCAGGAAGTACTTCTTCTGCTCC
>Ga0190271_10000399_pt1 | contig 22043 bp, 17 predicted proteins | sample Popmic356T_FD_133747 | JGI IMG/M metagenome (GOLD analysis project Ga0190271, IMG submission 133747) | Populus adjacent soil microbial communities from riparian zone of Weber River, Utah, USA - 356 T | ecosystem: Environmental > Terrestrial > Soil > Riparian zone | place: USA: Utah | collected...
AAGAGAAGCGCAGCCTGGAGCGCCTGTACACCGTGATTCAGGGACGGAAGATCAAGAAGTGAGTAGCTCCTCGAAGTCCCTGGTCGCGCGGCTCACGCTCGCGCTCGTCTTCGTCTTGCCCTGCTTGTTGGCGAGCTCTCGTGCGCATGCAGGCGGTCTGTACCTGTTCGATCGCGGAGCGCGTGCGCTCGGCCGCGGCGGTGCGTTCGTCGCGGGTGTCGATGACCCGAGCGCGCTCTGGTACAACCCGGCTGGTCTGATCGCCTCCAAAAATCAGATGGTTGCCGACGCCGTGCTGCCGATCTTGTTGGCGGACTTCACGCGCCTCAACGCCGACGGTTCGTACTCGCCCACGGTCAGCCCCAAGCCCACCCCGATTCCGATTCCGACGCTCGCGTTCAGCCACAACCTCGGCTACCGCGACCTGGTGTTCGGCGCGGGCATCATCGCGCCCAACGTGGTGTTGATGAACTACGAGGCCAGCGTGGGCGCCGAGCGCGACCCGCAGCCCGCGCGCTACTCGCTGCTCGAGCTCAAGGGGACGGTGCTCGCCAACCTGACGGCGGGCGTCGCGTGGGAAGCCACGGACTGGCTCTCGCTGGGTGCGGATGTCCAGATCCCGCTCGGCTACTTCCGCGCCAAGGTGGCGCTGAGCGCGTGTGATGGCGTGCTGTGCAGCTTCCCCGAGCAGCGCGACTTCGACGCCTACTCGACGATGAAGGCGTTTCCCACCTACGGCTTCACCGGCGTGCTCGGCGCGATCGCGAACTTCGACATCCTGCGCTTCGGCTTCTCGGTCATGCTGCCTTACACCTTGCGGGGCGTGGGCAAGGTGGACGTCGAGATGCCCAGCAACGTGGTGTTCGAGGACGCCTATCAAGACGGCGACAAGGCCAAGCTGGCCATCAAGTTCCCCACCATCTTGCGTTTCGGCAGCGAGCTCAGGCTGGTGTCGTGGCTGCGCCTCGAGGGCGCTGTCGTGTGGGAGCAGTGGTCGCGCCAGCAGACGATCGACATCAACACTGGCGGCGACGTCTCGCTGCGCAACGTCACCGGCCTGGGCGACTACCAGGTGGGCGACATCCAGCTGCCCCGCAACATGAACAACGTGTGGAGCATCCGCGGCGGTTTCGAAGCCACGTTCCCGCGCCGCTGGGTGGGCAACGTCGACTTCGGCCTGCGCGGCGGCCTGGCCTACGAGACCGGCGCTTTCAACACCAAGAGCCTCTCGCCGCTCACCATCGACACCAACAAGACCGTGCTCAGCGGAGGCTTTACCATCGGGCTCGCGAAGTGGCTACGCTTCGACACCGTGGGCGGGCTGGTGTTCATGAAGGACTACGACATCACGGACAGTGAGATCCGCCAGCCCCAGGCGCTGCGTCCGCCGCTCAAGTTTTTTCCCACCGTGATCGCCAACGGCCGCTACGAACAGACAGCCTTCTTTTTGGGCGGTGGTTTCCGCGCGATGCTGGACATGAAGTCCGGCTTCTCGCGCTGAAACGGCAGGCTCGACGCGGCGCGTGCGTTGGCTCTAAGCTGGACGCATGAGCGAGAGCACGCTGCTCGATCCGAGCTTGCCTGTGTTTGGTGCGCTGCGCGCTCGTTACCAGGAGCCGCAGCGGCACTACCACACCATGCAGCACGTCGACGAGCTGCTCGCGCTGCTGAGCGAGCTCTGCGCGCACGCGCGGCGCCCCGACCTGATCGCGTGGGCGATCTGGTTTCACGACGCCGTCTACGATCCGACGCGCTCCGACAACGAGGCGAGGAGCGCGCAGCTGGCGCACGAGCGGCTGAGCGAACTTTCGCTCTTGCCCGAGGAGGTGGCGGCCGTGGTGCAGATGGTGATGGCCACGGCGGGCCATCAGTGGCGCGACGGACAGGCCGACAGCGCGCTGTTTTTGGATCTGGACCTGTCGATCCTCGCGGCGCGCCCCGAGCGCTACGACGAATACGTGGCGCAAGTGCGGGCCGAGTACGCGTTTGTTCCCGAGGTTGTCTTTCGTGGCAAGCGAGCCGAGCTGGTGCGGGTTTGGCTGGCGCGTCCGAGCCTGTACGTCAGTGAGGTCGGACGGGAACGCTTCGAGTCGGAGGCACGCAACAACCTCGCACGCGAGCTGGCTGGCGGTTAGCTGGACGCGACCGATCAAGCAGCCCGCCGATGGTGGACCATGAGCTTCCCGTCGTAGGCGCAGCTCACGAAGCGGTCTTCCCCGACCGCCAGCACATCGGTGGCGAAGTTGCCGTGGCGAGCTTCGGACCTGAGTGTCAGGTCGGAGCGTCGCCAGGTGCGCACCAGGCCGTCTTCGCCTGCGGAGGCGAGCGTGTGGGCGTCGAGGAAGACCAGCCGGCGCACGGCGGCGTCGTGTGCCGCGAAGCTCCCGCACAGGCGTGGGCGTGTGCTCAAGTCAGTCCACAGCTGGACGCGGCCGCGGTTGTCCCCGCTGGCCAGGCAGGTCTGATCGGGCGCGACGGTTATGGTCCGGAGCGGGACGTGGCCAGGCAGCACCGCACAGCACGTGCGCTGCGCCAGGTTCCACAGCCTGACGGTGCCGTCTTCGCTCGCGCTGGCGAGCAGGCTGGTTGGGTGTTGGTCACGCTCGGGCGCGGACGCAGCGCGCGCTGCGAGCACGGCGAGCGCCCACACCCAGCCGGTGTGTCCGCGCAGCGTGCCGTCGCGACGGGCGTCCTCTAACCACAGGTTGATCTCGTGGTCGGCGCCCCCGGTGGCGAGCGCGCCGCCTGGCACGGCAGCGACGCACAGCGCGGCTGCGCGGTGCGCCACGACGCTGTGTAAACAGCGCTGCGTCGACAGGTCCCACAGCTTGAGCGTGCGGTCCCGTGACACCGACGCGAGGTGCTGGGGGCCGCAGGCGACCAGACCGAGCACGGACTGCGTGTGGCCCGAGAGCACCCCGTTGCCGACGCCGTCGTCGGACCACAAACGAATCGCGCGGTCGCGCCCGCCGCTGGCGATGCCCCGGGCGAGCCTGGCCAAGGTCCACACGTAGCCCTGGTGGCCGACGAAGGGAGCGGGCGCGTCGCGCCGTGCACGACGATAGATGAGGTCGCTGCGCAGGATGTGTTTGAGGCCGCGCGTGACCGGCTCACCTGCGTGCCACAAGCCGTGGTCGAACAAGATCAGCATGCCCGCGCGTGGTCGTACGCGTGCGACGACTGGGGGCGCGCCGGCCGCGCTCGGCCCGCGCGCGTAAAAGAGCGTGTCGCCACCGCTGAACGCGGAGCCGTCGGTCAGGTAGACCATGAAGGTGAGCCGAGACTGCTGCTGCTCGTCCAGGTGAAACACGCCGTCCTGGTGAAGCTGAAACTGCTGTCCCGCGCGGTAACGACAAAAACGAAGCCGCTCGTTGAGCTGGGTGAGCGACCAGGGCTCGCGCGCGCCGGCAGCGTCGTCGACCACCAGCGACGCCGGCGCGTGCGGCGTGAGCCGGGCGAACAGCTGCCGGGCCAGCGCAGGGTCGTCGACCACCAGCCTGTCGTTGTCGCGGTACGACGGCGGGTAGTCGTCCACCGCGGCACGGAAACCGGCGGTTTCCGCGCGCCGGATCAGCGCCTGGCACTCGGCGGGCGACAGGAAGTCCTCGACGACCTTGCAGAATCCGAGCTCGGTCGGAAGGGGTGGCGACATCGGTAGTACCTCGGCAGCTTGGTTAAAGTTGGTCGCACGACCAACTTGGGTTCAGCTTGAGGCGAACCCCGGCCGGCTGGCAAGACCAAAGATTGGTTGAACAACCAAGATTGTGCTAGATCGCGAGCTGGCCGACGAAAGCGAGGGCGATGACGCGCAAGAGCAACACGGTGGAGCGGCGCAGCGAGATCGTGCGAGCCCTGCAGACCACGCTTGCGCGGCACGGCTACGAGGGCGCCACCATCCAGCTGATCGCGGCCGAGGCTGGACTGAGCCCGGGGCTCATCCACTACCACTACCGCGACAAGCGCGAGATCCTGGTCGGTCTGATCGCCGCCTTGCACGAGTACGTGCAGCAGCGCTTCGCGCGGGCCGCCGAGGGCGTGAGCGAGCCGCGTCAGCTCCTGCGCGCCTACATCGATGCACGGCTCGGGCTGGGACGCGGCGCGCAGCCCGACGCGGTGGCGGCCTGGGTGGCGATTGGCGCCGAGGCGATCCGTCAGCCGGAGATCCGTGAGGTGTACCAGGAGGCGATCGCGGCCGAGCTGCGCCTGGTGCGCGACCTGATCGCGGACTACCTGGAGTCGGAGCACAAGAGCCGCGACGCTGCGACGCGCCTGGCCTCCGTGCTGCTGGCATTTTTCGAGGGCGCGTTTCAGCTCTCGGCAGCGGCGCGCCGCGTGATGCCCAAGGGCTACGCCGCGGACGCAGCGATGTTGCTGGTGGAGTGTTTTGTAGAGCGCGAGCGCTGAGTGTTCAGGGGACGCGCGAGGCCGACCACGACGTCACCAGCCCGCTGGCACAGCGCGCGGTCCGGGCGGCTAAAGCAGGCTGCGCAGGTCGTGGACCAGCTCGCTGGCGCTGCCGTACCTGTCCTCGGGCGCCTTCTCCAGGCAGCGCTCGATCACACGCACCACTGGGTCGCGCAGCTGGGGCCGCTGCGTGCCGATCGGCGGCAAGGGCAAGGTGAGCACCTTGGCGCAGACCTCGACAGCGTTTTCGCCCTGCCACGGCGGTGCGCCAGCCAGCAGCTCGTAGAGCACGACGCCGAGCGACCAGATGTCGCTGCGCTCGTCGGCAGCAGCGGCATCGATCATCTGCTCGGGCGCCATGTAGTGTGGCGAGCCGAGGCCGACTGCGACGCCGGTGAGCGCAGTGTCGCTCTGGGCAGCCAGCGGATGGGTCAGCTTGGAGATGCCGAAGTCGAGCACCTTGAGTAGCGTGCTGCCGTCGGGCTGCCTGGCCTCGAACAAGTTGGCCGGCTTGAGGTCGCGGTGCAGGATGCCCAGCGCGTGCGCCGTGACGATGGCGTCTGTAGCCTGGAGTGTCAGCGCGATGGCCTCGCGCTCGGGGAGGGGACCCTCGCGGCGGAGCCGCGCCGCGAGATCCTCGCCGTCGAGGTACTCCATGACGAGGAACGGCGCGCCCGAGGCGAGGTTGCCCACGTCGAGCACGCGTGCGACGTGCGCGCCCTCGAGGGCGATCAAGGCTTGCGCCTCGCGCACGAAGCGGCGCAGCGCGTGGGGCTGTGCGAGCGCGCTCAGGTGCATGAACTTGATGGCGACCAGACCCGCTTCGACGCGCTCGGCTGCGGGCGCAGCGCACCCTGCTGGCGAAGCGCCCGGCTCCTGTGCGCCCGCACCAAGCGCGCGCAGGTCGCGCGCGGCCGTGACCACGCCCATCCCGCCCATACCGAGCACGCGCTCGACGCGGTAGCGCTCGGCGACAACGGTGCCCAGCGCCACCGGCAAGGGCGCAAGCGGTCGTGCCACCAGCTCGGTCGAAGCGCGCGTGTCTTCTGTGTACGAGCGCAGCTCGGTTGCGAGCTCGGGCGACTCGGCCGAGAGCGCTGCGGTCAGAGCTGCCCGACTCGACGTCGACGCGTGCCGCTCTGCTGCGTGCGTGGGCAGCTCGGACTCGGTCGATGAAGCCCGTTGTAGGGCGAGCTTGTGACGCAGCGAGAGCTCTTTGCTGACGCGCTTGGCGAGCCTGCACAGGGTATCGAGCTGTGCGCTACTCAGCTCACGCGGGATGCGATCCAGGATGCACAGGGTGCCCACGGCGACGCCGTCGTCGTCGAGCAACAGCGGGATCCCCGCGTAAAAACGGATGAACGGATCGCCGGTGACCAGGGGGTTGTCGGCAAAACGGGCATCGGCCAGCGTGTCGGGCACCACGAGCGGCTTGCGATCGACGATTGCGTGCGCACAGAACGCAACGTCGCGTGGCGTCTCGCTGACGTCGACACCGACCTTGGCCTTGAACCACTGGCGCGTACGATCGACCAAGCTGACCAATGCCATGGGCGCGCCGCACAACGCACTGGCGAGCTCTGCGATGTCGTCGAAGCTGGCCTCGGTGTCGGTGTCGAGGACGTTGCAACGGACCAGTGCCGCGAGCCGCTCGGATTCGTCGCTGGGCATGGGTGCTACGAGCATCGAGACCATCCCTGTAGAACGCTCTCGCACCTTATCACAGGTCCAGGCGCGGCCACGATTGCGGCGTCGTGGCGAGCGCGGTCGAAGCGCGCCCTCGGGCGCGCGAGCGGAGAGTCGAAGCGCGCCCTCGGGCGCGCGAGCGGAGAAGCGAGCGGGGCACACGGACGTTCGAGCTTGCGTCCCAGGCCGGGCACGCTCACATCGTGAATGTGATCTTGATGGCGTCGCTCGAGCGGTCGGCGGGACCGTGGTAGACGGCCTCCACGTTGTTGCCATCGGGATCGAGCAAAAAGGCGGCGTAGTAGCCCGGGTGATAAGGCCGCTCGCCAGGCTTTCCGTGGTCGCTGGCGCCTGCGGCGAGGCCCGCCTCGTAGAAGCGCTGCACGACCTCGCGGCTCTTGGCCTGGAACGCAAAGTGGTGTCGGCCGGTCAGCTGACCCTGGGCTGCTTTGCTGTCCTTCGAGGAGACGAACAGCTCGTCCGCCCAAAAAAAGTCTGCTGCTTCGCCGCCGATGGGGATGTCGAGGGCGCCGAGTACCGCAACGTAGAAACGCTTGCTGCGCGCCAGGTCGGCGACCACCAGCTGGAGATGATCGATCAGGCGACCGCGACGTAGCTCCTGTGTTTGCATGGCTGACTCCTTCAGCGCTGGGGTTCAGGTCGGGGCAACGAAAACACGCCTGCCCGCTTTGTTGAGGAACGCCTGAGAGGTATACACGGGCTCTCAAGGAGCACATGAACATGGAAGAGCTGATCAACCTCGTGGTGGCCAAGACCGGTCTGTCCGAGAGTCACGCGCGGCTGGCGGTCGAGACGGTGCTGTCGTTCCTCAAGAGCAAGCTGCCGGCCCCACTCGCGAGTCAGATTGACGGCCTGCTGGCAGGCGGCGCGTCGTCGGGTCTCGACCTCGGCAGCATCGGTGGGGCGCTCGGCGGTCTGTTCGACAAGAAGTGACCACTGCTAGGATCTTGGCGTGCGAGCATGACCGGGAGTAGGGAGGGGATTCGAAAGGATCCCCATGAAGAAGCTCTTCGTCCTGGCGCTGGTCGCGCCGCACCTGCTTCTGCTGAGCGCCGCCGTTGCGCAGACCCCGGCTCCTGCCCCGGTCGTGGCGACGGGCGCTAGCAAGCTCCCGCCTGCCAAGGGCGTCGCGACCACCGCCTACGTACCGGTCGACGATGTCAAGCGAAGCGCGGACAAACCTCAGGGCTTCTCCTACGGGGTCACGGTCGCGGCCAACCTGAACGTTGCGTCCAACAACGACGTGGTAGGACTGGTCAACGGCAACTCGCTGCTGTTCGGCGCCAGCGGGCTCACCAAGCTGTCGTACCTGCGCGGTCCGCACGAGTGGCTCAACACGGGCTCACTCGCCGAGACGGTCTCACGCACGCCGTCCATCGACGAGCTGATCAAGAGCAACGATTTGCTCGACGTGCAGAGCCTGTACAACTACTTTTTGCGCGACTGGACGGGACCTTTTGCACGCGCCGCGCTGCAGACCAGTCTGTTCCAGAACTACAGAGTGACGGCTGACACCGTCACCTACGTGCGCGACGGAGCGCCTGCCGGCACCCCGGCCGAGCCGAGCAGCCGCTTCAAGCTGTCCGATGCTGGACAGCCGCTCACGATCAACGAGTCCGTGGGCTGGTTCTTCGAGCCGGTGCACACCGAGTTGATGAGTGTGTACGGCCGCGTCGGCTTCGGCGGTCGCCACACGCTGGCCGAAGGCGCACGCGCCATCAAGGACGACAAAGATCCGCAGATGACGACCTACACGGTGCTCAGCGATGTTCACCAAGCTGGCGCCGAGCTGTTCGTTGGTATCGACGGCAAGGAGTTTGCGGGGCGTCTCATCTACAACTTGGGGGTCAGCGCGCTGTTTCCGCTGTTGAACAACGACGACACCGACCGCAGCATCCTCGAGCTGACCAAGGTCGCGCTCCAGGGCTCGATGGGCATGGGCGTGATCTCATGGCTCAGCGTCAACTACCAGCTGAAGGTGATCCGCGACGTCCAGCTGGTCGACGCCGTCCAGATCCAAAACATGCTGCTGCTCTCGCTGCAGTGGACCAAGTCGTCGCCCGTACTCAACCCGCCCAAGACCCAGGCCGAGCTCGACAAGGAGCGCATCGCCGAGCTCGAGACGCGAGCCAAGCTGGCCGAGGAGCGCGCAGCCGCCGCAGAAGCGCGCGCCGGCTCACTCGCCCCCGCGCCCGTGCCGCAGCCCGAGCCCCCAGCAGCCCCAGAGCCGCCCGGAGCGGTACCAGCGCAGCCGGTCTTCCCGGCTCCGGCTCCGGCTCCGGCTCCCGCCCCAGCGCCGTGACGTCAGGTCATCAGGGGCGAGCCTGGGGACTCGTCCCTGGTGCTTGATCCCTTGCTCTTCTGTCTGGGTCGTACGCGTGCCCGTGCGCGATCTCGTCTGTTCGCCTTCGCCGTTTGCCGCACACGAGCACGAGCACGAAACGAGCACGAGCACGAGAGATCGTGTACGGGCACGGGCACGTTTACGGGGACCTTGCCGACTTACTTGCTGGCGAGGTACGCGCGATACCCTCCGAGGTCCGAGATGTCCCGCGCCCCTTCGGTCGCGTAGCTCTCGCAGACGAAGCCCTTCACTCGCTCGCCGTCCTCCGTCTCCAGCGTTCCGATCGCCAGCGGCGGAGGCACGCGGCCCATCAGCTCGCCCAGACCGTGCCAGGACATGTCCCACAGCTCGATCTCGATGGCGCGTCCCGCCCCGGGCGTGAGCACCAGGCCCGGGCGCTCGGGCTTGCTGTGGGCGAGCACGTAGAGCTTGTAGTTGGGGGCGGTGCGCAGCGTGGCGACGTAGCGCGCGCGCACGTCCAGGAGCTGCTGGTTGAGCGCGAGACCGCGCATGTGTGCGCCCACCACCGCGACGCGGGCCTCGGCCGGCGGCGGACGGATCTGAGGGTCTGCGGAGCGTGGAAGTGCAAAACGCTGCCTGCCCATGCCGGCGCCCGACTGCTCGTGCAGCAGCGCGCCGAGCGCGTCGAGCTTGCTGTCCTGGCCCGGCAGAGCGAGCAGAGAGATTCCGTACGGCAGGCCGTCGTCGCGAAACTCCTGCGGCACCGAGAGCACGGGGCAGCCGATGAAGTTTACGAACCTGGTGTACACGCCGAGCTTGTCGTTGACGCTGCGCGGCTCGGTGGCGTCCTGGCTCCGCTTGAAGTGGGTGGGCACGGTGGGCGTGACCATCAGGTCGACCTCGGCCAGAGCTGCGAGGCACGCGCTGCGCAGCTGGTTGACCCGCTGAAACGCCACAAAGGCGTCGCTGGCGCCGAACTGCTTGCCGCCCAGGATGATGTCGCGCGTGACCGGCAGCACGTCGTCTGGGTGCGCCTCGATGAAGTCGCCCACGCCGAGCAAGCGCTCCACCACGAACGGACCGTACAGCATGTCGCCGAGCTCGGCGAACGGCGCATAGTCGACCGACACCGGCTCGCCGCCGAGCGCCACGAGGCGCGCCAGCGCGCGCTCGAACACGACCTTACTTTGCGCGTCGCCGTAAAACTCGAGCGGCGCGGGCACCGCGAAACGAAACGAGACCGGGCGCGGCACGGAGGGCCCACGTTTGCCGAGAATGACGTTGCGGGCGAGCACCGCGTCGGCCACGCAGGTGGTGAACACGGACAGGCAGTCCAGGCTCGCGCACGCGGGCACCATGCCTTTGTTGGAGAACAGTCCGAGCGAGGGCTTGAGTCCAACGATGTTGTTGAGTGCGGCCGGTACGCGTCCCGAGCCCGCCGTGTCCGTGCCCAGGCTGAAGCTCACGTAGTGGGCGGCGACCGCCACGCCCGAGCCCGAGCTCGAGCCGCCGGACAGGTAGTCCGCGTCGAACACGTTTTCGCACGCGCCGTAGGGCGAGCGTGAGCCCACCAGGCCGGTCGCGAACTGGTCCAGGTTGAGCTTGCCGAGGCAGATGGCGCCCGCGTCGAGCAGGGCCTGCACGGCGGGCGCCGAGACCTGGGGCACGTACAAAAATGCCGGGCAGGCGGCCGTGGTGGGCAGGCCCGCCACGTCGACGTTGTCTTTGACCGCGAAGGGGATGCCGAACAGCGGCTGCTCGGCCAGGCGCGCCGGGGTAAACGTGCCCAGCTCGGCGGCGCGTGCGAGCGCGTCGTCGAGCGCGACGCGAGTGATCCACAGCGCAGGCCGCTGCTCTTGCTCCATCAGTGCGTACAGCTGCTCGAGCAGCGCGGCAGGCGTGCGCGCTCCCGACGCGTAAGAAGCGTGGAGACTCGCGATGTCGAGGCTGCCTACCGCAATGTTCGCACTCATGGTCTTCCCTTCGTGTCGCTCAGAACCAGCCGGTCAGGCCTAGCGTGAGGGTGTTCTGCACCTTGGACAAGTTCTGCTGGCCCATCGCGTCGAAGCCCTTTTTATAGAACAGCGGGTGAGCGCCGTCCGAGTCGTCGTGACGATACTCGAGGCGCAGCGAGATGCCCTCGATGGGGCGCAGCTCGGCCGTAAACGTGCCCGACGCGACGTGGTCGCCCCCGCCCAAAAAGATCGGCGACTCGACGCCGTCCTTGCTGGCCACGTGCTCGTAGAGGCCGTCACCGCGCGCGGCAAAATACAGCCACTCCGTGGCCTTGACGCGCGCATACAGCGCTGCCGCGGTCCAGTTGTCCACGCCCAGGTTACCCTTCTCGAAGCCTGCGTTGAACATGAGTGCCATCGAGAGACGTGGCATTACGTCGTACTGGGTCACTAGGTCGAACGTGTTTCGCCAAGGTTTACCCATGGGATTGCCGTACTCACGGTCGTTGCCGCCCATGTACAGCAGGTTGAGAAAGAAGCCGTCCTTCATATAAGCGCTCTGGATCGACGCGGCCTTGCCCTTGTTCAGGTCGAGCGGCTGGTTGGTGCCGTTGTAGACGGCACCCGTCATGCTCCAGCTCTCGCTGATGGGGTAGGTCGCGCGCGCGCCCAGGTGGAAGAAGGGCAGGTAGTTGAACAGGTTGGAGCGCGAGAAGTTCCAGTTGTCCTTGGCGGCCGCGCCCTCGTAGCCAATCTGCGTGGGCATCAGACCAGCCTGGATGAGCAGGCCGTTGCCGATCGGCGCCTCGTAGCCGACGTAGGCGGTCTGGATGTTTTTCCAGGTCTCGTTGCTGTACTGGCCGGGGGTCAGCGTGGCGTTGGTCTCGCCCGGCGGAATCTGCGCGCCTTCGAAGTACCAGCGGTCGGCGGTGGGACCAAACATCAGGGTCACCTTGGCCGAGACCGGGCCCTTTTTGGCTGCCACATCGAAGGCCACCGTCTGCAGCGTGATCGAGTCGTTGCGCTCGTCGAGCCAGCGGTTGTTGCTGACCCGATTGTCGGGCTTCTCGAAGTTGTGTGAGTAGTACGCCTCGACGTAGCCGCCGATCGTGAGCACGTCGCTCCAGTCTCCGTCCGCCTCGGGCTCGCTGGCGGCGGCGGGCAAAGACTCTTCGGCGTTTTTGTGGAGCGCCGGATCGTAGCCAGCCGGTGGTCCTGGCGGTGCAGACTGCACCGTTGGAGGTGGCGCGGGCGGCGCCTCGATCGGAGCGACGATCACCACTGCATTCGGCGTCGCGTCGGTCGGCGCTGTGGGCGGTGCCGGGTCGACCGGCGCGACGCTGGCCGGAGGCGGAGCCGCGGGAGGGGGCGCGGGCGCCTGAGCGTCTGCAGACGCCGCCGTGAAGAGCGAACAGACCAGCGCGACATGAACCAACTTTTTCATGCTAATCCTATCTTCCGAAGACGTCGGACTACTCTGAACCCAGACAAAAGGCTGCCGTGCTCGGTCCCGGGGGGGGTGGACCGCGCGCGAAGCGACATCGAGCTGTAAAGAGACGACTCTGACTACGGCTAGTGAGGTTCGATGGCGATCAAAGACTGTCCTGCCGACACGCTCTGCCCCTCGCGGCACAGCACGCGCAGCACCTTGCCCGCTACCGGCGAGGCGACGCTAATCTCCATCTTCATCGACTCGAGCACGACCAGCGGGTCGCCTTCGGACACGCGCTGGCCCTCGCTCACCAGGACCTTCCAGACGCTGCCGGGCACGTGCGCAGAGACGCGCTCGCCAGCGGCCTCGGCGTCGTCGAGCGAGCTCTCGAGCTCGTCGGGCAGCGCAGCTGAAAAGCCCTGCTGACCCGCCTCTCGCCAGCGCTCGCGCTCCTCGTCGAACGCCTTGCGTTGCTGTTGCCGAAACGCCTCGATGGCCGTGCTCTCGTGCGCCAGAAAGCGGTTGTACTCGGCGATCCGAAAGGTCTCCTCGCGTACGTCGAGCGCGAGCCGGCCCGCCAAAAACGCGCGCCGTAGCTCGAGCAGCTCGTCGGCCTCGACCGGGTAAAAACGAATCTGATCGAAAAAGCGCAGCAGCCAGGGGCGGCCAGGCTCGATCAGCGGGGTCGTGCGGAAGCGGTTGTAGACCTGCAGCGTGCGCCCGACGAACTGGTAACCACCGGGACCTTCCATCCCGTAGATGCACATGTACGCGCCGCCGATGCCGACCGCGTTCTCGGGTGTCCAGGTGCGCGCGGGGTTGTACTTGGTGGTGACCAGACGGTGGCGCGGGTCGAGCGGCGTGGCCACCGGTGCACCCAGGTACACGTCGCCCAGGCCCAGCACCAGGTAGCTGGCGTCGAACACGATGCGCTTGACGTCCGCTTCGCTGCCGAGCCCGTTGATGCGGCGAATGAACTCGATGTTGCTCGGCGTCCAGGGCGCGTCCGAGCGCACCGTCTTTTCGTACTTCTCGATCGCGAGCCTGGTCGCGGGGTCGTCCCACGACAGCGGCAGGCGCAACACGCGCGTCGGCACCTCCAGCGCGTCGATGTCGCCGAGGTCGGCCTCGAGGCGCTGCAGCAGGTCGACGAGTTTGGACTGCGTGATGCGCGCGCCGTCGTAGTGCACCTGCAGCGAACGGATGCCCGGCGTCAGCTCGAGCACGCCCTCGACGCGTGTTTCCTGCAGACGCAGCATCAGGGCATGGATACGATAGCGCAGGTTGAGGTCGAGCACCATCTCGCCGTACTCGACCAACAGGTAGCGATCGCCAGCCTGACGGTAGGTGACCGAGGGTCCCTGCGCGCCGCCGTGGAGCGCCGAGATCACTGCGCTGGCCTTGTCCACACCGCGCGCGGACGTCGCACTCCTGGGCGTAGTGCGTTCGACGCTCAGCTGCTCGAGCTGGCGGTCTTGCTCGACCTTGCGTTCGCGTGCAGCGGCGTAGTCCACGGCCACGAAACGCACGGTGTCACCGGGCCGTAGCTGACCAATCTTCCACAGCTCGCTCTCGACCACCGACGCGGGGCAGACGAAGCCGCCCAGGCTGGGGCCGTCGGGGCCGAGGATGATCGGCATGTCGCCCGTGAAGTCGACCGTGCCGATGGCGTACGCGTTGTCGTGGATGTTGGACGGGTGCAGGCCTGCCTCGCCGCCGTCGGCGCGCGCCCAGCCCGGCTTGGGTCCGACCAGCCGCACGCCGGTGCGCGCGGAGTTGTGGTGCACCGAGTACGCGCTCGAAAAAAACGTGTCGATGTCGGTGTCGGTGAAGAAGTCCGGCGCGCCGTGTGGTCCGAGCATCACGCCGAGCTCCCAGGCGTGCGTCAGCACGGGGCGCAGCGCCTCGGGAATCGCGACCGGCGCGCGCGCGCGCTCTGCGCTGGTTGGCTTGGCGACGTGCAGGATGTCGCCCACGCGCAGCGCTCGACCTCCGTGACCGCCGAAGCCGCCGAGCGTAAAGGTGGCGCGGCTGCCGAGGTAGACCGGGATGTCGAAGCCGCCGCGCACGGCCAGGTACGCGCGTGTGCCCAGCGTGCTGGCCGTGCCGAGGCGCAGCGTCTGACCGGGGCGCACCTCGATCGGGGCGTAGGGCTCGACGGGCGCGCCGTCGAGCGTGGCCGGCAGGCTGGCGCCCGCAAGTGCGATCAAGGCGGCGCTACGAAAGCGTAAGGTCGGTCCGGAGACCGTGATCTCCAGAGCGGGCGCGCCCTCGGCGTTGCCCACCGCGCGGTTGGCCAGCCGCAGCGAGAGCGAGTCCATGGGGCCGGACGCAGGAATGCCGACGTACCAGTAACCGAGGCGCCCCGGGTAGTCTTGCACCGTGGTCTGCGTGCCGGGGGAGAGCACCTCGATGCCGGTGGCCTCGACACTCAGCTCGGCCAGGCTGCGCGTGATCATATGACCGCTGGCAAAGGTCGGGCTGCTGGCGATCTGCGCCAGGAAGGCGAGGTTGGTCTCGATGCCCGCGATGCGCGTGCGCGCGAGCGCGCTGGCCAGCTTTTGTACGGCGTCTGTGCGGTCGTCGCCGGTGACGATCAGCTTGGCGATCATGGGGTCGTAGTGCGCGCTGACCTCCACACCGGCCTCGACCCAGGTCTCGATCCGCGCGTCGTCGGGAAAGCTGACCTCGGTGAGCAGACCAGAGCTCGGCTGGTAGTTGCGCGCGGGATCCTCCGCGTAGATGCGGGCCTGGATGGAGTGGCCGCGCGGCGTGGGCGGCAGGCCCTCGAACATGGTGCGCTCGCCCTGGGCCAGGCGCAGCATGTAGCCGAGCAGGTCGACCCCAAACACCTGCTCCGTGACGCAGTGCTCGACCTGCAGACGGGTGTTGACCTCCAAGAAGTAGAACTCGCCGCTGTCCGCATCGAACACGTACTCCACCGTGCCGGCCGAGCGGTAGTTGACAGCCTGGCCGAGCCGCGTGGCGGCGTCGCGCAGCTGGGCGCGCTGGCGATCCGTCAGATGGGGCGCGGGGGTCTCCTCGATCACCTTCTGGTTGCGGCGCTGGCTGCTGCAGTCGCGCTCGCCGAGGCACAGGATCTGGCCCGCGCCGTCGCCGAAGATCTGCACCTCGATGTGGCGTGCGCGCGCCACGAACTTCTCGAGGAACACGCCGGCGTGGCTGAAGTTGCCCTTGGCCAGCCGCTGCACCGACGAAAAGCGGCTCTCCAGCTCGGCGGCGTCGTGGCAGACCGCCATGCCGATGCCGCCGCCGCCGGCCGTGCTCTTGAGCATGACCGGGTAGCCGATCTGGCGGGCCTCGCCGAGCGCGCTCGCCAGATCGCTCAGCAAGCCCGTGCCTGGCAGCAGCGGAACGGCGTTTTCCTGGGCAATCCGTCGCGCCTCGTGCTTGAGGCCAAAGGCCCGGATGTGCTCGGGCCGCGGACCGACGAAGATCAGCCCCTGCGCCTCGCAGCGCTCTGCGAAGTCGGGGTTCTCGCTGAGGAAGCCGTAGCCGGGGTGGACCGCGCCGGCGCCACAGGCGCGAGCGGCGGCTAACACGCGCTCGACGTCGAGGTAGCTGAGCGAGGCGGGGGCAGGTCCGATCGCTACCGCTTCGTCGGCGCTCAGCACGTGCAGCGACTGCACGTCGGCCTCGGAGTAGAGCGCCACCGAACGAATCGACAGCGCGCGCGCCGCACGAATGATGCGGCAGGCGATCTCGCCCCGGTTGGCGACCAGCAAGGTGGAGAACGGGCGCTCGATCATCGTGCGCCCTGTCGGGGGAAGACCAACACCTCGACCGGGGTCGGGTTGTAGGCGTTGCACGGGTTGTTGAGCTGAGGGCAGTTGGAGATCAGCATCAGCACGTCCATCTCGGCGTAGAGCTCGACGTAGCGACCTGGCGCGGAGATGCCGTCGGCAAAACTCAGCGCGCCCGCGGGCGTCACCGGGACGTTCATGAAGAAGTTGATGTTGGAGGTGATGTCGCGCTTGCTCATGTGCGGCAGGTGCTCTGCGAGCTCGAGCAAAAAGCTGTCGCGGCAGCTGTGCATGTACCGCTTGTCGATCGCGTAGCGAACCTGGTTGCTCTCGGCCGCGCAGGCGCCGCCCACCGTGTCGTGCCGCCCGCAGGTGTCTGCGACGATGGTCAACAACACGTTGCCTTCGTTCGACATCAAGCGCGAGCCGGTGGTCAGGTAGAGGTTCTGTTGCGCGACGACCGTGTCCGACGCGCTGTAGCGCTCGCTCGGGTCGTTGGCGTTGTAGAACAAGGTGTCGACGGCCTGGTTTCCCTCCAGGTCCAGGATGCGTACGGTCTCGCCGCGTGCCACGCGGTGGCTGAAGCCGAGGCCCGCGTCGATCACGTGACGGTACGACGCTTGGCTCGCTGAAAACGCGCTCTCGATCAGTTGCTGTTGCATGACGGTCTCTTCAGAGGCTCAGGGTGTAGTCTTCGGTGAGCAAGAAGCCGCGCGCGTTCTCGGCGCAGTGTGCGCGACACACGTCGTCGAGCGGCACGCGCTGTTCGGGCGGTGCGCCGCGCGACACGCTGACCAGGACAGGCTTGGGGGCGTACACGTCGCTCGGGTCGAGCGCGTGCGGCGTGTTGGAGAGCACCACCAGCACGTCCATCTCGGCGCGCAGCGAGACGCTGCGACCAGGCTCGCAGGCGGGCTCGAAGCAAAGCTTGCCCGCGTCGTCCGCAACGACCTTGGTGAAGAAGTTGAGGTTGGGCACGATGTCGCGCGTGCCCAGGCCGTACTTGCCCAGCTCGACCAAAAAGTTGCTGCGCGTGTCGTGAAAAAAGGCGTTGCGCAGCCCTTGAAAGTCGCCCGCGCCGTACTTGCGTAGGGCGGCCTCGCGACCCATGTGACCGGTGATGGTGTCGTGCCAGCCCGCGCTGTCGAAGACGATCGACAACAGGATGCGGCCCATGTCCGAGTACAACACGTGGCCGCGCGTGAGCTTTACGGTGTGCTGGGCCTTGAGCGTGTCGGCCATGTTGTAGCGCTCGAGCGGTAACGCCGCGTTGTAGAACAGGGCCGCTGGCGTGGCACCGCCCTCCACGTCCACCAGGGTCAGCAGCTGGCCGCGGCGCACGATGCGCGACCACATCTGTCCGCCGCGCAGCTGCTCGCGAACGACGTGTCGTTCTTCGCTCGGCAGGGTCTCTTCAACCATGTTGACTCTCCATCTCCACGACGGACTCCACGTCTCGCGCCTCCGGACCGCCGTAGATCAGCTGCTCGAGGCGGTTCTTGGTGGCGAGGAAGGAGCCGGAAAGGAACTGCGCGCGGTCGCGCGGGCGCGGCACGGGCACCTCGATTACCTCGGCGATACGGCCCGGGTGTGCGGCCAGCACCACGATGCGGTCGGACAGGTAGACGGCCTCGTCGAGGTCGTGCGTGATGAACAGGATGGTCAGGTCGACGCTGTCCCAGACCTTGATCAGGTGCGCCTGCATGCCGGCGCGCGTCTGTGCGTCGAGCGCGCCGAACGGCTCGTCCATAAGCAGGATGCGCGGCTCGTTGGCGAGCGCGCGCGCGATCGCGACGCGCTGCTTCATGCCGCCCGAGAGCTGGTCCGGGTAGTGGTCCGCAAAACGACGCAGGCCGATCACGTCGAGCCAGTCGCTGGCCTTCTTGTTGGCGTCGGCCGTGGACATGCCGTTCATGCGCGGGCCGAAGGTGACGTTGTCGCGCACGCACAGCCACGGAAACAACGTGTAGCCCTGGAACACCATGCCGCGGTCCTTGCACGGGCCATCGACCCTGGCGCCGTCGAGTCGGACCTCGCCGCTGCTGGGCGCCTCGAGGCCGGCCAGGATGCGGATCAGGGTGGACTTGCCGCAGCCCGAGGGGCCGATCACGCTCACGAACTCCTTGCGGTGCACGCTGAACGACACGTCCGAGAGCGCCGTGATCGGGCCCTTGTTGCTGTGAAAGATCTTGCCGAGGTGATCGATCTCCAGCACGGACGGGCGCCGCTTGAGCTCGACGAAGCGCTCGGCGACTTCGGCGCTCTGGTCGCGGTAGCTGGGCAGTCGCAGTGGCTCGAGCTGGGCAGTCATGACGGCACGCTCCGGTCGTCGAAGATCTTGCAGGGCGGTCTCACTTGGACACCGGCGCAGCCTTTTGGGTGGTGAACGAGCTGCGCAGCCGGGCGGGCAGCGAGCGCACGAAGCGCGCGGTACCTGACTGTCCGCTCTGCCAGGGAAACAAAAAGTTGCCGGCAAAGCCCAGCAGCTGATCACACAACAGACCCACGCCGCCGATGATGACGATGCTGGCGTACACGTTGTCGAAGTGGCGGTAGCGCTGCTGCTGGTAGATGAACGCGCTGATGCCGGACTTCTCACCGATCAGCTCGGCGACCACCAGGTACGTCCAGGCCCAGCCGATCAAGATGCGCACGTCGCGGTACAGGCCGGGCAGGGCGCTGGGCACCACCACGTGGGTGAGCAGCTGCCGGGTGCTCGCCCCGAGCGTCTGCGCCGCGTGCAGCAGCGCCGGCTCGACCTGGCGTGTGGTGTTGGCGACCACCAGCACCATCTGAAAAAACGTGCCGATGAAGATGATGGTGATCTTGGGTGCGTCGGCCAGCCCAAAGATGGCGACCGCCAGCGCACCGAACACGGGGGCGGGCATGTAGCGCACGAAGTCCACGAACGGCTCGAGCAGCTGCGAGACCAGCGGGAACGTGCCGCACAGGATGCCGATCGGCAGACCGAGCAGCGCGGCGTAAACAAACCCCCAGAAGATGATCTTGCAGCTGTGCCACAAGCTCTCGTGCAGCCAGTAGTCGCCGCGCCGCTCGGGCTCGGTGGTGAACGCGGTGTAAAAGGCGCGCGCCACCTCGTGCGGAGCAGGCAGATAGATGGGGTTGACGCGCTCGCCGACGGCCAGCTTGGCACCGGCCTTCGCGAGCTCCACGTTGCGCAGCGCGAAGCTGTCGAGCTCGACGCGCTCGCCCTCGACGACGAAGTCGTACGTGCCAGCGACGCTGGCGTCGCCGGCGTCGCTGACCAACACCTCTGGGTGCCACACGAACGGCACGTAGCTCACCAGCGCCCAGAGCAAGAGCGGCATTGTAAATGCGAGGGCAGTGGCGAAAGCGCGGGCCCTGGGCGAGAGCGGCTCGCGAACGCGAAGTATGGACCTGGCCATGGCGTGCTCCAGTGCGTCAGTGCAGCGGTCGGTTCACTTGGCGACGACCGTGGTGGCGAGCTCGCCCACGATGCTCGGGTCGAGGTACTGTTCGTAGGCGACGGGCGCCTTGTAGATCTTGTTCTCGAGCTGGAACGCGTCGACCACCTGGCTCGAGTGGTAGAGGCTCATCAGCGAGTCGCCCTTGCGGAAGTGCTCACGGTTGCCCTCGAGATCGAGGAAGTGTGTGCCGCCCATCAGCACCTTGTACTGCTCGCCGGTCAGTCCCACGCGCGCGGCCATCAGCTTGGCCGCTTCGTCCATGTGCTCCGGCTTCTTCAAGAAGTCGGCGATGCGGAACCAGACCTTGGTGACCTTGACCCAATCCGCGCGTCGCTCACTCAGGCTCTTGGGGCTGACGTAGAGCAGGTCGTAGATCAGACCCGGCACGTCGGCGCTGGTGAAGATGGCCTTGGAGCCGGGCACTTCTTTGAGAGCCTGTCCGCTGTTGGGTTGCCAGGCCACGATCGCGCTGACCTCGCCCGCCTTGAGCACCTGCGGTGTCTGGTCGGTGGGAACGTTGACCAGCTCGACATCCTGGTCGGTCATGCCGGCGCTCTTGAGTGCGTTGATCAGCAACAGGTGACTCAAGAAGCCCACCTCGACGCCGACCTTTTTGCCCTTGAGTGCAGCGATGCTTTTTACGCCCGGCTTGGCGACCACCATGTCGTTGCCGTTGCTGTAGTCGTTGATCAAGATGCCGACGCTCTTGGCGCCGCTGCTGCCGGTGACCAAAGCATCGCCGTTGGACATGGTCACTGCGTCGACCTTGCCCGCCGAGAACGCTTCCATCGAGGGCACGTACTCGAACCACTTGAAGTCGACCTCGACGCCTTCCTCTTTGAACCAGCCCTTTTGGATGCCGATTTCCCAGGCTACCCAGCCGGGCCAGTCGCTGTACGCAATACGCAGCGCACCGGTCTTGGCTGGGCTGGGCGCGCTCGCTCTGGCGGGTGCCGACTCGGTGACGGCCTGATTGCCGGACGGGTTCGGCTCGCCCTTCGGCGCGGGCACGGGCTCTTTGCTGCAGGCGACGAGCAGAAGGCTAACCAGAGTCCACCCCAGCGTCGTCTGCGTGGCCGACGCGCGGGCGCGTGGCGAGGCCTGTGTCTCGCGACTGACTTTCATGATGAGGTCCTTTCCGAACGGCGAGAGGCCCGCTCACAACGCGCCGTCTCCAATGCTCGGGGAACCTACCTGACAAGGATTTCGAATGAGTTTCGAAATTCGAGAAAATAAACTTCGCGCGGCTTTTTTTCGTCCGCTGCGCAGCTCTGCAAGGGCGCCCTGAATTCGCGAGCAGGCGCGAAAAACGCGCCTGAATTCGCGCTTTTTCAGGGCGTAAAGGTGCCCTGCTGGTCGCGATCGAAGCGCGCGCCGAGCAGCTCGGCACCGGTCAGATCGGCACCGGTGAGATCGGCGCCGCGCAGGTCGGCGCCGCGCAGGTTGGCCCGGCGCAGCTTGGCACCGGTCAGCTTGGCCTCGCACAGGTTGGCGTTGCTGAGGTTGGCTCCCCAGAGAAACGCGCGCGACAGGTCGGCACCCACCAGCGTCGCGCCCGTCAAGTTGGCACCTTCGAGGTTGGCCTCGAGCCGGGCGCGCCGCAGGTCGGCATTGGCGAGGTTGGCGCGCAGCAGGTTCGCCTCGGTGAGGGATGCCCCGAGTAGCCTGGCCCAGCTCAAATGGGCGCCCACCATCAGTGCGCCATCCAACACGGCGCTACTCAGGTCGGCGCGCATCAGGATGGCGCCGCTCAGCTCGCTGCGACTGAGGTCGGTCGCGAACAGGTTGGCTTGCAACAGATCGGCGTTGGCCAGGTCGGCGTCGTGCAGGACCAGGCCGCTCAGGTCGAGCTCGCGCAGGTCGGCACCGCGCAGCGATAACCGGAGAAAACGCCGGGTTCCCACGGCAATTCCAGCCTTCAGCCGGGCCAGCTCGGTGTCTTGTTTGCGCACGCTCGCCATGCTCCCCGGTATACAGCAAAACCAACCCGGAGACGCGCCGGCAATACGTGCAGTGTTGGCCCGTCGCCATCTTCAGCGCCTCGCACTGCTCGATTGCACAGCACGAAACAACCACGTGCGAGAACTGCGCTATAGGTCGCAGGAGATGTCGTCTAGCAATCCTGCTCCCGAGAAGCGCCGCGTGGGTCGACCGCGCAAGCGCCTGAGCGCAGAGTCGAGCGGCGAGCCCCGCGAGCAGATCCTGACAGCGGCGGCGGCGCTGTTTGCTGCGCGCGGCATCGGCGAGGTGTCCATGCTGGAGATCGCGGAGCAATCCGGACTCGGGCAGTCGTCGCTCTATTACTGGTACCGGCGCAAGGAGCTGATCGTCGCCGAGCTGCTGCAGCAGGTGAACCGCTTGCCGCTCGCGTTTGCCAAGCAGCTGGAGAGCGAAGGGGACGGCGCGGATGTGCAGCTTTACCGCCTCGTGCAGTTCGACGTGCGCACGGTGTGCGACTTTCCGCTCGAGATTACCGAGGTGCACCGGCTGAGCCGGCGCGAGAAGACCGCCTTCGAGACCTACTGGAAGGAGCGCCGCGAGCTCACGGTCACGCTCGAGCGGCTCATCACGCGCGGGGTCGAGGCGGGAGCTTTTCGTAGCGTCGACGCGTACCTGTGCGCGCTCACCATCATCGCAGAGGACGAGAGTGTACAGAACTGGTTCTTGCGCGACCCGCGGCCCAAGGCGCGCGGCCACAAACACGAGGGCGACCCGCTGGCGGCCCGCTACCGCGCCGACGAGGTCGCCGAGTTCGTGGCCACGCAGACGCTGGCCAGCCTGATCGCCGCTCCGTCGCGGGTCGAAGCCGTGAAGAAACGCGCCGCACACCATATCGGTTGAAGCCTGCCGGTCGCGTGCCACGTTACGCGCCAGAATGGCCAAGATTACTGCCCTTACCGGCTTTCCCGAGTGGCTCCCCGAGCAACGTTTGGTGGAGCAGCGCCTGATCGATCAGGTGCGCCACAAGTTCGAGCTGTTCGGCTTCACGCCGCTCGAGACGCGCGCCGTCGAGCCGCTCGACGTCCT
>Ga0190271_10000400_pt1 | contig 22042 bp, 20 predicted proteins | sample Popmic356T_FD_133747 | JGI IMG/M metagenome (GOLD analysis project Ga0190271, IMG submission 133747) | Populus adjacent soil microbial communities from riparian zone of Weber River, Utah, USA - 356 T | ecosystem: Environmental > Terrestrial > Soil > Riparian zone | place: USA: Utah | collected...
CGGCGAACTGAGATGAGGGAGCTTGTCTGGCTGGCAGCAGAGTCGTTGGGCCGACGCAGGAACGACAGGCATCGTTGTCGGCCAAGCGACTCGCCCCCCACCATCGCGAGCGCGGTCTCCTTCGGAAGCGGCCTCAGCGAGACGTACCAGCTCTCCGCTTGGCTCTTGTCGCGCTGCGTGCGCTGAGCCGCGGCCACGACAACAAGGTTCCCGTCGCGCGACCAGTCTGGTGTTAAGCATCGGACCCAGCGCCAGGTCGCCCAGGCCCACGCCGTTGTCCGTGAACAGGGTCCGGGCTGATCGAACGAAGTCATGGAGCCGCCGATGGGCAGAATGAAGTTGAGTGCCGGACGCGCGCGAACGCCAAACAGCGCGTGCGGCAGGTGGTAAGACAGCGGGTTGAGCAACACCAGGGTTCTAGCTCTGCGTTGACGAACGCCTTGGACAGCCCCTCAGGGACCTCGTAGTCCAGGGAGACCTTCGGAAACTGGATGGCGCGCGTGGTGGCGTTGCGCTTGACGAAGCAGTTGGCCAGCACGTCGACGCGGCGCGCGAGCTCGACACGCCGGCCCTACACGGCTCCGTGAAGCGCTTACCACGTCAAGGCGGGGCTACGTCCCCGGCGAGTGGCGCCACCTCGGCGATTACTTCCGTGTCGGTATCGAGTGCAGACTCGCGCGCAACTTTGGACTCGACCCATCGACCGCCGCTTCTCCACATCTCGCGCAGCAGCGCGAGCCGCTCGGGACCGAACTGCTCGATGCGGTAGGTGGAGCGACGACTCCCCGCGACGCGGGTCCGAATGAGCATGCCGACCCGGATCGGCGCGCCTTCGGCGATCTTGGGGCTCGAGGAAGCGACGCGCTCTGAAGCCTCTGTGATAGGCTTTCGCTGAAGGCCTCTCAGAGCCGAGAGATACTCGCGCAGCCCACGCCAGGAGCTCGGCTCGATGGGACGAATCGTCCAGCCGACTTCCTCGAGCAGCGCGTGCGAGCGCATATCGTTGCACCCGTAGCAGCTGGTCGCGAAATTCTCCGGTTCATCGGCGCCGCCACGGGCGATGGGGATGATGTGCTCCAGGCTTGTCGTATGAGTCCAGTAGACCAGGCTCGTCGCATCGTGCTTCCAGTTCGGATGAAACGGAAGCTCGAGGGGGAACGCACGGGAGAGGCCCCTCAGCACCTCGACGTCGATCGTCTTCATTCCGCAGAGGCGGCACGTGTAGTGGTCGCGCTCAAAGATCAAGCGCTTGGTCGACATCGCCAGCGAGCCCCTGCTCGACCGCTCTTCGAGGGGTGTTGAGGTGGCGCGCAACGCTCCTGCGACTGCCGCTGCCTTGGCTCGCCGCAGTGTGAGGACGAAGTCGACATCCAGTCCTTGGAGGTGCAGCCTCGCAAGCTCGGTGTCGCCGTTCGACATTGCACGAAGTGCGGCCTCGATCGCAGCGAGGATCGGATCTCCTTCAGTCATGACTGCGCCGCCCAGGATACACTGGCCATCCGACGAAAGGCGAGGCGTCCCTCAAACTCCCACGCCGGCTGAAGGCAATGCTGGTGCTCTTGCGCCCGAGGTGCGGGGTCATGCGTCCGGGCACCCTGTTGAAAAGTTCTGACTATCGCTAATAACAATTAGCGTAACCAGAATTCGAAAATCGGCAAAATCCAAGGCCCAGTAGCGCACCACGCAAACGGAGCGTGGTGCTACATCGAAGCCGGCCGCGCAGCTCGACCTCGGAATCGCGGCGCATGTGCCGATCCTACTAGCGCATTCGCGATCGTCGGTGACGCGGCGACGGGCTGGCCATCGCTGGTGCGCTGGTCTCACATGGCCGAGCGGCTGTGGCCGCGGATCGGGCGTCCTTCAGGCGCGAGCCCGCGCGCTCTCGCACACGCGATCAGCGCGAAGCTCTCCGCGTTCGCGCCCGTGCCCTCGGGACGCGTGCTGGACGACTGCGTCGCCGGCGCCGTCCAATGTGATGGCGTCGTACGTCCGACGGAAAACGAGGCTGGGAAACAGGTCCTTGCGATAGCGGTAGCGCGCGAATGCGCCAGGTTTCTGCACCAACAACCAGGTGATGTGACGGTAGTTGATGCGGTGCCCGTTGCGTCCGACGATGCGCTCGATGACGAGCTGCATCTTCGCGTGCGCGCGAACTCCTTTGCCGTGCTGCCGCTGGCCTTCCACTCGCGGGACCAGCACACGCCATTCCTCGCGACTTCGCGTCGCGCTTCTCTCGGCTTTCTTCATGCTGAGCGAGGTTCGTCGGCTGGCTAGATCGCGCAACGCCACGCGGTCGGACGGTTACCGCGCGCTGCTCGCGCTCGTGCCGTAGTCGTCCCCTCGGAAGCGTCTTGCTAATGCCGCGAGGTCTCGACGCCGCCGTTCGAAGCCACTTATTGAAACGTCTGCGTCAACTGAATGCCGCGCCTGGAGACGGGACGCAGAGGTCCGCACATGCGGCGGGTCGCGACACGAACAGAGTCACCGGGCCAGCATGGCGTGCAACAGAGTTTCTACTTGGAGAAGGCAGCCTCCAAGCGCAACCGTAGTATCCGCGGTTCTGTTACGCTGCAGACGGTTGTGCGTATCGCGCGCCATTCGAGCCGGGGGACGGGTGATGGCGAAATCGACGCGTCGGTTCCCCGCTTGAGGTAGCTCCACTGTTCGGGGGCCGGGCCGGTGGACGAAGGGACTAAGGTCCTCACACGCCAGCAGCATGCACGTCTTCGCGGACCAGAAAGATCCTTTCTACCGTGACGCCATTCGCCCCCGCCACGCCGGCAAGCATTCACGGCGGCGCTGAAAACGTCGGCGGAGCTGGCGAGCAATCGGCAACACCGACGGGCGCGCCTACCTGGCCGGCGTGATGAGCGGTTGAGGACCATAAGAGTTGGTGCCGCGTTCGGAAACTGGAAGACCGAGAGCGCAGCGCCCGGCGAGCGGGCGTGCCGTTGGATGCCCTGCTGCCGTCGCAACTCACGGGTGCCTAGCCGACCGCGCTTTGGTCGTATCGACGTCATGGTTCGTGAGGACGGCTGATGTTGTAAACCACCTCAAAAGCGCTAGGTACATCCTCGCACCGCATAAACATAACCTACGACCGCATGGGAGATGCATTCGCCATGACCGCTGCAAAGTCGGTTGCTCTGAGTATTCAGCTAACTTGTACGGCAGTCGTTCTGAGCCTCTACCCGGTCCCGGCATCGTCGCAGTCGGGTACGATACAGGCCTATGCTGACTCGCCCCCGGTATCCGGAGCGAGATACATAAAGCGGCCGCTCGTCGTGTACTTAGATAGTACGAGTCCAGCCGTCGCCGCGAGTGAGAGCAGAACTATGACGGGCGCGGTTCCGATGTACCTGCGTGCGGGCGGGAACCTCGCGCGACACGCACTCGATACCCCAGCTGCTACGCCGCCAGACAAGATCGGCAAATGGACAAATGCTTGGTTCACAAATGCGGCCGCCGAAGAGCAGAATAGATTTGCGGCATTCATCAACACCTTCTTCGCGGCAGGCGGAAAAGTAAACTACATCCTTGTCGACGATGAAAGTTCGATCACTGCATGGTCGACCGAATCCGCCAACAATGAAGCCATCTGGAATGACAATGTGATGGTAAACGGAAGCCTGCGAAACGCGCGCTTCAGGACGCTTCTGTCACAGTATTCCTCGGCTGCAGCGGCCACCGACTGGTGGACGCCGCAGCCCACCGCCGCCATTTGCGATTGGAATGCCGCCTACCACCAACTTTTCGCCGAGGCGGTGCGAACCGCATACTACGCTCCCGCCAGGAACAAGTATCCGGCCGTGCGACTTAGCAATTATGAAGATCACATCATGTCTAAGTCGGAGGCGCTCAACGCGCTTGCGAGCACGACTCGTCCAGAATATTCCAATAACGTGAGCGGAACGCACATGGCTCCTGCGTTTTATGGATACATACAAAATGCAGGGAACCTGTACGGCGTCACACCGTTCGAAGTTCTCCGATGGGAAATTAGTCGCATGCGCGCAATGAAACGTTCCTCATCGGTTCCAATCTCGCCGTGGTTTCCCTATAAGGCTATGCGCTACGGAGTATACTACCAACAACCACGGTATCAGGAAGAGTTGATTTATCATCTAGTGTTAAATGGGGCAACTGAACTTCTATACTTCAATCCGCGGCCGTGGCTGCCGAGCCAGGATCCGAACGAGTGGGCAAACGACGCGCAAGATCAGGAAGTTGATGGCTACCTTGCTGTATTGAATAGCAAGTTCACCGGCTCCGGATCGCGATCCGCGCTGTCCACCAGCAGTCTTATCCCTTGGGACGGGAGTCTCTTCGCGAGCGGGATGCGCGCAAGTAACGGAATCCGCCACTGGCGTGTCACTGTCGCGCCTGGTGTGACGCGCATCAGGGTCACGCCGGCCAATATCTCTCTCAACATTCCCCCCGGTAGCGGCGGCGTTTGGTACGCCACGACCACCAGCGTGACCCCAACTTTCACGGTGGAAGCGACAGGAAACTGAAGAGCACGGCCGACGAGCCATCGCGTGAGGGGCCTCGCTCGGCGGCAAGCCCTGCTCCTAGCGCTCGAGCTGCGCGATCAGTCCACTAGCTGCGGCCGCTTTGGAGGATCGCTACCTCCGCTGGGCTCCGCTGTGAGGCAAGCTACTCGGCGACAGAAGCGGAGAACGGCGGTACCCCACCCCTGTCCGATGTCGCGATGGGCATACGTCCCGCGCGAACGCGCTCGACCGCTTGGCGGTCCACGGATTTGCGCTTCTTTCGCGCTGCGTCACTTTCGCCAAAGCCAAGGCGATCGTGCACGCAAAACGGCGCGCGTGCGCCCTCAAAGCTGGCCGCGCGTGCCGTCAGGGTCTTCTCATCCGCCATGGGTAGAGCGCGCGAGCACCTTCTCGCTGCGAGCTCACAGCCCTTTTCGTGGTGCTAGGCTCGCATCCCTGATGACTTCCGAGCGCGCGCACTACATGGTCGTCTGCCGTCTCGACCGCACCGAGTGCGTTCTGCTCTGGTATAGCGACGACGTAGACGGCTTGGTTACCGCGCCCGCGCACGACGGTGTGCTCAGGTTCGGGAGACTATCTGACGCAGAGCAGTACGCGCGGGACCACTCGCTTGCGCTCGCGAAGGAGCCGTCGGCTTTTTTCGACCTCGATCAGCTAGAGGCTTGGCTCTCGTCTCCAAACGTAAGTATCGATTGCCGGTCGTTCCTGGACTACTGGAACTTCTTCGTGGACGTAGCAGCCTCCGTGGAGCAGGGGGCCGAGTTTCGGGCTCTTGACCGCGCTGCGTGCGCCAGGACTTATGACAAGCTGTTCTATGGGAACAACTTGCCTGCGATCACGCCAGAAGGCTGCTCGTACGAGCCCATCTGGTCCGCAGAGGAAGTCACAGAGATTGCAGCGTTGATGTCCGCCGGGCTCCGCTTGTTCCGAGCCGCGACGGTAGATTGCCATGAGGAACAACGTGATCGCTGTTGACGACATCATGCGCAGGTTCGCGCGCGTGATTTCGGCCGCGTGGGAAGAGGTTGCGTCGATCTCGCGGGATTCTGACAGGCCAGAAATGACCTCGGACTGGTTGCAAGCAACCTGGGAGATTCTCGTGGAAGGGGCATTGCCGCCGGGAACATTCTGGAGGTCTACGGAGAAGGCTCGGACCTCAATGATCGTAGCTCGCGCGTGAGTGCCCCGGCAGCGACGGCCACACACGCCATCGTCGTGAAGTCGCTGCAGTCCTCCGGTCAGGCTCGCGATCTAATCTCTGACCGCGATATCTCCATCGATGCGGCCAATGGCCTTGCTGTCGAAGAGCTCGTGGCGATGGAGGGGACGTGGCACGTCCGCAAGGCTCCGTTCGATTGTGTTCTCGTGGAGACCGAGGAAGGGGAACAGGTGTTCCGAGCGAGCGATGTAGCGTTCGACCTCGGCCCCCCGTCCCGGGGCTGACGTGGTTCACAGGGCGCTGGTGAGCATCACAACCCCTCAACGCAGAACCGAGACAGCACACTCCCCCTCCCCACGGTAGTGCCCAATCGTGCGCGCAAGCGAAGTCACAAACGCACCGTACGTAGGCGCATCGAGACCTGACGGATCGTACAAGCGCACGTCGATCCTCGTGGCAGACAGCTCCTCCAGCGTGATCTCGCCGTCGTCGTTCTTGTCTGCCGCAGCCTTCTCGTCAAAGCGCAGCGACGTCTTCACGGCAGGGTCGTTCGACGACATCAGCCGGTCGTAGAACAGGTGGTCGCCGTGCGTCGTCAGCTCAGAGACGTCGCTGCCGCCGTTGGTGACGACAATCCCCTCGATCGGCTGTCCGCTCTCGGCTGACTGCTGGCAGCCCTGGTACTGGGTGGCCGTTTTGAAGCCCCAGTGGAAGGTCTTGCTGACTGTCTTGCCGTCCGGTCCGACCTTGCTGGCGGAGCCGGCGACGTACACGGAGTAGCCGTTGGCTGCCATCATGTCGCGGTCGGTGACGTCGCCGGCCACCACCTCGGAGTCAGGTAGGGCGGGCTTGATCTGATATCCGACGCGGTCCCAGTGTATGGCGTCGAGCTCGGGAAAGGACACCAGGTCTTTGCGGCCCGGCCTGGTGTTGTCGACGAACTTGGAGCCGGGCATGGTGGCGGCCACTGCGCCTCGGCTGTCGGCCACGGTGATGGCGTGGAACACGACCAAAAACTTGTCGTAGTGCAGCGTCCAGCCGTCGACGAAGCCGGCCTCGCCCGTGGGGTCGGCCGGGATTGTCGCCTCGATGTACTCTTCGCCCCAGGTGGTGAACTTGGCCTCGCCCGTGCCGACGTCTTCGCCGCACGCAGCCAGTAGGCACAGCGCCAGGCAGGCTGCGCCGACGAGCTTGAGCTTCTGTGTGTTCATCGTGGTCTCCCGAGCTCGCTCATGGTTGGTAGGCAAAGTGGTAGGCGCTGAGCTGTACGAGCCCGAGTGCGAATGCGATCTGCGGCGTCTCGCCTGCTGCGAGCTCCGTGGGCGCCTCGGCCGTGCCGGGTGCCACGCCGGTAAAGTCCACCAGGTTGAACCAGACGTGCGGCTTGACGGTCAGCGTGACCGTGCCGTCGTCCTCGACCTCCAGCTCGTCGAACGGACAGCCGTCGACCTGACCCTGTGACACGCTGCGTGCGACATCGGAGAAGCTTGCAGACAGCTTGAAAAACACGGTCTGGCCGTCCTTGTGCGCGACGCCCTCGACCACGGCCACCTGGCCGCCCAGCTGCGTGCGCGCTGGCTCCGTGCTGGGCGCGGCCAGCTGCAGACGCGCCGAGCGGTACAGACCGGTGATGCCGATGCCGTCGGGCAGCACGACCTTGCCGGCGAGCAGGTCGAGCGACGAGGGCACGGTCACCTGACCGAGCGCCATGCCCGCGAGGTAGTGCCCGGGGTGGGCGTGCGCGACGCTTGGGCCGAGCGCGTCCGCAAGACGCAACCACAGCGGTTTCTGTTTGCGCAGCACGAAGGCGGGCTCGCCGTCGAAGTAGTAGAGCGAGCCTACCGACAGCACGGCCTTGCTGAGCTGCACCGTCCAGCCCGTCCCGGTCGCGAACGTAGCTGCGATCTCGGGGTCTGACTGTGCGGCCGTGTGGAGCGTGATTTGTCGGCCGGTGGTGGTGTCGCTGCCGCCGCAGGCGAGCAGCGCACAGCCCATGGAGAGCCAGAGCCAGAGCGCTTTTGTCGACATCAGAGCGGTCCTTTCCCGAGTGCGGAGACAGTCACAGGTACAGCTCGAGCGACGCGAACAGCGTGCGCGGCGCACCCACGGTCACGTGGCGTATCGGCACCAGGGAGGCGCCGCTCTGGCCCGGGTCCCAGTTGGACGCGAACAAAAACTCGCCGTCGTACCAGTGGGCGTCGAGCAGATTGAAGCCGCGCACAGACAGCCCGACCTCGCCAAAACGCACGCTGGCCTGCGCGTCGAGCAAAAAGATGTGGTGGCCCATCTGCGCGTAGGGGAGCGGACGGCGTGCCAGATACGAGATGCCAGTGCCCAGCTGCGTCTGCAGCTTGCGCTGCTTCCACTCCCACAGCACGGGCGTGACGGCGAGGTCGGCGCGGGTGACGATCTGCGGCGCGTACGGCACCAGGTCGCCCTCGTTGTAGCCGCGCGCCGTCTCGTCGAACGCGGCGTGAGTGTACGTGCCGTTGAGGTTGAGGTTGACCCACGGGTGCGGGCGATACGTCAGGTCTGCCGTCGCACCGGTGTGCACGGTGGCCGGGACCACCTCGTTGCGGGCGGTGGCCTGATCGAAGACCAGGTCGTCGCTCAGCTTGGTGCGAAAGCCGGCCACCGACAGCGCGAGCTGCTCGTTGACGTAGCGCGCACCGAGCTCGCCCGAGACCACACTCGTGAAGGGCGTGGTCTGCGACTCGGCCAGGCTGCGCGCCTGGGGCGAACGAAACCCCTCGCCGTAGCTGCCGACCAGGTCGAGCCCGCGCAGGACGTGCAGCTCGAGCGAAGCCTTTTTGCCGAAGTGCACACCCTGCGACGCGCGCGTCTGGCCCGCGCCCTGGGCGCCATGGTCCGTGGTGCGATAGGCAAGACCGTCGATGCGTACGCCGCCACGCAGCGTGAGCCGCGAGAGGGGATGCAGGGCCAGATCGAAATAGCCGGCGACGTCGAGGGCGCGCACCTGTGCGTCGACCTCGTTGGCGGTGACTGTCTGGTCGGCAGTGGCCAGGCGTTTTTGCGACTGATCGATCCAGTCGCTGCGCGCGGACACGCCGATCTCGAAGCTGTCCTTGTCCGAAAACAGTCGCTTGCGCAGCCGGTAGGAGGCGGTGCCGCCGACCACGAGAGCGTCGTTGAGCTGCTCTTGCGAGTCGCCGCTCGGGTCGGTCAGGTAGCCCGTGAAGTTCTGGCGCAGCCGCAGCGTGCGCAGCACCAGGTAGGGCGCGATCGAAAAACCACTCCTGGCGCCGTCGCGCTTGAGCTCCGCGACCAGCTGGACACGCGACGATGCGCCGCCCTGGTGGGGGTCGTAGGTGGCAAAACGCGACACGGCGCCAGACTGGATGTCTGACAGTCGCAGCACGCCCGCCGAGTCGAAGTGTCCGGTGTACGCGCTGAGCAAGAGCCGCCCCGTGGTCCGGTCGCCCAGGCGCCAGGTGCTCTGCGCCACCATCGACGCGCGCTGCGCTGCACGCGAGGGGCCAAAGCCGTCGGTGTCGTAGAACTCGGCGGCCGCGAAGGTGTCGTCGTTTTCTCCTTTGGGCCGGTAGGCGAGGAAATAACGCGAGCTGCCGAACGAGCCGTAGCCCGCCTTGGCGGTCAGCCCGGGCTGGTCGTAGCCGAGCTCGAAGCGCACCGTGCCCGCCACCGCGAAGTCGCCCTGCCGCGGATCGTAGGTGCCCGGCGTCGCGTGCACCGAGCGCACCACCTCGGGCATGACGAAGTGCAGATCGGCGTAACCCTGGCCGTGGATGTTGGACACGTCGTTGACGGGCGCGCCGCCGACCCACAGCTCCAGGTCCTGGCCGTGTACGGCGTCGAAGCCGCGATAAAAGAGCTGGTACGCCTTGCCCTCGCCGCTGTGCTGCGTGACGAACAGGCCGGGCACCACCAGCAGCATGTCGTTGGCGGTGCGGTGCGGGGCCGCCGACAGTGAGGCGCGGTCGCGCACGACCTCGGAAGCGCTGCGCAGCGTCGTGTCGACGGTGGCCTCGGCCCCGTAGCCCAGGTCCGTCGTGGCAGCCGTGCGCGCCGCGTCCGGCGCGACGCCCGCATCGGGCAGCGTTCCCGGTGCGACGCCGGCATCGAGCGCGGAGGCCGCTCCGCCGGGGACAGGCAAGGGCGCGGCGACGATCCCAGGCACGCCCGCGTCGCTGGGCAGAGCAGCCGCGCGAAAGCGCACGGCGATGCGCACGCGGCCGGCGATCGGAACCCCGTTGCGCGTGGCCGGCTTGAGCCGCCAGCGCCGGCCTGCCTCGATGGCCGCGGCGTCGAGCTCGGGCGAGACACTCACGTCGACCACCACGTCGCGCAGCGTGCCGGTCTCGTCGACGGTCACCAACAGCGGCACCACGACGTCGTGCGTGGGCGTCGGACCGGGTGGCCACACGCCGTCGGCCGTCTCGACCGGCTCGGGCGCGCTGAACGTGTCGTGCGCCAACGCGCGGGCGCAGCACGACAGCACGACGAGCGCGAGCAGACACGCGTGGAGGGGACCGAACGAAAAGACGGCTCTCGCTCTCGACGACCACGACATGTTCCCTCCGCGCGTAGCACGATTGTCCAAAGTGGTGCTACGTGCGGAGGCCCCCGTGGGCTCGCAAAATGCGCGCAAGTCGGCGCACGCGGCTCGCTCTGGCCCCGCTCGTAGTCGCGGCGCGCGAAAACACGTCGGGTCGGACGTGGACGCGCGGCGCTAGTGCCTGGAGATACGTGTCGGGCGGGCGAACGGATTGCTTCGGGTGGCGTTTTGCACGAACTGTGGGTCCGTGAGGCTCGCCAGGAACGAAAGCAGGTCGGCGCGCTCGGGCGCCGACAGGACAAAACCGCGGATGCGCGCATCTTTGAGCGGGCTGTCGGCGCCCACGCCGCGGTACGGCCCGGAGGCCAGCGAGCGCCCGCCCGCCGCGTAGTGGTCGAGCACGTCGTCGAGTGTGGCCAGGCTACCGTCGTGCATGTACGGCGCGGTCACCGCGACGTGTCTTGTCTGCGAAGTCGAGCAGGGCCACGTTCTGGCCCTGGAACTTGCCGTCGCTGGTCAACGCGACCTTGGTCTGCTGACCGTCTGCGCGCACCAGCGCCACGTCGTACACGAACAGACGAAAGTCTTGCAGCGAGACGGCGCTCGCTGGCGTGCCGACCATGAAGCTGTGCGTGCACGAGAACGGCTGTGCCCCCACCATGGCCGCGAAGTTGAGCTGCACGGGGCGCGTGATCCCAGCCACCCTGTACACACTACGTTCCACAGCAGGTGATCGTTTTGTCCATGCGACATCATGTCGCGGAGCGCAGCAACTCGATCCGCTATGGTGTCGTACGGAGGCGACGATGAAGTCAACCTGGGCTTGGGCCTTGTTTGCGCTGACGACCAGTTTTTCCGCTGTGTACGGCTGTGGCGATGACAGCGACGGCGACGAACACTCGGAGGAGGGCGGAGACGTCGGTGTGTCGACGGGTGCGGCCTGCGTCGCGACCTTGACGTACGCCACGGACATTGCGCCGCTGATGAGCAAGTACTGCACGACGTGCCACGCCGCGAGCGTGACCGGCACGGCCCGCATGGGCGCGCCCGCCGACCACAACTTCGACACCGAGGCGGGCATCGTCGCGGAGGGCCACCACGTCGACCAGGCGGCGGGCTCGGGCCCCAAGGGCACCAACACGTCGATGCCGCCGCCCGCGTCCAAGCTCCCCGTGCCCACCACCGCGGAGCGCGCGACGCTCGCCAGCTGGCTAGCCTGCCAGGAACATGGGCACTGATCGGCGGCTCAACGCTTTGGGCTGAGGGCGTTGTGCAATAGACAGGCACCCGGTGCGATCGCGACACCGCGGCGGTACAGCGCGAGCAGCTGGCGCGAGCGCTCGGCGAGCATGCGGCGCACCTCGCGGCGCTCTCCCTTGACGCGCGCGATCGACATCGAGTCGTAGCCGGTGGTGGCGTGGCGCAGCCAGGCGATGGTCGCGGCCTCGGCGCGTCGCTCGATCGGGATGCGCTTGGTGCGCGCCACGGTGCCGCTGCCCACGGGCGTCGCGTGCTCGGCGATCGCCAACGCGACCCTTTGTGCGATCGCCTGGTGGGCCGGCGCGAACGCCAAAAAGGCCTCGATCGCACCGCGAAAGTCCTCGACGTACACGCTCTGCTCGAGGTCGCGCCTGGTCTTGGCGCGGGCCTGCTTTTTGGCGTACGCGGGGTCGGCCCGCTCGCTGGCGAGCGCGGCGGCGACCGCCTCGATGCGCTCACTGGGCGCGTACAGGCCGAGCGAGAACAGCTTGCGGCCACGCCGCTCGTGCATGGTCCAGCAGGGTCCGCCCGTCTTCACACGGCGGGTGAGGCCGGGATCGCCGGGTGGCAGCAGCACCCAGCCGGCGGGCACGGTCAGCGTGTGCGTGTCGGTCTGGACGGTGCCCGGGCGTGGGCCCGGACGGACCTCTCGGTTGCGATCCGGCATGGCCGGCGCTTGTACGAGAGTGGACGGGTGCTGACAAGCAACCGCCGGGCGACGCGCACCGCGCCAGGCAGGCGCGCGCACGCGGTGCGCTCGTGCGCGGCGCTCAGCAGACCAGGTCGGAGAGCTGCTCGTGGCTGGTCTCCGCGGCGCTCGGCTTGTGCACCGGCGACTGCGGCAGGCTGGGCAGCCGTCGTGTCCCGAAGCCGCGTGCGTTCTCGATGCCGCGCCCGTTCTCGATGATGAACGGCTCGTGCGCGGGCAGGCTGGACGGCTCGTGCGCGGGCTGCGTGGACGCCGTGCTCGACGCGGGGTCGATCTGCCAGGCGTCGCGCACGAACACGGTCACGCTGTGGATCGCCTCGAACCAGCCCACGTCGCGGTAAGGCAGGCCCTGCTCGGCACACCAGCGGCGCATGATGGCGCCGGCGCGCGGCAGGTTTTGGTGAGAGATCTGGGGAAAGATGTGGTGCTCGAGCTGGTACTCGAGGCCGACGTAGAAGTAGGCCAGCCAGCGCGGCGTGCGGATGTTGCGCGTGGTCTCGAGCTGATGACGCCAGCCGTTGTGCTGGTCGACCAGCAGCGGCAGGCCGAGGTGCGCGGGCGTAAAGATGACGGCCAAATAGACGCCGACCAGCGCCCACACGCTCATGTACAGCGCGAACGCGGGCCAGAAGCCGAACACCAGCGACGGCACGCCGATCCAGAGCGCGTAGTGCCCCAGCAAGCAGCCCGCGTCGGTGAGCAGGTTCCGGCTGAGCCCACGCGTGCGCAGCTGACGCAGCAAAAACACGTACGACGGCCCGCGCATGAACGTGGCCAGCGTGGTGCTTGCCGGCCAGAACAGCCAGCCCTGCAGGTTGCGCTGAAACCAGCGCAGCGCGGGGCCCGAGCGCTCGTAGTCGGCGCGCGAGCTGGCGATCGGCCACAGGTCGATGTCGGGATCGGAGCCGACCACGTTGGGATGGCCGTGGTGCAGCGTGTTGTGCTTGTGCTTCCAGTACATCCCGCTGATGCCCGCGAACAGCGGCAGGGTGAGGTGCACGAGCAGCTGGTTGCTGCGGCTCGTGCCCGAGAAGCTGCCGTGGCTGCCCTCGTGCCCGATCAGCGTGGCGGTGGTGGTCGCAAGCGCCGCCGCGGGCACCAGCAGCAGCCAGCTCCACACCGGGCCGAGCGCGATGCCGGTACAGCACGCCAGCAGGGCCATCAGCATGAGGGCGAGCTTGATCCAGCCTGCGCGCTCACGATGCTCGAACACGTGCGCAGCCTTGAGCTCGGCGCGCAGTCGCTTCATCTCGTCTTTGCTTACCACTGTTCAAGCGTAGCCCGTGGGCCGTGACGAACCGCGCCGTGAACCGTCACAGTTTGGTCAGCAAAGCGGGCTGGCCTCCAAATCCGCTGGCCGCAAGGCTCGCTGCGGCCGTGTTTTGCGCGGCCTGGCTCAGCTGATCAGGTTGACGATGGCCCGCAGACGCTCGCCGTCGTGGACGGGCAAGCCCAGACCGAGCTGGAACGAGGCGCGCGCAGGCGCGCTGCCCCGGACGGGCTGCAGCGTGTGCGGCGCGCGCGAGGCGAAGGGCAAGCCCGTCTCTTTGACGCGCAGCGCCAGGCCTTCGCCGGGCGGGAAGGGGGGCGGGCGCGTGCCGTCGCTGGGCACCCCCAGCTCGCTCGCGTAATAAAACTCGCTCAGCCGCAGCGCGCCGCTGGGCTCGACCAGCCAGACCTCGAACGCGCTCGCCAGCGGCGTGGCGTGCGCGGAGAGCAAGAGCAGGATCTGCGCGATCTCGCCGCCCGCGTACAGCGGCACACCGAGCCCCGCGCTGACCGCCGACGTGCGCGCCGCCGCCGCGCGGATGAACGCCGCCGAGCTGCGCAGGTCGGCAATGATGTGCGGCAGTCCGCGCTCCCAGGTGATGCCCGGCAGCCCGCGGCCCTTCTGAAAGCGAATCAAAGCGCTGAGCTCGCCGAACGCCGCGAGCTGCCCGTAGTAGCCGCTGGTCAGCGCGAGCTCGCGCAGCTCGTTGGGCTCCCAGAGCTCGATGCAGCCGCCCGTGTGTTCGCGGCTGCCGCACAAGAGCGACACGACCGCGATGATGTCGTCACCACGAAAGACGGGAAACGCCACGCCGGCGTCGAGGCCCGCGCTCTCGGCCAGCGCGCGGCGCAAAAAGCGCTCGTCCAGTCGGTCCCAGACGATGGGGCGGCGGGCCGCCCAGGCCGCGCCAGGCAGACCCTGTCCGCTGACGAAAGTAAGGTGCTCGCTGGCCTCGGCAAACGCGGTGTGACGTCCGTACGCGCCCGAGCGATAGCGCAGGCATTTGCCGTCCGGAGTCCAGACCTCGGCCACCTGTACGAAGGGCTCGATCTTGGCGCTCATGAATTTCCTAGTACGACCGGCCGAGCGCGACGTCGAGAGGAGAACGGTGCCCTTTCTTACCCGGCGCACCCTCGCCGGGTCGCGCTTCTGCGCGTGAGCACGGCGAAGGTTTCCTGGAAACGAGGCGGTTACATCGCTGGGGTAAGACTGGGCAGGTGCCGCGGACACGGCGAACAGCACAGGGGGCAATCGGAATGGCGTTCTTGGAGCTGCGCAAAGTCAGTAAGACCTACGGCACCGGACCCGAGCGCACCGAGGTACTCAAAGACCTAGACCTCTCCATCGACGAGGGCGAGTTCGTGGCCATCGTCGGTTTCTCGGGCAGCGGCAAGACCACGCTGATGAGCCTGATCGCGGGCCTGATCATGCCCGACAGCGGCGAGGTGCTGATGCACGGCAAGCCGGTCACCGGCGCGGGCCCCGACCGCGGCGTCGTGTTTCAGAGCTACTCGCTCTTGCCGTGGCTCACCGTGCGCGAGAACGTGGGGCTCGGTCTCGACACCGTGCACGGCAAGCTGCCGTCCGCGGAGCGCGAAAAAAAGATCCGCTTCTACGTCGAGATGGTGAACCTGACGCCGGCTCTCGACAAGCGGCCGAGCGAGCTGTCGGGTGGCATGCGGCAGCGCGTCTCGGTGGCGCGCGCGCTCGCGCTCAACCCCGAGTTTTTGCTGCTCGACGAGCCGTTTGCGGCGCTCGACGCACTTACCCGCGGCACCTTGCAGGTGGAGGTCGAGCGCATCTGGCGGCGCGATCGCAAGACCGTCCTGTTGATCACCAACGACGTCGACGAGGGCATGCTGATGGCCGATCGGATCATCCCGCTGACGCCGGGTCCGGGCGCCACGCTGGGCCCCTCGTTTCCGGTGCACCTCGACCGACCGCGCGACCACACCGAGCTCAACCACGACCCCGAGTTTCGTCAGCTGCGCAACACCATCCTCGCGTACCTGACCGAGCTGCGCACGCAGCACCGAGAGGCCGGCAAGGCCACGGCGCCGCGCGCGTTCCAGCTGCCCAACCTCAAGCCGCTCGACCTGAGGTACCGCTGATCTTCTACGTCTCAGCTCGCCCAATTTCGTTCTGAGGGAGACCTATGGCTGGCCATGTAGAGCTATTCAATCTAACCAAGATCTACGATCCCGGACGCAACAAGGTCGCGGTCGTGCGCGAGTTCAACCTGGACATGGCCGAAGGCGAGTTCGTCTCGCTGATCGGACACTCGGGCTGTGGCAAGTCCACCGTGCTGACCATGGTGGCCGGACTCAACGACGTCACGGACGGCGCCATCGTGGTGGCCAAGCGCGAGATCAACGGACCGGGTCCCGACCGCGGGGTGGTGTTCCAGTCCCCTTCGCTGCTGCCCTGGATGACCGCGTTCGACAACGTGATGCTGGGCGTACAGCGCGTGTTTCCACACGCCACCAGCGCCGAGCGCACCGACATCGTGTCGTACTACCTGAGCATCGTGGGCCTGGGCAGCTCGATGATGAAGCGACCCAAGGAGCTGTCCGAGGGCATGCAGCAACGCGTCGGCATCGCGCGCGCGTTCGCGCTGGCGCCCAAGATGCTGTTGCTCGACGAGCCGTTCGGCAAGCTCGACTCGCTCACGCGCATGGAGCTGCAAGACGTGCTGATCGCTCTGCTCGAGCAGAACCGCGTCACCACGCTGATGGTCACGCACGACGTCGACGAGGCGCTGCTGCTCAGCGACCGGATCGTGATGATGACCAACGGGCCCGAGGCCCGCGTCGGGGAGACGCTGGTCATGCCCTTCGCCCGCCCGCGTGTGCGCGTGGACGTACTCGCCCACAAGTCTTACTACGAGCTACGCGGCTGCATGTTGGGCTTCTTGGCCGACCAGGACAAGCGCCACCACAGGCCCGACGAGACCAAGGAGGCTGTGCCGCAAGTCACAGTGCCGGACCTTGCCTGAGATGTTTTGGAGGCTGGTGTGCATGGCGAGCTCAAGCCTCGCCCCATCCCGACCGAAAAGCAGGGGTGCGCAAAGTATCTTCAGGTCCCGCAGCGGTGCCTACAGTTGGTGGTGGCCAGCCGCACGACACCCTCCTGTACGTCGAAGATGACGACGAGAACTGGGATGTCGCCGAGTATCGACTGAGCAAGGGCTATCACATGGTGCGCGCTGCGACCTCCGAGCAGGCCTGCCAGCAAGTGCGCCAGCGGGGCCGCGGCATCGCAGTCATCCTGATGGACATCGAGCTGCGCGGCTCCGAGCTCAACGGCATCGAGCTCACCGAGCTGTTCCGCGGCAAGCGGCTCACGCGTCCCCTGCCTGCCTACGCGCTCGACCTGCCGCCCGTGACGCAGCCCATCATCTTCGTGACCGCACACGGAGCGCGCTACACCGACGTCGAGCTGATGCTGTTCGGCGCCGACAAGGTGATCGCCAAGCCGGTCGACTTTACGGCGCTCAACCTCGCGGTGAGCTCGCTCCAGCTCGCGCGCGCCCCGCGACGGGGCTGACGCGTAAGGGACAAGCATGGCCCTGTCGTTGGCGAGGCTGCGGACCTGGGCTGTGCTGGCGGCGTTGCTGCTGTTGAGCCTGGCGTCGTCGACGCGCGCAGATGCGCCGGCCGCTGTCGCGGTCGACGTCGCCCGGGAGCTGCGCGGCGTGCCGCTCGGTCGCAAGATCGATCTGCTGGAGGACCGCGCGGGCACGCTGCGCGTCGAGCAGCTTGTGCACGGGGCAGAGGCCGCACGCTTCACGCGCGGACAGGTAGCGGCGCCGAGCTTGGGCTTCACCTCGTCCACGTACTGGCTGCGCATCGTGGTGGCGAACAGCGGAGCGAGTGCGCGCGCATGGCTGCTCGAGCTGGGGTTTCCGCTGCTCGACCACGTCACGCTGTACGAGCCGCGAGCCGACGGGAGCTTCGCTGTCCGGCGTACCGGCGACATGTTGCCGTTTGCAGAGCGAGACATCGCGTACCGCAATTTCGTGTTTGCGCTCGAGGAGCCCGCGCGGGGCAAGCGCACCTATTTTGTGCGGGTCGACAGCACCAGCGCGATGAGCTTGCCCGTGGTGGCCTGGTCGACGCGCGAGTTTCTCGAGCACCAGCACGTGGACTGGTCGGCGCTGTGCATCTTTTATGGCGTGTTGTTGGTGATGGCTTGTTACAGCGCGTGCGTCTGGGGCTTCACCAAGCAGCGCGAGTACCTGCCGTACGTCGCGTACATCGCCAGCCTGGCGCTCTTACAGTTCACGCTGGCAGGCCACACGTTTCAGTTCTTGCTGCCCAACGACACCTGGCTCGTGCACCGCTTGTTGCCAGTGTTGCTGTGTACGACCCTGCTGTTCGCCACGATGGTGGTCGTGCAGACCTACCTGCCGTCCGGCCACTTCATGTACCGGGTGCGCGATGCGATCGTGGGCTCGGCGGTCCTGTGCGCGGTGCTCAGCTTCGTGCTGCCGCTCTCGCTGGTGATTCGTGCGGTCAATGCGGGCGTGCTGGTCGTGCTGCTGGTCGCACTGGTCACCGGGGTCGAGCTGCTGCGCATCGAGGGGCGCCGCGCCAAGCTGTTTCTGCTCGGCTGGGGCAGCGTGATCGTCGGCGCGCTGGTCACCAGTCTGCAGGCGCTCGGCTTTCTTCCGCACGGCTTCGTCACCGACTGGAGCGTGCAGATTGGTGCCTCGGTGCAGCTGGTGCTGGTGTCGTCGGCGCTGGCCGACAAGCTCAACGCCGCGCGCGCCGACCTCGGCCTGGTGCACGGCACGCTGCAGCACAAGGTGGGGCAGCTGTCGCTCGCGCTCGCCCGCGCCGAGGAAGCCACGCAGCGCGCCGAGCGCGCCACGCGGCTCAAGGACGAGTTCATGGCGACCATGTCGCACGAGTTTCGTACGCCGCTCAACCCGATCATCAACATCCCGCAGGAGATGCGCCGCGAGTTCGTGGAGCTGCGTCAGGCGAGCTGTGCCCACTGCGCGTCGGTGTTCGAGCTCGACGAGGGCGAGCACGTGGCCGCGCAAACGGCGTGTCCGGAGTGCGCGAGCCTGGGCGCGCTGCGCGAGGGCAGCGCGCTGCGCTTTGTGGGCGATGCCAGTCGCACGCGTCGCTTTTTGCTCAAGGTGGAGAGCTCGGGCCGACACCTGCTGTCGGTCGTCAACGGCATCCTCGAGTTCAGCAAGCTGGAGGCCGGACATCGCGAGCTGACGCGCGAGTCGGTGCCCGTGGCGGGTCTGGTCGAGGAGGTGGTGGCGCCGCTGCGCGAGCGCGCCACCCAGCGCGGCCTGACCATCCAGTGCGAGCTGAGCGACGGCGACGCCGTGCTCGAGGTCGACGGTCAGCGCATACGTCAAGTGCTGGCCAACCTGCTCGACAACGCCATCAAGTACTCCGAGCAGCCCGGCCAGGTGACGCTGCGCGGGCAGCTCGACGAGCGCGGCTACACGTTCGCGGTGTCGGATCAGGGCATCGGCATCGAGCGCAAAGACTTCGAGCAGATCTTTCAGAGCTTCGAGCAGGTCCACAAGGGCACCACGCGCAAGTACGGCGGCACCGGGCTCGGGCTGTCGATCGCGCGCTCGATCGTGCGCATGCACGGGGGCGAGCTGTCGGTGGAAAGTGAGCTCGGGCGAGGCGCCACCTTCCGCTTCGACCTGCCTGGCAAGGCCAAACGCAAGCTCGTGCGCGCTGTCGTCAGGCCGTCGTCCAGCGCGGGCGGCAGCGCATGAGTCCGCTCGGCCAAAGGCTGCTCGTGCTCGCTTTTGTGTGTTTGGGCGCGCTGTGGAGCGCCTCGGCGCACGCGGAGCTTCCGCTCGACATGGCCGCCGAGCTGCGCGGTGTGCCGCTCGGTGCGCGGGTCGGCCTGCTCGAGGATAAGCACGGCACGCTCGGCATCGCCGAGGTGGCAGCGCGCTCTGGGGCGGGCTTTCGTACGCAGCCAAAGCAGATCGTCTCGCTCGGCTTTACCCACTCCGTGTACTGGCTGCGGCTGGTCGTGGACAACTCAGCACCGGTCGAGCGCTCGTGGTTGCTCGAGGTCGCGTTTCCGCACCTGGACGACCTGACGCTCTACGTGCCGCGCCCGGACGGCGGCTTCGACGCGCGCGCCACTGGCGACCAGCGCCCGTTTGCCCAGCGCGACCTCGCTTACCGCAACTTCGTGTTCATGCTCGAGGAGCCGCCGGGAAAACGGCAGGTCTACTACCTGCGCGTGCAGACGGTGGGCTCGATGGAGATCCCGCTGTTGGCCTGGACGCTCGGCGAGTTCGTCGAGCACCAGCACCTGGACTGGGCTGGACTGTGCGTGTTTTACGGCGTGCTGCTGGTGATGACTTGTTACAGCGCCTGTCTGTTTTTGTTCACGCGCGAGCGCGAGTACCTGCAGTTTTCGCTCGGCGTGCTCTCGATCAGCTTTTTCCAGATGGCCTACGTGGGGCACGTATTTCAGTACTTGCTGCCCCGCTACCCGGTGCTCGCCCAGCAGACCATCCCGGTCAGCGTCGGCTTGTCCATGTTCTTCATGAGCAACCTGGTTCAGCAGCAGCTGGTGTTCGAGGCGTCGGCCTGGCGCCGCACGATGCACGTCATCTGGATGCGGCTGTGCCTGGTGCTCACGGTGATCGCGGCCTTTGCGCCCTTTGGGTTCGCCCTGCGCATGATGACGATCAGCTGCTTGTTGCTCAACTTCACGATGATGATCGTGGTGGTGACCGGCGTGCGCGCCAACACGCTCATCCTGCGCGCCAACTTTCTCGGCTGGGGCTGCGGATTCGTGGGGGCCGTCGTGCTCGGCCTCAAGAGCGTGCACGTGCTGCCCATCAACGTGTTCACCACCTGGAGCGTGCAGATCGGCGCGTCCGCGCAGTTCGTGCTGCTGTCGGCGGCCATGGCGTCCAAGCTCACGGCGCTACGCGCGGAGCTCGGCCACCTCAACGGCAAGCTCGCGCAGAAGGTGACCGCGCTGGAGAGCGCGGTGCAGCGCGCACAGCAGGCCTCCGCGCTGGCCGAGCGCGCGACGCGCGTGAAAGACGAGTTCATCGCGACCATGTCGCACGAGCTGCGCACGCCCCTCAACACCATCATCAACGTGCCGCAAGGTCTGGTCGAAGAGTTCCCGCTCGAGCGCCTGGTGGTCTGTGCGAGCTGCGCGAGCGAGTTCGAGCTGGAGCCGGGCGAAGAGCTCGACCCGTCGACTGGTTGTCCCGAGTGCGCCGCGCCGGGCGTGCTGTCGCTCTGCGAGCGTGCGCGTTACCAGGGGCAGCCTGAGAGGACCCTGCGCTACCTCGAGAAGATCGAGCGCTCGGGGACGCACCTCTTGGACGTCATCGACGGCATGCTGCGCGCCGACCAGAACCACTCGGCAGAGGTGCCGCTGATCTTGGCGCAGGTCGACCTGGCGGGGCTGGTGCGCGAGGTGGTCGAGGAGATGAGCGACTTGAGCGAGCGCGCGGGTGTCGCGCTGGTGCTCGACGGCGCGCCGGGCGAGCTGTCTCTGGGCGCAGACGCGCTGCGCATTCGCCAGGTGTTGATCAACTTGATCGGCAACGCCATCAAGTTTTCGTCCGCCAAGGATACGGTGCGCGTGCGCCTGACCGTCGAGGGCGACAGCTGTGTGTGCGCCGTGGAAGACGAAGGCATCGGCATCCCGGCAGACAAGCTGGAGCGCGTGTTCACCAGCTACAGTCAGGGCGACGCCGGTGTCAGCCGCGTCTACGGCGGCACCGGCCTCGGACTGTCGATCGCGCGCTCGCTCGTGCGGCTACACGGCGGCGAGCTGTGGGTGGAGAGCGAGCTCGGCCGCGGCTCGGTGTTCCGTTTCCGGCTGCCGCGCGTCGACCACCTGAAGATCAGCGCGTAGCAGCCGGCTCACGAACACTCAGAACCGGCGGTCGAAGGTCGTGGGGTCTTCGTTGTCGGCGATGTTTTTGTCGTCGACCGTGTCGGGTGACGACGTGTCGTTGGTGTGGTGATCGACCAGGTCGTCGACCCAGTCGATCAGCGGGATCGGCTTGCTGGCGGGCGGGGCTGCCCCATCTGCCAGAGGCCCGGGGTGCGCTGTGCCCGCGTCCGTGGTGGGTGCGGGCGGTGTGAGCGCGCCGCCGTCGGCGACCGGGGTCGCCTCCGGGCTGGTGGACTCGTCGTCGGCGCAGGCACCGAGCGCGAGGCCGAGGGCGCACACCAGCAGCCAGCTAACGTTCGTTTTCATGGGGTCCTCACTGCGCGCCGGGCGTGGGTGTCTTCAGGTACGGGAAGGCTGCGTCGAACTGACTGTCTTCCTGGAGCGCCGCGTCCGTGAACGCGAGCTGCCCGGACGGCGCGTCGGTCTTGGACAGCAGGTAGCCCATGGCGACGCGCAGCTCGATGTCGACCACGTCGTCGCCGGGGCGGCGACCGTTGGGGAAACCGGCGGGATCGCAGCCGGGGTTGTCGAGCTCGAGCGCGCCCTCGACAAAGCAGGCGGCAGCACCGAGGCTGTTCTGGGAGCCCTTGGGGGTGGCAGGCAGCGCCGTGTTGAGGCGCATCATCTCCGCCGTCGAGCCGTTGGCGTTGACGTTGGGCACGCCCGTCAA
>Ga0190271_10000401_pt1 | contig 22033 bp, 25 predicted proteins | sample Popmic356T_FD_133747 | JGI IMG/M metagenome (GOLD analysis project Ga0190271, IMG submission 133747) | Populus adjacent soil microbial communities from riparian zone of Weber River, Utah, USA - 356 T | ecosystem: Environmental > Terrestrial > Soil > Riparian zone | place: USA: Utah | collected...
CCCGCAACACGTTCACCCGCATCGACTCGTCAGGCTCCGGCACGTACATCAACGCCTCGTTGCCGACGAAGCGGAAGACATCGGGAGCGAGGAACGCACACTGCGCGTAGCCCTGGCACAAGGTGAGATCAACGGCGAGCCGCACAGCCGGCGATGGTAGCCGCGCGGGGGCACGGCGTCCCTCAGCGGGCCGAGCAGCGATGAGTAGGCGTGTGTCCGACGGTCGGAACGGGAAGAGCGTCGTCATGCAACCCGCAAGGAGGCTCGTATGAGCTTGCCGAAGGTCGTCTCGCAGGAGGAGTGGACCGCCGCCCGGCGCACCCTGCTCGAGAAGGAGAAGGACTTCACCCGCCAGCGCGACCGCCTCAACACCGAGCGCCGTGAGCTACCGATGGTCGAGGTGACGAAGCCCTACGAGTTCGAGGGCCCGGACGGCACGGTTTCGCTGCTCGACCTGTTCGAAGGCCGGCTCCAGCTGATCGTGTACCACTTCATGTTCCACCCCGAGTGGGAGGACGGGTGCCCGAGTTGCACGGCCGGCACCGTCGAGTTGGCGCCTGGCTTGATCGAGCACCTCCACGTCCGCGACACCACCTACGCCCTCGCGTCGCGGGCGCCACTCGCCAAGCTCGAGCGATGGAAGGCCAAGCACGGCTGGACGATCCCGTGGTACTCGACCAACGACGGCGACTTCAGCTACGACTTCGGCGCGACCATCGATGCGTCGCGGGGATTCGACGAGTTCAACTACCGCACCCTCGACGAGTACGCGGCAATGGGTCGAGAGAGCATGAAGACCTCCGAGCAGCCCTACGACATGCCGGGGCGGACGTGCTTCCTCCAGGTCGACGGCACCGTGTATCGCACGTACTCGGTGTATGCGCGCGGCTTGGAGAGCACGGGCGGCTCGTACTACTTCCTGGACCTGACCGCGCTCGGCCGCCAAGAGGATTGGGAGTTGCCCGCCGGACGCTCCACCAGCGCGCGCGGCAACCAACCGGACTTCGCGTCCTGACCGCGCGCTGGCCCTTGCCAGCCACGCAGTCGTAGCGTGTCGGGCGTGATGGCGACGGCGGGCCGCTGGCGAGGGGTGACGGCGTTTGCCGTCGGCGCCCTCGTTGCGTGGCTCGCCGCGGAAGGCCACCGCGTGGCCTCCGGAGCCGCGCCTTCGACCGGCAGCATGACGCTGGCCGCCGGTGTGGTCGCGATGTCGGCGCTCGTGGGCATGCGGATTCCGTGGACCTCGTGGCGCGTCGTTGCCGCGATCGCGGTGCTGCAGCCGATGATGCACTTCGTCTTCTCGACGTTCCCCGCGGACGCCGCCGCGCATGTCCACGGCCACCACGACATGTCGGGATCGTCAAGTGGCCGGACGATGGTTGCGGCGCACGTCGTGGCGACGGTCGTCGCCGCAGTGTTGCTGCGTGCCGGCGGACGGTGGCTCGTGCGCATGCCGGAGTGCGTGCGGGCGATCAGCCTGTTCGTGCGCCGGCCGGCGGTGTGGCCGCTCGTCGCGCTCCCAGCGCGGCCACCGGCGACGATCATCCCGGTCGTCTCCTTCACGCCTGAGGTCAGGAACAGCCGCGGCCCGCCGCGCTGACGGCATCTCGCTGTTGGCGCCGCCCCTTCGAGGTGCGGCGACCTGTTCTGTTCAAGCCTCGAGTGAAGGAAGTTCGTTTCATGTCGTCTGTTCGCGTGCGGCGGATCGTCGCGGCGTCGGTTGCCGCCGTCGGTCTCGCCCTTGTCCCTGCGCTGACTGCCAGCGCCCACGTCACGGTGTCGTCGCCGGACGCCGCCCCCGGCGGGTTCGGCAAGGTGGTGCTCCGAGTGCCCAACGAGTCCGACTCGGCGAGCACCGTTGCACTCTCGGTGGATCTGCCGACCGACACCCCGTTCGCCTTCGTCAGTGTCCGCCCCGTGGCCGGGTGGACCGTGGAGACGACCACCGAGGCCTTGCCCGAGCCCGTGGAGTTGGAGGGCGGCTTCACCGTCACGGAAGCGGTCGCCACCGTCACCTGGACGGCCGACTCGGAAGAGAACGGCGTCGGTCCGGGTGAGTTCACCGAGTTCGAGGTGTCGGCCGGACCGTTCCCCGAGGACGTCGATCAGTTGACGTTCCCTGCGACGCAGACCTACTCCGACGGTGAGGTCGTCGAGTGGGCAGACCCCGTGCAAGAGGGGGATGCCGAGCCCGAGCACCCGGCCCCCACGCTGGAGCTCAGCGGGTCATCCGCGGCGGCGGAGTCAGACGATGACGGCGGGTCCTCGGACACGCCGGCGATCGTGCTCGGCGCGGTCGGTATCGGGCTCGGGCTCATCGCGCTGATCGTTGCGCTCAGCGGGCGGCGCCGCGGACCTGTCACCCCGTCGGTGACATGAGCCGCCGAGCCGTGCTCGGCGTCGCGGTAGCGCTGGTCGTCGGCGCGTCGCTGGCAACGCCAGCGCCCGCGTCCGCGCACGCCGAGCTGGTCTCCTCGGAACCTGCGAACGGCGCCACGCTCGACGCACTTCCGAGCGAGATCGTGCTGACGTTCAGCGAGAACGTCGGAAATCCGGCTGGCCTGAGCGTCGTCTCCGCCGACGGAACCGTCCTCGAGGCCGGCGAGCTCGAGGTCATCGACGACACGATGCGGCTGCCACTGGCTGTCGCACCGGCCACCCCCGGCCACTACCTCGTCTCGTACAACGTGACCTCGGCGGACGGACATCCGATCGGCGGCGAGCTGCACTTCCTCGTCGCCGGCTCATCGGGCGCCGTTCCCGCACCCGAGGTGCTCCTGCCCGGCGTCGGAGGCGGTGATGACGGCGGCGCGGATGCGGCGGTGACCGTCGTGCTGGCGGTGTTGCTTGCTGCCGCGCTGGCGGCGGCAGTGCTGGCCACCCGACGCGTGGTGCGCCGGCTCGCCATCGACGACACGGCGTGATCCGCAGCGGCGCCAGAGCGCCGGTCGTTGCCTGGGTGGCGTCGACATCGGCGGCGTCACTCATCGTGCTTGTGCTCGTGCTGGAGCTCGGCGGGGGTGCCCCCGCCGAGCCACCGGCCCCGCTCCCGGATCCGGGACGCGTTCCGGAGTGGGCGACGGCGCTCCTCCCGCTCCTGGGTTGGGGAGCGGCGATCAGCATGGTTGGACTGGCGCTCATCGCCAGCGGCCTCTTCGGAGGACCGCGGCGCGATGCGGCACGACGCGCCGGGATCGCCGCGTTCGTGCTGAGCGGGCTGGCGCTGCTGCAGCTCGGTGCGTACGCCTGGGAGCTCAATGGTCAGGCCCCGCTGCTCGACTCGGTGCAGGCCCGTGGGCTCCTCGCCCAAGCCATCATCGCCATGCTCGTCGGGCTGCTGGCGGTGACGGTGCAGTCCGATCGCGCCGACCCCGCGCTGCTGATGGCGGCGGTCGTGGCGATCGTTCCGCCATTGCTGACCGGCCACGCTCGCACGGCATCCAATCCGGCGCTGACGTCGGTCGCGTTGATCATCCACGCCATTGCCGCGACGGTCTGGATCGGCGGCCTGCTCGGCCTGTGTTGGATGGTGCTGCGCGAGCAAGGTCAATGGTCGACCGCGGTGCGCCGGTTCTCACCGCTCGCGCTTGGCTGCGTCGTGGCCGTCGCGGCGTCCGGGATCATCACCATGCTGGGTCACCTCTCGTTCGGCGATCTGCTGACCAGCTCGTACGGCGCGGTCATCGTGCTCAAGGCTGTGCTCCTCGCCGGGCTCGCCGGCTTCGGCTCGTTGCAGCGCCGATATGTCATCGCCCGAAGCGGCACGCCGAGACGGGCATTTGTCCTCGTCGCCGGCTGCGAACTGCTCGTCATGGCGCTCACCATCGCCCTCGCCACCGGCCTCGCCCAGACCCCTCCCCCTTCGTGAAGGCGGTCCACGTCATCGCTGCGGCGCTCGCCGGCGCGGCATTGCTGGCGCTCCCTGACGGCCCGGCCCACGCCGACCCGCCCGAGCCGTCCGACTACGAGTCAGTGATCGTCGCCATCAGCCCGCCCACGAACTCGATCCAGCCGCGGCTGATCGGCGACGGCTCCGTCATCGAACTCGTGGTGACCGCCGGAACGGACGTCACCGTGTCGGGGTATCAAGCAGAGCCGTACCTCCACTTCCAGCCCGACGGGACCGTCACCGAGAACCGCCGCGCCCCGACGACGTATCTGAACCGCAGTCTGAACGGTGATCCGATCCCGCGTGAAGCGAGCGCGAGTGATGAGCCGCAGTGGTCCGTCGTCGCCACCGACGGGACCTACGCGTGGCACGACCACCGCACGCACTGGATGGGGGGATCACCGCCCGCCGACGCGGCGCGCGGCGACGAGATCCAGTCCGGCGTCGTGCAGCTGCTCGTCGACGGCGCGCCGGTCCAGATCTCGATCTCCACGCGGTGGGTCGACCCGCCATCTCCAATCGCACTCCTCGTCGGAGCCGTGCTCGGCGGTGTGCTGTTGCTCCTTGCCGCCGTCCTGCGTCGGAGTCTCCTCTGGGTCCTGCTCGCCGCGGCGATCGCTGCGTTCGTCGTCGGGTGGTGGCAGTACCGCTCGATCCCAGCAGTCGTCGAACCTCCCGTCGTGTGGTGGCTACTCCCCGCGATCGCAATCGTGTGCACGGCTGTCGCGCTCGTCGTCCGCAACCGCCTCGCCGCTCAGGCGCTGGCGATCCTCGCCGCACTCGAGCTGGCGGCGTGGCTCTTTCAGCGGCGCGATGTCGCCTTCCGGGCGACGATCCCGACGGACGCGCCGTACTGGTTCGATCGCGGCGTGCTCGCGGCAACAGCGGTGACCGTTGTCGTGCTCGTTGTCACCGAGCTTGTCGCCTGGCGGCGACCTATCCTCCCGCGATGACCGCCGACGTCGTCAGCGATGAAGCCGGGTTGCGGGAGCGCTACCGCCAGCCGCATCCGGCCGTCGTCGCCAAGGTCCGCCCGAAGATCGACCCTGCCGCGGCGGCGTTCGTCGCCGCCTCACCGCTCGTCGTGCTCGCCACCACCTCGGCGACGGGAACCGACGCGTCGCCGCGCGGCGGACCGCCAGGATTCGTCAAGGTTCTCGGTCCCAACCACGTCGCGTTCGCCGACCTGTCCGGGAACAACCGCCTCGACTCGTACGGCAACATCGTCGAGCACCCGAACGTCGGGATGCTGTTCCTCGTGCCGAGCGTCGGCGAGACGCTGCGCATCAACGGTCGGGCGACCATCACGACAGATCCGGAGGTCCTGGCGACCACGGCGATCGATGGTGTGCGTCCGAAGGTCGCCGTGATCGTCGACGTCGACGAGTGCTACATCCACTGTGCGAAGGCCCTGCGTCGCAGTGGCGTGTGGGACCCCGCCACGTGGCTCCCTCCGGAGGAGCGGACGTCGGGCGCCGAAGTGATCGTGGATCAGTTCCAGCTCGACGTCACCGCTGACGTCGTCGAGGCCGACCTCGAGCAGGACTACCAGGCGACGCTCTGGGTCGAGGGCGGTCGCTGACTGCTCGAGAGCTGAACGTCGCTCACGCCGTGGTGCGGCGGCCGCTCATCGCGTTGAGCCAGGCGGCGACACGGTGGGCGCGCTCGGCGTCGACGGTCTCGACAACGTCGGGATGGATGCGCCGCAGTGCCCACTTGAGGTCGTCCTTGGATGGAGGGCCGCCGAGGTCACGGTCCCCGCGTCGCCTCGACGATCGCGGCGTCGTGGCTGCCGCTCCAGCGGCGTAGCCGTTGGAGAAACCGTCGCGCGTGCCCTCTGCGTACCCAGCCCGGTACCCCTCCTCGAAGCTGCGCGGGCGGCGGGCCCGCTCGCCAGCACGGTGGGCGGCGACGAGCCGGCGGGCCTGGCGGATCGACGTGCACTCGGCGCCCTCGATGAGCGACCGATGCGCGGCGAGCCGCATGAAGAGGAAGGCCGTCGACGGCGCGATACCAGCGCGACGAAGCGCCGCAGCCCAGTGGCCACGATCGACGAGCGGCTTGGCGGCCGCGATCGCATCGCCCGCGTCGAGCGCCGAGGCGAGGGCGTGCTCCGGTCCGTGGTGCCCGTTCCGATGTGCGGCCGCGGCCTCACCAAGGAGGTCGTCCACGCGGGCGGCGGTGCGGACGTCGCTCATCGCGTCGCGAACACTAACGAGCGGTGGTTCTCTGCGGATTGACTCCCGTCGTAGAGTCCCTCAGCGAGGGACGGAGCGGGAGGTCGTCGGTGTCGAACCATGACTTTGACAGTGCGGTCGAGTCTTATCAGCAGGCGCTGGACGCGTTCCTGAAGGGCGACGCAGGTCCGGTTTCGGAGCACTTCTCCCGGCGCGATGACGTGACCCTGGCCAATCCGCTCGGCCCGCCGCGCGTCGGTCGAGCCGACGTCGAGACGGCGATCGGTCAGGCTTCCGCCCACTTCGAGGATGGCTTCATGCGGTTCGAGGAGATCTCGCGGTACGCCACGGACGACCTCGGCTACGTGGTCTGGATCGAGCGGGGTGAGGTTCGGCTCGTCGGTACTCAGACGATGGCTCCGTCATCGCTGAGGGTGACGATGATCTTCCGTCGCGAGGGCGACACCTGGAAGGTCGCCCATCGTCACGCCGATCCGATCACGAGCGATCGACCCGTGAGCATTGTCCTGGAGACGTAGCCGCACGTTCGTCAAGCGGCTGTGGGACCGCCTGGCCCACGCCGTCTCCTGGACGCCGCCGACGTCGACCGAGATCGGGACGGTCGCCAAGTCCGGCCTCGCCGCGGGCCTGGCGTGGTGGGTCGCCGAGCTGGTCACGGACATCGACTATCCCATCCTGGCCTCGCTGACCGCCGTCGTGGTCGTGCAGGTGTCGGTACGGGCATCCGTTCGCACCGCGCTGCAACGCAGCGGTGCCGTTGTGCTCGGTGTGTTGATCGCGGTGGCCGTCGGTGACGCGCTCGACCTGAACGCGCTCACGGTCGCCCTGCTGGTCGGGGTGTCGCTCGGGGTCGCCCAGCTCGTCCTGCGACTGCCGCCCGCGGCGGCGAGGCAGGTGCCGCTCAGCGGTCTCGTCGTGCTCTCCGCCGTCGCGGCCAGTCAGCCGAATCAGGGCTGGCGACGTGCGCTCGACACGCTGCTCGGCGCGGCCGTCGGCGTCGCCATCTCGCTCCTCCTCCCTGCGTCGCGGTGGGTCGATGCTCGGCAGACCTTGGGCCGGCTGTCCGCCAGCCTCGGCGACCTGCTCGATGCCATGGGCGAGGGCCTCCAGGGCCCGTGGTCGATCGAACAGACGGAGGAATGGAGGCGCACCGCCCGCACCACGCGGCAGCGGCTCGTCGACGAGGCAGCCGAGGCGGTCGGCAGTGGCCGCGAGTCGGCGCGGTGGAACCTGCGCGACCGGCGTCACCTCGAGGCGCTCGGTCGCTACGAGCAAGTCATGCCGCGGCTGGACCGCACGGCCATCGGCGTCTCCGTGATCTCACGAGGCCTCGACGACCACGCCCATCTCGCTGGCTCGACGCACGCCGCGATGCCGGCGATGGGGTTGCTGTTCAACGCCCTCGCCGATGCCGTTCGCGTGCTCGTGCAGGAGGTGTTGGACGAGCCGCACGATGGCGATGTCATGCAGTCGTTGGCGGAGGTCGAGCTCCGTAGGGCCCGGTGCGTCCAGGCGGCCGGCCGCCGCGCCCGCTCGGCGCTCGATCGGGACGGCGAGGTCGAGCATGGCGAGCTGCTGGAGGGCGAGTGGCTCAACTACGCGGCGCTCCTCGTCCAGGTCGACCGGATCGTCGATGACCTGAGCGCTCCCGTTCCCGCCTGATCCGGCTCGCCAATCATGCTGTAGCCATGAACGAGGGAACATTGGCGGCGATCGGCTCGACACCGCTCGTCCGGCTGGAGCGTCTCGTGCCGGACGGGCATGCCGCGGTCTGGGTGAAGCTGGAAGCGGCCAATCCAACCGGGTCGTACAAGGACAGGATGGCGCTGGCCATGGTCCGGGGCGCCGAACGTGACGGCAGGCTCGCGCCGGGCCAGCCGGTCGTCGAGTACACCGGCGGCAGCACGGGAAGCTCGCTGGCGTTCGTCTGCGCCGTCACCGACCACCCGCTGCACATCGTCACCTCCGACGCCTTCGCCATGGAGAAGCGCCGCACGATCGAGGCGTTCGGCGCCTCCGTCGAGATCGTGTCGAGCCCGGAGGGGATCACGCCCGACCTCATCCCGCGCATGCGGGCGAGAGCGCGAGAGGCTGCCCGCGAGCTCGGTGGCTTCCAGACCGATCAGTTCCGCAACACCGACATGATCGAGGGCTATCGGCAGTTGGGGACGGAGATCATCGAGCAGCTGCCCGGCACCGTCGACGCGCTGTGCTTGTACGTCGGCACGGCTGGCTGCTTCCTGGGCGTGAGCCGCGAGCTGCGCACCGTCTACCCGCTGCTGCACCGGGTGGCGGTGGAGCCGGCGGAATCCGCCGTGCTGTCGGGACGGGCTGCCGGGACGCACCGCATCGAGGGCGGCGGCGCAGGGTTCGTCCCCGACCTGCTCGAGCGAGCGGACTTCGACGAGGTCCTCGCCGTCAGCACGGCCGACGCCTTCGCGATGGCGCGCCGAGCGGCGCGGGTCGAGGGCCTCTTCTCAGGTCCGTCGACAGGCGCCAACATCACGGCGGCGCTCGCTGTCGCCGAGCGGCTCGGACCTGGACGGACAGTCGTCACGATCCAGGTCGACTCCGGGTTGAAGTACCTCTCCGGAGACGTGTTCCAGCAGGCGCGTTGAGCGATCGGACGCGACGTCGATCAGGGTCCGCTCGGCGCCGAGGCGCCACCGCAGTCGATGCCGGAGAACACCGACGCCCCGTTGCACGCGATGCCGCCCGGGCCGGGTCCGGCGAGGACATTCGAGTTCTGGATGGCGATCGCGACGGTCTGCAGCGCGTTGGCGGTCGAGTTGTTGATCCCGATGGACGACCCGGCAACGCCGATCGCGGCGCTGCCGTTCATTGCGATCGCCACACCGCCCTGCGTCGCCGCAGCACCTGAACCGTCGACGAACGCGCCGTCCGGCAGGGCGGTGGCCGTGCCATCGACGTTGATGCCGATGGCGATCCCACCGTCAACGGCAGCGCAGGCGTCCCCGCCCCAGCTGAACATCGCGGTCGCGATGCAGACGTCGGCGCCTTGGCACTCGGCAACCCTCCCGTCAATCACGCCGGATGAACGCGACCTGCCCCGGAGGTGGTGCCGTCGGCCAAGATCTGAGAGGCTGCGTGCTCGTTCGGCGGCCGCGTCGAGGGAGAGGTGTCGCAGATGGATGATCGTGCCAGTGACCAGACCGTGGTGCCCATCCATGCCACGTCGGCGTTCCAGCAGGGCATCACTCCGGACGAGTTCCCCGCCCAGGGCATGGACCCGGATGCGGCCTACGAGCTCCTGCGCACCGCGCTCATGCTGGATGGCCGCCCGACGCTGAACCTGGCATCGTTCGTGACGACGTGGATGGAGCCGCAGGCCGAAGCGCTGATCCACGAGACGCTGCGCAAGAACCACATCGATCACGACGAGTACCCAGCAGCGTCCTTGGTCGAGGAGGCGTGCGTGCACATGCTCGGCGCGCTGTTCAACGCGCCTGATCCCGCAGAAGTGGTCGGCGTCGCCACGATCGGGTCCTCCGAGGCGATCATGTTGGGCCTGCTCGCCCACAAGTGGAGCTGGCGAGCCCGTCGCGAAGCGGCCGGCGAGGACACGACCCGGCCGAACGTGGTGTTCGGAGCGGAGACGCATGTCGTCTGGGACAAGTTCGCCAAGTACTTCGACGTCGAGATGCGCAAGATCCCGATGCGTCCAGACCGGTGGGTGCTGTCGGCAGACGACGTCGCGCAGCACGTCGACGAGAACACGATCGCGGTCGGAGCGGTGCTCGGTACGACCCACATCGGCGAAGCGGACCCGATCAAGGAGATCAACGACCTCCTGGTGCAGATCAAGGCCGAGCGCGGGTGGGACATCCCGCTTCACATCGACGGCGCGAGCGGCGGCTTCATCGCGCCGTTCGCCCATCCCGACTTCGAGTTCGACTTCCGGCTCGAGCAGGTGGCGTCGATCAATGCCTCGGGTCACAAGTACGGCCTCGTCTACCCGGGCGTCGGGTGGCTGATCTTCCGGGACCAGACGAAGCTGCCCGACGAGCTCGTCTTCAGCGTCAACTACCTGGGCGGCGCCCAGCCGACCTACACGTTCAACTTCTCCCGCGGGTCGGCGATGGTCCAGGCGCAGGCCTACAACTTCCTGCGCCTCGGCCGCGACGGCTACACGCGCATCGTCGAGTCGATGCTGGCCAACGCCAAGTACCTGAACGAGCAGCTCGAGGGCACGGGAAAGTTCGAGATCCTCAACCCAGGGCTCGCCGAGCCGGTGGTGACCTTCCGGCTCAAGGGCGACCCCGGGTTCGACGTCTACCACCTGTCCGCTCGCCTTCGGGAGAACGGCTGGATCGTGCCGGCCTACAGCCTTCCACCCGATGCGGAGGACGTGCACCTCATGCGCGTGGTCGTGCGGATCGACCTCAGCCGCCGGATGATCGACCTGCTGTTGCTCGACCTGCTGCAGGCATGGGACGCGCTGGCCAAAGAACGGCCGCCGGCACTGGCCGCGCCCCGCCCCGACGTGTGGACCCATCCGTCGCATGCCGCCGACCACAGCAAGCGGCGCACTCGCAGAACAGCCAAGCGGACCTGACGGACGCGGCCATCCGGCCGAATCGAGGCCACAGCGAGTCTCAGCAGTCGTACCCTGGCGGCCGATGGACACCGTCTCCATTGACGGGTTGGACGTGTCGTTCGAGCGGGTGGGTGCCGGGCCCGACGTCGTGCTGTTGCACGGGTACGTCGGCGACGGTCCGGTCACGTGGCGGCCCCAGCTCGACGCACTTGCCGATCAGTTCCGTCTCGTCGCCTGGGACGCGCCCGGTGCAGGTCGCTCCTCCGACCCACCGGAGTCGTTCGGCATCACCGGCTATGCCGACTGCTTGGCTCGCTTCATCGAAGTGGTCGAGCTCGATCGGCCACACCTCGTTGGGCTGTCGTTCGGGGGTGCCCTGGCGCTGGCCTTCGCTCATCGCCACCCGGCGGCCGCGCGCAGTCTGGTCGTGGTCTCGGGGTACGCCGGCTGGCGGGGTTCTCTCCCTACAGCTGTCGCGGAGGATCGGCTGCAACAGGCGATCCGCCTGTCGGAACTGAGCGGCGAACGCCTCGCCGCCACGTTGCTCCCGACGATGTTCGACGCACCACCTCCGAGCGAGGTGCTTGCGGCGTTCGGAGACAGCTTGCACAAGTTCCATCCGGGAGGGTTCCGGGCGATGGCCCAAGCGTCAGCGGAGGACCTGTGCGGCGCGCTGGCGGACATCACGGTTCCGACGCTGCTCGTCTACGGGGATCGAGACGTCCGCGCGCCCATCTACGTCGCCGAGCAGCTGCACGCCGCGCTGCCGGACTCCACGCTCGTTGTGCTGGAAGGGGTCGGCCACGTGTGCAACCTCGAAGCTCCCGACGAGTTCAACGAGACCCTCCAGAGCTGGCTCATCGGGCACCCGTGACGTGGCCGGCCTCACGTCGCACGCGTGGCGGCGTACTCGCCGGCGGCGGCGACACCGATGCCCGCGGCGACTGCGGCGGCTCCGGCCGACGCAAATCGTTGCTCCATTCCTGGCGGCGTGTACACCTCGACGATCTGCGCGAACTCGGCAGTGTCGTTCCACAGCTCGTGCTCGACGCCGCGGGGCATGAGCAGCACCCCGCCGGCGCCGAGTGCGGCTTCCTCGTCGCCGACACGAAAGCGGACTTGTCCCGAGATCACGATGTTGATCTGCTCCTCGGTGTCGTGAGTGTGCGCGTCGACGTGCAGGCCAGGGGGCATGTCGACGGTCAGCACTACGGCATGCCCGCTCGTCTCCGAGCCGGACACGACCAGTTGGAAAGGCGTCCCTTCGATCTGATCGCCCGCACCCCAAACGACTCCGATGCTCATCTCGTCCACCCTTTCACTAAGAGCTTTCACTAGTGGTAGTCACTAGTAATGACCACTAGTACTCTTCCGGCATGGCGCCAGTCAAGGGTGGATCGCGACGGGAGAGGGCGGCGGCGACTCGCCGGCGCATGCTCGACGCCGCGTACGAGCTGTTCTGCAGCGACGGGTATCGCGCCACGACGATGGACGCGATCGCTGCGCGCGCCGGCGTCGCCGTGCAAACGCTGTACTTCACGTTCCACACCAAGGACGACCTGTTCCAGGCGGTGCACGAACGCGCGGTCCTCGGCGACGACGAGCTTCCACCGCAGCGGCAGCCGTGGTACCTCGCGGCGGTCGACGCTGACGACGTCCGTGACGCGGTATGCCACATCTGCCGCGGCGTGCTCTCGATCTCAGGCCGCGTCGCACCAATGATCCCCGCGTTCCACGCGGTCGCCGGCGATCCGGCCGGCGAGGTGTGGGAACGAGGCCAGCGCCTGCGCCTCGACGGCATGGTCGAACTCGTCGCCCGACTCGTGAAGAAGGCACCGCTGCGCAAGGGCGTGACCAAGGATCACGCAGCCGATGTGCTCTATCTCTGCCTCAGTCCCGACCTGTACTGGACGATGGTGATCGGCCGTGGATGGAGCGAGCGGCAGCTCGCCAACTGGACCGAGCGGGTGATCCTCGACGACGTGTTCGGACTGGCTGCCGTCACGTAGTGCGGTCGAGGTACCGGTCGGGGTCGGCGGCGAAGCGGGAGACGCACGGCAGCCCGCAGAAGTGGAAGCGCCGCCCAAGCCAGTCGAGGACGATGGCGGAGCCGGCCGCGGTCGGGACGCGCATCTGACAGACCGGGTCGAGAACGGCCTCCTCCGTGCCGTCACCGACTCGAACGTCGTAGATGTCGACCGACTCGCTGAGGTTGCGCAAGTTGACGGACCCGACGTGCGTGATCGTCGCTCCGAGGTCCCGGGCGGCGAAGGCGGTCTGCGATGTGACGAGCAGTTGACCGCCTCGCGCTTCCCCGGCGACCCGGGCGGCGAGGTTCACAGCCGCGCCGTAGTAGTCGCCTTCGACGGCGACGGCGGGTCCGTGATGCGCACCGGCGCGTGGCAGCAGCACGGCGTCGTGCACGACGAGCTCCCGCTGCAGCAACTCGCGTAGTGCGACGATCGCGCGATCAGGTGCTGAGAAGCGCAGCATCAGGGCGTCCCCAATCGTCTTGACCAGTTCGTCGTCGGGCCCGAGCACCTGCGAGGCGCGGTCCCGGAACGTCCGCACGATCGACACAGCCTCCGCGTCGCCGTGCGCTTCGGTCACCGCAGTGAACCCTGCGAGGTCGACGAAGGCGTACGTCGCCTCGACGGAGTCGTCGTTCGTCGTCATCGTGCTCGATTGGCCATGGTCGTCAATGGTGGCGCTCGGTGTGCTCGATCTGGGTGTCGAGGTCTTCCGGGTCGAGGTGTGCGCTGGCGAACTCCGCCGTCATCGGCAGCGCGAGGTGGAGGTCGGTGCCGATGCACACCTCGAGCGTGCCATGGTCGAGCACGAAGTCGAGGACGTGGCCGCCTGTGCGCAGCGATTCGTCGACGAAGTGGACGTGGCCGCCCGGCACTCCGATGCCCCGCTCGTACAGCGGGGTGCGGAAGCCGGCGACCGTGCCGACGACCTCGCGATGCTCCAGCACCGGCTCACCGGACGTGACCTCGACGAGCGGTCGGTACGGACGTGACTGGCGGATGACGGTGCGGGTGCGGACGACGGCGAAGCGCCCACGGATGCGAATGGCGTAGAGGTAGTTCTGCGACGGCACCAGGTCGGCCAGCAGCTCGACGATCTCGGCTCGCGTCGCACTGGTCGAGATCTCGCGCCGAGCGTGGGACACGAAGGCCGTGATCACAGCGAACGGTGTGCGGTCGTCGTAGGCCGCCGCCGTCACGCCACCATCGGCCCGCATCCGATAGGCGACACCATCGAGCACGAGGAGCTCGCCGTCGAGAGAGTCGAACGTGCCGAGCCCGAAGTCGCCGTGACGCAGCAGTTGGCCGATGGTGTGATCGCCGTCGTAGACACCGTCGAGCAGCGCGCTCATGACGCTGACCTGGTGGACAGCGTGGCGCTCGGGCGGCAGAGACAGCACGGGCAGAAGTCTGCCGTGCGTGGCTCAGCAGCTGCCGGTCGCCGAACGGGTCACTCCCGACCGGCCGTCTCCCTGGATCACCGGAACGTTCGGGCGAGGTGCTCCGCGAGGCGGTCGAGGTTGATCGCCGAGGTGCGATAGCCGACGTAGCCGTCGGGCCGGATGAGGTAGGCGGGGATCGCACCATCGGAGGTCTCGACGGCCAACCCGTACGCAGCAGCGGCGCGGCCGTCGGCGTCGCGCAGCGTCATGCCGGAGACGTCCGTGATCGAGGAGTCGGCGGGCACGATGACGTGGCTGCAGATCCGACCCTGCGTTCGCTCTGCGACCTCCGCGGCGAGGACGCGTGCCGCCGCGCAGTCGGCGTCAGAGCGGGCCCACAGCAACAGCGTGTGGTCCGGGTGGCGCAGCAGCTCGTGCAACCGGAGCGCAAATCCGGCGGAGTCCTGACGCAGCCCCGTCGCATCCGGTGCTCGCTCGCCGGGCGAGGGACCACCGGCGAGTTCGCCGGTACCCACGTCTTCGCCGACGATCGGGCTGTCGGGGTACGCGACGAGCAGCTGCGCCTCCCGGAGCATCGTCGTCTCCAGGTTCGCATCTCCCGCTCCGACCCCCTCCCGGGCGTTGCGCACTGTCCGCCCGACGACCTCTTCACCGACCGGGTGACGTTCGGCGTCGTAGGAGTCCAGCAGGCCCTCGGAGACGGAGCCCTGCGCGGCGAGGGCCAGCTTCCAGCCCAGGTTGTAGGCGTCCTGGAGGCCCGTGTTCATGCCTTGGGCCCCTGTTGGCGGATGGATGTGCGCAGCATCGCCGGCGACGAACGCCCGGCCCGACCCGTAGCGGTCCACCAGTCGATGGCTGATCCGGAACACCGATGACCAGCGCATGTTCGACGCCTTCGTCGGCTGCGGTGAGAGGCGGTCGAGCACGGCCTGGATGTGGTGCAGCTCGGGGGGACGAGCCGACTCGATCCCGTGCACGACCTCACCTGCGGCCGGTTTCGGCGTAGCGAGGTCGTCGGGGACGAGCATCGACATGCGGTACCGGTTGATGCCAGGCAGCGGGATGCAGACGAGCACGTCGTCGACGACGCCGTCGGTCTGGTGGCTCGCCCGGACGCCGTAGCCGGCCGGCATCGTCCAGTCGACCTCGACGTCGGCGAGCATGTACTCCTCCGGGAAGGCGTCGCCCTCGAACGACAGGTCGAGTCCTTTGCGGACGACACTGTGCGCGCCGTCGCAACCCACGAGGAACTTGCTGGTCAGCGTTCGCTCGGCGGACGTCGTGCCGCTTCCATCGCGTACCGTGCTGACGACACCGTTCTCGTCCTGCGTGAAGGCCAGCAGTTGGCAGCCTCGCTGCACCGACGTCCCCAGGGTCGCCAGGTGGTCACCCAGGATCCGCTCGGTGTCGTACTGCGGCAAGGCGATGAACCGGTACGGGACCTCATCGGGGAGGCTGAGGTCCAGCTGCGCCACCTGCTCGCCGTTCACGTAGACGATCTGCCCGCGCATCGCGATGCTTGCGTCGAGTGCAGGTCGGACGACCCCGACGGCGTCCCAGATCTCGAGCGTGCGGGGCTGCACGCCCACCGCCTTGGCCCAGAGCGCCGACGTCTCTCGTTGGTCGATGATCACGACGTCGACGCCTCGACGGCGCAGCTCGACCGCCGTCATCAGACCAACCGGGCCGGCGCCCGCGACCAAGACGTCTGCGTCCATCACCATCTCCCTCATCGACTGATGCTGGCTCGTCGAAGCCGAGGTGCATCGGGTACTCGCCGATGGTAGGTGGCGTGAGCGTCAGCGGACCAAGCCGGACAGCGTCACGTGAAGTTCCGGGTGTCCAGCACGGTTCGTGATCTGCTGTCGGGCGCCCTCAGCGAGGAACTACTCCCCTTCGCCACGGGCGGCTCTACCGGCGCGGCGGTGCGGAGTCGATTTCGTGAGAGCGCGGGTACCGTCGTCGGCTCCGCAAGCCCTAGGCGCCACCGAACACCGAGGTAGGACGTGGATGCAGAGACCATCACCCTCGCAACGCCAGACGGTCCGATGGACGTCTACGTCGCCCGGTCGCCATCGCCGGCGGACCCACCGCGGGCGGTCATCGTCGTCCAGGAGGCGTTCGGGGTCAATGAGCACATCGAGGATGTGACGAGGCGCTTCGCTGGCGCCGGGTACCTGGCGGTCGCGCCACATCTCTTCCACCGCAGCGGCGGAGGCACCATCGCCTACGACGACAGAGACGGGATGGCGCGTCACGTCGCTGCCGTCGCCGACGAGCACACGCTCGACGACCTCGACGCAGTGCTCGAGTGGCTTCGCACCGAGGGGATCGAAGACCGCCGTGTCGGCGTGGTCGGGTTCTGCTTCGGCGGCCGCGTCGCCTTCCTGGTTGCCACCCGCAGGTCGATCGGCGCAGCGGTCGGGTTCTACGGCGGTGGCATCGTGCACGCGAGGTCCGACGCACGCCCGTCGTTGCTCCCCGGTGTGCCCGCGATGCAGACGCCGTGGCTCGGCCTGTTCGGTGACGCCGACGAGTCCATCCCGGCAGACGACGTCGAGGCGATCGAAGCGGCCCTCGCATCAGCGCCGGTCAGTACCGAGGTTCAGGTCTACGCGAACGCCGGTCATGCCTTCCTGAACGACACGCGTCCCGACCGCCACGTCCCCGAGGCGGCGGGCGAGGCGTGGTCCCGCACCCTCACCTGGTTCGACGAGCACCTCGCGGGCGGCTGATCGGGACGATCACGCCATGTGGCTACGAGCCCGCCAGGTGCGCGGAGACCTGACGCTGCAGGTCATCGCTCGACCGGTCGGTCCACAACGAGACGTGCGTGCCGCCGTCGACGTGCACGAGCGCGACGGCAAAGCGACCGATGCCGAGGCCCCATCAGCCTGCCCTGGTCCGAGCCACCCGGCGAGCCATCCATGAAGAGCACGGGGGCACCGTCGCCGTCCTCGAAGTAGTGAACCGGCCCGTACGAAGTGTTCGCTGTCGTCCCTGCGGCTTCGTCGTCGGTCACATCTCATCGCTCCTGTCAGTTGTGAGTGCCTCCGTCCCGACGGATGCTCGTGGCCGAGCCCAAGCCCGCGATCATCGTGCCGAACCGGAAATGGGCGTGGCAGTCTGACGCACTGTCGTGCTCGCGTCGAGGGAGAGAGATCATGGGCGATCGACGAATCGCCGCCGGAGGCCGTGTCCGTCCGAGCGTGCTTCCGGTCATCGCCGCCGTCGTGCTCACCGCGGCGTGCGAGTCCACGTCGTCATCGACGTCGACGCAGACCATGTCCACGTGGGGGGTTGCCACCACCATGGCATCGCCCGAGTACGCCGCCGGCCTCCGGGCGTCGCTCGAGGAGGTGGTCGAGAGCACCACGGTCCCCGCGGCGATCGTTCTCGTACGATCGAGTGAGTTCGGCGACGCCACCTTTGCCTTCGGCAACACCGAGCTCGGCGGCACGCAGCCGGTCACGACGAGCGACCACGTCCGCGTCGGCAGCGTCACCAAGACGATGACGGCGACGATCATCTTGCAGCTCATCGAGGAAGGTCTGCTCGCCCTCGACGACCCTGTCAGCAAGTACGTCGCGGGCGTTCCCGACGGCGACGACGTCACGATTGCGGAACTGCTCGACATGCGCAGCGGTCTGTACAACTACACCGACGACGCTCAGTGGGCGCAGGTCGCCGACACCGAAACTCAGCGGGTGTGGCGGCCAAAGGAGTTGCTCGACATCGCCTTTGCCCACCCGTCCTACTTCGCGCCGGGTTCGAACTGGCATTACACAAACACGAACTACATCCTGCTCGGGATGATCATGGAGCAGCTCACCGGGCAGACCGCCAGCGAGCTGTTCGAGGAGCGACTGTTCGCGCCCCTCGGCATGGACGACACCGTTCTGCCCGCGTTGGAGGAGTCGTCGATGCCGGTGCCGTTCGTGCACGGTTACCACTACGGCAGCTTCAGTGAAGCGCTCCCAGCCGCACAACAGGCGGAGGCACGTGCGGGCATGCTCCTTCCGGAGGACGTCAGCGAGATCAATCCATCATGGGGCTGGACCGCCGGTTCCGTGATCTCCACGCCAGACGATCTCGTCGTGTGGGCCGACGCCCTCGTCAGCGGCGAGTTGCTCGATCCGGCCACCCAGCAGCTGCGCATCGACAGCATCCGCGGCATCGGCCCTGACTACCCGCAGGCCGAAGGCGTCTACGGCTACGGGTATGGCATCGACAAGACGGGGTCCTACATCGGCCACGGCGGTCAGATCACCGGCTTCAACACGGCGATGTCTCGCGATCCGGACACCGACACGACGGTCATCGTGGTCGCCAACCTCACGCTCGCACCCGACGGCACGCCCGTGGCTCCCACGCTCTCCAACATCGTCGTCACTGCGCTAGCGGACAGCTCGACCACGGACTGAAGCGAGTGCCCGTCGCCTGGCCTCGTGTGGGCGCCAGGTCAGTTCAGCCGGTCGAGAACGCCTCGCATTCCTTCCCGGTCGTACGCCAGCATCGTCATGGTGCGGATGGCGCCTCGCGAGCAGACGTCGAGCAGGTAGGCAGTGATCGACTGGTCGTCGTCGGCTTCGGCGATGAAGACCATGTCATAGATTCCGACCGTCCAGTACATCGACGTCGGCGTGACGCCGTACTTCGAAGCCAGCTCGAGGCCGGCGTCGAGCCGGTCGACAGTGGCCTTCACGTCCTTCAACCCCTGGTCGGTCCAGTTGACCAATGAGATGTACGTCCCCATCGCTCCATTGTTGTCGCATCGGCACGGGCAGGCGTTCGCGGCGCAGCGCGATCAACCTCTGACGTCGCGAATCGCGTCGACGACGAGCTGCGGTTGATCGCGGTGGATGTAGTGGCCGGCATTGGTGTCGGTGACGTGCTCGGCGTCCGGGTACGTCGCCGCCAGCTCGTCCTGCGCGGCGAGCTGCGCCGACCAGAGCGCGTCGGAGAACTCCTGATCGACGAAGTCGGCGAGCACGCCGGAGGCGATCAGCTCGGGCGTGATCAGCCACGTGTCGGCGGTCAGGATGACCATCGGGACGTCTGGCATCGCTCCCGCGGCCTGCATCTGTTCGACGAGCGTGGCGTACTCGAACGTCTCGGCACCTGGCGGACGCCCCTGGACCTCCGGGCTGTTCAACCGCTCGAAGTTCACCAACTGCTCTGGCGTCAGCCGGTCGCCCAGGTGCTCGGACAGGCCATCGTCGAGGACCACGCCGGCGACGGTCGACGGGTACTCGCCGGCGTAGTACCGGACGATGGGACCGCCCAACGAGTGGCCGACCAAGACGTACGGTCCAGGTTCACCTGACGCCTCCAGCAGCGCGTGGAGATCGGCCGCCGCATCGGCGGGCGTGATCGGTTGCTCCACCTCAGTGGACGCCGTGACATCCCATCCCGAGGACGTCTCGGTCGCAGTTCCAGGGCGGTCGTAGACGCAGACACGACTGAACTCGGCGACCTCAGGGAAGACGCCCGTCTGGTCCGGGCTCGCCGTGGCACTCCAGTTCTCGCCACGTTCGCCCCCACCGGCGACGAGCACGACGGTGGGACTTCCGCTGCCCCGACACTCCATGTACATCTCGCGGCCACCCCCGATGTCGACCATGCCGGAGAAGTCTGCTTGCGGGTTCGTGCTCACGTCCGAGGCATCGGCGCCGCCTGGAGTGGTGGTGACGGGTGCGACCGTTGTTCCCGATTCGGATCCAGACGAGCTGCACGCGGTCGCCACGATCGCTGCGGCGAGGAGCGCCGTACCGACGCGTCGATGGCGGCGCCGACTCTGACAGGCGACCATCGTCATGCGGCGCCCCCTTTCCGTGCGGCGACCGCACTCCCTTCGGCGGCGGATCTTCCCCCGCTGCTGCGCAGTCCCCCAAGCGGGGGCGGACCCTACACGGGCGACACGCCGTTCCGCAGGTCCCGCAACGACACACGGCGCAACGGGGAGACCAACCACGGCGACGGCCGGGCTGCTACACCGGCGCCGTGACCGATTCATATTTCCAGTCCGTCGGCCCGGGCGTGTTGCCGTTTCCGCACGCGCACGCGCCCTGGGGCGAGGAGATGTTGCACGGCCGGTTGCTCGGCGGGCTTGCGGCACGGGCGCTCGAGGCGGAGCATGGCGCCCCGGGTTGGCGGGCCGCGAGGTTCACCGTCGACTTGTTCCGACCGGCCGCGATGGCGCTCGTGGAGATCGACCTGCGACCGGTTCGAGCCGGCCGGCGCATCAAGGTGACCGACGCATTGGTGCGGTGCAACGGTCACGACGTCGGGCGAGCGACGGCCGTGTTCCTGGCCGAGAGCGAGGAACCGCCTGGACGGATCTGGCGGCCCCGGCACGAGCCGTGGCCCGATCCTGATTCGATCGAGACCTCCGCAGTCGGGTCACCTGACCACGCCGGATGGTGGTTCCGGGTCGTGCGGGGAGGCTTCGGCGCAGGTGAGCAAACCCGGATCTGGACCAAGGAGACAACGCGCCTCGTCGACGACGAGCCAGTGTCGCCGTTCGTGCGCACGGCGCTGTCCGGCGATATCGCCTGTCCGCTCGCCAACAGCAGCAACGACGGCCTGCACTACATCAACGCCGACTACACGATGTTGATCGGACGCTACCCGGCCGGCGAGTGGGTCGGTCTCGAGGTCGCGCAGCAGATCGACGCTGATGGCATCTCGATGGGCTCAGCGACGCTCGTCGACCGGAGCGGACCGTTCGCCACCAGCGGCGGTGTGTCGCTGGCCCGCCCGCCGATGGTGACAGCAGAGACCTGACCGTCGCCGACCTTGCACGTTTCCGGACTGTCGCGAGTCCGGCACCTCCGGGGCATGATCGTGCAGCAGTCACGGCTGGAGGATGACCCGGCCGGGGATACCGCCGGCCCCCTTTGCGGTGAACGCCTCCCGGGCTTGGGCGAGGGGATACACGGCACCGACCTGGGGGCGGAGCCGGCCGCTGTCGACGAGGCGCGCGATCTCGACGAGTTGGGCGCCGTCCGGGTGCCGGATGAAGTAGATCGAGCGGATGTCGTCGCGCCCAGCTGGCGGGGGTGAGGCGACCGAGACGAGTACCCCGCCGGACCTCACGATGCTGACCGACTGGGCGAGGACGTCGCCGCCGATGGTGTCGAAAACGACATCACACTGCTCGACGCCGGTGAACCAGGCATCCTGCTCGAGGTCGACGAACTCGTCGGCCCCAAGGTCGAGGATCAATGACCTCACGCTCGAACGGCCGGTCCCGATCACGCGGGCGTCCTCGGCCTTGGCGAGCTGCACGGCGATCGACCCGACCGCGCCGGCAGCGCCGTGGATCAGCGCTGTCTGTCCGGCGCCGAGGTGGCCGTGGTCGAACAGCGCCTGCCAGGACGTGAGGGCAGCCTGGGGCAGCGATGCGGCCTGCACGTGATCGATGGTGGTCGGTGCCGGCGCGACGTCGCGGGCTTCGACTGCGATCAGCTCCGCGGCGGCGCCGTCGCGGTAGTCGTCGTTCAGGCCATACACCTCGTCGCCGACGGCCACCCCGGCGGTGCCGTATCCGAGCGCGACGACCACGCCGGAGAACTCCTGGCCCGGGATCAACGGTGTGCGGTCGCGCCCGGCGCGGTCGGCGTGCAGCGGCCAGAACAGCTCATCGGCGGTGATCCCGCGCGCATGCACCCGGACCAGCACGTCGCCGATCGCCGGTGTGGGATCAGGCGCCTCCTCGTAGACGAGACCATCGACGCCGACAGGTGCAGAGATCCGGATCGCTCTCATCGCTTCACTCCCTCGGTGCGTGAGATCAACCGCCTGCCAGCGAGGCGACGGGCGGGTCCTCATTGAGGTTCTCGACCACCTCGAGCAAGTCGCCCTCGGTGACGAAGTTGACGGCCACGATGTTCGGCATCAGGCGGCGCGCGTCGGCGCATTGGCGCGCCCTCGCGTCGAGGACGTCGTAGGCG
>Ga0190271_10000402_pt1 | contig 22000 bp, 19 predicted proteins | sample Popmic356T_FD_133747 | JGI IMG/M metagenome (GOLD analysis project Ga0190271, IMG submission 133747) | Populus adjacent soil microbial communities from riparian zone of Weber River, Utah, USA - 356 T | ecosystem: Environmental > Terrestrial > Soil > Riparian zone | place: USA: Utah | collected...
GAACAGGAGGGCGGCGATCCCGGCCCAGCGCAAGCGAGGGATGGTGATAAGCCGGCTCATGGGAAGCGGACGGGTGACATGCGCTCGTCTTCACCGACATCAAGCGGCGCACAATTTGCGGCGTCTTCGTCTTGCGCGCTGGATGGCCCGGATGCCTGGAGCGGTTCGCGTCGGCACGTCAATTTCGCGAGCGACGCTATTGAGGCTAGCGTGATTCAATGTGGCGTGCAGGATCTCGCCATGCCGAGAACCGGCGTAGCGACGAACGCGCGATCCGCGCGCGAGGTGAAAATGAGGGCAGTGCGCGATCCTTCGAGGAAGACGAAAAGGTCAAGCGGACTGTGTTTCCGCGGTCACGAGGTGGCCCATCTGGAACTCGGCATGCCGCTCTTGAACAAGGTCCGCGAGGGAGTTGCGCCCATCGCGATGGTCGAGGCGGATCCCAAGCTCGTGCTCGCCCTAAGATAGCCACGTTTTCTCACCAGCGTCACTCGCAATGTCTCGAGCGATGACGGGAGCGGCTGGTGAATTCTGGAGACGCAGGCGCCTTGACGCGCTATCAGGCGGCTCGCCGTGCCCTACTCGCAATCATCATCGTGCTCGCCTTCACGACCTTGGTTTTCGGAGGATCCCGGCATGATGAGCTGATGCACGAGTACATCGAGACGCTCGGCCTCGCGCTTGTAATGGTCGGGATCGGCGGACGGCTTTGGGCGACGCTCTACATCGGCGGGCGCAAGTCGGCTGTGGTCGTGTCGACCGGGCCCTACTCCATGACCCGCAATCCGCTCTATCTCTTTTCCTCGATAGCGGCGGCCGGGGTCGGAGCGCAAACGGGCAGCTACGTCGTCACCTGTTTGTCCCTTGTGCTGTGTGCGGCATTCTTTCATGTCGTGGCCCGGCGCGAGGAGCGATTCCTGTCCGCGACGCTGGGCGACGAGTATTTCTCCTATCTGCGGCGGGTTCCGCGCTTTCTGCCCAATCCGCTGATCTACCGCGACGACGCGGAAGTAACGTTCCAAACCGAGCGGATTCGCGCCACGTTTGTCGATGGTCTCGTCTTCTTGGCCGCGATCGCGGTGCTCGAGGCCGTCGAGGTGGCCCAGGAAGCTGGTACAGTTCCCCTTCTTTTCTGGCTCTTCTAAGTCTGTGCCGGTGATCTTCCGCGAGGACGAAATTGCGGGTTGCTCAATCTACCAGGCAGATAGAAACGACCCATGCGGGGACCGTCACCGAAAGGCGAAACGCCAACACGGCGGTCGCACGCGATGTCCGGCGTTAACCGCCCGTTAACCATAAGCGCGCATCGTTTGAGGTTCAGATCGGACCTACCCCTCCACTTGGCTCGATCCTCAAACTCGGGCGGTCGTCAATGACCGCCCTTTTTCTCTGACGAACTGGTTCCACGCCTCAAACGTCGCCCCGCTTCGCCTCCACGCCCAAAGCACGGGACTGTGCGTGTGTCGTTTTGCTGTGCGCGTGCCGGTCGGAAAATTGGGCGCGGGAGTAGGATCAATCCACGGGCTGGTGTCAGGTCTTTGAATCGGTTGAGCATTTCTGCCGATTTGCGATTTGGCTGCGAAATGCTCTAGACCGATGCTGTGCTGAGGGAGGAGACGATGCCGGCAAAACACCTTTGGTCGCCGTCCAGGGAACGCGCCGCCGCATCGGCGATGGCCGACTTCATGCGTGTTGCTTCCTCTGCCTCCGGCTTGAACCTCGCGTCGTTTCGCGACCTGCACGCCTGGTCGGTCGAAGAGCGGGAAGCGTTCTGGTCGCTGCTGTGGGACTATTGCGGCATCGTCGGCGAGAAGGGCGAACGCGTGATTGCCAACGGCGACAAGATGCCGGGCGCGATGTTCTTCCCTGATGCCAACATCAACTTTGCCGAAAACCTCCTCAAGAAGACCGGACCCTCCGAGGCGATGGTCTTTCGCGGCGAAGACAAGGTCGAGCGGCGTGTCAGCTGGGACGAACTGCACGCGCTGGTGTCGCGCCTTCAGCAATTGTTCGTTTCGCTAGGTGTGGCCAGGGGCGACCGCGTGGCGGCGATGATGCCGAACATGCCCGAGGCAATCGCCGCCATGCTGGCGGCCGCCTCGCTGGGCGCGGTGTGGTCCTCGTGCTCGCCGGACTTCGGCGATCTGGGCGTGCTCGATCGCTTCGGCCAGATCGAACCGGTGCTCTGCATCACCGTCGACGGCTATTGGTACAATGGCAAGGAAATCGACGTTTCGGCCAAGATGGCTGCGGTCGCGGACAAACTGCCCAGCCTTCGCAAGGTACTGATCGTCGACTATCTCGGCAAGGCGGCCGAGGCGGCCGGGAAATCGCCCAGGGCGCAGGTCCTGGAGCAGGCTTTGGCGCCCTTCGCGGCCAAGCCGGTCAGCTTCGAGCGGCTGCCCTTTGCCCATCCGCTCTACATCCTGTTTTCGTCGGGCACGACGGGCATCCCGAAATGCATCGTGCATTCCGCCGGAGGCACGCTGCTGAAGCATGTCAACGAACAGCGCCTGCACTGCAATATTCGCGACGGGGAGCGGCTGTTCTACTTCACCACCTGCGGCTGGATGATGTGGAACTGGCTGGCCTCGGGGCTGGCGAGCGGCGCGACGCTGCTGCTCTATGACGGCTCGCCCTTCTATCCCGATGGCAACGCCATTTTCGACTACGCCCAGGCCGAGAAGATGACCTATTTCGGCACCTCGGCGAAGTTCATCGACACGCTGCGCAAGTCAGGATTGGAGCCGATCAGGACGCACGATCTGTCGGCGGTGCACACGATCTCGTCGACGGGGTCGCCGCTTTCGCCCGAGGGATTCGACTTCGTCTATTCGGGCATCAAGGCGGACGTGCATCTGGCATCCATCTCCGGGGGCACGGATATTTGCGGATGCTTTGTGCTGGGCGTTCCGACCGAGCCGGTGTGGAGCGGCGAGATCCAGGGCCCCGGCCTCGGCATGGCTGTCGACGTGTGGGACGACGATGGCAAGCCGATCCGACAGGAGAAGGGCGAGCTTGTTTGCACGAAGCCCTTTCCGTCAATGCCGGTGGGTTTCTGGAACGACGAAGGCGGCGCCAAATATCACGATGCCTATTTCGGCCGCTTCGACAATGTCTGGTGCCATGGCGATTTCGCCGAGTGGACCGAGCATGGCGGCATGATCATCCATGGCCGTTCGGATGCGACGCTTAATCCAGGCGGCGTGCGGATCGGCACGGCGGAGATCTACAATCAGGTCGAGCAGCTTCCCGAAGTGGTCGAGGCTCTGTGCATCGGCCAGACGTTCGACGACGACGTGCGGGTTGTTCTGTTTGTGCGCCTCGCCGAAGGCATCAGCCTCGACGCCGAGCTCGATAAGAAGATCAAGGCCAAGATCCGCAGCGGCGCCAGCCCACGCCACGTGCCGGCCCGCATTGTCGCGGTGGCTGACATTCCTCGCACCAAGTCCGGCAAGATCACCGAATTGGCCGTTCGCGACGTCGTTCATGGCCGCGCCGTCAAGAACAAGGAGGCGCTGGCAAACCCCGAGGCGCTGGAGCTTTATCGCGATCTGCCCGAACTCCGGTCCTAGACGCTTCGAGGACAATGAGCAGTCGGTTTTCGGGTTCGGAAACGCGACAAAACAAGCACTTAGCGGCCTGAACGGTGTTTTGAACCCTTGAACCGCGGTCGGTGCAGGGCGACACGGTTAACGAAACGTAACCGGGAAATTTACCCCGTTGAGCGGAATAGAAACACTTTCGTAAGGCTGCTGGCCCGAAATTAGGGACTTGTTAACGATGCGCCCCCGATAGTCGCATCACACTTTGGGTTTTCAGCGGCTCTCGACAGCGAGACCGATTTTCAGCCCATACTCCAGTGTACAGCAAACAATTCTTCGGCGCCCCATCGGGCGCCTTTTTTCTTGGCGCCTTTATTGCGCGAGGACCCGGGTCGAGGGGAAGATCACCTCGACGAGCGTGCCCTGGTTGGGCGCCGATGTCAGGGTGAATTTCGCGCGATTGGCCTCGACCATCGCCTTGGTCAGGGGCAGGCCAAGACCCGTGCCGTCGCCGCGCGCACGCTTCAGCGCGTTGATCTGCTTGAAGGGCTTCAGCGCCTGCTCGATTTCCGCCGGGCTCATGCCGATGCCGGTGTCGCGCACCCGCATGGCGATTTCACCGTTCTGCTCATAGGCGGTCGAGATGATCACCTGGCCGCCGGCCTGGGTATAGCGCACCGCGTTGGACAGAATGTTGAGCGCGATCTGGCGGACGCTGCGCAGGTCGGCGACGATTTCCGGCAGCTTCGTCGCAAAGCTGGAGCGGATGATGACGCGTTCGCGATTGGCCTGCGGCTGCATCATCGCAACCACCTCGGCCAGCGTTTCGTTCAGCGACACCGCTTCATAAGACATTTCCTGCTCGCCCGCCTCGATCTTCGAGATGTCGAGCAGGTCGTTGACGAGGTCGAGCACATGGTTGCCCGAGCGATTGATGTCACGGAGATAGTCGCGGTAGCGGTCGTTGGAGACGGGGCCGAACTTTTCGTCGAGCATCAGCTCCGAAAAGCCGATGATGGCGTTGAGCGGCGTGCGAATTTCGTGGCTGACGCGGGCGAGGAAATCGCTTTTCTGCGACGACGCTTTTTCCGCCTGCGAGCGCGACTGCGACAGTTCCTCTTCGGCGCGCTTCCACTGGGTGACGTCGCGCACGACGGCGCAATAGCCGCTATCATTGGGAAGTCGGCCGATCGTCATGAACAGCGGGATGAACCGCCCCTGCGATTCCCGCCCGATCACCTCGCGCCCATCGTTGAGGATGCTGGCGACGCCGTGGTCGGCCAAGCCGTTGAGATAGTCGCGCGCCGCGCGCTGGCTTTCAATGGCAAACAGGGAGGCAAACGGCTTGCCGGCAAGTTCGTCGCTGTCGAAGCCGAACAGCGCTTCCGCCGGGCGGCTGATGGAGCGGATCGAGCCATCCGGATCGATCAGCACGACGCCATCGGTCGCGGTATCGATGATGGCGCGCATCTCGGCGATGCGAAGCCGCGCTTCGATCAGAGATGGCGTTTCCTGCTCGTCGGCAATGTCTCCGCTGCGGCGCACCACGAGCATCAGCGCCTTGCCCGTGCCCCATGGCACGGAGCGCAACAGCGCATCGATGGGAAACTCCTCCCCCTCCTTTGTGCGCAGATGCAACTGATGTTCCCGCTTCTCATCCTGGTTTTCGAAGGGCGTCGAAATCAGAGCGCCGAGCCCGCCCGCTGCGGCGATCTCCTGCAGCGAGCTGTAGCCCGTCAGGTCGAGCAACTCGGCATTGGCGAAGTACAGCGTGTCGCCGGAATGGATCAGCACCGGCACAGGCAGCCGATCGAGCACCTCGCGATCCGAAAAGGCCGCATCGACATTGGCGGCGCCTGCCGCGCTGGCGGGATCGGTAGGCACATCCGCGGCTGGAGTGCGGGGAGTGTTTCCGTCGATCCTGGAGGGAGTGCCGAAACCGTTTTCGGCTGTCACGACCGTGCCGCCGGACCCTGCACCTGTTGCGGCGTTGTGCCCAGCCGGTTTGTCGAACGGGGCGGCGTGCGCGGGCGTCTCGACCACGCGGGGGTGCGGTACGGTCTCCGCGTCAGTCGAATCGTCGACTTTCCGCTTGCCGAAGCTGGCGGGCTGGACCGTCTCATTGCCGTTTTCGCCGCGCAGGCGATTGCCGATCTCGCGGAAGGCATTGCGCTCCACCGGCGAAAGCACCCGTTCGACCGGAGGCTGACGCCGCTCAGCGAGGTGGATTACCTTTTCGTCGGCAGGCGCGGGCTCGCGCTCGACCTCGATTTCGGCCTCGACTTCCAGCGGAGGCGTTTCGACCGGAAACTCCTCGTCCATCCGCCTGATGTCCGTTTCATCGATCCAGTCGGCTTCATCGAAAGGCGCGTCTTCATACTCGTCTTCGATATTGTCGGCGTTTGCGATGGCGTCCTGTTGCGGCTCAGCCTCGCGAGAAGGAGCCTGTACCGGCTCCGGCGCGACGGCATCGCCGAACCGGATGATGCCAAAGCCGCGGAACCCCTCGAAGGTCCGGTCGCGGCTATAGGCCGGCAGCGCCGCGAGATCGACCGGTGCGCGCCAGCCTCCCTCGACGGGCCACATCACCGAGCGCCCAGACCATGTGTCGCGGCGGGCCAGCAGACCTTCGATTTCATGCTGCGGATCGAGGCCGAAGGCTAGCGCGACCTCGGCAAAGGTCTTGCCGACGATGTCGGCGCCGGTCAGGCCGACCGCTTCGAGAAATTCGTCGGAGACTGCGTTGAAGCGTCCTTCCGGATCGGTACGCCACAGGAACCGCACGGCCGGACGATTCTTGTCGAACGCGCCGGGCAGGGCGGTGGGCTCGGCCTGCTTGACATGCGCCGGGATGGCTGTGGGCGAGGCGGATTCGTGGGCGTTTGCAGGCGTCTCACGCGCAGCATCGCTGCGTGCCACGACCGGGGAAACAGGAGTGTTCTCCTTCGGCGGCCACCCCGGGCCGGTCGCGCCGGCGCTCCGGTCCGCGGCTTTGACGTGCGCGCCCGTCCCTGCACTCTCGGTCTCCGGCTTTTCGACGCGGTCGCTCGCGACGGGCTCATCAACGATGAGGAGCAGGTGGCGCAATGGGTCGTCGGTCAAGCGGGCAAAGCCGGCGGGGTAGAAACTGACGCCGCCGCGCACCAGCCGCTTCACCAGCCGGTCAGGCTCTGTGCGCACTTCCGCGATGAGTTCGGCCAGCGTCTCGCGCCCGACGCCAAGGGCGGAAAAGCCGGGCGTGGCCGCAACCACCGCTGCCTCGTGATCGACCAGGGCAAGGAACTGCCCAGGTTCGCCGAAGCCGGCGATTGCCCGCGCTGCAAGCTCCTGCTCGTCGCGATGTCCGGGCAGCGAAGCCGATGCGGCCAGCAGGATCGCTGTCTCGCGGCCGGGCAATGACAGGCGCGATATATGCAAGGGAACAGCGTCGGCGCCCATGCGAACCATCGCCTGGCTGCCCGCGCCCCGCGAAAACCCCGGCGTCGCGCCGACCTGGCGCTTGGCGGCGGGCGACAGCCCGCCCGCGGAGCCGACCGCCGATTCGATATCCTGAAAGCCGAACAGTCGCGCGCCCGCCCCGTTGGCCCACAAGACCTTGTCGAGCGCCGCGTCGAGCAGCACGAGCTTGTCGCCGGCCGCGAAGCGTTCGCGCACGCCGTTCATGGCCGCAATGTCGATGTAGGAATAAGCCAACGCCATGAGCCGAATTTTTGTCCCAGCGTGCCACAGTTAACGCTTCGTTAATTCCAAGGATATTCGCCGCCGGATAGCTCGTCCATCCGAACCTTGCTCCGGACCCCGCCAATCTGGCGCGGTGGTTAATTCCGGGGCCAATCTTGTGCGATGCAATATTTTTGTTGCAATGCACCATCGGATCGTTTATATCAGCAATATCCAATGCAAACGGCCGTAGGGCCCCACAAAAAAGCAAGGACAGGAAATGGCCAAGATCGCTGAGAAGACCTCTGAAGTTTTCGAGAATGTTGAATTTCCTGCTTTCGATGCGTCGAAAGCTACCGACCAGATTCGCGCTTTCGCCGAAAAGGGCGTTGAGCAGTCGAAGGAAGCCTATGCCAAGATGAAGACCGGCGCTGAAGAGGCCCAGAAGGCCATCGAGACCACGCTTGAGACCGTCAAGTCGGCTTCCGCCGACCTCTCGCTGAAGTCGATTGCCGCGCTGCGCGCCAACGCCGAAGTGAATTTCTCGCATCTCGAAGCTCTCGTCAGCGCCAAGACGCTGTCGGAAGTCGTCGAGCTGCAGACTGCCTTCCTGCGCAAGCGCGTCGAGATGACCGTCGAGCAGGTCAAGGACTTCCAGGCTGCTTCGACCAAGGTTGCCGAAGAGGTTTCCAAGCCGGTGAAGACCGCCTTCGAGAAGGCGTTCAAGGAACTCAAGGTCGCCTGAGGCGATCCAGACAGCTCCCGACGGGCAGTTCCTCCTCCCTCTGCCCTAGGGGTAACAAGGCCGGCATCCTCCTCCCGCCGGCCCGAAATGAGAAAAGCCCCGAACCTCCTCCCTCGGGGCTTTTCTTTTTCTCGCGACCATTGACGCGCCGTCAGCGCGCTTTCACAGCCAAGCTCGCGACGTAACTCCAAACAGCCTTGAAATGTCCGGCGTTTGCCCGTAAGTGACCCGTCGTCCGGTAACGCGGCGATGTGCAGTTGTAGCTCAGTTGGTTAGAGCGCAGGTTTGTGGCACCTGAGGTCGGTGGTTCGAGACCACCCAACTGTACCACTTTTCCCAGCTATTCCCCCCGATCCTGAAGCGCCGCCTTGCTGTAACGCGCAAGTTCGGTTTGGCGGAAACGCGCAACGTCGCTTGGCATCAAGTTCGAAGCCGGACATCTGCGCAACCAAAGCAGGACGGAGGCGTTTGACCCTGGGAGCGTGATGTTTCGCGCTCGTGGAGGTCCTCATGCGTTCAGGGCCTAAATCATCGTCCACAAATGGCGGTCTCGCCTTTGTCGCCTTCCTCACCATCCTGCTCATCAGCCTGAAGCTGTTGGACGAAATCAGCTGGTCCTGGTGGTGGGTGCTGTCGCCGATCTGGCTGGGGGCCATCGTTGCGTTTGCTATCGTCGCACTTGCCTTGGTCTTCTTGAGGGACTAGCCGCCCTTCGACCCTGGCAGGCCACGACCGGCCTCGCTCCGGCGAACGCTGCCGGCACTGCCTATGCGTTGCGGCTGGCCATGTAGGCATCGAGCTTCTTGCGCGACGGACCGTAGCGCTTGATGATCTCCTGCGCTTCGCTGGCCTGAAAGCCGTATTTCCTGGCGAAGTCGGCCACTTCGTAGGTCTGAATTGCGGAAACCAGTTTGCTGTCGTGTTTGGTCTTGGACTTGTTGTCGGCCATCGGGGTGATTCCTTTGTGGAAAGAGGGTTAACTCGGGGCGGCAACATTCGATCCCGTATGATCGAGTGGGCGCGAGACCCAAGTCGGCTCATTGTTGCGTTGGGGAGGTCTTTGCTTCGAACCCACTGTAGCATTCTTTCCCGGATTACTCTCCCGATAATGACGTGGGCATTTTTCGCCCCCCGCCAACTGCCCACCGCAGGCGATAAACGGTCATGGCTACTGCGATGGAGAGCACCGTCACGGCGACCAGAATGCCTGACCATGGCCTCCTCGGGCCACCAAACAGCACTTCATGCATCGTACGCCCAGGCAGGAAGGCGAACGCGCCAGCGCCGATGACGGCGAAGGCGTAGATCTGCTGCATCGATCGCCGGTGGTCGTCGATGCGGCCGGCGCGCGCCGCGCGAACCGCCTGCATCAGGAAATAGAGCGTCGCGAGAGACAGGATGTGCAGCGGGCTCCACGGCCCCCAAAGCCTGATCGAGTGAATGAACAGCGATGAAATCGTCAAAGCGACCATCGCGATGACCCATACGCGACCGGCGATTCGATGCAGGCGATCTCCCTTCCTGCTGCGGAAGAGGGTCAGCCCTCCGAGGAGGAAGGCAATGATCCCCGCGGCGACATGGATCCATATCACTGGACTGGCGACGAGCAACGGTTCAACTGTCATATGCTTCCCCGATGGGGCGAAGTGGCCCGCGGTGATATTGCCATGTGGACACCACCGCCATGGCGGGTAGACTCTGGCCACAATCTCTTCGCGAAACGCCGGAATTCTTCGTGTTTGAAACCGCCTTGCATCTCACGAAGCGCGAATTGCTCGGCCTCCTGTTCACGCCGCGCTTCTGGGTGCTGTTGACGGGCGTTTCGCTCGTGCTTGGACTGGCCGGTCCGTTCGGCACCTATGACGGGATGCGGCTTGCGGCGCGCATCGCCTACTGGCTGGCGATGGCAGGCGCGAGCTATCTGGTCGGCGCGGCGAGCGTGACCTTCCTGGCCGGCCTCTTCTCGCGTGAAGCGCCGGCAGGCCTGGGCCTGCATGCGCTTTTCGGGGCCGTCGCGGGATTGCCTGTCGCCGGCGTGGTTTGGGCGCTGAACCTGCTCGCGGGCAGTTTCGAGACACCGATGGGTCTGGTCCCGTTGGTGTTCTATTGCGTGGCGATATCGGCCGTCGTCGCGCAGGCGGTGGCCTATGTCTCTCGACCGCCTGCCGGGGTCGTTGAAACGCCACGCGCGCCCTTCCAGCCGATATCACCAGCCGGCGCGGGGCAGACAGACTTGCCTCGTCCGCGCATTGTCGAGCGGCTGCCGCTGGATCGTCGCGGCAAGCTCTCCCATCTCAGCGTGCAGGACCACTATGTCGACGTGCGCACGGATCGCGGCGGCGGGCTGATCCTGATCCGGCTTTCCGACGCCATACTGGAGACGGAAGGCACCGAGGGCATGCGAATCCATCGCTCGCACTGGGTGGCGAGGACCGCGATCGTCCGTTGCCTGCGGCGCGATGGCCGGCTGTCTCTCGAATTGACGGACGGCACCATCCTGCCGGTCAGCCGCTCCTGTGCGGCGGCTGTGCGCGCTGCGGGATTCGGCTGATATTTTCAGGCCGGGCCGAACGCGCAGGGTCGGTTGGGGAACGCGCTTCAATCGTCGTCCGCGGCTGCGGGTGCGCCGTTCAGTCTGTTGTAGGAGGTCTTGACGGTGAGGGCCGCAACGGCCTTGGACAAGCCGTTGTCAGCGCCGTAGTAGCCGGCGCTCGCCGACAGCACATCGTTGAAATCGTAGCGCGCTCCGGCGGTCCAGTAGTTTACGGACTCCTCTTCGCCGCCGAATTCGTGTCCGACAGCCGCATACAGAACCGCCTTCTCGAAGATTCCCAACTCTGTTGCGGCCTCAATCTGCCAGTTCTCTTCCCGCAACGAATATTCGACTTCGCCCTCGAAGGAGAGGCGATCGTTGAATTCATACTCCGCCTCTGCGTGAAGGGTGGTGTCGTCGATCGAGGATAGCCCCTCGTAGATCAAGTGCTCGACGCCGAGATCGAGCTCGACAGGACCAAGCTGGGGACGGATGCCGGCATAGAGCGTGGTTTCAAGCTTGCTCGCCGGACCATCCTCTTCGTCTTCTGCGGCAGGGAGTTCCTCCTCGTCTTCTCCGCCATCGTCATCATCGTCCGCGCGCATATCGACCGTCGCGAAACGCACGCCCACATAGAGCATGCCGTAAGTGGGTTCGGCATAGACTTGGAAGGAAGGCTTGCCGCCGCTGCGGGTCTCTCCTCCGTCGAGGTAGTCGCTGACCACGGTCGCGCCGAACGCAACGTCGATAGCGTTCCCGATTCTCGCCTGTTCCGCCTTTTCGTCGTCATCGTCAGCCCACGCTGGAGAGGCAAGGATACAGGCAGTCAGCGCCAAGCAGATAATTCTCATTGTCCCTCCAGCCACGAGCGTTCGTTCCCCGATGCACGCTGTGGTGGAAAGGAGAATAAGGAGGTTTGGGATGTTGTCTGTAGGAGAAATTCCCGGTCGCCGGTCGCCGGCTTCGACTATTCTCCGAGGACGGTGCCGTCCGAACCCGGCGCGCCGGCCTGTGCGAATTGCTCGGCCATCCATGCTTTCGGCAAAGCCGGCACGCAATTGCCATCGCGGCCGGTCATGTCCTCATTGGCGACGAGGCTGTTGAGGATAGCTTCCTCCGTAGCTTGCACCGCTGCACGGAAGAACGGGTTAAGGTCGCGGTCGGGCAGGAAATGCACCTGCGCCAGTTGGCCGGGCGCTGCCTGCGCCGCTGCCGGATTCGCGGTGGTGAAGGCGAGAAAGATATCGCCCGAACCGTGGGTGCCGACGCCGCCGGTGAGGCCGACGCCCAGCATCATGCGGCGCGCCAGGCGTTTCATCTGATGCGGCAGCAAGGGCGCGTCGGTGGCCAGCACCCCGATGATCGAGCTTTTCTCCCGGCGGGGCGTGTTGTCGAGAACCGAAGGTTCGGTAAGCTGGCGTCCGGCGGGGATGCCGCGCAGTGTGAAATAGGGGCGATCGCCGAAATTCGACTGCACGAAGACGCCGATCGTATAGCTGTGCGCCTGCCATTCGATCAAGCGCGAGGCCGTGCCTGACCCCGCCTTGAAGCCGAAGCTGTTCATGCCGGTTCCGCCGCCGACGCTGCCTTCGTCGATCGGTCCCGCTGCGGCGCCGTCGAGCGCGGCAAAGACATGGGCGTCGGTCACGTGATGGCCGTTGATGTCGTTCAGGAAGCCATCATAGGTCTCGGCGGCGACGGGAAGGCCCCAGGCGTCGTCAAGCGCGCCCGACCTTTTGTGCATCCACTTCAGCGTCGCGTCGCGCGTCAGGCCGCACGAATGCGTGTTGGTGATCGTGACAGGCAGATTGAAGCTGCCGATCTCCTCGACGAGATGCGACCCGCTCATCTCGCCATTGCCGTTGAAGCTGACGATGCCTGCAAAGACCGGAATGGCCAGATCGGCAACCGGACGCGGCAGGATCGCGGTGACGCCGGTGCGGACGGGACCCTGACCGACGACGAGAGGACCGTCGCCGGAGATCAGCGTCGTATAGCCGACCGCAACGCCGGGAACGTCCGTAATGGCGTTCAGCCGGCCCGCAGTGCCGTCGAAGCCGATGCGGAAGCCGCGTGCGCGCGGTTTGCCAGAGGGGGTGGAGGTGTGGTGCGAAGACATCGCCGCGCCTAACGGTCCGATTCTGACATCTGCATCCTCTAGAACAAGGAACCCTGGCCGGCCGGCGCGACCTTTTTCGACGATCGGCGCCGTGCGAAGCGCTGGCCGCCGCCGGTGGTAATCGCCTCCTTCACCGCGTCGGCGAACTGGATCGAGACCACTTCGCCGTCGCCGGCGTCGGCGGCGCGGCGCAGCAGATTGCCATCCTCGTCCAATACGAGGGCGAAGCCGCGTTCGAGGATTGCCTGATGCGACAGCGTGTTGAGCAGGCGGTCGGCGTGACCCAGCCGCGCGCCGAGCCGTTCGAGCCGAAGCGAGACCGCGCTGTCCTTGCGCCGCATCAGCGCGGATAGCCGGTCCTTGCCCAATCCCGTCCGCCGCAGCAGGGGTTCGGCCGATACGCGTTCGGCTGCCCGCGCGAGACGGCCGCCCAGCCTTTCCATCTGCAAGGAGATGGCCCGGTCCTTGCGGCGCATCAGCACCGCGAGGCGTTCGCCGGCCAAAGCCGTGCGCCGCCTGAGCGGCTCGATGGACATGCGGGCGACAGCACGATCCACCCGTGCGCGACGGTCGCGCATGTCGGCGCGCTGCGCGGTCTCCAGGCGCGAGCCGCAGGTCGCCAGATGCCTGGCGGCTTCCGCGAGACGGTGATCCAGCGAAGCCGGCGTCAGGCGCATTGCGGCGAAGGCCGCGCGTTTGCGCGACAGCCCGACATCAAGGCCGCGGCCCAGCCGGCTCGTCGCCTCGTCGAGCCGGCGGCGCGGCAGGGCGAAAAGCTGGTCGGGGGTCGGCAGCACCCGCGCCGCAGCGCGCAACGCCGTGCGCTTGCGCTCGAACACGCGCGAGAGACAGGCGCCAAGCCGCGCCGACAGGCTGGCCAGCGTCGCTTCAAGTTCCGCCTTCACCGGAACCGCGATTTCGGCCGCGCCGGTTGGCGTCGGCGCACGGACATCGGCAACATGGTCGACCAGCGTCCAGTCGGTCTCGTGGCCGACGGCGGAGATGACAGGAATGTCGGACGCGGCGACGGCGCGCGCCAGCGCCTCGTCGTTGAAGCCCCAAAGATCCTCCAGGCTGCCGCCGCCACGCGCAACGATCAGAAGATCGGGCCGCGGGAAGACTTCTCCCCCCAGCGCGTTGAAGCCCTGCACGGCGGCGGTGACCTCGGCGCTGGCCGTTTCGCCTTGCACGCGTACCGGCCAGACGATGACATGCAGGGGAAAGCGGTCGCGGATGCGATGCAGGATATCGCGGATCACCGCGCCGGTGGGCGAGGTGATGACGCCGATCACGCGGGGCATGAAGGGCAGGCGGCGCTTGCGCCTTGGGTCGAACAGGCCTTCCGCCTGCAGACGCCGCTTGCGCTCCTCAAGCAGGGCCATCAGCGCGCCGGCGCCCGCCGGCTCAAGCTTTTCGACGACGATCTGGTAAGACGACTTGCCGGGATAGGTGGTGAGCTTGCCAGAGGCGATGACCTCCATGCCTTCTTCCGGGCGGAACTTCAGCCGCGCCATCGTTGTGCGCCACACCACCGCGTCGATCTTGGCGCGATCGTCCTTCAGCGCGAAATAGGCGTGGCCCGAACTGTGCGGTCCGCGATAGCCGGAGATTTCGCCGCGCACCCGCACATTGCCGAACTGGTCCTCGACGGCGCGCTTCAGCGCACCGGAGATTTCCGAGACGGTGTACTCGGTTGCGTTGGTCGCGGAAGAATCGGCTGCAAACAGGGAATCGGACATTGTTTGATTGAGCTTTGCCGGACGGGAGGCGTCAAGCCTACCAGCCCTGCGCCACCACCCCCGCCTTCATGCGCTTGGCACGCGTTGCCGCGAAGGCGGCAAAGTCGATGGCGCCGGTATCATCCGCCAGCGGCCCCGAAATGTTGTCCAGGCTTTCACTGATGTGGCGCGCCAGCGCCTCCACCAGCGCGGGCTGGTCGCAATGGCCGCGCATGATGCCGATCTTGCACTCAGGCAGGTCGCCAAAGCCGTCGGCCTCGGTCAGCACGCGCATGCCGGGCCGCAGGGCGCACTCCGCCATGACAGATACGGCAAGTCCGGACAGCACGGCGGCGGTGATGACGGTGGCCGAGAAACTGGTGAACAGCACGCGGTATTCGCGGCCCATCTGTTCGAGGACATCGGTGCCGGCGCGCCGCCAGATGCAGGTCGGCCGGCCAAACGCGACCGGCAGAGGCGTCTGCTCGTGCACGACATGATTGGCCGAGGTGACCCACAGAAGCGGCTCGCGGCGAACCACTTCCGACGGCGCCTGCTCGTCATTGTGGGTAACGATGGCGATGTCGAGATTGCCGCGCTTGATGTGCTCGCGCAGGCTGGGCGTCGGTTCGCAGATGACGGACAGTTCGACACGCGGATTGGAGCGCGAGAACCGCGCCATGATCTCGGGCAGGAAACGGTCGGCATAGTCGTCCGGCGTGCCGATGCGGATATGGCCTTCCAGGCTGGCGTCGTCGAAAGCGGCCAGCGTTTCGCGATTGAGGCGGATCATCCGGCGCGCATAGGCGAGCAGCTTCTCGCCATCCTCGGACAGCTTGTTGGAGCGCCCTTCCTTCTCAAAGAGCGGCTTGCCGATCGTGTCTTCGAGCCGCCGCATCTGCATCGATACGGCCGACTGCGTGCGATGGACTTCTTCGGCTGCCCGCGTGAACGACCCGACATCGGCGATGGTGATGAAGGTCTGCAACTGATCCAGGTCTAGCGGCGGTTTCATCGACGGCACCCATCACCATTGTTGATGATAAACATTAAAAACATTCGTTGGATTAATCAATCTCCCCGTGGAATAAAAGGATCGTTCAAGACCGGCAGCGAAACTTTCGGAAAATGGCGCGTCCTCCCATGCGCCATGCGAAAGGTGCGCGCCTACCTCAAGGGAAGACTGCCATGACCGCGATCGATTACTCCCGCTCCGACCCGTTTGCGCGCACGCGTCCTACCGTCGCCAACCGCACCGCCGGCTGGATTGCCAATAGCTATCGCACTTGGAAAAACCGTCGCGCCTTCTATCAGCTTGCGGAGATGACCGACGTCGAACTGCGCGATATCGGTCTGGTTCGCAGCGACCTCAGCGTGCCGATGAACGTCACGCTCGATTTCGATCCGACAGCGCATCTCGGCAAGGTCGCCCGCCAGCGCATCAATAGCATGGAGACGCTTGCGTAGGTCAATTGACCGCCGCACGCCATCCGCCGAATACGCAGGCGTCCCCCACCCCTCAGCCGGTCCCCCCGCCGGCATGCTTGCGTTCCTGGCCCGGTTCCCACAAGGACCGGGCCTTATTTTTATCAGCAAGCAAGATCGGGGTTTAGCGCCCGTTACGCGCTGCCTGCCAAGGCCCGCGCCAGCACATCGAAGATGCGCGGGTCTCTCATCTGGGAAACATTGAAGCGCATGAAGTCGGGCAAGGATTGCGCGACGCTGAAGACATTGCCGGGCGCGAGTACCACGTTCTCCCGTAACGCCGTTCGGGCGACTTCCGCCGCGTCCCGTCCGGCCGGCAGCCGACACCAGAGATAGAAGCCGCCGCGCGGCGTCAGCCATGGATGGATGCCGAGCGTTGCAAGCTTGGCAGCCGTCTCGCGGCGCATCCGCGCCAGACGCCGGCGCAGGGAATCCATATGCTTGCGATAGCTCGCGTCGCTCAAGGCAGCGAAGACCAGTTCCACGGCCACTGGGCTTGGGCCGCCAAAATTTGTCGCCACCTGCAGGTCTACCAGCGCCTCGATCCAGTCCGGCCGCGCGGCGATGTAGCCGCAGCGGATCGACGCGGAGAGAGTCTTGGAGAAGCTGCCGATACGGATAACGCGAGCGAGACCGTCGAGGGCGGCGAAGCGCGGTGACGGCTCCGGTTCGAACCCGGCAAAGATGTCATCCTCGATGATGGTCACATCGTGCGCCGCTGCGGCGTTGAGCAGCCTGTGGGCGATCGGGGGCGAGATCGTCGCGCCGGTCGGATTGTGGAGCGCGGAATTGGTGATGTAAAGCCGTGGGCTATGCGCCGTAAGCGCCGGGTCAAAGAATGCCATATCCGGTCCGATGGGCGTGTAGGGCACGCCGACGATCTTGACCTGATGCGCGCGCAGCAGCGCCTGAAAGTTGAAATAGCAGGGGTCGTCAACGAGTACCGTATCGCCAGGGCGCAGCAGGAAGCGGCAGATCAGATCGACGGCCTGCGTTCCCGAATTGGTGAGCAGGATCTGGTCGGAACTTGCCGCGATCCCTTCATTTGCGAAATGGCGCGCGAGGAGCCGGCGCAAGGCCGGCGCGCCGCGCGTGCTGCCGTAATTCGCCAACACGGCATCGTCGGCACGGGCGAGAGTGCGGATTGCACGGCGAATCGCAGCGTTCGGCATCCAGTCGGCGGGAAGCCACCCGCATCCGGGCTTCAGCATCTCGGCGCCCGCGTCGAGCGATTGCCGCGACACCCAGAAGGGGTCGATCGCCCGGTCGAGTCGCGGCTCGACTTCCGCCAGAGCGAGCGGTTGCGTGACACCGCAGGCGTAGAAGCCGGAGCCCGGCCGCGAACGGATCACGCCTTCGGCGGCCAATCGGTCATAGGCTTCGACCACGGTCGATGGCGAGACATTCATCGTCGTGGCGAAGCTGCGGATCGACGGCAGCTTCTCTCCGGGTGCCAACGCCCGGCTCACCATCTTGCGGCGGATCGCCTCCATCACCTCGCCGGTGCGGGTCAGCGCCTCGCTGCCCATATGTCCTGCCGCCATAAGTGTATTGCCTCCAGTACCAATACAGTTTTATCAAATTGTATGGTTTCGTAGCTGGTCTGACTAGTCCTCCCGTCATAGAAATTGGGGGACTTGAAGGGCAGGGCGCGATGCAGCGGACAACAGAGGGGTGGGGCAGCGGGCTGCTCGGCGTGATCATCTTCAGCGGATCATTGCCGGCAACGCGCATTGCCGTCGGAGACTTCACGCCGCTTTTCCTGACATCGGCGCGGGCAGTGATCGCGGGTGTCCTCGCCGCCGCACTGCTTCTGATGCTTCGGCAGCCGCGGCCGTCGCGCAGCGATCTTGCATCTCTGGCGATCGTTGCCTTCGGCGTCGTCGTCGGCTTTCCCCTGCTGACCGCGTTCGCGCTTCAGCACATCACCTCAGCGCATTCCATTGTCTTCATCGGCCTTCTGCCGCTGGCGACCGCTATCTTTGGCGTGCTGCGCGGCGGGGAGCGGCCGAAGCCGGTCTTCTGGGTCTTTTCTTTACTTGGAAGTCTGTCGGTGGCGGGCTTCGCCCTGGCGCAGAGCGGCGATGCCTCGCTTGCGGGCGACCTGTTGATGGTGGCGGCGATAGTGCTGTGCGGCCTGGGCTATGCCGAAGGGGCGACGCTGTCGCGCCGGCTCGGCGGCTGGCAGGTCATCTCCTGGGCGCTGGTGCTGGCGCTGCCTGTGATGGCGGCCATCGTCCTTGCGACGATGCCGGTCATCTGGAGCGGCATTGGCGCGCCCGCCTGGATCGGGCTAGCCTATGTCTCGGTGTTCAGCATGCTGATCGGCTTCGTGTTCTGGTATCGCGGCCTGGCGCTGGGCGGCATCGCCGGCGTCGGACAATTGCAACTGCTGCAGCCCTTCTTCGGACTGGTGCTGGCCGGCGTGCTGCTCGGCGAGCCCGTCGCTTGGTCGATGATAGCGGTGACGGCGCTGGTCGTGCTTTGCGTTGCCGGCGCCAAGCGATTTGCCTGACAGGGCTAAGGAGCGCGTCACAGCAGAGCGACGCACTCACACCCCCGCCGGCCCTTCGGGCCACCCTCCCCATCGGGGGGAGGGTACGCGCCCTGCCTCAGCGGTAGCGGTCGACGCCGCGCCGGAACTGCTCGAAAATATTGTCGATGCCCTGCTGGTACTGTTCGTTCTGGGCAGGGTTGCCCTGGCTAGCCTGGCCACCTGGGGCGAAAATCTTGCCGAAGATGTCCTCCAGCGGATTTGACGGCGCCTGTTGAGGCGCACGCTGCTGGGTGCGGCGCTGCGGCGGCAGGCTCGCTTGTTCTTCGGGTTCCGCGTCCGGCGCGCCCTGCGCACCGCCGCCTCCGAGGATTTGGCCAAGGATGTCGCCGAGTGGATTGTCGCTGCCGCCTTGCGGCGCGGACTGGCGGGGTGCCGGCGTCTGGCCGCCCTGACCCCCGCCAAGGATCTGGCCTAGAATATCGCCCAATGGATTGTCGCTGCCGCCTTGCGGGGCGGACTGGCGGGGTGCGGGCGACTGGCCGCCGCCGAGGATCTGTCCCAGAATATCGCCGAGCGGGTTGTTGCCCTGCGGCGCAGCCTGACCGCCACCCTGAGCGCCACCCAGGATTTGCCCGAGAATATCGCCCAGCGGGTTGTTCGACTGCTGCGGTGCCTGGCCCCCTTGGCCTTTCATCATCTGCTCGATGATCTGGCCGAGCGGATTCGAAGCGCCGAATGCACCGGCCTGCACCTTGTTGTTGGTCTGCTTGAACAGCGACCCCATCAGCATGGTCGCGATCGCCGGCAGCATCTGCTTGAGGGTGTCCTGTCCGACGCCTGTCGCCTGGCTGGCCTGCGCCGCCACGGCCCGGGAAAGGTCTTTCGAGCCAAAGAGGTGGTCGAGGATGCCCTTGCCTTCGGCCATGCCCTGCGGCGAAAAAGCCTTGGTCGCGTCCTCGGCATATTGAGCATGCTTGCCGGATCCGAGCGCCGTCAGGAGCGAACCCAAACCATAGGGATCGGCTGAATTCTGCCGAAACGCCTGGCTGAAGGCCGGCAGCAGGGCCTCGACCGCCGACTCCGTCTGTTTCTGGGATAGGTTGAACTGGCGCGACAGCGCCGCGATGCCATTGCCGCCTTGGGCCTGGCTGATCATATCAAAAAGGTTCATCGCGGGGGTCTCCTCTCCGGCGCCGAAGCACATAGCTAATGAGTTTCACGCGCGGATTGAAGATGCGCGCTTGCAAATAAGAAAAGGCTGTTATTTCGGACGTTTGAAACGCGCCCGCTCCGCCTCGATTTCCGCCCTGCAATAGCAGCCCTCGATGTGGTCGTTGACCATCCCCATGGCCTGCATGAACGCATAGACGGTCGTCGGGCCGACGAATGTCCAGCCGCGCTTTTTCAGGTCCTTCGAAATGCGCGTCGATACCGGCGTGGTCGGGTTTGCGATGAGAGCGTCGCGATCGACCCGCGCCGGTCGATCCGCCGCGCCCGGCTCGAAACTCCAGAAAAACGCGGCGAGGGAGCCCGCTTCCTTGACCAATTCCTGTGCGCGCCTGGCGTTGTTGATGGTCGAAACGATCTTGCCGCGGTGGCGGATGATGCCGGCGTCCTGCACCAGGCGCTCCACATCCTCGTCGGTGAATTGCGCAACCCTGTCGAAGTCGAAACCGGCGAAGGCGGCGCGGAAGTTATCGCGCTTGCGCAAAATGGTCAGCCAGGACAGGCCGGATTGAAACCCTTCGAGGCAGATCTTCTCGAACAGCCGGCGGTCGTCGGAGACGGGCCGTCCCCATTCGCGGTCGTGGTAAAGCTGATAGTCCGGCAGATTGCCGTGCCAGCCGCAGCGGCGCTTGCCGTCTTCGCCATCCACCAGTCCCGGGATTGGCGGTGCAGGGGCGGCAGGGGGTTGGTCGGTCATTGCGTTCCTCTTATGAAGTTCACCGGCGCTTTACCAAGTTTCTCAACAAAGCGGTAACCACACCGAAAGGTTTACGCGTTGCACGGCATTTTAACGATCGCCGTTCACCAATCGCTGGTGTCCCTCACCGGATTATCGGGCGACGTCTCGGGTTGATTCTCGTAGGCTGCAGTTGGAGTTCTGTTGGAAGAGTTCTGTTCATGAAGTTGCGTCATCTGCTTTCCGGCGCTGCCGCCTTGCTCGCCTTCGGTTCCGTCCCGTCCGCTGGGCAGGACTATCATGCGAGGAGGCCGCCGGTTGTCGTCAGTCCCGACCTTGGCGCGCCATGGGTCATCCAGTTGGGCCGCGAGCCGGACCGCGTGGTGCGACGGCTGACGCCGCGCCGGGTCTACCGGCAGGTTAGGCCAGATCCGCGCCAGCTTGAACCGATCGAGCGCAACGGCGTTCTGGTGCAGCCGGAGGGCGCATATGTCGTCCGGCGGCTGCCGACCGACGATATCCAGACCGCCGCAATCGCCCGGCCCTCTCATCCGCAAATGAGCCCAATGTATCTGCCCCGCGAGGTGGACTATCCGTCCGACCTCAAGCCGGGTTCGATCGTCATCGATTCGCGCAACAGGTTCCTCTACTACATTCGCGGGGACGGCACCGCCCGCCGCTACGGCGTCGGAGTCGGCAAGGAAGATATGGGCTGGACCGGCACACAGACCGTCAGCCGCAAGGCGGAATGGCCGGAATGGCGGCCACCGGCCGAGATGATTGCCCGCGAAAAAAAGAAGGGGCGCATTTTGCCGGCGGTGATGGCGGGCGGCGAGGAAAATCCGCTGGGCGCCCGAGCTCTCTATCTCGGTTCGACGCTCTATCGCATTCATGGAACCAATGCGCCCTGGACGATCGGCACGCAGGCCTCGTCCGGCTGCATTCGCATGCGCAATCAGGACGTGATAGAACTCTACGACATGGTCAGAGTCGGGGCCAAGGTGGTTGTGATGTAACCGACATTGGTTCGGGGGACGGGTCGCCGGTACGCCGGCTCCGTCAAGAACGGCGTGAGGTGAGGGCCTTGCGCCGTTTTTGTTTGAGCTTGCCGATATTGAGTGAGGTGGGAGGAGCGCTGGCGCTATGCCACCTCGGCGGGCTTGCTGCCGCCATAGGCCCAGTCGAGCAGCTTCACCGTGTGAACGATCGGCATGCCGGCGCGGCCCGCGATCTGCGTGATGCAGCCTATGTTGCCGGTGGCGATGATCTGCGCCCCGGTTGCCTTGAGATTCGCCACCTTGCGGTCGCGCAGCCTCACCGAAATGTCAGGCTGCATGATGTTGTAGGTGCCGGCGGAGCCGCAGCACAAATGTCCTTCGCGCGGCTCGCGTACCGAGAAGCCGGCGCGCATCAGCAGCTCTTTGGGCAATGTCTTGATCTTCTGCCCATGCTGCATGGAGCAGGCGGAGTGATAGGCCACGGCAAGGCCGGGACTTTGCGCCGGCTCGGGCAGGTCGAGCATCGCCAGATATTCGGTGATGTCCTTGGCGAGCGCCGAGACCTTTGCTGCCTTCTGCGCATAGGCAGGGTCCAGCCGCAGCATGAAGCCGTAATCCTTGATGGTCGTGCCGCAACCGGATGCGGTGATGACGATGGCGTCCAGCCCGCCGGCCTCTATCTGCCGCGTCCAGGCGTCGACATTGTTGCGCGCCGCGGCGAGCGCCGCTTCCTCGCGGCCCATATGATGGACGAGCGCGCCGCAGCAGGCCTCGCCTTCGGGCACCACAACTTCCAC
>Ga0190271_10000403_pt1 | contig 21999 bp, 24 predicted proteins | sample Popmic356T_FD_133747 | JGI IMG/M metagenome (GOLD analysis project Ga0190271, IMG submission 133747) | Populus adjacent soil microbial communities from riparian zone of Weber River, Utah, USA - 356 T | ecosystem: Environmental > Terrestrial > Soil > Riparian zone | place: USA: Utah | collected...
CGCTTAATCGGCCCATAGTGCAAACACCGATTCCGCAGCGTCATAACGCACGTCTCCATCGCAAACGGCGGACAATGCTTACAAAGATCCTGGAACTCCTTACCCTTTCCCGAACCATAGCTATCCCAATCTGAACTCTCACACGTCACACCCTCACTAAAGACGTCAATATAGTCCTCATACTCACCTGCCAGATAGGCTTCCATAATCTTGGGGAACTGAGGCGTACAAGTATGCGCATTGTAGCTGGTCTGATAGAGGCCCGCTTCGGCTGTATCCGACTGCACGTTATCGGCACTCTGATCGCGCCCACAGCAGTGCATCCCACTCGACTCTCTCATACCCAAACCGTACAGAAGCGCATAAGCGTGCCGCAACGTCGCTAGTCCCGCGTGCTCATTACACATCCCCAGGCGGATGAAATCCTCCTCATATTCCGACAGCGCATCTACCGTAGGGTCGCCCTGAGCGCGCTTAGCCTGCTCCACCGCCGTCGACGCACCCTCCTGATAGGCTCGAACTACCTGCGCCCATCCGAGGGCAAACCCCTTAATGTAGCCATCCGGAGCAACCCCACGGTCCTTCCACTTGTATTGGGCGATTTCGCTCTCCATCGCAATCTTAATAATCGCCTCTTGGTATGCGGGGGGCGGCTTCGGCCCCGGCCCCGGCCCTTCTACCGCCTCCCCGACGATCGAGCTTGCAATCGCCTCGCAAAGCTCTTCAAAACTCTCATGATAAAGATCGGTATCTGCTTCCGAATCCACAAAGCAAACCTCGATCAGAATCGCAGGCTCCTCCGTATTATTCAGAAAGAAGAGGTCAGTGCGCTTCTTCGGCCCCCTATTAACAAAGCCCACTCCTGCAATCGCATCCACAACCTTCTTTGCGTGCTCATTCCCCTTCGAAGAGACGTAGAGCACCTCAGTGCCCATTGGCTTCCCCGTAGTCTCATAGGCATTAAAGTGCACCGAGACGTCCAAGTCACGCGTTTTGCTATTATGGAAGTTCACAATCGCATTCAAATTCGCATTCTGCGAAGTCGAATTGTTGTCGTGAAACACCGTGCAAGTATGCTCCGTGCTCCCGCTAATAAGATCCTCCACCCGATCCACCACCCGCCGCGCCTCGTCAACCTCATCAATAAAGCCCGAGGCGCCGCGGACGTACTTGCCATGACCGCTCGAAATAACCAATTTCATCACACGGCCTCCTCTCTCGCCTCACTCGGCACCAAAGTAGGCTTCGGCACAACATACTTAGGCGCGTCCACAATCCCCTGAAGCACCGCATAAAGCTCGACCGTCGTAGCGCCGAAGGGAAACTCCTTAATCGTCGTCACCAACGTAGTGTGCTGGTCGTCCTCAAGGAGCAGCTCCCCTTCCGCGCCGTCAAGCGCCTTCAGGATGTCAACAATCTTCGCCATCTGAGCATAACTCACCTTGCGCTCAGCAACTGGAAGCTCAAACATCTGCTTAATGATGTCCGACGTCTTATAGCGGCCCAAATTCAGCAACTCAATCCTTTTCATTACCTGGCTCCTTCTTCCTCTTGACATAACTACCAGCCTCTGCCCCATAGTCTGCATAGAGCTTCGCCAGCTCCGAGAACGAAATCAGCGTAGGCTCAGGCACATTCCTAACCCACGTCTCACCATCGGCCTCGGTTGTCTCAGTCAAATACAACTGCACGATGGGATCTTTAGCCTTGTTTGGATCGCACTGGAACCGCATAATGTTCGTCACAATCGGCATCCCACTCTCCTCTTTCCTCTATTGGTAGGGCGACCAGTAGGCCGCACACATCTCAGTACCTAGGTTAGGCGTCACCCCTATAACGTTCGCCCCACCCACCGCTGGATAGGACTTCCCCGCCCTAAAGTGATTGTTGCCCGACGGATTCAACGCCGTATCCTGCGTAATGCCCGTCAGCGTAATCGAGCCCACATTCGTACAAGCCGCCGCAATTATCACCCCTCCTGCAACATTCGGAGTAATCGAAATCGAAGGATTCGACCCCGCAACCGTCACAGCCGGCGTCAAACTAACCAACCCATAGAGCGCATAGACGTGAATGCCGTTCAGGGTGGTTGAACTCGCAGTGCTCGCATCAATCGTCGCCGTCGTCCCAGTCGGCCACGCCAGCCCGAATATCCTCGAATGCGTTCCCGCCCTCAACAGCGTCATCGCATTGCCGTCTATCGTGACGCCAGTCGCCGGCGTCCCCGATTGGTCCTGCAGAACCACAACCACAAACCTATTCGCAGCCGCCGTCCCAATCGCAACTCCCGCCCAACTCCGCGCACTCGTCTTAGCATCGGTAAACGCCACCGAACTAAGCGTCACAAGCGGCCCCGCCCTAAATCGCATTCGCGCCTTCCTTTAGGTGCTCAGATTCCCAATAATAACCCACTCATCCGTACCGCGCTTATAAAGGGTCGCCCCGCCGTATTGGGAGGGGATCTTCAGGCCCGTTATCGTCCTAATCGTTACTCCACCCGTAGCGACTACCGTAGTCTGCCCCGCCCCGATCTGAACAATGTTAATATACGTCCCAACAGGGAACGCTACACTGGAGTTAAGCGGCACCGTAAGGTTATTCGCCCCCGCAACATTCATCTCGACCGTCTTACCCGCATCCCCGAGCACCAGTGTGTAACTCGCCGTCTGCGTATTAATGTCCGACGACGCCACCACGACACTGTTGTGGTAGAATGGCAACCCAGCCTGCACCGCCCCGGCTACGCCTAGACCTCCAGCCACCTTAAGCGCACCCGTAGTGGGCGAGGCGGCGGCAGTAGTACTTGTAATAGAGACATCACCAGCGGCCGTGACGGCAATGCGTACCACATTGCTCGTTATAAAGTGCAGTGGGTGCGCAGAAATCAAGCCAATTATGGCTTGCGTAATATCCGCATACATCCCCACTGTTACGCTGCTGGCCTGGACAATGAATTGACCAGACACGGCGTTTACAATATAAATGTCGGAACCGGCGTAAATCTTACCCCCAACACCCACACCTCCAGCCACAACCAACGCCCCCGTGCTGGTCGAGGTAGAGGGGGTGGTGTAGTTTACTTCTAATTTCCCAGTGCTTAATACACCACCTGAAATGGTAACCCCGTTCGTAGAGCCCGCGGTATAAAATGCCGTTATAGATCCGTCGCAAATTATATTGAATGAACTAACGCCCCCGAGGGTCGTATTCGTCGAACTGTTGGCAAGCAGTTTTACCAGCCCACTGTCTGCATTCGTACCAAGGAACACACCAGACTGCGCGGATGAGCCGGCATTGGTGTTATGCACGAAGAATAAAACGGGGCTATCGGCGCTTTGAGTAATAGTAACCTGGGCACCAAAATAGCCCGCACCTGCAACCCCCACGCCACCTGCAACCACAATCGCCCCCGTGGTGGAACTAGTAGAGGGGGTGGTGTCGTTCTGAATGATCCGTCCGGCACCAACCTCAACATAAATAGCGTCCTTCGTAGTAATGGTGCCAGCCCCACTAGGCGGCTGTATGCGCATTCCATACCAAGCCGCTAACGTCTTGCCACTCGCAACGGCGGGGCCAGACATATTAATCCCAAACAGCGTACCACTAAAGTTCTGCAAAACCGATGGATTTAGGTCTAATATCGAATCAAAAGCCGTAGACGCGGTCGCCCCGTTCCAAACATAGTTAACGCGGAGGGCCTGGTTCGACAGCGCCCCCGTGGCACTCGCACTTGCGTCCTGATAATTGACCTGCAACCCACCATAGATGCCGCCCCCACCAACCGCCGTGGCACGAGAAGAAACAATGAACACACTCGAGTAATTCGACGTGCCCGTATATGTGTCATAAAGGTTCAGACCACCTCCAATCCAGAGCGCACCTCCGACTCCAAGCCCGCCCGCAACCACCAACGCGCCTGTGGTGGGAGAGGTGGAGGCGGTGGTGTTCGCGATGGAAACATCACCAGCAGCCGAGACGGTGGCGCGTATTACATTGCTCGTGAGAATATACAGCGGGTGCGCAGTTTGGACGGCCAGCGCCCCAAAGCCGCCGAAGCCGTCCGTAGCCTGTAGTGCTAGCCCGACTGTATCAAAGGCATTCAAGTAGAACTGGGTTGGGGTGCCAGAAACCCCTGAATACCCATTGAGCGATTTCGCCCAGAGATCGCCAGCAACCCCAACACCGCCACCAACTACCAGAGCACCTGTGACGGTGGAGGTAGATGGCACCGTGGCCGGAATGCTGACGACGCCAATACCAGGACTTCCGATGTCGGGCCCAAAGATAACCCCACCATTACCATAGACCGTAAGCTTAGTGCTCGTCGTTGTAGTACCGCTCGCCGTCGTTCGCAGGATGAACTTCGAGCCCTGCGCCGTATCTGTCCAGGTCTCGTCCGCCTGAAACGCAAGCACACACCGAGGCGCAGAGCTATACCCAGTCGTCCCATAACCATAACTATGGAACAACAGCAAATTATTCCCAGAAGCAATGGTCGAGGGGCTGCCTACCGTCCCTTGCGCACGCCGCCCGGCCCAAGTCGGGGCCGACGTATAGCCATCAAGAAGCACTCCACTGTCGCCCGCAGAGCCCGCAACCCACACGCCCGGCGTAGCCGCAAAGGAGCCTGTCGGAAAAGCCGCTGGCACCCCACCAGTCAGATTGACGTTCAAGGCCCCATTGGTATGAATAGCACCAGGAATAGTAACCAGCCCCGTACTATCAACGGTTAAGACGTAGTCGCCAACGCTATTCATAAAGAGGTATAACTTACCCGGAGCGTCCGTAGCACTGCCACCTATTCCAAACGCAGCAAGAGCCCCGGTATCATTAAACGCTATAAACTCTGCATACCCTGTCGAGAAACCTAACCGAATTGCAACTGACGTATTAATACCACCGACATCGCAAACAAAGTCAGCCGAAGTCGTAGCCGTCGACGTCGAGTTCGCAAACAACACTCCATTATTCACCATCGGCGTAGGCAAACCCCCCGCCGAGGCCGTCGTAAGCGTCGTCCACGAAGTCAGCCCCGACACAAAGATCGTCATATCCCCCGGACTAACCGTCCCAACATCAACCCCCACATGGTCTACGACGTTCAGGACGTTCGCAACCCCAACATTGTTGACGTAGATAACCAGCGCGCCCTTCGCACTTGGCGTAGGCAACTGCACCGTCCGATCGGCCCCATTCGGATCTAACTCATAAATCGAGGGCCCATCAAACCTAATCGCATACGCCCCCACTAAGACCTGGTGCACCGTCCCAAAGCGCGGCGCAATCAGCCTCGGCCTATCCGCCAGATTATCTTCAAGATTGCTTCTCATTCGACCACCACAATCTTCCGCACCACAATGGTCGGCTGCGTCTTATTGACGACGGTCTGCGTCACTCCACCATTTATCGAGTCCGTCGCACCACTCACAGTCAGCGCCCCCGCACTTGCCGTGATCGCACCTCCCGTCGTAGTGCTAGAGCCCACCGTCGTAATAGATGCGACGTTAAACTGCCCCGCACCCGCCTGCGACTGAGCCGAAGTATACTTAATGTCATGCGCATGGCTGCCTTGAGTAACCGCTATCGTCCCAGAGCCCAGTGTCACATTAGGCAAGTTCGCCTGCGCCAACGTCACCGTCTCTGCACCACCTGCCGCACCTACCGTCGCCCCATCAATTCCCGAACCCGCCGCCGTCAACCGCGTCGCCGCTGCCTCCAGGCCAGCCGCAACCCTTCCCCCATGGTCGGGCAGCACACCAGAGCCCACTACCGCATTATAGTCTGGATAATTCGTGGAGGCGCTCGCCAGCGTCGCCCCTTGCGCAGCCTCGTACCCAACCGGCACAGCCGCAAGCTGATTCTCCAACACCGTCCCCACCGGGACGCGCGGCACCCGCTCCGCAATCCACGCCGTCCCCGTCCAAACAACCTTCGTCCGATGCCCCGGAATACACCTTCTCGTCTTCACCAAACCCGCAACCTCACCCGACTGTATCGTACCCGAGGGCGGCGCAATAAAATACGCATTAGCATCCGTCCCCACCTTAAGGAAGCTGCACTCCCACCCCGCATCTCCCACCGCCAGCACCGGCAAGGTCATCGTAATCGCACCGCCCGAGGTGGTGAGCACAAACACCTTATTCATATCCGCCGCCACCACCGAGTAGTTAGCGTTCTTCGCGGCACTCGACGGATTATAGAACGCCTTCGACGCACTCGGAAAGCTCGCCTTCACAACGCTCTTAACGAGGCGAATCTGATCGTCACCCTGAGCCCGAATATCGGTCGCCGCCGGATTATTGACGTCGAGTTCAGAAATCCAAGTCGCGCTCTCAAGGCTCATAGGTTGGCCCCCATTCGATACGGCCCTGCCGCCAATTCACCTGCAATCTCCTCACCAATAATGGCGCGATTGCCCGCCTTCCGCATCTGATCGAACTTCAAAACAGCGTCCGCATTCCCGAGATCCATCGCCAACCTCCAACCCGCCTCCCCAATCAGCCACTCGGGGGCGTTCGCTAGCCAGGCATTTTCGATGTCGCTCGTGAGCGGGTCCGCCGCCTTATAATAGTCCCAATAGAAGGTATAATCCTGATCCGCATAAGAACTAAAAACGATGTTATCCTTTCGAATACTATACGCAACCGGCAGTCCTGGAACAACATCATCACTAGCCCAATACGCATCAATAAGGTCAATATAGATCAACGGCCTCAGACGAGTAGTAACTCCTCCATATCCATAAGCGACTATCCCTAAATCGTCACCTAGGCGCAAAAACCCCGTCGGCAAATTAACCGCAGGGCTACCCTCAAGCAGGATCAACGGCTGCTCCTCCTGTAGGAGGAACTTCGGCAGCGTCTTGCCCTTTTCGAGGTCACGCTGCGCCTCCTGCAACATCAGGATGATGTTCGCCTCGAGGGCGTTGCCAGCCGCCCGAAAGCCAATACCCTGGTTAATCCGCGCTACCGCCGCACTTCTAAGCATCACAGACCTCTTATTAGCAACCAATCATTCTGGCGACAGCAGCCGAAGCGGACACTTCTGGCTGCTCAATACCGAAGTGCGTAGCAGAAACTGTCGAACTTACAGAGGACACCCAAAGCAACCCAGGCACCTCGTCCGTAAAGGTCAGTCTTTGAGGTGCCACTATGGCTGCGACTGCGATTAAGAGGTTTGTCGGCATCAGATTGACTTCCGACCCCCACGCCGTCGCACCACCATCCGTAGTCGACTTGCAGTTGATGCTAACTTGGTTCATTGCCACTTCATCGCCCAGTACTGAGCCGCCATAGAACACATACCACGTCGTTCCCACTATGCAGATCGAGCAAGCGCCTTGGTCGTCAACGCTGCCAGCGAAAACCTTATTGGCCGTCTCAGCAATCGCACTCTCGGTAACCTTCCACACACTCAACGTCATGCCAGTAGTCTGGTCTGGGAGGTTACCCCAAGCACACAGCAAGTTCTGACTATTCGTCAGATCAACCGTAGCGCCCCACTGCTTTGGAGTAGTGGTCGTATCGATCTGACCAGTCGCAATCGATGTCGAAGCCCACTGCGTACCCGGAGTAGCGGAGTCATCGTAGACAAGGCGAAAGATCGTATCCGCCGAACTATCCCAAAAGAACGCCATGATGTCATTGGCGTCAGCAGCCCAACTGGGCATCAGAATGATATTGTCAGCCGGGTCAGCTCCGATAACCGAATACACATCGTCCCTTGCCGTAAACGTAACCGGTGCGCCAACATCCGCACTAAGCATCCGCGCAAAACCGTACTCGACCGCAGGATTATCAATCATGTAAGCAACATAGACGTTGCCGCCACGGGCTCGCACGATAGACAAAGAACCAACGGCCACTACGGCAGTAGACCCAGCGAGGACCGTGGCTGGCCCCAACACAGCATCACTGCTCGCCGTGTTGACGTTATAATAAAGCACGTCGTCGCTAGTCGTATCTATGCAGGCGAGGTGAATGTAGTCGCTCGAAAGCCCACTATCCCTATCGTACCAAACGGCGACAGCAGTATTCAGCCCTGTGTTGATTGTAGTCAGCGTCCAGTTAATCCCACCATTAATGCTTTTCGCCATAACGATGTCGGAGGCATTGGTCCCGCCAGCCGCTGCTTGGACAAAGAAATAATACAGATGTCCGTTGTTCGCCTGAATAGGGCGATTGCTGGCATACCCTTGCGAGTTCATGTTAGTCGAAAATTGCGAGAGAACTAATCTAGCCATGGCACTTTTCCTTTTAGGCCGTAGTGGTAAACATCGAAGATGTCACCACCGCAGAAAACGCACCCTCGCGGAAGTGCATAAAGTGAAAATAGTAGTTTGTTGATGGCAACAGCCCAGTAGCGTTAAACGTCTTCACCCCACTCGTCGTTATGTGACCGGTGCTGCCACTCCACTTGTGCGCAGTCTGCGCCACACCATGAAGATTTTGACCAATTAAAACCATTAGCGGAAACGGCTTCGTCGGAAGCAGCGTAACAACCGCGTAGACTTCACCATCATCAGTGTCGGTAGTGACGCTTCCAGTAGCCGTTGTCGAACCCGTCGCCGCGCCAGACTGACCCGACAGCGTGGGCCTCCCCGGCGCATAGTTGTACCAGAAATTTGAAACGTAATTATTTGATGTCGCAATAACTGTACCACCGAACACATGGAGATCAGGAGTAGAAACTCCCCCATACCCGGCCATCCTATTCGCGTCGTGAAGCCACCTCGTCACCCAATCAAACGTAGCGTCAGCCTTCCAATATTCTTGAAGCCCAAGCACTCGACTAACAAGCACACACCCCGTTATGGTCCTACCTGCCGCCGCCATATAGCCACCAGCATTCTCCATCAGCGGAGGAAGTTCATACTCGAAGACGCCGATGGCGGGCGTTGCATATGGATAAGCATCATAAACAAATTCCTGTTCTGTTTCCTGAATTGCGAGGTTGCGGGAACTATGGTGATCTCCGGTGGCAATCTTCTCATCGCCAAACAGCGGCGGCCCCAGCGGATACTCCTCACGCGGCTTTGGCCACAGATACCCATCCCAAGCATCTTCGTGATAATACCACTGCTGTTGCTCGCCGAACTTCTTGCTGCCATTTAGGTCTGGCGTGATCGTCATATCCCCAACAGCAAGCATATCCTCGTCTTCCATGAACATGCCGCCGTAAAGAACAATCGTCAAACAAACCGGACCATACCCGGCCCCGGTCGAGAACGAATTCGCACAATTCGGAAGCAGGGCATAGTAATCAAGCGCCGCCTGACAAATGCGCTCTCGCATCGTATTCGATGTTGCCGTGTTATAAAGCGAATGAACTAGGTTAACCGTCACGTGCGCCATAGCACCATTCGTTGGATAAATCTGGCCCTGAAAAGCATTAAGGGGACGCATCTGGCTTCTGCTTAATGTATGGAAGCCAACATCATACAACGGCCGGACCATGCGTCCGGTAATATCAAGCGTGGCTGTCGGAGTAGCCGGGCCGACAGGACGAGTGAGATTGGGCGACAACGAATGATTAACAGTGCTGAGAGGGACCAGCGCCTTAGTGCCGGAAACTTTGCAATAAGGCGGCGCAAAGCACGGCACTGATGGATGGTCCGCAAGGCAGTGCAACAGGGCCATTTCCAAAATGACTGTCCCGTTACCACCGCCCGGCTTCGCAGCTTGGTTCGGGAGATTGCTCTCTGCTGCACATAAGCATTCGCCGGGGCTCATTTGAATATACGGCAACAGCGCAACATTATTCGCAGCGTTATATCCTTCCATCCTGCTATCGTAGCCTTGCCAAACAGCGCCTTGGATACTAGCAAGCGCCGGATCAGGATCAATCATCGCGCCGTGGCGCACACCTCCGCCCGTTCCATCCCAAGCTGGACTTGAAAGAGTGATCTGCGGACCATCACCACCCGGATGCACGAAATACGGATCGCCCCTGACGGGGAAATAACCAAACTCCACTGGCTCAGAGAACGTGAAAGTTCGGCCGAGCCAACTCAGCGATGTCGTAGTTGCTGCCGCGCTAACCGTTACATCCATCACGTCACCACTTGATCTTCTAAAGTCGCCCAAGTGCTGAAGTCGCTGCCTACCCCAAGCCGCACCCTGAAGTCATAAGAACCCGCAGCCAACTCGGCACCTGATGCAGTTATCGCGTCTGCTAAAATATCTTCTGCTGACAACACCTGCGGTGGGAAATACGAACTCCACTCGTCACTTTCCGCCACACTTACCTCGGCAAAAATTGTATAACCAGCAACGGCGCTGGCTGGCAAAGTAAAGCGCAGATCAGGCGTCGTGTCGCTAGTTGCAGAGAACACCGTGAAGCTGGTAACGGGCTCAACTACCACTGGACCCGGATCGATCGTTTGCGAAACTGCCAGATCTGGCGGGTTGGCAACAGAACCATTGTCGCTCACAATATAATTTAGCGTTCCAATCGGAAGATCGAACGCCACAATGATATCGCCAAGCGCCGCATCTATTTCCAACAGAGCCGCGTCATCACCTGACAACGAATAATTCGGTACACCTCTCGAATACAAGGTCGTCGCTACCGCAACGAGCGTGCCGACCGGCGCGACATCGTCAACGAAGAAGGTCGCAACCTCGATGTACGAAGGAAAATACCGACCTTGCAGCATTAACCTAGACCTTGCTCTTAAAGCCGATCAGCGTAACAACAATACCGCCGCCCGTGGTCACCGCAGAAGGATCTGCACAAACCGCAGTATTGGCGGAGAAGGGGATAGGAACTTCAAAGCTCTTAGCAAACCCATCCACACCATCCACCTTAGCGGGGACCGGACAAGTCGCCTTAACCGTACCCGCCGCGCCATCTCGCAAGTTAACCAGCACGTCAATATCGGAGTCATTAGAAATGATGATGTCCGTGCAGTAGAACTTAATGCCCGAACCAAGTGCCTCTACAACGGAGGTCGAAGAGCCATCCGTAATCGAGGTCGAGACCCTGGTAACAATGTCCTCCAAATTGCAATGCGGGCGATGGATGAGAACGCCATCGAGACCCGCATAAAGGTTGGTGCGCTTTGCCGCCGCAAGCAGCGTCTCACCCGAGACCGACGCCGTCGTTCTGGCGGCGATCTTTGATCCGACGCTCGTGGTGTCGTCGGCACCGTGCCCCACGGTTCCCTCGACAGCCGCCAGCAGCACAGCCAAGGCATCGCGAATTACCGCGAGTGACGGCACCTCGCCACTCTCTTGCGGAACGCCAGCTACTAGCGTGATTTCATCGAGTTCTGCCATTTTAGAATCCTAGCCAGTAGAAGGTTGAAACTCCACTAACGTCCTCAAACACATCCAACACCGTAACGGTGATCGTCTTATTCGCCGCATTCAGCGTCGCATCAGTCGCCGTAACCTGCACCACATAGGTGTTATTGGCGTCGGCGTCTGTCGGCACTTCGAAGTTCTTCGCGGCCAAACTAAGCAAATCCCCACTCAACGTGAATAGGGCTGCATCCGCCCCACCAGTCTTAGTCCACGTCACGGCCTCACTCGCCGTCAACGTAATCGAGAACACCGCATTCTCGTCAACCGTCTGCGCCGCATCTGTCAGGATCGTCGGTGCCGTATCATCGACGTCCAGCACCACAATCATAAACGCCTGCACCACAGGTGCAATGCCATTCGTCGCCGTCACCGTAATCGGGTGCAAAAAGTCTGTCTCAAAATCCAGCGCCGCATTCACCCTAAGCTCATTCCCGACGATAGCGAACTTCGCATCCGTATCCTCAGTTAGCGAATAGGTGTAGACGCCACTTCCCTCTATGACTGAGAAGGTACCCACAACGGTCCCAACTGTCGCACTTTCGGATACCTGACTCGAACTCAACAATAGCTGCGCCGGGGGCGTGCTCGTATACGCGCCTAAAGATGGGATATAGCCCAACTTACCAAAGGACCAACCCAACCAACCTATCACCACCCTACTCCCTAGGCGCGTCTTAGGCGGACCTAACCGAGATCTTATGCCCCGGCGACACCCCAAAATACTCCGTGACCCCCGCCGCAATCGGGAGATCCGTCACCGCAGCCACCGGGGCGAGGCCGACCGCAACGAACCCATTCGTATCAGACTGCACCCGAATGATCCTAGTCGCCGTATTGAAAGCGGCGCTTAGCCCTGGCGTCGCCGAGAAGGTAAGGCTCTGCGACGCAACGGGCGGCAACTGCACCACGCCCGCCTTCTGCCCACTTCCACTCGCGAGCCCAACGAATTCGACCACACTTACGAGAGCCATCCTCTGATCTCCGTTCGCTTCAGTGTGGAAAGGGGCGCTGTACCCACAAGCACAACGCCCCCTACACCCTACGAAACCGTCGCCGAGAAGGGCGTCGCAGGCGCAAGGCCCGACAACATCCCCCTTACGTGCCAAATCCCGGCAGCGACGTCCTTCACCACCAACCACTCTCCAAGCGACACCGACCCGGTGTTCGTCCTATCAAGCGTGATCGTATCGCCAGTCGCTCCCGGGACGAACCCGAACATATTCACCGTCGCCAGATTCGAATCAAGGCACATCACAACTCCGCGAAACACATCCGTGGCATTCTGCACCTTGATTATGTGCGAGTTCGTCGTAGCCAACACGGTTATGATGAACTCATACTCATCACCATAACCGATGGCCGGCGGCAGCGTCACCACCGACCCCGCAAGCGTATCCAACGCCACCACCTTAAAGCGGTCGGTGGCGCGACTTAGCGTCCTAGTCGCCCCGGCGGGCAGGATACCCGGCCTCTGCTTGAGCCACATCATTTACAGGACTCCTTATGGCAAGTTCGAGGCAACTACGCGCCAACCCAAGTTCGCCGTAGGCGACCCCGTACACACTACCATCACCCAACCTCCCGAAACTGCAACCGTAATCGCAGTCGCAAAGGCCGCATCCGTACTCGTCTTCAGAGTGATAATGCCACCCGCACCTACGTTGTAGATCCAGAAGGTGAGTCCCTTCGTCTCAGCACTCGACGCCGGCATCAGGACGTCGACCGCACCCGCCGGCGTCATGATGACCACGGGGGGCATCTTCGCCGACAGCACATAGTCGTTCGCCGGAACCAGCTCGCACACACCCAGCTTAAAGCCGCCCGCATGATACGCACCAACGGACCTAGAGTCGTTCTCGTTAACTCTGCTCATCTCCAATCCTCCTTACGTTGACGAGATGTTGCCGAGGTAGGCATTGGTCAGCCCACCGTAGTCGACCATCAAGCCCGCGTCGGACTGGATGAACCCTCTCCGCACGTCTTCATCCTTCGCTTGGACGTCGTCCTTCGGATTGCCATCCGGGCGGCCCTTCTGCTTCGTATACTTAACCGCATCGAAGTCCAGGATGAACATCGACTTCTTATACAGCCCGTGCCGCGACAGCAGTGGGTGCGACTTCAGCATCAGGGTACCATTCGGCAACCGGAACTTAGTGAAGTCCATCCCATAGTTCTCGACCGTCCCACTTACGTTGTAGACGACCTCATTCGCGAAGATCTTCGACAGCTCAATAAGGGCTTGGTTGCCAGCGAAGCCCGCCCGCTGATCGCCCGCCCCCGTGTCGAACTCGAACACAGGCGCAATCGCGTCTAGGAACGACGATGGCGTCACCGGACTTCCAAAGACGGTCACGTTCGTCGAGGGGATGAACTCCCGCAGGCCGCCCATGAAGCGCTTCGGCTTCCCATTGTCGCCCGTCGTCTCGGCCTTACGGCCGAACATAATCGTCCACTCAATGTCGGACGCATGCTTAAAGGACTTGCGTCGCTTATCTTCCTGATACCCATTGTTGGTGCGGGTGTTCGTGTTATCGGCCGTCCCAGTCAGCTCATAAGTGTCCTTGAAGATCTGAATATAATTGTTGTTCTTGATTGGGTTACGGCTGACAGCGGTCGGGACGCCCGTACCTTCCGCGTAGGCCGAGCTAATCAGCGTCAACCACACATCGTTCGCAATCGACGCCGCCGTCGTCCCGCCCGCACCTCTTCGGACGGTGAACTGCGTATCCGAGATAACGCTATCCACCTCAAGCAACTCATGATTGAAGGTGGCGTTATCCGCGGTCGGCTCTACCAGCAGGATGTCACCCGCCTTAAGGTGCGTCGCGGTGCCGAGGTTGGCCCCCATCGTACTAATTCCGGGGTCCGACGAATCCACAGTCACCGTCGTATCCGCCGCCGCAAGGGCACCCGCCACCTGCATACGAATAAGCACATTCCCCTCGCACCACCAACTATACTCGGGGTCATCAACCGTCTTCGAGCCCGCCTTCGACGTGAGGGCGAAGATGGGCGCGGTACCATTCGGATTAAAACGTAAAATGCCCTCGCGGAAGTTCTTAGGGCGCTCATCAGTGCCCCAATCACCTGACCCGCGCAGTCCAGCGACTCCAGCCATCTCTCTAATTCCTTATTCTGACAGAGACCCCATATATTGGAAGGGGTTCTCCTGAACTTGCTGCGATTGCACGACTTGCCCGGGATTAGCCGGCGCAAACCCTGCCGGTGACTGAGCCCTGACTCCATTGCCCCTCACAGGACCAGGTTGCGAAGCCTGCGGCGCCCTCTGCATCGTCGTCGGCTGAGCCCCGATCGCCGTCAGAACCAGCGGACCGAGCTGTTCGATCATCTGATCCAGGGTGGCTTCGGGGAACATCTTCCGATAACGAATACCAAGCTGATTAACAACTTCGCCGTGCTTCGTCTGGTCGATACCCGGCCACGCTTGGTAGAAGCGTGATGCATTCTCCTGATGCTTCTGCGTTTGCTGCTGCTGGCGCTGGAGCATCTGCGGGAGAATGTTGCCGAGCTGGGCAAGGAACTGCGTTTGGGAGAACAAAGCCGCTTTCGCAAGCAGCTTCGGCATACTCCCAGCAAAGTCAGTCTCAAGCGCCTCAATCTCTGCCGGCCCTAGGGCGAATACCTTCGCCAAACTCTCGAGGGCCGCAGCTTCATGCTCCACTAGCCCACGGGCTAGCGAATGCGGATCAGCCGGATCATACTGAGGCGTTTGCCCACCCTGCTGAACGGGGGGCGCTGCCGGCTGTTCCGCCACCTTCTGCGCAACTTCCACAGGCGGCGTCGGCGGCACCGGAGCGGCTGGAGCGGCTTCGGGAGGCTTCGGCTGCTTGCTTTGTTGCGGGGCGGTTTCGAGGGCAACACCCGGGTCGACGCTGCGGCCCGAAGTATCGCCAAAAATATCCCTAATAAAGTCGAACGAATCCCCACCCGCACCAGGGGTGCCGCCTGCGTCGGCCTCGGTGGACCCACTACCGGGAGCCCTGTCGGGAGGTGACGCGGGTCCGCGCGACGCAGGCGACTCCGGGGCAACGCTAGGCGCACTCGAGGCGCCAGCGCCGCTATCCGAACTAGAAGGGGGTGAAGGCGAGGGTGCGGCCGCTCCGACTTCGTCGGGGGGACTCCAAAGCGGTTGCGGCCTTCCAAATAACCTATTATGCATCGCCTTCACCTTCCGAGTTGGGTTTAGCTTCTGCGATTGCCTGCACTATAACAGAGGGTAGATCGCGGCTCAAACAAAATGCGTACATTGCCCCTTTTAGGAACTCCGACTTCACCATCCCATCCATACTTCCCGACGGCTCCAACATTTGCTGGCCCAACTCGGCGATACGCTTCCCAAGCACCTCCCCTAAATAGATACGAAAGTCCCCATTCAACAGGAGGCGGCGCATCGCATCTATAAGAAGCATATCCTCCCGCTGGGCCTTATTGGCCTCTCTTACCATATCCTCATAGGCTTCAGGTATCGCCGCCTCGAATTTCATCCTAAGCCCCCATCGCGTTCAGGCCAGTCTCAGTCGAGGCGGCGGAGCCCGGCCCAACGCCATTCAAGTTACGCTGCGCCCCCGGAGCGCCAATCGGAACCACATTTCCAGCGGCGGCTTGCCCCGCGAGCTGCTGATCGGGCATCACCTGCACCTTAAATTGGTGGATATTCTTAAGGCCGCTCAGCGAAGCCGCCCACGCAAAGATCTTCCCCCAATCATAGCCCGTCTGCACCTGCACGGGCATATTCCGCACCGAGGCCATTATCTCTTTCCAGAGGTTCGCTTGCGACATTCGATCGACGGGCAGCAACCCATCAACTGGCACGAAGTCGAACGAGCCCGCAATCAACTCCGGACTTACATTCAGAAAGCGCTCTCCTGCATCAAGCGCGAGGTCGCCTACGCGCCGCAACTTTCCTTCGACGTCGTAGAACTGTTGCGAGTTCTGTACCAGCTTCTGCGAATGCTGCGAAAACGACATCGCCGACATATACTCAGCGACCGTCTTCATGCGGTTGACGCCGAAGGTGGTCGTGGTCCGCACTTCGGTAGCTGTTTTGCGGCCGCCACCCGAGTTAAGCGATCCCATAATCTGATCGTTAATGCCGAGGGTGCGTTCGCCGATGCCCATCATCGTCTGGAAGTCATTTATGTTCGATCGCGTGACGTCCGTAACCGGCACTTGGGTGAACATCTTTGAGATGTCAGTCCCATACGCTTCAGGGCGCAGCCGCCAAAGGAACCCTGGCCCCGAGTTTTGGACATCTTTGATGACCAGTTTCGAAGGATCGACAATGAACTGGTTATTGAGGCTAGCTCGGACGTTATAGAAGTGGGTATTGATAAGCCAGTCGACGGTGTTCTGCACCCCCGACATGATCTCGGGTACCCCTCGCGTATAGGCACCGTAGCCCTCCACTTCGCATTCCAGCACATTGAAGGGGAACTTACAATGCACATTGCCCAGCGGCGTAATCCCAATAATAATGTCAAGGTCTTCCGTAATGGTAAAGACCCACTTTTGGGGATACTTCAACCCAGCACCTAGGCGCCATTCGGCAGGGATTAGGTCGACATGAACCTCATAGAAGGTACCGCCTTCTGCATGCTTCGTCTTCTCCTCGTAATACTCAGAGGCGCTTAGGTCAAATTGGGGGCGCTTTAGCTGGGAGCTGCCCTCACTAGAGCCCTTATCAGTTAGATGGTCCTTCAGATATTGAATATTATCATTATAGTAGCCGTCGCGAGAGCGCCTTACGATCTCGTTCCAACTCATTCGCACCCGCCTAACGCAAAACTCACCCTTCTGGAAGTCCTTCAAACTTACGCGGGGGTCGTGCATGAAGTCCCACGGACTTACATTAAAGATGCGGTTGCCTTCGTAGCCGGGCAGCTCCTTCGTCGTCTGCCAAAGCGACACCGCCCCCGTCTCATCCGGCATCTCAATCAACTGGCCGTATTGAAGCGTCTCCTTGCACCAATACTCACCCGTCACTCCATGGCCGTACTTACCTGCATCATAGAGCCAGATGTAGTAGGGGCCCAAGGCGGCGCCTACGTCAATCTGGTAGCCGATCAGCGCCTCCAGCGCTTGCACTTGCATTTCACCCTCGCCGTGCCTCCCAATGAACTGATGCACGGGGTTGCGGGCGAAAAAGACTGAGGTGAGGTAGGTATGCATACTCATCATCATCGCATAAGTGTATGGGATCATGATCGTCGTATAACGGGGCGTGCCTGAGCTACGCGAATTCCGTCGCGCTCCATCCTCGGCGGTCTCATGCACATAGGCGAGCGTGCGCTCCTCGGCATCTATCCAGCGGTCGTGCTGATCCGAGTGGCCCTTCTCCGCGAGCTTAACTCGCGCCTGCAACCTCTCCTTTAGGAACGTATGGAGGGTCGAATCCTTAGGCGCCTTAAGGGTGGGCATTATGGGCAACTCCTGATGTCGGGCAAATCCTCGACCGCCCCCATGTATTGCACCTGGCCCTTCGCATCCAACTGGAGGAAGGGATTATACAACTCCTGCAACGCGAGTGCGCTCGCATCCAAATCATCGTCAAGGCCGCCGTAAGTAGGGCCGTAGGACTGAAATTGCATATTAAAGATCGAGTGGTCTCCGCCGATCCAGAGGCGGCCCTGCGAAGCCAGCGACCCTATCGTCGAGGTGATACGGGCGAACTTCTGCATTCCATCAGCAACGGGCACCACCTGATAATAGATGCCAGTCTTTTTCATCTCCTGCTCTAATATCCACTTAAGCGCCCGCTGATAGGCGACCGCATCTATTACGATTCGCATAACCCTCCACTGACGCGCAAGACGGAAAGCGGTGGCCACCGTCCAACTCGGATCGTGGCCACGACTACGATCAAAGTCGCAGAGGTGGTATTCGTCGCCCTTCCGCGCCCAGACATAATGCGCCTCATAATCTTTCCGCTGAAGGCCTCTCTCCTGGGCCTTTTCTGAAGGCGGAGGAACTGGGTCGATAGCGAGGATCGCGGGATAACCGCGCGGAGCGGGCACATCTGGGCTGCGGATGTTCAGCCAATTCGCCCTGAACTGCGCGGTCTCCCGCGAGATAAGGCGGCACTCCATCTCTCTAGTAAAGGTGGAGAGCTTGTTATCATTCGTGTAGTCGGACTTTTGCTTCCGCAACTCGCCAGTGGAGAAGCGCTCGGGCCACGACGAAACCTGTTGGCTGGTCGGGAGATCCATCGTCTCCCGCGTCCAGCACGGAAACACGACCGACGTCCATTGCTGCGACTTCAGCGCCTTCTGCGAAATGTCATCCTCATGCTGCGGCGTGATGAGCATAATCATCTTCGCATTAGGCTCATCCGATACCGGAGTTAGGGAGTTGCGGACCGCCCCCAGGATAAGCTCCTCCAGCTTCTCCCTCTGAGAGGCGTTGGCGGCCGTCTCGTCGTTCTGAGGATCGTCCACAATAATGAGGTCAGGCCGATAATCGTCAATATTAAGGCCCCGAAGGCTGCCAGTAACGCCAGAGGCAAGAACCCTAATAGTATGCCCAAACAACTTATGCTCAATCTCAATCTGGGTCTCTTCCCACTTTTGCCCCCGCGCAAGTCCAAAAGTTTCCCTCCATTTGTGGTTGCGGTCGACCCGGTTGCGAATCCAGTTAACCGACTCAATCGCCTTTCCCTCAGAGACGCCAATATAGAGGATGGTCCGCGAGATCCCGAATGCAATGCGCTTCGACGCAAAGATGCGGGCCCTCGACGTTTTGGAGCTGCCTCGAAACGCAATCACGTTGACGAGGCGCTTCGTTGGGTCCTCCATAGGCTCCCACATTGCGCGAGCGAACGCCGGCGACTGCTGCCTGAAGGTCTGCGGAAAGAACGTATGGGCATACAGCTCGGTATCGACGGCGCAGAGCTTGACGAGTTCGTCGCGCGAGATGTGGATCGTACCTCCGCCGGCATTCACCTGTGAGGCGCCAGAAGGTGCGGTGCCCGCATCGCCGCCGCCTTGACGGCTCTTCATGCCCTCCATAGAAGCACCTTCATCCCCGCCGAAGGCTCAAGCACCTCTTCAATCGAGCGACACAAATCTATGTCCTCAGGAAACCCTATAGAAGGGTCGTAGGAGCGCACGACTTCGACGCAAATCACATCCTCAATGCCGCCTAGCTCCCGCACTACGGGCTCGTAGAGGCGCCTCAACTGCCACCAGGCGGCGTGCGTATGCTGGCTCTTTATCTCGAACACATAGGCGAGTTCACCTCTTAGAAGCATCCCATCGGGGATGACGCGCCTGACGTTGCCCCCCGCGAGGAGCGTAAGGACGGGCGCTTCGATGTAGTCTGGTATTTGCTGCCTCAGATAGAGTTGCGCCTTTGCTTCGTAGCGGAGGCCCGCCCGCTGCGCTAGGGTGAGGCCGCCGCCCGATGCGGCACCGGAGGGCTTCCACGAGACGCGCTCAATCGGCCCACGGAGCGCCTGAAAGTGCGCCGGCGGCGGAATGCTGGCGCGTGCCCTAGGGCTCGGATTTAGGGATGGAATTGGCATCTTCTGGGACTTCCTCCGAGGGTAGGTCGATTAGGACGCCTTCATCGAGCAGCGATTCGATGTCGGGCGGCACCTCTGCCGCGGGCAGGGCGCTCGCAATCTTCCGCTGCTCTACAGCACGCAGGGTCGAACGCGCCTCTTCCAGCAGGGTAATCGTTACGCTGCCGCCCGGCGCACTTACCTGATTCGTGTTATTCACCACGACCGAAGGGCCTACCTGGGGGCCGAATCCGAGGCGGTCGAGGCCGGTCTCGATGATGTCGCGGGCAATCGCAAGAGGGATCTGGTCGCCCTTCTTCTTCAGTTGCGCGTCCGCTGCATCGAGGGCCCGGATGGTCACTCCGGTCAGCTTCTCGCGCAGAATATCTTCGTTACGCTGGCGCCAAGCTTGCTTGCGCTGGGCCTCGTATTCGCGGTAGAGGTCGGTATTCGCGATAGCGCTTATGGTGTTTTCGCCCTTCCCGAGGTGGGCGGCGATCTCGCGATTCGTGCAGCCCGGATTGGCGAGGCGGTAATCGGCGATAGAAGCGTACCACCAGCGCCACCTCCCGCGGTAGTGGCCAGTGCCGCCCTTCGTCTGCTGGAGGGCTGGCTCAGCTGGAATTGCGTTCGGGTTCATTTAGCGTCTCCCCGAACTCATACGTGCGCTCAGCGGGGGGCGCTTTAGAAAGCCGTAACTCGCCTCAGCCTCGCCAGGAGGGCGCGGCTTGCGGGGCTTTTTCGCGGGGCGGGGCTTCGGTGGCGACCCTCTCGGCGGGCGTGTTTTCATGTCCCGAGGTTAGCGCGGCGGGGGGCGGCGCGCAATGGTAATCGGCACACTGCCCCTTTGGAGGGGATTGATTGTCCGGGCCGCTGGCGCGTTTTGCGGCCGGGTGATAGCGGGGCAGCGCGGGCCCTGGGCCGCTGCACGGGCGGGCTGTTTCTGTGCGGGGGCGGGGCCATCGCGCTGGTGGTCGGGGGGCGGTGTTTGGGGGGTGCTGCGGTGCTGCTGTGCGAAAGGGGCGTTGTGTTTGCGACTTCGCGCGGGCCCCGAATGGCAGACCCCGGGGGTGGGCAACACAACTCAGGGTGGGGGTATGGCCTCCCCCTCTACTAGAGGTAGTGCTAGCCATGCACCCCGAGCATAGCATGCGTCCAGCGCATAGCTGCGTCCCGCGCATGCCTGGCATGTGAAGATGCATGGCGATTGTTCTAGACTCCATAAGCGCGCTGGCTTATGGTGTTCATGCGGCCGGGCAATGGTGCCGAGGCCGCAAGGGGCAGAGCCCCAAGGGAGCCTTAAGCTATGAATACCCAAGTCGAAAAGGTAGAGCGCGTCGCCAAGCACGAACTGCTCGACAGCGCAGGCACGGTCACCGAGCGTTTCGAAGACGCAGTTGCGATCCGCTACACGGATATCGCATCGGGTGATGTGATCGACTTCGAGCCGAAAGGCGAAGCGCAGCGCATGCTGGCTCTGTTCGGGGCGCGCACGCTGGCGACCAACGAGGCGAGCGCATCGCGCCAGAAGGACGGCACCTCTGCCGACCAGATGGACGCAATCCGCGAGCGGTTCGCGGGCATGAGCGGCGATGAGCCCAAGTGGGTCGATCGCACCCGCGAGGGCGGCCCACGCATCGACCAGCCCACGCTGGCCGAGTCGGTCGTCGACCAAATGGTCATCGACGGGAAGTGGACCGAAGATGAGCGCGCGACCAAAGTCGCGAAGATGCTGGAGACGATGAAGGCGGATGCGAAGAAGGTCACCGTCCTTCGCTCGCTGCCTGGTGTCGAGGCGCACTACAAGCGGCGCAAGGGCGGCAAAGCGGCCAGCGCCGCCGACATCGCCGCGCTCGTGGCGTAACGCAAACCGGCGGGGCAGCGATGCCCCGCCTTCCCTGCCACCGAAAGGACTTTCAACATGGCAATCAAGTTCTCAATTAAGCTGTTCCGCTCCCCCGATCGAATCCCCAAAGTGCTCGACTTTGAGGGAACCAAACTCGAAGGCCAGCGCGAACTAGCGATATTCGGCCTCCGCACCCTCACCCAGAACACGGCGTCCATGCTGCGCCAGCGCGGCCTCACCGAGGCCGAGATCGAAACCGAGCTTCGCGCTTTCGTCGCCAAGCGTCTCTCCTAAGAGGCGGAGCGCCCTACGGGGCGCTTTCGCATTCC
>Ga0190271_10000404_pt1 | contig 21992 bp, 16 predicted proteins | sample Popmic356T_FD_133747 | JGI IMG/M metagenome (GOLD analysis project Ga0190271, IMG submission 133747) | Populus adjacent soil microbial communities from riparian zone of Weber River, Utah, USA - 356 T | ecosystem: Environmental > Terrestrial > Soil > Riparian zone | place: USA: Utah | collected...
GATCGACAACCCCGTCGTGACGCAGGGCGGCATTGCCGTGCTGAAGGGCAACCTCGCGCCGAATGGCGCGGTGCTGAAGCCGTCAGCGGCTTCGCCGTCACTCATGAAACACCGCGGACGCGCGGTGGTCTTCGAGACCATCGAGCACTACCATCAGCGCATCGTCGATCCGGCCTTGGACGTGGATGCCAGCTGCGTCCTCGTGCTCAAGAACTGCGGCCCCAGGGGCTATCCCGGCATGGCCGAGGTCGGCAACATGGGCCTGCCGGCGAAGGTGCTCAAAGAGGGCGTGAAGGACATGGTGCGTATTTCGGACGCGCGCATGAGCGGCACGGCCTACGGCACGGTCGTCCTGCACGTCTCGCCGGAAGCGGCCATGGGCGGTCCGCTCGCCCTGGTCCAGGACGGAGACATGATCGAACTCGACGTGCCGGGTCGACGGCTGCACCTCGATGTGCCGGAGGCAGAACTGGCGAAGCGCCGTGCGGCCTGGCGGCCGGCGGCCGTCCCGGAGAGTGGCTACGTGAAGTTGTACGTCGAACACGTGCAGCAGGCCGATAAGGGCGCCGACTTCGACTTCCTCGTCGGCACGCGCGGCGTGGTGGTCACACGAGAGTCTCACTGATGACAGCGGGCGGCAGAGAACGAATGCCGGCCCGCGACCAAGGACAAGAGAAGGAGCGAAAACGTGCACAAGTTTGATTTGAATGGCCGCGTTGCGGTCGTCACCGGAGCGGCGCAGGGATTCGGCCGTGCGATCACGGAGCGGTTCCTGCAGTCGGGAGCGAAGGTCGCCATGTGGGACTTCGACGCCGCCGAACTCCAGAAGGCGGCCGGCGAACTGGCCTCCATGGGTACGGTGCTGCCGGTCCGCGTCGACGTGTCGAACCTCGACGCCGTGACTGCGGCCACGGCCGACACGCTGAAGGCCCTGTCGCAGATCGACATCCTGGTGGGCAACGCCGGCATTGCGGGCCCGAATCACAAGATCTGGGAGTATCCGGTCGACGAGTGGCGGAAGGTCATCGAGATCAACCTCTTCGGCATCTACTACACGAACCGCGCGGTTCTGGCGCACATGATCGAGCGCAACTACGGCCGCATCGTCAACATCGCGTCGGTGGCTGGCAAGGAAGGCAACCCGAACGCGTCGGCGTACAGCGCGTCGAAGGCGGGTGTCATTGCGTTCACCAAGTCGCTCGGCAAGGAACTCGCTGACAAGAACATCGCCGCGAATGTCGTGACGCCCGCGGCGGCCAAGACACGCATCTTCGACCAGATGACACCCGAGTTTCACAAGTTCATGCTGTCGAAGATCCCGCGCGGCCGGTTCCTCGAGATCGACGAACTCGCGTCGATGGTCACCTGGCTCGCCTCCGACGAGAACTCCTTCTCCACCGGGTCGGTGTTCGACATCAGTGGCGGTCGTTCGACGTACTGACCGAGGTTCGATAGATGAGATTGCTGCGTTACGGCCCGGCCGGCCAGGAGAGGCCGGGCCTACTCGACAACACCGGCGCGCTGCGCGACCTGACCGGAATCGTGCCGGACATCGCCGGCGACGTGCTGTTGCCCGAGTCGCTTGAACGGCTGCGCGCCCTCGACCCCGCGGACCTGCCACGGGTCGCGGGCGCGCCCCGCATCGGTCCCTGCGTGGCCGGTGTCGGCAAGTTCATCTGTATCGGATTGAACTACTCCGACCACGCCGCCGAATCGGGCATGGCGGTTCCGAAGGAGCCCATTCTCTTCTTCAAGGCGACGTCCGCCATCGGCGGACCGAACGACGACATCGTCATTCCGAAGGGATCGCTGAAGACCGATTGGGAAGTCGAGCTCGGCGTCGTGATCGGCAAGACGGCCAAGTACGTGTCCGAGGTCGACGCCCTCGATTACGTCGCGGGATACTGCACCATTCACGACGTCTCCGAACGGGAGTTCCAGCTCGAGACGGGAGGCGGCCAGTGGGGTAAGGGCAAGAGCTGCGACACGTTCGGCCCGATCGGCCCGTGGCTGGTCACCGCCGACGCGGTTCCGCACTGGGACCGCCTCGGACTCTGGCTTGAAGTGGACGGCAAGCGATTCCAGAACGGGTCGACCAGCACCATGGTTTTCGGCGTGCCCTACCTGGTGAGTTACCTCAGCCAGTTCATGAGCCTCCATGCCGGCGACATCATCGCCACCGGAACGCCTCCGGGAGTGGGCCTGGGGCAGAAACCGCCCGTGTTCCTGAGGCCAGGCAGCGTGGTGCGGCTCGGAGTCGAAGGGCTCGGCGAGCAGCAGCAACGTACGATGGCCTGGCAGGGCTAGGACCACGATCGGTCCATTCCGGGGTTCCATAGTGCCGCTGAACGACAGCTTCCTTCATTCCCTCAGAGCCATTGTCGGGGACGACCGCCTGCTCACGCTCGCGGAAGACCTCGTGCCGTACTCGTTCGACGGTACCGCTGCGCTCAAGGGCCGTCCCGGGGCCGTGGTGTTTCCCCTCACGACGGATGAGGTCTCCGCGTGCGTACGGGTGGCCGCTGAGGCGTTGGTGCCAATCATCACGCGGGGTTCCGGCACCGGTCTCAGCGGCGGCAGCGTGCCGAGCCCGGACGCGCTCGTCATCTGTCTGGTGCGCATGGACCGGATTCTCCACGTCGATGCGGAGAACCTCACGATGCGCGTGCAGGCAGGCGCCGTGACGGTGAAGATCGACGAAGCCGCATCAAAGCACGGCCTGCTCTACCCGCCCGATCCCGGCTCGATGCGCATCAGCACGATTGGTGGCAACGTCGCCGAAAACTCGGGTGGCCTGCGCGGACTGAAGTACGGCGTGACGCGTGACTACGTGATGAGCCTCGAGGTGGTGCTGGCCGACGGACGCATCACGCGATTCGGCTCAGCCTGCGTCAAGGATGTGGCGGGCTACTCGATGAAGGATCTCTTCGTCGGTTCCGAGGGCACCCTGGGGATCGTCACCGAGGTGCTCCTCAGGCTCGTGCCGAAACCAGCGGCACGGCGAACCATGCTCGCACTGTTCGACACGATGGAGGCGGCTGCCAGCACGGTATCGGCCATCATCGCGGCGAAGATCATTCCCTGCACCCTGGAGTTCCTCGACCGTACGACCGCGGGATGCGTCGAGGACTACGCGAAGGTCGGGTTGCCCACCGACTGCGAGGCCGTGCTCCTGATGGAAACCGACGGCCATCCGGCGGCCGTCACCGACGAAGCCGCGCTCATGGCCGACATCGCCCGACAGCAGGGCGCACGTGAAGTACGCACCGCGAAAGACGACGCTGAGGCCGCCAGGCTTGCCGCGGCACGGCGTAACGCGTTCTCGGCCCTGGCCCGCCGGCGGCCCACCACCATCCTCGAGGACGTGACGGTCCCGCGCACCGAGCTGGCCACGATGGTCACGTTCATCGCACAGATCGCCAGGCACTACGATCTGCAGGTTGGCACGTTCGGTCACATGGGCGATGGCAACCTGCACCCCACCTTCCTGACGGACGAGCGTGACGAAGCCGAAATGGCCCGCGTGCACCATGCCCTGAACGACATCGTCACGAAGACGCTGGAACTTGGCGGCACGATCACCGGCGAACACGGCGTCGGCCTCGCCAAGAAGCCGTGGCTGCGTCAACAGATGGGTGATCACAGCTACGAACTGATGCGCGAGGTGAAGCGCGCCCTCGATCCGAAGGGCCTGCTCAATCCCGGCAAGATCTTCGATTGAGCGTATGGCCGACGTCACGCTGAAGACCATCGACTACGCCGTCCTGCAGCAGTGCATGCACTGCGGGATGTGCCTGCCTACCTGTCCGACTTACGATGCGACGAAGCTCGAGCGCAACAGTCCGCGTGGACGGATAGCGCTCATGCGGGCGGTGGCGGACGGTGAACTGGAGGTGGGAAAGACCTTCGCCGACGAGATGAGCTACTGTCTCGGCTGCCTGGCCTGCCAGACCGCGTGCCCGGCCGGCGTCCAGTACGCGACGCTATTCGAAACGGCGCGCGCCGACATCGAACGATCCGGGGTCAACCAGAGCGTGTCTCGCGACTTCTGGCGCACGCTGACGCTCCGGATCCTCTTCCAGCGGCCTTCGCTTCTGCGCGCCGCCGGCGCGGGGCTACGGGTCTATCAGCGCACCGGACTCGAAGCACTGGTGCGACGGACGGGCCTGACGCGGCTGCTGCCGCCGAGTCTGCGGCGGGTTGAACCGCAGGCGCCGCCCATTGCCGCGAAGTTCTCAAACGCCCTGATTCGCCCGGTCGAACAGGCCACGGGGGAGGCGCGCTTCCGCGTCGCCCTGCTCACCGGCTGCGTCCAGGATCTGGTGTTTTCCGACATCAACCGCGACACCGCCGACGCGCTTCTCGCCAACGGCTGTACGGTCGAGACGCCACCGGTCCAGCCCTGCTGCGGCTCGCTGCACGCGCACAATGGCGAGACGGACCTGGCCAAGGCGCTCGCGCGTCGGATGATCGACCTGTTCCCGCCGCACGCGTACGACGCCATCATCTCGAACGCGGGTGGCTGTGGATCACATCTGCGGCACTACGGTCCGCTGCTGGCCGACGATCCGGCCTACCGCGATCGCGCGCACGCCTGGGACCGGAAACTCAAGGATGTGCACGAGTGGCTCATCCAGATTGGCGCGAGGCCGCCGAAGGCCAGTCCCTTCGACGCTCCCCTCTCGCTCACGTACCACGACTCCTGTCACCTCGTGCACGGACAGAAGATCTCGACGCAACCACGTGAGCTCCTGCGGATGATCCCCGGCGTCACGCTCACCGAACTGCCGGAAGCCAGCTGGTGCTGCGGCAGTGCCGGTGTGTACACCATTACGCAGCCGGACCAGGCCACGAAGCTGCAGGAACGCAAGACCGCTCACATCATCGCCACGAAGGCCACGTGCGTCGCCACGGCCAACCCGGGCTGCCATCTGCAGGTGGCCCGCGGTCTGGATGCCGCAGGCTCCACCATCGAAGTCACCCATCCGGTGTCTCTGCTCGCGCGCGCCTATCGACGCGAGCAATAGACCGCCGGGCAACGGCCCCGGTTACACCGGCAGATGCCGCGGTACCTTCACTACCCACGTGCCGGCAAATCGATCGTGCCACGCCTGGTTGTCGGCGTCGTAGAGAATCCAGAAGCACCCGATGCCGAGCGCCGCGATCGAGAAAATCGCAGAGAACCCGCGAATCAATGCATCGGGAAACGTCAGCGGGCGGCCGTCGATGCGTACGATGCGCAGGTTGCAGATGATGCCGCCGACCGTCGTCGCCTTCAATGCCCAGAAGATGACGTGATAACCGAGCAGCAGCGTCACGAACGCCCGAAAGCTGTCCATGTCCAGCAGGTTGAACGTCAGCGACACCAACAGGATGTCGAGCGCGAAGGCCGCCAGCCGGTCGAGGAATGGCGCCTTCGGCAGTGTCAACAGATCCACCCCCTGTACCGAAGCCACACCAGCCCCGGCCACCCCGGCGGCACTCGCCTCCGCGGCATATTCCCGCGGGAACGACTCTGCCTGCATCGGCGGCGCACCAGCCTGAAACTCCGATCGGAATGCGGCATCGGATGCCTGGAGCGGCTGCGCGGCCGGCTCGCCGACTCCGCCACCGGAGACGGGAATCGGCGCGGTCCGCGCACGCTTCCGCGACGGGTTCTCGCGACGCAGCCCTGACGAGAACGCCAGCGTCGCCGCACCCAGGCCGAACATGCCGCCCACGGCCCACACGAGGATCCCCAGGACCGGCACCATATAGGCCAGGAGAATCACGAGAGTCCCAATGGCAAACGAACGCACGCCCTGCGCGCGACTTTCGGGATCACTCTCGGCGAAGAGCGTACTGCCCAGCCATCGCGTGACGCCGATCTTGCCGAGCAACCCCGCAATGAACAAGCCGCATACGAGGAAGGGCACCACTGGAATGCCGATGATCGACACCGACAGGACGAACGACACCGGGCCAATGAGCACCAGCACCAGCAGGCCGACGAGGAAGGAACTGAGCGGCCGATCCGCGAGCACCTGCCGGCAGGCACGAACCGGACGATCGAACAGCAGTGCGAACACCAGGTAGACGAGCACGATGATCGCAACGACCGCCCACATCCACGGCAATCCTGGGACGATCAGGCGCCCCCAGAACAGGCCGCGCGTGAAGTACGGCACGATCGACTCGAACTGACGCGCCATCCCCGGAAGTCCCACCACCACGAAGTCACTCCCGGGATGGAATCCCGGGGGCGCATCCACGCCGCCACCGGTCACCACCATGTCGCGCGCAATGACCGCCCCTTCTTCGATCACGACACCACCGGCCGTTGCCACAAGCGACCCGTGAATCACGGCAGTCGATGCCACGCGAACCGACCCCAATACGACGACGACGTCGCGATCAACCTCGCCCGCAATCGTGGCGGATCCGAAGACCACCACAACCTCGCGGACCGCTTCTCCCGCGCGGAGCTCGTAGTCCTGTCCGACGCGCACCACTGGACGGCGCCAGACCACATCATTTGACTCCGCAGGCGCTTCGACCGCCGCGGGAACGTCTGGAGGACTGGCCGCGCGCGGTGCCTGGGGCGCCGGCGTCGGCCGAACGGCGGCCGGCACCGGTGGCGGGGCCGGCGGAGCCGGCGGGGTCACCTCCGGTGGGGCCGGCGCAATCACGGCCGGTGCGGCCGGTGCCGCGGGTGCCTCTGGCGCCTGGGCAGCAACCGCACCCGAACCGGCGACGATCGCCACGCCCGCGAGCAGCAGCCCGATCAGTGGACGCTTCCATGGACCCGTGAGTGGGCGGTTGATGTTTCTCATGACTGATACGCCCCTCCCAGGGCAACGCGGCCAATGGCCGCACCGATGGCTACGCTGGCGGTCAGCATCACAACGAACAGCGCCAGCAACAGACCGAGGACTGATTGCCCGATGACGCGACTGGCGATCTCCACCGCCGCAGTCAACGTCTCGACCGACGACACCACGTGCGCGGCCGGGGCCAGGAATTCCTGGCCCCACGCCAGCCCCGGAGCGACGTACGGCTGCGCCGCCGGCAGGACCAACGCCGTGCCCGCGAGCAGCAGCAGCACCGCCATCGCCGACGCCACCCTCCACGTCGCCGGCCAGGTCACCCAGGGCCGGGCATACCAGGGGCGTTCGGCTGCGACCCTGATGGCACGCATCACGGCCGGCAGCAGCGTCCGGGGCGCCCGGGGCGGCGGCACGGCCTTCAGGCCGCGGTCGACGAGGTCTTCGAGGTCGCGCTCATTCATGGGCAGTCACGTAGTTCTTCAAGGCCTCACGGCCTCGATGGATGTCGGTCTTCACCTTGCCCAGCGACACGCCGAGCAGCCCCGCAATCTCCTGGTAGCTCTTGTCCTCGTAGTGATAGAGGACGAGCGGGACGCGCTGATGCTCAGGCAACCGGCCCAGCGCCTGTTCGACGGCATGCTGCGTGTCTGCCTTGTCGAGTTCGTCGGCTGGCGCGGCAGCGGCAATCGTCGACTCGAAGCTCGTGGTCTCGCCCTCATCGCCGTCGCGGCCGAGTTCGCTGAACAGCCGCCAGCGGGATCGGTGCCTCGAGAGGTGATTCAGGCAGAGGTTCGTCGTCACGGTCTTGAGCCAGCCTGGCGCCGCTGGACTGTCGCCGATCTGATCGAAGCGTTCGAAGGCCCTGAGGAAGACGGTCTGAGCGACGTCCTCGGCATCTGCTGGCCGGCCAAGGAGGCGGAACGCGGTGGCGTAAACCATGTCCTGAAACCGATGTACGAACGCCTCAAACCGGTCGACGTCGCTCATGCCTGGACTGCCGTGGACCGGGGCGCATTACCGGGGAGAACCCGGCAGACCCCCTGAAGTTTCAGGAACGGAGAGGACAACTGGGAAGCCGTGCGGGCAGCCATGGCGCACCGGGACTCAGGTCGCCGGGCCGGGTCAGTATAATGGCCGGCGTCCTCCCCGCCGCCGCGTTCTTGGGGGCGCCGAACCCGGTCCAGTCCCGATGAAGATTGTTGTCTGTCTCAAACAGGTCGTCACCCGCGATACCCGCATCCGTCTGGATCCGTCGGTCGCCTGGATACAAGACGATGGAGCCAGCTGGGCCCTGAACGAGCCGGACGCGTACGCGCTCGAAGAGGCCCTGCGGATCAAGGAACGACATGGCGGCGAGGTGGTCGTCGTTTCAGCCGGACCCGCTCGGGTCACGCAGGTGCTGCGCGAAGCCCTGGCCCGGGGCGCGGACCGCGCGATCCACGTCGACGGCAGTCATCTGGCAACGGCCGATGCCTTCACCACAGCCTCGGCTCTGGCGTCAGCGCTTCGCGACGAACAGCCTGACCTGGTCCTGACGGGCCTGCAGTCCGACGATCAGGGCTTCGCCCAGGTCGGTGTGGTGCTGGCCGAGTATCTCGGTACGACACACGCCACGATCGTCGTGGCGGTCGAGCTTCACGACCGCACGCTGCGAGTGAAGCGGGAACTCGAGGGCGGCTGGTTCCAGTGGGGCACGATGCCACTGCCCGCCGTCATCACCGTGCAGAGCGGCATCAATCAGCTGCGGTACGCCACACTCAAGGGCGTCATGGCGGCCAAGAAGAAGGAGCTTCGGACCGTCACCGCGCCACCACCGGCCGCCGCCACGCAGCGCATCGTGTCGGTGGCGCTCCCCGAGCGAACGAAACAGACGCGAATGCTCTCTGGCACTCCGGCCGAGACCGCCGGCCAGTTGGTCACCGCATTGCGGGACGTCGCACGGGTCATCTGAGGCGGCGGAGCCTCAGTCCCGGGCAACCCCTTCCCGCTCATCGGCCGACGCCATCGCGTCCTGCCGCCGGCCCAGGCGCCATCCGTTGACGAGCCAGATCAGCGAGAGGGGCACGGCCGCCCACGCCACACCGGCGACGCCGAGGCCAGCCATCCCCATCAACGAGTACGACCATGCCCCGACCTGATCGCCAACACGATACACGAACGTGTCGATCAGGCTCTTCGCCTTGTACTTCTCTTCCCGACTGACCGTGGTGAACAGAATCTCTCGGGCCGGGCGAGCGAGTGCAAACTCCCCCGCCCGCCGGAGCACCTGGAATCCAACGATCACCGCCACCGTCGGCATCAGACCGAGTAGGACAAAGCCCATCACGGTCATCGCGGGAAGGATTGCCAGCGTCAGCGCAACGCCCAGCCACCGGACGATCCGCCCGGTCAACGTGGTCTGCACGACCAGGGCGATCACATTGACCGCAAGGTTCACTTGCGCGAAGAACTCCGTCCGGGCCGTACGATCGGTAATCGCGCCATCCACGATCTGCGCCTGCTGGAAGTACAGGAACGTGGTCAGTGTGGTGAACAGCACCATGTAGGCGCAGATTCCCAGCAGGTACGGTGACCGGAGCAGTTGGGTCACCCCCGACCACGCGGTTCCCCCAATCGGCTGTTCCTGCCTGAGGGCCCGGTCTGCCGCCTCGCCACCGCTCGCAGCGCTCGCGAGGCGTGTGAACGCGCGCACGGCGAGTTCGAGCAGCACGGCGGACACGATCAGCAGATTCCCCGCGCCAACCATGCTCACGAGCGCCGCTGTCAGGCCAGATCCGAAGATCGCGCCAATTGTCGCACCCGCGGCGATGAAGCCGAACAGGCGCTTGCTCTGTTCCCGGGTGAACAGGTCCACCAGTGTCGCCCAGAAGATCGAGACGACGAACATGTTGAAGACCGAGACCCACACGAAGAAGACGCGGCCGACCCAGATCTGATTCGCTTCGGGTATGAATCGCATCGCCAGCAGGAACGCGACGAGATTGACGACGAAGAAGCGATAGGTCCAGCTGATGAAACGACGGCGAGTCAGGCGCGAAGCGAGCGCCGCAAAGGCCGGGTTGACGACCATCATTCCGACAAGAGTGGCGGTGAACAACCACGACAGATTCTCGACACCGCTGGCCACGCCGGCTTCGTCGCGGATGGGACGAATGACGTAGTACGACGACAGAACGCAGAAGAAGTAGAGCCACGCCCAGCCCAGGGCAGCAATTTCCGAGGCCTTGACGTTGACGAAGACGAGAAGGAAGCGGTGAACCGCCTCCGGTGACGACCCGGCATCCGGAGGCATGGCGGGCGTGCTGAGCGACGTCAACGCAACGACTCCATCGATCCGTCCCTACGGCGACCGGATGGCCGTCGTTTACGCGGCGAGGCGGGCCGCAGCCAGCGCGCGTCTCTGCATCAGCGGCGCACGTCGCGCCACATCCAGCGAAGGACCTGTGGCAGGATTGCCCCGCCGTGGGCGTCTGAGTGCGCCCCGTCACCCCACTCGTGCGAGACATCGTAGCGCGGTCCGGCATCCTTGCGCTGATCGCCTGTTCGGTTGGCAAAGTTGAAGGCTGCGAGCATCTGCTGGTTTGCCAGGAACCAGTTGCCGTGCGCGTTGTCGAGGTCGGCCGACCCGTCCTGGAGAAAGATCCGGATGGGCTTGATCGGGGTCTTACGAATCAGCGTTGGATACAGATCGCCTCCGGGCGTCAGCGGACTGGTGTCGTTCGCGGGTCTGTACCCGATCGACGTATAGCTGCCGATGAAGCTGACAACTTTCCGGAACACGTCGGGACGATGCCACGCGACCGTGAACGCGCAGATCGCGCCGCTGCTCGTCCCACCAATGGCTCGGCCTTCCACGTCGTCGGTCAGCCGGTACGACTTCCCGACCTCGGGCAACATCTCTTCCACCAGGAACCGCGCATACGCGTCCGACAACGAGTCGTACTCCTGCGCGCGGTTGTTCGGATTACGCGTACCGAGATCGCCGGGATAGGTATCGGCGCGATGCCCCGGCGTGATGAAGATCCCAATCGTGACCGGAATGTCACCACCACCAATCAGATTCTCGAGCACCTGCGGCACCCGCAGCGATCCCTCGGGATTGGTGGCGCGTTGACCGTCCTGGAACACGAGCACGTTGGCCGGCGTGGCCCCCGTGTACTGCGCAGGAACGAACACCCAGTAGCGGCGCACGGTCCCGGCCAGCACCCTGCTGTGAAACTCGAATGGTCCCTCGAGACGTCCCTTGGGCACACCGGTCTTCGGTAGCGAATCGGGTCCAAGTGGGTAGTCACCCGGCTTTCGCTCCGAGACCGTCTGAGACGCCATTAGACCGGCCGCGGAGGCAGGGACGACAGCCAGCAGGACACCACCTGCGCGCAACAGCGAACGACGATGCATCGGCCTAGACCCCACGGGAAACCGGCGGGGCTGACGAACCCGCGGGTGGATTGAGTGGCATGCCACTGAACTGCTGGAAGTACGTCAGGATCTGGTCACGCCACTGGGCGGCATGCTCCACCTGAATCACCAGACGATCGGCCACTTCCTTGTGGCGCTGTGGATCCACACGGCCAGCCAGCGATTGCCAGGTTGTCTGCAGACCGGCCGCGTCAGTCGCGCCCTGGTAATACTTGACGATGAGCTCTTCCCAGAGCGTGCGACCGGACTTCACGCGATAGGTCCACGGGAGCCGATGAAACCAGAGGAGAAATTCCTCGGGACACGTCTGAAGGTTATCGAACCGATCGCGCACGGCCGGCGCGTACTGACCCACGGCCCCATTTCCGCGCATCGTTCGATCGAAGCCGATCCCGTCCTTCGATGCCTGATGGTAGTAGGTCGCGGTCCAGTCGGCGCGCTGCGACTTCGCATTCTGCGGCATTGGCGCGTAGTGATCGCCTCCAATCAGGTGGTGCAGGCCGATCGGCATCGTGTAGTTCACGAAGATCTCGCGTGACCGCATCATCATGTCGACGACGGTGTCCACCGTGGCCGGCTGATTGCCGAACGTCATGCGCGTCCATTCGTCGGCGACCGCACGAGCCGTGAGTTCGTGATTCCAGGCCAGCCGCCCCGACGCGTACCAGTTCGACTGTGAGAAGTGATGACCACTCCAGTTGCGATCGAGGCCCGGATTGACGACGGATACGATGCCGGTCACACGAGACGGGTGAATCGATCCATCGAGCGTCCTGCCGACCGTGGAGCCCGGCCCCTTGACGTGCGTGTCGGCCTTGAAGAATTCCTCCCACATCGTGCCGAGGTACACCAGGTGCCTGGCCTGGCCGAGATACTCCTGCGTGCCCTGGATTTCGGCCAGCACGGGCGTCTTCTCCAGTGCACCGAACAGGGGATGAAACGGCTCGCGCGGCATGAAGTCGATCGCCCCGTTCTTGACCTGTACGAGGACATTCGGCTTGAACTGGCCATCGAGCTTCGTGAACTCGATGTAGGCGCGCTTGGCGCGGTCCGGATCCACGTCCTCGTCGTAGATGAACGCGCGCCAGATGACATTGCCGCCGTGTGGTGCAAAAGCCTCGGCCAGCATGTTCGCGCCTTCGGCGTGATTCCGGTTGTAGTCCTTCGGGCCGGGCTGACCTTCCGAGTTGGCCTTCACGCAGAAGCCGCCGAAATCCGGAACCAGCCGGTAGATCTCGTCGACCTTCGCCTTCCACCAGGCCAACACGCCAGCGTCGAGCGGATCGGCCGTCGTCAGGCCGCCCAGGCGCACAGGCGCAGCGAAGTTCGCCGACAGGTACATCTTCACGCCATATGGACGGAACACATTGGCAAGCGCCGCTACCTTCGGCAGGTACTCCGGCGAGAGGACGCGGACGTCGGCGTTCACGTTATTGACCACGGCGCCGTTGATGCCAATGGAAGCGTTGGCGCGCGCGTAGTCGACGTATCGGGGGTCGAGCGTGTCGGGCAGCGAGGCCCAGTTCCAGAGCGACCGGCCGGCATAACCACGCTCAATCGTCCCGTTGAGATTGTCCCAGTGGTTGAGCAGCCGGAGCGTGACCTTCGGACGTTCCGACACGTCGAGGGTGGCGATCGGTTGCGCCGTCTGCACCAGGCGCAGGAGATGGAACGCACCGTACAGCGCCCCGACCTCGCCCAGCGACGCCACGACGGTCACGGGCTGATTGGCCACACGCACCGAACGGATGATGTAGCCCTCGGGGCCAAGAGCCTTCAGCGCCGGTTCGAGGTTGAGACCACGAATGGCCGATGACGTCGCCGGCGTGCCGACCACGACGCTGCCGGCCTGAATGCCGTCACGCCCCGCGGGCACCGCAACGCCCAGCAGACCAGCCATGCCGCTGGCCAGTTCCGTCCGCGTCACATCCGCCGTCGGGCTGCTGCCCTCGACGACGATGCGTCGAACAGCCGAACGGTAGACTTCCGCCTGACTCCCGAGTGGCGCGTAACGTAACCACAAACGGTACCCGTCCTCCGCACCGAGGGTCGCACCAGGCGCAATGGCCTGGGCGGGATCAGCCCACGCCAATCCGCTGTCGAGCATCGCGAGGCCTGCCAGGGTGGTGGAAACGAACTCTCGTCGCGTAACGGCCATTACGTCCTCGGAAACAGCGCGCGACCGGCCGGCCAGCGCGCGTCACATATGTGTGATGCGTGTGCCGGAAGCTTACCAGAAAACCGGTTCCAGTCCGCGCCGGCTGCACCCGTCAGGTTGACGGGCCGCGTACCACGTGTCCATGATGGGCAACCGCCGGTATGCCCATGAACGAGTATCGCTTTCGACGACTTTTCCTGCTGGCCCTCGTGATCGCCATCTCGATCGGCTTCTTCGTCATGCTGCGGCCGTTCCTGATGACGATTCTCCTGGCCGCCACATTCACCGGCCTGGTCTATCCGATCTACGCGCGGCTCACCGACGCACTTGGCGGTCGCACATACGCCGCGTCGGGCCTCACGCTGATCGGCGTGGTCATGGTGGTGATCCTGCCACTGCTCGGCATCTTCGGCGTCGTCCTCAACCAGGCCTTGAGCGTCACCGCCAGCATCACCCCGGTCGTCGAACGCTTCATCTCGGAACCGACGTACCTCGACACCCTCATCCAGCGAGTGCCTGGCCTCAGCTTCATCGAGCCCTACCGCGAGGAAATCGTCAAACGCGCGGGCGACATGGTCAACGTCGTCGGAGGGTTCCTCATCACCTCGCTGTCGGACACGACAAGGGGCACCGTCACCTTCATCTTCCACTTCTTCATGATGCTCTACACGATGTTCTTCCTGCTCGTGGACGGCCCGGCAATGCTGACGCGGGTCCTGAGCTTCCTGCCCCTCACGGAAGACGACGGGCAGCGCATGAAGGACCGTTTTGTCTCGGTGACGCGCGCGACGATTAAGGGCACCATCGTCATCGGCATCCTGCAGGGCATCATGTCCGGCATCGCCTTCTGGGTGGTGGGAATCCCCGATGTCGCCTTCTGGACGGTGGTGATGATCGTCTTCTCGATTCTGCCGCTGATCGGTGCGGCCCTGGTGTGGGTGCCGGCTGCCCTCATCCTCGCCGCGACCGGCCAGGTGACGCAGGCCGTCCTGCTGGTCCTGTTCTGCGCGCTGATCGTGGGGTCGGTCGACAACGTCCTGCGCCCGCGGCTTGTCGGTCGCGATACGCGGATGCATGACCTTGTCATCCTGTTCTCGACACTCGGCGGCCTCATCGCCTTCGGCCCGGTCGGCTTCATCCTCGGCCCGGTACTGGCCGGGCTGTTCGTCACCTCCTGGGAGATCTTCGCGGTGGCCTATCGCGACGTCATCCACGCCGCGATCGAACCGACCGGCAAGCCGGATGTCACTTCCCCACCGCCCGAACGAGGGCACGACACCGATATCGCCGGTCCTGCCGGCATCGCGTGAGCCCTACGCGGCGCGGCGCGCCGCGGCTCTCGAAGGGCCTGTCGAACGGTCGGATATACTACCGGCGCCCGACATTTCGTTCGTCCCCTGTATGGTCATCGTCGTCGCCGAAACACAGCAGGATCGCCTCAACAGCGCGTCACTCGAAGCGATTGCCGCGGCCCGCCAGCTTGGTGCCCCCGTCGCTGCGATCGTCCTTGGCGACGACACCGCAGCCGTCGCCGAAACTTTGAGCCGCTCGCCGGTGACCGAGGTGGTCCGTCTCGAACATCCCGGCCTGGCGGCGTGCACCCCGGACGCCACTATCGCAGCCCTCGTGGGGTTGATCGACACGATGGCGCCGTCGCACGTCGTGTGCGCTCACACGTACCACGCGCGCGACTATGTGCCCCGCCTGGCGGCGCGTCTCAGTCGCGCCCTGCTGACAGACTGCGTCGCCATCGCGGTCGACGGCGAGACCACGCGGTACCGCCGCCCGCTCTTTCAGGGAAAGGTGGTGGCCGACGTGGTCCTCGACGGACCGGCGCCACATTTCGTCTGTGTGCAGGTCGGCGCGTTCAGACCCGACGGACTCGAGCCTCCCCCTGTGCCAGCACCGATCCGTGTCGTGACCGCCTCGCTCGCTGTGGGTGATGTGAAGCAGTCGGTGGAAGCGCCGTTCCGCGAGGCGACGCAGGACGTGGACCTCAGCACGGCGCAACGCATCGTGGCCGCCGGACGCGGCATCAAGGAGCAAAGCCAGCTGGCCATCGTCCGACAGCTCGCAGCGGTCCTCGGCGCAGAAGTAGCCGGATCGCGCCCGCTGTGTGACGCCGGATGGCTTCCGCTGGATCGACAGATCGGCAGTTCGGGCCAGACCGTCGCGCCGCAGCTGTACCTGGCCCTGGGGATCTCCGGCGCCATCCAGCACATTGTCGGCATGAAGGGATCGAAGACGATCGTCGCCATCAACAGGGACGCCGACGCACCGATCTTCGAGATTGCGGACTACGGCATCGTGGGCGATCTATTCGAGGTCGTTCCCGCACTGATCGCCGCGCTCGAGGCACGCTGATGGCCAGCAGTGTGAGCCGGCCCTTCGGCGGGTCCTTCCTGACGGACCACGCCCACGTGGGCTCCACCTTCACGCCCGAACAACTTGGCGACGAGTGTCTCGCCATCGGCCGCATGGTCGACGAATTCTGGGCGCGGGACGTCGCGCCCTCGCTCGATGCCCTCCTGCGCCACGAACCCGGCGTGGCACGAGGCCTCCTGCGGAAGGCCGCGACACTCGGCCTCACGTCGATGCAGATCCCCGAGGCCCACGGCGGCCTCGACCTCGACCTGCCGTCTGTGATGGTTGCGATCGAACATCTGGGACGCGATGCGTCGTATCTCGGCTGGCACCTCGGACACTCCGGCATCGGAATGCTGCCCCTCATCTTCTATGGCACCGAGGCGCAGAAGGCGAAGTACCTGCCGCAGATGGCATCTGCCGACATGCTTGGCGCCTATGCGCTGACCGAACCGCAGGCCGGTAGCGACGCGCTGGCCGCGCGCACGCGCGCCGACCTGTCACCCGACGGACGGCACTACGTGCTGACCGGGCAGAAGATGTGGATCACGAACGGCGGCGAGGCCGATCTGTTCACGGTCTTTGCGAACGTGAACGGGGAGGCCTTCACCGCGTTTCTCGTCGAGCGAAGCTTCGGCGTGACGACTGGCGCCGAGGAACAGAAGATGGGGTTGTCAGGGACGTCGACGACCGCTGTCTACTTCGACCGCGTGCCAGTCCCGGTGGAGAACGTCCTCGGCGACGTCGGTCGCGGACACATCATCGCGCTGAACATCCTGAATGTCGGGCGGCTCGAAATGGGGCCGAACATGCTGATGGGTGCGCGTCAGGTCCTCGACACGAGTCTGCGGTACGCATTGGAACGCCGGGCCTTCGGCACGACGATCTCCACGTTCGGCGCCATCCAGCACAAGCTCGCCGACTGCGCGGTGCGCATGTTCGCCACGGAGTCGGCGACCTGGCGGGTGGCCGGGCTTGTGGACGCCCACACCAGGCACCGGCACGACACCGGTCATCCCCGCCACGTGGCCGAGCTCGAAGCCTTCGAGGAGTTTGCCGCCGAGTGTTCGATCGTGAAGGTGGTCTCGTCGGAAATGCTCGATGCGGTCGCCGACCATGGCGTGCAGATTCATGGCGGCTACGGCTATCACCGGGACTACTTCGTCGAGCGCGCCTATCGTGATGCGCGCATCAACCGGATCTTCGAGGGCAGCAACGAGATCAACCGGCTGATCATTCCCGGCCTCATCGCCAAGCGCGCCGCGCGCGCTGGCCGCGACCTGCTCCCGCAGGCCGCGGCCATGCTTGCGCGCGCGTCGTCACTCGCCAGCCACCCGCCGGCGAGTGACGATGACACCCTGGTCGCCAACCTGCGCGCGGCCGCCTTGCTGCTGCTCGGCGCCGTTCACCGCCACGCCGGCGACGCGCTGCGGGAGCCGCAGGAGGCCGTCATGTGCCTGGCTGACGCCATCATCGAGGCCTTCGTCGCTGAATCCGTCCACCTCCGCGCATGCGCGCTCGCCGGCGCGCCGACGGGCGCTACGGCCGTGGCGCTCAGCCAGGTGCACCTGCGCGACGCACTGCCGCGCGTCGCGCACGCGCTCACGACGGCCCTGCCCGGATTGCTCGCGCGCGACGATGCCCGCACGGCGCTCGCGGCCGCACGGGCGTTAACGACGGCGGAACCGCTCGACACGATGGCCTTGCGACGGCAGATCGCACGTGCGGCGCTCGACGCCGGACGATCGATCTTCTGAACAAAAGGAACGGGCGCGGTGAGCTGAGCTCACCGCGCCCGTTTCGCGAAGAACGTCGCTGGCCTAGTTGCCGCCAGCAGGCGCAGTCGGCGCGGTTGGCGCGCCGCCGCGCCCGCCCGCACCACCGCCACGACGGCCGCCACCACCGCCGCGCGCGGGTCGCTCGTTCGCCAGCGCGTCGACCGGACGCTTGGCTGCCCACGAGATCGCACGCAGCAACATCGGCTGCACCTGCGCGTTCGTAAAGTTCGCGTAGTTGTGCCCCTGCATCCACACAAACGCGCGGAACGGCGTCTGGCCACCGAGCCTCGGGAAGAACGGCCGCTCGTAGGTCCAGATCTGCGGCACTACCTGACCGGCGAATCCGGCCTGCTTCGCGCTCGCCGTCTCCGCGATCTTGGCGCTCGACAGCACCTGGATGCCGGGCGCCGACGCCCACGTCATCTTGAAGAACGCTTCGTCGGTGATCGCGAAGGGCGTCATGCCCTGCATGATCGGGTGGTTCGGCTGGTCAATGGTGTACGGAACCTCGGCTTCAAGCGTGTAGTTCACCTCGCCGTGCCGCTTCGCTCCACCGAAGATGGTGGCCCACCAGGCTTCATCGTCGGCGCAGATCGCGTCGTGCATGCCCACGAGGCCGCCACCACGCGCCAGGAAGTCTTCGAGCGCCGCGCGTTCACGCATCGTCATGTAGCCGGCATCGCCCTTGTACATCACGATGACATCCGTATTGGCGAGGGCGTCGGCCGACGGGAAACTCAGACCGCCGTCGACGATGGCGCCCCGAGCCGTCAGCAGCTTGCTCCAGTCGGACAGAAACTGAGGGTAGTCGTGCTGCCCTTCCGCGTGGGTCTTGAGACCAGCGCGAATGAACACGCGAATCGGCGCCGCCTGGGGCTGCGCCTGCGCGGCCGGGGCCGCGGCTGGGGCCGCCGCGCCCTGTGGTGGCGCCTGCGCGGCCATGATCGGTACGAACAGCGCTGCCGCTGCCGCCGTAAGAACGAGAGTCCGAACCTTCATACCTGTCCTCCTGAACACCCTGCTACTCACCGCCGCGACCGGCACCGGCGGCGCCGGCGCGGCCTCCCCCGCCACCTCGCCCCGCAGCGGGGAGAAGTTCGTCGTTGGTCCACGGCCGCTTGCGCGTGCTCGTGAGACCACGAATTTCCTGCACCGACCCGGCTGTCACCGGCGAGGCCGCATTGCCCCACTCACGACGCACGTAGGTCAGCACGTTCGCAATCTGGTCGTCGGTCAGCGCATTCAACGGCGGCATCAACCCGGTCGTGCCTTCCTTGCCTCCGAGAATGATGCGCGTCGGAATCCCTTCGTTGCCAACCAGCAGCGGCGACGCCACGAGGGCGGGAGCGACCTTTTCGCGGCCACGGCCGTCTTCCTGATGACATCCGATGCAGAGATTCTTATAGATTTCGGCACCCGCCGTGAAGCGCTTCTGTTCCTCGGGGGTCAACGGCGCCACCGTCACCACGGGTGCCGGTTTCCCGGGCCAGTCGAGCTTCGCCACGACAGCCCGCGCGGCCAGTGCAACGGCATTGTCGCCAGCGGCCAGTGCTGTCAGAGCCGCGGGTTCCCCGGGCAGCGTCACCCGAGCCGCCTGGGCGGCGCCCCCGCGCCCACCACCCCGCCCGCCACGTCCTCCCCCGCCGGCGACGAGCCCGGCATCGAGTCCCTGCAGGATAGCCTGACGCAGCGCCTCCGGCCGGGATGACTCTGTCGCCGCCGCGAGGACGGTCTGCACCTGCTCCGTATCCCCGCCGCGCGCGATGGCGGCCACGAGCATCGAGACGCCATCTGATCCGAGCTGGCGCGTCTGTGCCTGCAGGAGCCGGGCAAAGACCTCGTGTTCGATCCCGCGCAGACCGCTGATCGTCGCATCGACCGTCAAGGGGTCGCCGCCGAAACGCTCCAGCATCGTCGTGGCGGGCGTCACGCGCGCGGCGACGGGCAACTCGCCAATGGAAGCCGCCAACTGGCGCCGCACGATCCAGTTCGCATCATTCATCAGACCGAGCACGGCCGTCGCCAGCGGATGATTCGGTTCGACGAGCCAGCGTTCCGACCAGCGGATGCCCCAGGCGCGGACGTCCGGATGCCCGTCGGCCAGCGCCATCTGCACGGTCTCGACATCGAGCACGCCGAGTCCCGCGAGTACACCCATCGCGTGGAGCTTCACGCGCCAGTCGGTCGACTTCATCAGCCCCTTCACCGCAGGGACGACGGAGGCGTCCTGGCGCTGCACGATCAACTGCTGGGCCGTATCGCGCCACCAGCCGTTCGGGTGCGAAAGGTACTGCACCAGACCCGCGGGCGTCTCCTTCGAAAGCTGGGGCTTCCGGTCGCGTTGCGTCGTGTCGTGCGTCAGGCGCCAGATGCGGCCGCGGCCGATCGGCATCTCGAGTTTGTTGCTCCGGATGTGTTCCTGGAGATATTCCGTCTGGTACTGAACGTCCTGCACCACGCCCCGGTACATGTCGATGATGTAGAGGGTGCCGTCCGGTCCGGACGTCAGGCTCACCGGCCGCATCCGTTCGTCGGTCGACGCGAAGATCTCGCCTTTCTCGTAGGCGTTCTTCGCCACCATACGTCCGGAGCCGTCATCGACCATCACCATCCGGTGGACGAGATTGGTCGTCGAATCGGTCACGAACACGTTGCCCTGCATGTCCTTCGGCAACCGATCGCCGCGATACACAAGCGGCGTGCCCGCGCTCTGCAGGATCATGGACGACCCATCCGGGCGAAAGAACTGTTCGCGATAGCCACGGTTGACGCCTTTGGTCGGCCGGAGCGGCCAGACCACCGCATCGTCAATCGAAATGACGGGCTCGTACAGCCCTCGCGTGCGGGTGGCGTTGGGATTTCGAACGAAATACCGCGCCAGCGTGAAGTCGGTGAAGAGCGGGGCGCTGTTCACATTCCGGTAGACGCGGCCAGCGTCATCGATGGCGCCGCCCCACTGTCCACGGTTCACCGTCGGCACCACCTCGTACGTGCCCGCGTTGAACCGCAGGTGCCAGTCGTGTTCGGACGTGTAGACCCAGTTGTCCAGGCCCCAGATCAGACTGTTGGCATTGTGTTCAGGATTGGCCTCGCGACGCCCGTAGGTGTCGGCGACGGCGTCCTTCGTGTCCATCTTCAGGTCGCCGTTCGTGTCGCGCATCAACCACAGCATCGGCGGCTCGCCGACCAGCACGCCGCCGTCGACCGGCTTGATGGCCCGCGGCAGAACCAGGCCATCGGCGAATACCGTCCGCTTGTCCATCGTGCCGTCGTCGTTGGTATCCTCGAGCACGACGACGCGACAGATCGGTTCGCGCGAGTCAGCCATCGCCATGTCCATGGCGAATCCCGGCATCTCGAGCACCCACATCCGACCGTCGGCATCGAACTCCGCGAGGATCGGGTCGATGACCATCGGTTCCTTCGCCACGAGTTCCACGCGATAGCCCGGCGGCACGGCGATGGTCTTCATCGACTCTTCGGCCGTCAGCGCCGGAGCCTCCGGGTCTTCCTTCACAACCGCGGGCGGCCAGCCCTGCTGCGATCCATACACCACGCCGACGGCGACAACTGCTACTGCCGCCGCGGCGAACGCCGCCACGAGGTTTCGTGCACGCATAGACTTCGCCTTCTTCACTGCCGGCGTCCTCACCCCTGGCGAGACGAAACGACACCGAGCCGCACGCGCGGCCCGGTGCCTCGAGTCGCTATGGCTGTGGCAGGAGCCGGATCACACGCCCCGGCGTGGATGCCGAGAGCCCGCCCGGTACGCCGGAGGTCCCACCCGTCGGGTTCTGCAGCGCGATATAGAGGTACCCGTCGGGTCCCTGCACGATGTCGCGCACGCGGCCGAAGTTGTTGAAGATGACCTCCTGACGGGTCACCTTGTCGCCGTCGGTCTCGAGTCGCTCGAGCCGCTCTCCAAGCAGGCCGCCCACGAACAAGCTGGTGTTCTTCCACGCCGGGTACCGATCACCCGTGTAGAACGAGATCCCAGCCGTGGCCATCGTCGGCGTGTAGTAGATGACCGGATCAATCATGCCTGGCGCCGACGACACCATGCCGGGCTGAGCGGCCTTGGTGGCTACGCCCCAACCGTAGTTGGCGCCCTTCTCGATGACGTTGATCTCGTCGGCCGAGTTGGGGCCGTGCTCGGACTCCCACAGTTTCCCTGTCACGGGATGCCACGCAAGGCCCTGGGGATTGCGATGGCCGACCGACCAGATCGTCGCCGGCACACCGGGCTGCCCGACAAACGGGTTGTCCTTCACCGGCGACCCGTCGTCGTTGACGCGGTGAATCTTGCCAAAGGCGCTCTTCATGTCCTGCGCGTTGGGAATCGAGCCACGTTCGCCGATCGAGTAGAACAGATGGCCCTCGCGATCCCAGATGAAGCGCAGGCCGAAGTGCGCGCCACTGCCGGTGTAGAGCGACGGATCGGCGCGATAGATGAACTGCTGATCGACC
>Ga0190271_10000405_pt1 | contig 21991 bp, 16 predicted proteins | sample Popmic356T_FD_133747 | JGI IMG/M metagenome (GOLD analysis project Ga0190271, IMG submission 133747) | Populus adjacent soil microbial communities from riparian zone of Weber River, Utah, USA - 356 T | ecosystem: Environmental > Terrestrial > Soil > Riparian zone | place: USA: Utah | collected...
AATAGCAATCACAATGAAATAGCTGACCAATTCTTTAAATATTTTACCCACTATGGCGATGGGTTAATGTGGGCCCCCTTAGGCATTTATTGTTATTTTTATAGAAGAAAATATTTTATCGCAGTTGTTGCGGGAGTTCTTATATCAACCATTTTAGCCCAGTTTTTAAAACGGATTGTTTATCCTGATGAATTAAGGCCGATCAGCTATTTATCAGAAAGTTTTCCCATTCATATTGTTGATGGTGTCACTATGCGAAAAGTTCACAGCTTTCCTTCCGGTCACACAACAACAGCATTTGCAATGGCGCTTATTATGGCCTATATAATAAATAGAAAAGCATGGTCTTTGATCCTTCCTTTACTTGCTTCGTTAGCTGGCTATTCAAGAGTTTATCTTGCTCAGCATTTTCCCACAGATATTTTTGCAGGAATGTGTATTGGGATAGTTTCTGCCATTTTAGCATTGTTAGTCTATAAAGAAATAAGACGCCGTTTAAATAAAAGAATTGCACTGGAAAAAGGATAAATTTCAAGCGGCAATTTTGGAAGAATCTGAATTAATATTTTTCGCCTTTCCTTTTCTCGTAATACGTTTAAAAAATATTAAAGTGAAAACCTGGAAAATAGTATTGAGTAAAATTTTTATATCAAGGCGAAAGCTCATTTTCTGAATGTAAATAGAATCATAATAAAACCTGGTGACGATATTATAGGAATCTTCGGCTGGTCCACGAAAGCCCTTCACTTGAGCTAAACCGGTTATACCTGGTCTTACCAGGTTACGAAATTTATAATCCTGAATATATTCGGAAAATCTGTTGCAATCCGCAAACATGTGTGGCCTGGGACCAACGATACTCATATCGCCAAGCAAAACATTGAAAAATTGAGGTAGTTCATCCAAACAGGTTTTACGAAGAAATTTTCCAATGGATGTTATACGGCGATCATTATCACTTGCAGAACATTTATCGGCTTCAAGGTTCAACACCATTGTTCTGAATTTTATGCATCCAAAACTTCTCAATCCCCTGCCGACACGTCTCTGAATAAAGAAAACCGGGCCTCTTGAATTCAATTTTATCAAAATAGCCATGAGGGGAACGATCCAGCTTAGCAAAAAAATAATTACTAAAAGTGAAAGTATAATATCGGATACCCTTTTTAAAAGGAAAAAAGATGCCTTGTTATCAATATAACTACGAAAGGAAGTCTCGTCTGCCTCAACAAACGGGCTTAATTCTATTTGGCTTGTGGTTATCATTAGTCTTTCATTAGTTTCTACACTCCGCTGTGTAGTAATAAACATAGGATTCGCAAAGCTATCGGTTTCCACAACTCATCCAATACCCCATATGTGGTATTTGCTTAAAGAAAACTTAAAACATTGATCTGCGTCATGTCCACTGCTAGGACAATTTGACTCACTAAAACGTTGCGCCAGTCAATTTTAATCGCAAAATTTCAGCCGTCTTAGTTTATCAATCGTTTGCAAAACACAAAGACCAACCAAATGATTTATGGTTTAAAGTATATATAGATAAACTCCTACGCAATGGGTTTTTATTAATAACGAATGAATGTAAATTTTTTTTCTAAAGGCATCGGGGGGAATTGGTTTCATTCATTCTTTGATCATGGATAAAAAATTTCAGTGCTTTTTCTCGTTACTTTTGCGGCTCCAAAAACCTCCATTTGGAGCTGAACTAAAATTTCATGAAGATTGGTATTCTTGGTACACGTGGCATTCCAAATGCGTATGGAGGATTTGAGCAATTCGCACAATATCTTGCAAAAGGGCTAGTGAAAAAAGGTCACACTGTATTTGTATATAATTCCAGCTTTCATCCGTACCAGGAATCTACATGGAGCGGTATCCAGATCATTCACTGCAACGACCCTGAAAATAAGATCGGCACAGCTGGTCAATTTATTTATGACTACAATTGTTTGCAGGATGCCCGAAAAAGGGGGTTTGATATTTTATTACAATTAGGCTACACGAGTAGTTCAGTCTGGTATCGTTTCTGGCCAAAAAAAGCGATCAATATTGTAAATATGGACGGCCTTGAATGGAAAAGGGCAAAATACAATAACCTCACACAAAAATTTTTGCAATGGGCTGAAGGGCTAGCTGCCAGGCATGGAGATGTATTGGTTGCTGATTCAATTGGCATTAAGGATTATATCCAGACTAAATATCAAAAAGAAGCAGTGTATATTCCTTATGGTGCTGATATTCCGGAAAGCTTTTCTGATTCATACCTGGCAGATTTCAGCTTACAGGCAAATCAATATTACCTTCTGATGGCAAGGATGGAACCTGAAAATAAAATTGAAATGATCATTCGTGGTTATCTGGATTCCAATCAATCTTATCCTTTGATCTTGATTGGAAGCACACAAAATAAGTATGGGCAATTTCTTTTAAAAAAATATTCTTCTGAATTTATACAATTCCTTGGGGCCATTTATGATCAAAGCATAATAAATGCTCTTCGCCACTTTTCATCCATATATTTTCATGGGCATTCGGTCGGTGGCACTAATCCTTCCTTATTAGAAGCGATGGCTTGCGGATGTAATATTGCGGCACATAAGAATGTATTTAATACAGCAATTTTAACTAATTGTGCATCCTACTTTTCCACTGCTGAAGACGTGAAAAATATTGTAAACCAGCCTTTAAATGGTCCTATAGCTATTGACAGGAAACAACAGAATTTGGAAAAAATCAGGAAAACATATAATTGGGAAAAGATCATTAACGATTATGAAGGTATATTTCATAAATTTTACAGACCGTTTCTTGGATGATATGCTAAGGGTTTAGGATCACCTTTAAAATTTAATACTAATTATTTGTTACACCAGTCACTTTCAGAAAACAAGAAAGCATACCTGCTACTTTCGCTGATTCTATTATTTTCATTAGCAATGCGTCTCTGGAAAATAGATTTCCAAAGTTTATGGCTAGATGAACTTCACACAATGAACGAAGCTGACCCCAGCATTGAATGGAAGGATATGATGTCATATCTGAAATGTTGCGACCAACATCCTCCACTATACTTTTTTTTAGCCAGGATATCATTTGAGATATTCGGTCATACGGCACTATCAGCAAGAATAATATGTGCTATTGCGGGAACAGCTAGTGTTTGGGCCATGTATCTACTTGGAAAAGAAATATTGAACAGAAACCTAGGATTAATAGTCGCATCATTAACGTCAGTCAATTATTTTAATCTATATTATTCACAAGAAGCCCGTGGCTATATTTTAGCCTTCCTTTTCTCAATTCTTTCTTTTCTTTTCTTAATACGGCTATTAAAGAAAATGAATATCAAAAACAGTCTTCTTTATGGCCTATTTTCATTACTACTTCTTTATTCCCATTATTACAGTTTATTCGCAGTTGCATCACAAGTAGTAATCATAGTGCTGTTCTTTTTTCTTTCTGAAAGAAATGAAAGGAAAAAATATATTAAGTATATTCTCATAAGTGGTTTAGTTATTATTCTTGGATACATTCCTTGGCTTCCCCATTTGTGGACCATGTCCCAAATTCATAGTTTTTGGGTACATCCAATTTCTCCCAGATTCCTCTTGGATTTTTATTTCGAATACTTTGGAAGAGCTTCAGTATTAAAACAATTGCTTATCATACTATTTTGCGGTTACTTAGTTAAAGTTTTTTATTCCAAGAAATCATTTACTACAAACATGGCAACCTCGAATCCCTTATGGTTCAGTTTTATCATTTTATCGATATGGATATTAGTCACTATTCTCATTCCCTTTCTCAGGTCTTTACTTATTGTCCCAATGATATTACCAAGATATACTATTGTTGTATTACCCGCATTTCTTATTGCCCTTGCTTATGCAATTGAATTAATAAATTATAAATTCATAAAATTCATTGTCCTTTTTGCATTTATAATTTTTTCGCTGAACAACATACTAGTAGTTAAAAAGTATTATTCAATCGTTTCAAAGACACAATTTCTTGAAATGACACAATTTGTAGTAGAGAATAACAAAGAAAATTATCCGATCATAAACGAACTAGTTTCATGGCATCAACAATATTATTTCAAAAACTTTAAATTTAAACCTACTATGCTAGAAGGCAAAAAAGTCAGTATTGTCGATTCCATTCTCACTTCTGCAGATCCCAAATACCAGGTAAAAGGCTTCTGGATAGTAGGCGCTCATGGAGAGCAACCTTTGAGCCCAGAACAAAAAAAAGGATTGGATACTGCTTATGTTATGGCATTGGAACATACCTTTTATGATGCATGGGCAGAGTTATATACTTTAAAAAAATAAACACTTTATCATATTATGGCGAAGGTCATTAATGAGCATGAAAGCATATTTTTGCAAACCTCTAAAAAATCAGTATTGGAAACCATATAAATATTTCTTATGATTACTTTAGTAATTCCTGTCTATAACGAAGAAATATTGATTGAAGAACTTTTTAAAAGAGTTCAATCTTCTATGAATGTGATCGGCGAAGACTATGAAGTAATTCTTGTAGATGACGGTAGTCATGATAATACTCTTGCAGCTTTGAAGCGTTGCAATGACAAAGACAGAAGATTTAAGGCATTGGCTTTGTCCAGAAATTTCGGTCACCAGGCGGCTTATACTGCCGGCCTGACGTATGCTAAAGGAAATTATATAGCGATGATGGATGGTGATTTGCAAGATCCGCCTGAATTGTTAAATGACATGTTTAAAAAAATTAAAACCGAGGAAGTGGATATTGTGTACGGCAAAAGAAATGCGAGAAATGAAAAATTCATTAAAAAGATGTTTATAAAATTATTTCACCTCATTTTTAAAAAATTTTCCAATCTCGAGAACATTCAAAACGTAGGAAACTTCTCGCTCATGAAAAGAAATGCACTGGAAGCATTTCTTTCTATGCAGGAAAAGAATAGATACCTACCCGGTTTAAGATCTTTCATTGGTTTTAAACAAGGGTTTGTTGAATACTCAAGGCCAGAAAGAGCAATGGGTGAGCCAAAAATGAGTTTTATGAAACTGGTAAGTTTAGGGTTTGATGCGATTTTTTCTTTTTCAAATCTTCCTGTAAAAATTTGTCTTTATTCAGGATTGACAGGCATCATATTGATCATCCTGGCATTGCTTTATATCGCCATAGGCAAAATAACAGGTTTGGCACCCTTAGGATGGTCCTCAATTATTCTCAGCATATATTTTATTGGATCAGTACAATTACTATCTATCGGCGTCATTGGAGAATATATTTATAGAATATATAAAGAAACCCAAAGCCGTCCCATTTTCATAGTAAGCAAGTTTATTGAATAATATTGAACGATATAGTTAATGAGTGAAATCCCATACATCGGAACCGAATTGCATCTATTTCAACATGCCTCTAATTGGAAGAAGTATTATGCGAAGAATCTAAAACCATTTATAAAAGGCGACGTACTTGAAGTTGGTGCAGGTATTGGTAGCACCACAAACTATTTATACGATGGATCACAACGATCGTGGTTATGTCTTGAACCAGATTCAGCTCTTTTTAAAGAACTGGATGCCAAAATTGAAAACAAAGAATTACCAGCCTGTTGTACATGTCTAAAAGGAATTATTTCAGATCTAAAAACTGATCAAAAATTTGACACAATTCTTTATATCGATGTAATTGAACATATAGAAAATGATAAAGCAGAACTAAAACAAGCTGCTGAGAAACTCAATAAAGGTGGTCATCTTATTGTACTTGTGCCGGCTCATCAATCTTTATTCAGTAAGTTCGATACGGCCATAGGGCACTTTAGAAGGTATAATAAAAAAACGCTTGCACCAACTGCTCCAGCCTCACTACAACTGAAGAAAATAAGATACCTGGATTCAATGGGACTGCTTGCCTCACTCGCAAATAAATATTTTCTAAAACAAGATTATCCAACACTTGATCAAATACATTTCTGGAATAATTTAATAGTACCAGTATCCCGGCTAACTGATATACTAACTAATTACAGCCTTGGCAAAACTTTAATCAGCATTTGGCAAAAGCCAGGATAAAATATTTGCATGAAAAATAGACTACTATATGCAGCTTCCTTTGTAGCAGTATTACTCATTTTTCAATTAAGCTATGGCTTGCAAATATTAGTGCCTACTAATATTAGTTGGATGATGACTGCACTGCATGATTGGGGAACACATTACCTTGGTTGGCTATATTATAAAAATGAACCGTGGCAATTTCCTATTGGTAGTGTCACTAATTATTTTTATCCAATAGGTACCAATGTTGGTTTAACTGATTCAATTCCCCTATTTGCCATTTTCTTTAAAATCTTCGCTAGCATTTTACCGGAAAACTTTCAGTATTTCGGCATATGGCTTTTTTTATGTCACTTATTAGCAGCATATTTTACCATTAGACTTTTCCTTTTATTAAAGGTGAATCACATCATCACTTTCATTGCAGTTATACTTATCACTGCAAATCCTGTTCTTATTCACAGAGGCATGCATCCAACGTTGTGTGCTCATTGGCTAATAATAGCATCCATCTATTTGTATTGCTTAGATTCTAAAATTGTTACAGTAAAAAAAATCCTTACGTATCAACTAGTTTTATTGATTCTATCGGGACTAATCAATCCTTACATGTGTTTAATGGTCTTTGGATTTACCGTTGCCCTATCTGCAAGACTTGGTTTCTTTGATAAAATTTTATCTAAAAAATATTTTTTTTTATACAATGCAATTTCAATTACTATTCTTTTACTCACATGGTTCCTTGTCGGAATTTTAAGCTTTAATTCAGGAGAAGATCTAAGTGTTAAAGGGAGTTATGGTTTATATAGTTTAAATCTGAATTCGCTATATAATTCATCTGGCTGGTCCAGCTATTTGCCGGGATTAAAACAAGTAAGCTGGCATCAATATGAAGGATTCATGTATTTAGGACTGGGGATGTTGCTGTTACTTGCTCTTTTAGTACTTTATTTTTCTTATTCTTTTCTTGCTAGGCTCATATGGAAGACTCCGCAAGAATTTCCATTCCAGGTAAACAAAAGATGGCTTATTCCTCTTGTCACGATGGTTACTGTTTTTACTTTATTTGCCATCACTCATGTGGTCTCTTTTAATGATAAGGTATTATTTAAAGTGCCACTCCCTAATATATTGATCAAGCTAGGAGAAACATTCAGGGCAAGTGGGAGATTTTTCTGGATTTCTTATTACTTAATTATATTTTTTGCAATTGTTGCCATTGCGAGGATCAGGATACACATAATTGCCAAAATTTTAATACTTACAATTATTCTTTTTATCCAGCTTAAAGATACAAGACGTCTTATAAACATGTATAATCTTAGTTATGGTTCTTACCATACTCCTTTGAACGATGATAGCTGGCAAAATCTTATAAAAGAGTATAAAGAAATAGCTTTGTATCCTCCATTCGAGGGGACCTATTTGACAAAACTTGATTACCAGTATTTTTGTTTTCTAGCAGCAAAAGATGCAAAACCCATCAACACAGGTTATGTAGCAAGAGCTGATTATAGATCAATGGATAACTATCGTGATAGCCTGGAATCTAATATTCAAAATGGCAATTTGTCTCCTACCACTTTATACATTACAACTGCAGCAAACTTAAATTACTTCTCTCCTTCACTACAATCAAGCGCTTTAGGAATTGGTACGCTTGATAACTATTACTTTATTTACAACAGGAACACTAAAAATGAAAAATTGCTGTCACTGATTAATAAAATAAATGAGAATAATAAAGAACGTTTGGATTCAGTAAATAAGATAATTAATAAAAGAACACTTTTTACAGAAAACGACAAACCAGCAAATAGCGGAAAAGAACCTATCCAGTATTTTATTGAAAAAATCAATGTCGCCGAAAAATATGTTTCAATTGCAGGTTGGGGTTTCGTTAATACTACAGACAATAATAAAGGCGATTCTGTTTTTATTACTTTAACAAATGATAATATTTCATATATCGCCGCTGCAACGTTGCAGGATAGGCCAGATATTACAAGTCATTTTAAAAAATCGTATTTAAATGATGCAGGCTTTAAAACCATTGCATTTTTTGATGATTTGCAAAAAGGAAATTACCGGTTAGGTATCGCCATAAAAAATGTTCAGGGAGCATTTATTCATCAGTTTACTGATAGAACTGTAAAAGTTGGTCTAAAAGAAAATGCAGAACCTGAAAAAATATCATCCCTCCCTTCGGCGGGTAAAATTATTTATAATTTTGATCTTTTTGAAAATAGTAGCAGTGATATAAAGTTGGGTGGATGGGCAGCAATTGAAAACCAATCTGCCGATGAACAAATAATAAGCTGTGTGTTTAAAAATGAAAAGGATATTTACAAATTTGTAACTGAGCCAGTAAAAAGACCAGATGTTACTGTGTATTTTAAAAATAAAAATAAGCTCGACAATTCAGGTTTCTCAGTTAAAGTTTTAAAGAATGTTTTTAATAAAGGTAAATACCAGGTTGGGATCATTATTAAAGCCCGATCCAATAAAGAAGTCTTTATGATAACAGATAAAGTAATTGAAATTCAATAATTATTTTTTGAAGGTTAAGATTAATTAATCAAGCGGATGAGAATAGGCATCGATGCGAAATCATTTTTTTCAGGCCCGGTTAGTACAACCGTCGTTTTGCAAAATTTGCTTCCTGAGCTTATAAGGCTTTACCCTGATAATGAATGGATACTTTTTCTCGATAAAAATGACAAACATTTAGAAATTCCTTTTAAAGAGGAAAACATTCATACCTGTTATATATGGGCAGGAATGAATATGCTTTCCAATATTTTCGTTGTGCCCTCAGTCGCAAAAAAAATGAAAGTAGACGTAATGGTATTTCAAACATTCCCATGTTGGCAAGGTAAAATACCAGGAATTGCTTTTATACACGATGTGCTTTTCAGAGATTATCCTGAATTTTTTACTTGGAAAGAGAAACTTTATTTTAAACCGTTACCTTTTTTAACAAGAAGAGTCTCACGCCTCACTGCTACCACAGAATTTGTCGCTATTAAACTAATGGATTATAATTATACCAATAGCCGTTCAAAAATTGATATTGTTCCATTGGCAGTTTCGCCAAAATTTAAACCGGTAGAAAAATATGATACAGAGGCTCTGAAAACAACAAAAGAGAAATTCAGACTACCAGATGAGTTTCTGTTATTTGTTGGAAGACTAAACGTAAGAAAGAATATTGAAACATTATTAAAGGCATTGCCTTTGCTGGAAAATAAAAATATTCCACTTGTAATTGTAGGAGAGCCTGACTGGAAAACACCAGATCTTAAAAATATACTTTCATTCCCAGAACTTAAGAATAAAATTTTAATAACGGGACGAATGACAGACGAAGAATTAGCTGTAACTTATGCAATGTCGAAAATATTTTGCTATCCTTCTTTTGCAGAGGGTTTTGGGTTACCACCACTAGAAGCTATGGCATCTGGAGTTCCCGTTATTGTATCACAATCAACTTCATTTCCGGAAGTATGTGGGGATGCTGCAATGTATGTAAATCCTGCACAAGCTGAAAGCATTGCCCAAGCCATAAATAGTTTGTTGAGCGATGCTGAATTATATTCTCAAAAAAAACAAAAAGGTTTTGCTCGGGTTTCTAAATATAGATGGGAGTTAAGTGCTCATGCAATGATGCAAAGTATTCTTAAGGCTACTAAACAAACTAAAAAATAAATAGTTTAATAACTCTTACTTTTTAGTAATAAATCGTCCCTGGAAATTTACAACTCCATCGTCATCTTTCTGTCTTACGTATATTCCAATTTCGTATTTACCCGGCTTAAGATCCTTCTTTGAAATCTTTGCAGAAAAGCCACATTTATCAATATTAATGCTGCTTTTAAGATAGGCAGTTACATCAGGCCTTAATCTTGCTTCGGTTGCGGCTACATAAGACGAGGTACTTCCTTTAAGTATGATTTCAATCTTACTGTTCTGTACATTACTTATCTTTTCAACAGCCCAACCAGCTACTGTAAAAAAATCATTCGCTTCATACAACTGATCAATTACGGCATTAAATTTTTGTACGGTTGGCAATTTCCCAATTGGTATGATGCTAAATGAGCCGTCCCCAATTCTTACTATTTTATCCGTAAGAACATAAATATGTTTTTTATCATTCCCATGAATTTTTTCAATGCCAATTGTATACTCCCCTTCAGGAAATTTATCCTTTGTCACATAAACAGAAAATCCACTGTTTTCAAGTAAAGGGTTTTTAAATACTGTTGCTACGTCAACTCTTTTTGTGGTGGGTACACCTACCCTGAAAGTTTCACGTTCACTCTGCAAAATCAGGTTTGTCGTATCATTCTTATTAGCTCCACTTTTTAGAAATGACCAGCCTTGAACTAAAAACCTATCTTGCTCTTCTCTTACAAGCTCAATATTATAAGATACCTGGTCTGTGAAATACCTTGGTTCAATCCTACTAATTTTTTGAATACTATTAGGCGCATCAATGTTTATATGGCGATCTGTATAAGCTATTTTTACCAATTTATTGTCTGCACTAAAAATACCAACCCCAAGTTTATATTCACCCGGAGGCAATTGAGATCTGCTTACTAGAGAATTAATACCACTGTACTCAATATCATCTCGCCCAAAAACGATTGGAAGATCAGGACGATGTTTTCTTTCTGACGGTAATTCATAAACAGTGCTTCCTGATTGTAATATTGCTTTTACCAATGAATTCTTATTATTGCCTTTCTCAGAGAATACCCAGCCTGACACCCTAATAGTTTGTCCATGTGAAGAAAAATCCTCTATATTGTAATGCAACTCCTCCGGTTGCAAAACAGTTGTATCGCCAATTCGAAGAGGTCTAAATTTCTTCATCATGTCTGCAATACCAATGCTATCTGCAATCTGTTCTGATGTTGGTTTATTTGCAAAGCGATAATAGCTGTTTTCCATTCTCACAGTTCTAATAAATCCAGAATTCACAGGATCTGATTCAAACCTGATCTTTTTCACGTTTGTGTTTAGCTTACCGTCCGATTGCATCAGTAATTGAAACTCTTCTTTGTTATCAACGAATTTGTTTAAAATGACACCTCCTTCAAGAATAGTTTTGCTAACCCTGAACGATTTGATTTCATCATTTTCAAGAGTAAAAAAAACTTTCATTACCGGAGGCTGATAGACCAATCTGCGAAATTTGCCGGGTAAATCATATTCAATAAAGACACGTGATACCTGGATATCTGAATTTCGTTTCACCGGTATGTCTTCTCCAACTTTTATAGTAAACTTTTCTTCTTCCTTAAGTTTTATCAAACTTCTTGGGGTATCTCTCCTCTTAAGAATTAATTCCTCATCCACCTCTCCAACAATCCTATAATTGCTAATAAGAGCCAGTTTTGTTTTTGTTTCATCAAAAAGGGCAAAGCGATTGTCAATCGAACTCATTGAAAAAAGAACATAATCAGGCGCATTTGCTGACATATATTTTTCATAGTTCAGGTTATCAAGATATCCATCATATGCAGAATAAGATTGTATGACCGGTCGGGGATTATAATGAAACCCATTAAAATATATTTTAGAAACTTCTACCGGAATAATATCAACGGAATGGTTACCGATTATTTTTCTAAACTCATTATTCTGTGAAAGCAATTTATCTGACTTAGCAACCTCGGCATCATAATTTTTAAGTCCAGTAAAATAATTTTTTATCTCAATGATCCTAAAATGGATAAATGACAGGTTAAATATCCTATTTACAGGCTTATAACTTCCCGGCGCAGTATTTACCATCCAAAGTGAAATGAGAACAACGGACCAGCAGGCAAATGACGCTATCCTTTTTTCAATTCCTCCTTGAGTAAATAAATATATGAATATGATTACAACACTCATGCTTTTAAAAAAGAGAAAAAGATGGCCATCTGCTGCCCTCACAAATGAACTCTTGAAAAGCACATATACACCCATAGTAAAAAGCAGGTAAATAAAAAGCTCATCTATATTTCCTAGAACTTCTTTCTTCCGTATAAAAGTAATAAGTCGATATAATATCCAGAGTGCAATAATCGCAAGAATGGCAACTGATGCATAGCCAAATTTGTATAATTCAGAAGCCAACGGAATAAACATAGAATCGTTGTATGCATCAATGATGTGCATTGTTCCTTTTAAATATCCTTTCATATCTACATTGAAAGCCACAGCACATAGCCAGAGGGTGAGTAGATAAGAGCCTACGATGATAATATAATTTCTAACAGGCAATTTCTTTCTTATAGCAGCATAGGTGATTACCATTGTAAAAATCGCCAGGCTACTTATGCCAAGACCAAGTTTATAGTAAAAGCAAAATATTGAAATTGAAGCAGCTTGTACCAAGTATCCCATTTTCCCAGCTGGTTCTTTTAAATAAGAAAAAAGGAAAAAAAGCATGAAGAAAAAGAACCATTGTTCTGCTGCCTCATACATAGCAACGATAACGATTAAAAAAGCAAACAAACCTATAATGAAATTAAATTGAGTTTTAAAAATTTTTCTGGCGACAAAAATAAAAGTGCATAGAAAGTATAGATCAAAAAGCAGGTAGAAATATTTGTTGACAGAAATAGGTAGCCTGCTATAAAGAACTCCAAAAGGGCCATATGTAAATACAAAATCCTTTCCGAAAATGAGATCATACTTATTAGCCAGGTGAAGTGAAATATTCCAGGATGGATCAAGTCCCGCGTTAGGTGTTTGGTAAAATGAATTCGGAAAAACTAAAAAGGTGAGGAAGAGTATAAAAAAATATTGGAAGTAAAGTTTCAGCTTACTTTGCTCTGTCATTTAATGTCTAATTTTATCTCATTTAAGGGAGCAAATGTAGAATTAAATGCTGAACTTTGCAGAATTTTCAAATGGATAAACTATTATCGCTACACAGACCAAAGCTGGATCATATATGCAAAAAAAAATTCTTATAACCGGAGGCGCTGGTTTTGTTGGTTCATCATTGGCAATAAAAATCAAAAAGAAATATCCTGACTATTCAATTTATTGCCTGGATAATCTAAAACGCAGGGGGTCAGAATTAAATCTTCCAAGACTCGCTGTTCACGGAATAAAGTTTGTACATGGTGATATAAGGAACAGGGAAGATTTTTATCCGTTTGAGTCGGACATCACAACCATCATTGAAGCATCTGCAGAACCTTCTGTTTTGGCAGGAATAAATAGTTCTCCGGATTATCTTATTAATACAAATTTAACAGGCACTATTAACTGTTTGCATTTAGCAGCAAAGCTGAAGGCTGATTTTCTTTTTATTTCAACAAGCAGAGTTTACCCTATCGAAACGATAAACAAAGCTTCATTTATTGCCACGGATTCTAGGTTTGAATTGTCAGAAAAACAAGAAATAAGAGGAATATCCCGAAAAGGGATAGCAGAAGATTTTCCGATAGACGGGTTTCGTTCACTTTATGGCGCTACTAAATTATCTTCTGAATTCTTAATACAGGAGTTTAATAAATTTTATAACATTCGCACAGTAATAAACCGTTGCGGAGTCCTTACAGGCCCCTGGCAAATGGGAAAAGTAGACCAGGGAGTAATAGTTCTTTGGGTTGCCCGCCATTTCTGGAATCTTGAACTTGGTTATTTTGGCTACGGAGGAAAAGGTAAACAAACCAGGGATATTTTGCATATCGATGATCTTGGCGAATTGATCGATTTTCAGATCCATAATATGGACAAATTGAACGGAGAATTTTTTAATGTGGGAGGAGGCAAGGAAATAAGTGTTTCATTAAAAGAACTTACTGCTATTTGTCAAAAGGTAACTGGTAACAAGCTTAAAATTGCTGAAATTGAAGAGGACAGGCAAGCTGATATTCGAATTTATATTTCTGACAACTCGTTAGTTAGTTCCGTTACAGGGTGGCAACCAACGACAAATGTTGAAAGTATTGTAAAAGATATTTATCATTGGATAAAAAATAATGAAGCTTTATTAAAACCAATATTAACAGGATAAATTTAAAAAAATGGACATAGCAATAATTACAGGTGCTGCAGGGCTTATAGGAAGTGAAGCTGTAAATTTTTTTTCAAAAAAATTCGATCTCATTATAGGAATAGATAATAACCTGAGAAAATATTTTTTTGGGAAAGAAGGGTCTATTGAATGGAACATGAAGCGCCTTCAGGATACGGTTACAAATTACAAACATTACGATCTTGATATCAGGGACAATGCAGGGATGGAAAATCTTTTCAAAGAATACAACAACGACATAAAACTTGTCTTGCATACAGCTGCACAGCCGAGTCATGATTGGGCTGCAAAAGAACCTTTCACTGACTTTACTGTAAATGCAAACGGTACGTTGAATCTTTTAGAAGTGTGCCGGCTCCACTCACCAGCTGCTGTTTTTATTTTTACATCGACTAATAAAGTTTATGGTGATACGCCCAATTACTTACCTCTAAAAGAACTTGATAGCCGATGGGAGATAGATGAAAGCCATCCTTACTATAAAAAAGGTATCGATGAAAGTATGTCTATTGATCAATCAAAGCATTCTTTATTTGGTGCTTCTAAAGTGGCTGCAGATATACTCGTACAGGAATATGGAAAGTATTTCGGGATGCATACAGGTGTATTCAGGGGTGGTTGTTTAACAGGGCCAAATCATTCCGGCGCCAAGTTGCATGGCTTCCTTTCTTACTTAATGAAATGTGCCGTTACCAGTGATCATTATACAATATTTGGTTATAAAGGGAAACAAGTACGAGACAATATCCATAGTCATGACCTGGTGAACATGTTCTGGAATTTTTATAATTCACCTCGTACCGGCGAGGTCTACAATGCTGGAGGTGGGAGATTTTCTAATTGCTCCATGCTAGAAGCCATTTCCATTTGTGAAAAAATTGTCGGAACTAAAATGAATTATTCTTATACAGAAGACAATCGCATCGGCGATCATATTTGGTGGATCAGTGATGTATCCAAATTCAAATCCCACTACCCTTCCTGGAACTGGGAATATGGTATCGAAGACATCCTGATTGAAATACACGAAGCACTTATTTCAAGAACAGTTCATTAATCATACTAATATTTTCAGCATACATGAAATTGAGCATAGTTATCCCGGCATATAATGAAGAAGGTTCTATCAAATCCAGTGTCCTTGAAATTCATTCAACTCTTGTAAAGAATAATGTTTCACACGAGATTCTTGTTATTAATGATAATTCGAAAGATCATACTGAAGACATCCTAAAGAACCTGATGTTAGAAGTAAACAGCCTTCGTTATATCACTAACCCGGGAGCAAATGGCTTTGGATATGCTGTTCGCCTGGGACTTGAAAATTTTTCTGGTGATTGTGTTGCAATAATGATGGGTGATATGTCAGATTCACCCGATGACCTGGTGAAATTTTATTTCAAAATGCAAGAAGGTTACGACTGCGTTTTCGGTAGCCGTTTCATGAAGGGTGGCAAAATCTATGACTATCCTTTTATAAAATTGATCATCAACCGAATTGCTAATAGTATTGTGCAAATATGTTTTGGTTTACGTTATAACGATACAACCAATGCATTTAAGATGTATAAAAAAGAAACAATAACCGGCTTAAAACCTTTTTTATCTCCTCATTTTAATCTTACACTGGAGCTTCCGCTTAAAGCAATTGTTCGTGGTTATACATATACAGTAGTTCCAAATTCGTGGACCAATCGTAAGACTGGTGCCTCTAAACTAAAGATCAGGGAAATGGGTAGTCGTTACTTCTTTATCCTGTTATATTGTTTGATCGAAAGATTTTTCTCGAAAGGAGATTTTAAGAAAAAGTATTAGTTTAATTTCAATTTGTCATTTACACAAACTATAAATGATTATACGCTATTTGCTAATTCTTTTTTTATCCAGAATGACCCTGGCAGATGATGGGGATGATTTTTTAGAACCGGCAATTTAGCATTTATCTTATCAGGAAAATGAGTTTTTAAATAATTCAACGCCCCTATTATAGCAAAATCTTTATTACAGCTTAAAAAGGCTTCCAGCAAATACTGTTCGTTCCAAAACAATACATCATCAACAATATGTTTTTTTGTGTAGTCTTTAGGAGAAAAGATATCATGAACATGAATAATAACTCCCGAATTCAGTGAAGGTAATATCTCCAGAAATTCATACAGAACATCACCCTGCGGTCTTACCATATGAGATGAGTCGATAAAAAGGATATCATTGTTCTGCAACGATAAAAAAAAGGAAACATCAACATTTTCGACCAGCTTTCTTATAACCTGCACGCCTGTTTTTTCTAACCACAGCATTTCATAAGGTTCGATACAAATTTGTTCACAATTATATGATGAATTCTCTCTTTTATTGTTTTCTATGGCTTCTTTTGCCATAAGTGTCGAATAACCGCTTCCGATTTCAATTATTCTTCCGGGTTTAAAATGCCGTATCATACTATAAAGATATTCTGCATCTCCAGGGCCCAAGGATGGATTCCCATAATAAAATTGTAACGGGTCATTTGTTTTATGATAAGGGATTACCGCTAATTCCTCCTGATAATTAAATTGATGTAATAGCGATAATTGCCCATCATCGTTCCAATTAATTCCAGGCAGGGCTCTGTCATTATTTAGGTTTTTCTTTAAATGAGTTTCATCAAAAAGTGGCTCATAATAATGATTAACTATTGGGAAAACCCCCACCTTTTTAAATATCCATTTGCTAACCTTCATTTTGCTGACACCTATTTTCCTGATGCAGAAAAGCAACAGGGAAGCCATTAAAGTAAATGGAAAAAATAAAATATCTATTATTGGATAGAAGGGAGTCAGCATCTTTCCTAACCAGCTTTTCACCATTGAATTTTAAATTTGAAAATTTCTTTACAGCAAAATGTTTTGAAAATCATTATCTGGCTTTTATTTTTTTAATATAAAAATTGCCTGATCACCTTTCCCCAATTTATTAGCAACCGTTGCTTTATGTGAATAGTGTTCTTTATCTGATTTACTCATTGTTTTCTGTTTAATCAGTGGTATTCCTTTTTGATACATTTCACTTATATAAAATTGGTCAGCAACAGAATCATAAATAATTCCCTCAATTGTAAAACCAGCTTGTCTGCATAAATAGGCAATTGAATCGGGGGAATGTATGAAAAAATGTCTTGGCGCATCTATCTGAAACCAGTTTTCTTTATAAATGTCCCATGCTTCGTTTGGAATAGTAGGAATTCTTAGACAACAATACCCGCTAGGATTAAGTTTCTGGCAAATAAGTTCAAGTGTCTGTTTGGGGTTTGGAAGATGCTCAAAAGTATGATGCAGGGTTATGAGATCAAAATCGTTTTCTTCGTATTCATCCAGGTACAATCTAAAAATATTAATCTGGTTGAATTGTATCGAGTCCTGTTTCAAAAAAGGATCAATACCACGAAGATTAGTGAAACCAAGCGCAGCCAATCGTTTTAAATGAAACCCGATCCCCGATCCTATATCAAGTATCTTTGATTTCTTATTAACACCTTTCAAATAGGTGATAAATTTAATTTCGTCTCTCGATGGCATAAATTTAGATATTAATTTCCCTATGGCGCTTTCATCAAATAATTCGCCACGGTCTCTCCACACAGCCATTTGAGTAATAATTTTTTTCTTAAGCGAGTTGTTGGATTTATGACTATAATAGCCCTGGCTGTAATACTTGTCCATATTTGGAGGCGATGACAATATTTGCAGACAATTACAATTGTTGCATATAAAATAAGTGAATGATTCTTTTATGCCAAACATCATTTCTTTTACTTCATAGAACTCGGTAATATTTTCATTATTACATATCTTACAGTAAGCCATTTTAGTTTGTTGAATATTTTTTACTTGTTCTTGGAAGCTGCCTTATATCAAATTGTGGAAATACGTTTGTGAAAGCAAGTATCCAAATCACATACTCTGCAATGTTGGTTATAAAACTTCCTGTAAACTGGTATAAAAAAATAAATAAAAAAAGCAGTAACCTGTAATAATTAGCCCAAGTCTTTGTGTAGAAAAAAAGTGCTATCTCAAGCAATATTCGCAATGTAAGACCAACCCATCCAAAGATAGCCCATGTCTCTGCGACTGCATTAGGAATAGTGAAGACATTATGATCCAATGGGTATACATAAAAATCTCTAATGATTTCGGCGCCAAGTATTTTAATTTGCCCAAGCCCAATACCCCAAACATGGCTTTTTTCGGAAAGCATTTTATCCGCAAGAATAAATGCTTCAAAAGTTCTACCCCTACCTGATGAATCTTCTCCCGTAAAAATGTTTTCGATCCGCAAAAAAAGTGTGTTACCAGGAAAAAAAACTAGCAATATTAATGTCAGGAAAATGACCGCCGATGCACTTAAGAAAATTATGTTGATCACCCTCTTCTTTCTTGTAAGCTTTTTAAAATAGAACAAGTACATAACTGCAATTGCTACAAGCACTGAACTAATAACGCCCATGGAAAAACTAAGAAGATAAGGAAGGAACAGCATTGGAAGCAGCTTCCAAACGCTCTGCTTATTTTGCTTTAATATCACTTGCAAAAAAAAGAAAAAGAATAGAGGCGTGAATAATGTTGCGTAATACGAAGCTTCATAAGTAAACAGTTTCAACCTGAGAAAATTGTTGACCCCTTCGGTCAAATACTGTTCTATCCATAAAATGTTTTTGTATGCAGTAAAATATAAAGGCACAGCTAGTATACAAAGAATAGAGTTTATAACTAACAAACGCCAATAAATATGCTCAATATTTTTACATGTTTTAAAAAAAGTATACGCTGCCTGACAAAAAATATATACAACAAGAATATTAAATAATGAAATTATATAGCTTGCCTGGTCAACTCCGTTGCTAAAATGGATTATTGCGAATAGTAAAATTGCTCCCAGAAAAGGCAAAAGGATTTCCTGTCTTCTTTTTATAGTAACCCACCAGTAAAAAAAAGGGCTTAAAATAGCAGTATACGTTAATCCGAGTGGCAAGCCCAATGTATTAATAAAGAAATAAATAAAAGCAAATGGAAAATATTTATTCACTTTCATATCTATCCCTTATTTTAAAAAAAGAAAGTGTTCCCTTAAAAAGGCCATTAGCGTTGTGCCACTTTCCTGTAAAAATTCTCTTTAATAAACGCAAAGTAACAAAAACCAATGCTATTCGGATTTTATCTTTTTTGTATTTCTGCAAAAACAATAATCCATTGCGTGTATAATAATAATCGGCAATAAACCCTTTACCAATTGTAGTACTGACTTTATCATAACATACTGCAGTCAGGCAAACTTGCATTTTATACCCTTTGTGTTTTGCCATGTAGCACCAATCTGTTTCCTCCCAAAATAAAAAGTAGTCTTCGGGCAGCAGCCCAATATCTTTAAAATGTTTCGTATGGGAAAATAAAGATCCTCCACAAACATAATCGATATTACAAATTTTCTTTTCCTCCTTGATCATCGAAACAGTAGCAGTATTAAAATTTATCTTAGCACCTCCATATAATAACACGGTATCAGGATTAGTGTAAGATTTAATAACACATCCGGTTATTGAATTAAAAGAGTGATCGTTAGAAAATTTGACAAGCTCGTTTAAAGTTTCTTGACTTACCACCATATCAGGATTTAGCAACCATATATAGGCATCTTCTTTTAAAAGTCTCTGTAGGACTATATTATTCCCATTTGCAAATCCTGTATTTGTCTCATTTTGAATAAAGATTAAAGAAGTAAAAAAATCAGTATTTCCACTTATGTCCCTGCTATAATAAAACTCATATTTTATGGGTGTTTCTAACCTTTTATTTAAAATAACGTTCCCATTGGCCCAATTCATCAAATGCTCTAATGAATTGTTTTGTGAATTGTTGTCCACAACAATTACCACAAAATTTTTATACAACTGCTGAAACAAAGAATCCAGACACTCCTGAACATCCTCCCAATTCTTATAGTTGACGATTAAAATGTACACTTTGGGCATAACCTGATCTGTTCTAGTAATTAATAAACTGTCCTTTCAGAGATTGATAAAAATTATGTTGCTCTTAGCCTGATGTAATCCGTCAGATTGTTTCGATACAACTCTATATTGAGACCAATCGTAATAAATACTTCTGTAATAATAATTGCAATTACAGTACCAGTGGCTCCCCACACATCTGCTAAAACAATATTTGCCAAAAGGTTGATCATTGTACCTAAAATTGAAATGCGGAAATAGCTTTTTTTTTGATTAAGTGACAAGAGTAACAAATTGGCAGGAATGTTCAAACAAACAATAATCGGAACAATGCTTAAAATACGAAGCAGAAATCCTGGAAGATCTGACTCTTTGCCGGCAAATAGTTGTGTAATTGGTGAAGAAAAAATAAAAACAACACTACATCCTACTATTACTAATAAAAGAAAAGGCAGATAAACTTTTTTGAAAAAAACGACTGTATGATTCTTGCTTTTTTCTGTAAGCTGGCAGATATGAGGGTATATTGCCTGTGAAAATACGCTGAGCATTTGTCGAATAGCAAGAAATATTTTTTCTGCAATGCTATAATAGCCCACTATCAAATCACCTACAAAAATTCTAAGAATAAAAACATTTGCAAATAAATAGACATTGGCGGAAAGACTTGAAATCATGATCTGCCATCCATCTTTTAGTTGAGACAATACATCAGACCAACGGGGAAATAAAAACCTTAGTTTGAAATTTTTTACTGCCTTGTAAATACTGTAAAACCCAGCGAGTACACTTCCTAATCCGAAAAAAAAAAGAAAAAGAAAAGAATCCCCCGGACCTTTAATAAATAGAAAAACCAACACAACGAAAACAATACGAGCAAGCAGAACACTGTACGTTACAAATTTCATCTTTTCAATACCCTGGAAAAACCAGCTTACAAGCAATGATTGACCGATAACGTAAGCAAATCCTGTTGTATACAACAATGAATTAGTTTTAAAAAAAGGAATAACACTTACCAAAACTAATAACACTAAAAATAACAAGGCAGTAATAATGATTTTTGTGCTCAATACAGTAAAAAAAAATCGTGATATCTTTTCAGTGTCTTGCTCATTTCTGTACAATGCAACTTCCCTCGTGGCAGTTAAATTAAAGCCATAATCAGCAATTGTAGAAAGATAGATCATAGTAACCTGGGCAACAGATATAACTCCAAACCAATCAATCCCGATCCGACTAATAACGTAAGGCATTATTACAAGAGGAATCAAAAAATTGGCACCTTGAACAACACTTAATGCGAAAAAATTTGAAAATATTTTGGCCTTGTAATTCGTACTCATATCAATAGATGCGCAAAGATAATAGTTAAACCTAAACGGATGCTTGCAATAGTATTTAGCGCTAATAGCATCATCGCTTTAAAAGGCAGCTGAACTACTTTTTGTGTATATTGCAAGCGATGTTAAATTCCTTTAAACTGTTTTAAACTCCGGTAGTGGTAAAAATTAATTCTACAACCTTAAACTGTTTGATGAAAAATGAAAGATGCCCAAATTAATTCTGAAAATAGTCCAGACGAACTTGATTTGATTGTTGTAGTAGAAAGAATGGTCGCCTTTATAAATCGCTTTTTTTTCATACTGATCATTTTTCCGACAATCGGTATTATCGCTGCTTTTTTACTTTTTTTATCGACTCAAAGAAAGTACACATCCGAACTTGTATTGCATTCTTATATTTTAACTAATCTTGAAAACATTCAGATCATTGAAAACTGGAAAACCCTTTTAAGAAAAAAAGAATACAATACGTTAGCCGGCATTTGGAATAGCAGTCCCGATTTGATCAACAAGGTCAATAAGATATCCGCGGAAGAGATCCAAA
>Ga0190271_10000406_pt1 | contig 21958 bp, 28 predicted proteins | sample Popmic356T_FD_133747 | JGI IMG/M metagenome (GOLD analysis project Ga0190271, IMG submission 133747) | Populus adjacent soil microbial communities from riparian zone of Weber River, Utah, USA - 356 T | ecosystem: Environmental > Terrestrial > Soil > Riparian zone | place: USA: Utah | collected...
GACGCCTGAAGCTGGTAGCCGTTCTCGCCGATCACCAGCGCGCGACCGTTGCCGATCGTAATGTCCACACCGCCGTCGGCCCGCTGCAGGACGTCGATGTCAACGATCTCGGATAGCTGTCTGACCAGCACCGACTGCTCGTCCTGCAGGGTCAGAATGCCTCCGGCCGATTCGCCGGTCCGCCCGATGGTCTCGTTGATCTTCGCAATCTGTGCCGCGAGCTCGTTGATGTCCTGCGTCGCAGATGCCACCTGACCGTCGGTGTCGCGCTGAGAGATGGCAAGGCGCTCCGCCATGTCGCGGAACGAGTCGGCGAGCGACTCCGCCTGAAGCAGCACCTCTTGTCGCGCAACCGAAGACGACGGGCTTTGCGAGAGCGACGCGAACGCGTCGAAGAAACGATCGAGCGCGCCATCGATCGACTCACCTGGTTTACCGAGCGCGACTTCGACGACCCCGAGCACATCCGCGAGCGCGCCTTCGCGCCGTTCGGCCGGCACTTCCTGCTGCAGCCGGCGCTCGATCAGAAGGTCGCGAGCCGATCTCACCGCGACGACATCAACGCCGCGGCCGGCAGTGCGGTTCGACTCCGGCGGAACCGCTGCCATGTCGATCACACGTCGCGTGTATCCGGGGGTGTTGACGTTCGCAATGTTCTGCCCGGTCACGTCCAGCCCGAAACGCTGGGCGTCGAGCGCACGCGCGGCCGAAGTCAGGCTACTGAACAGGCTGGACATGTTTTCCTAGACTCGCGCGTCCAGCGCCTGACCGGCGTAGGAGGTCGCGACTTTCCGAGGCCCATACTCACCGTGTCCCTGGGTCTCGAGCGTGATTCGTACGAAGCTTCCAAGCGCAGCGCCCAGTCTGCGGCACCGCAGCAACGCGGTGTGCGCTCCCTCGACTTCCTGGCGCACGGCGCGCCGTTCCTCCGGCGACAACTCGTAGGTCGCGGGAAGCTCGGCGAGCGCCACGTCGATCTCGGACTCACCCGTGAGCAGCGTCTCGAGATCGGGCCGGGCCAATGCCCCTGCCGTTCGCTCGAGCGCCACACGCAGTCGCGCGACAGCAGCGACGGCGCGCGTTCCCTGGTCGCTCATCACTTCTTGTCGTCCATCATGTGGTCGATGAGCGCGTCGGCCAGCTTTCCGGCGTCCGCACCAAGCGAACCGTCGGCGAGCGCTTTCTTCGCAGCTTCGACCTTGTCGGCACGCACGGCGGGCGCATCGTTCGCCGCCTGCACTGCGGAGTGCATCAGTGCCGCGTCCGAGGAAACCTCGACCCGGTCGGCCTTGGCCGCCTTTGCCTGGTTCTGCGCGCGCTCGGTGGACTTCGCCGCTTCGGCTCGGTCGACCTGAGTCGAGAGTGGCGCGCCCTGGTTACCGTCAATTCGTGAAGTCATTACCGGTCTCCTGGATGACAGGGTTGGTTCCACGCGTTAAATCGGCAACCAGCCCTTCGGCCTTTAATCCCGCAAATTGCTCGGGATTCAGCGGTTCTCCGCTTGCGGTCATCACCTCAAAATGTAAATGAGTGCCGGTAGCCCGACCGCTATGCCCTGCCCGGCCGACGACCTGCCCGTCCCGCACTTCCTCACCCGGGGCCACGAGCGTCGTCGAAAGATGAGCGTACCGCGTCCGGATGCCTCCGGCGTGCTCGATCACCACGGTCTGTCCGTAGCCGCCTTCAGTACCGGCCGAGACCACTCGACCCGATGCGGCAGATGGAATGTCCTGTCCGTACGCCGCTCTGATATCGATCCCGCGATGAAACTTTGCCGCACCATGAAATGGATCGGCGCGCCATCCAAACCCGCTTGTGACTTTGCCCGTGGGAACCTCAATCTCGTAGGGCGGGTCTTGTTCAACTTTCTTCGCCTCGGGGTGCATCTTCTCGAGCGCTTCCAGCAACTGCTTGCCGAGCCCCAAGCCCTGCGCGCGCGTCAGGTGGCCGGCGAGCTCCATGTCGATCGTTTCGAACATGGTCTGCGCGCCGTAGCCACTGCCGTCCTTTTCGTTTTCGTCGTCCCAGGATCCGGCCTTGCGCATCTCCTTCAGCATCTGGAGCATGAGCATCGACTCGAACTCCTGAGCCACGCGCATCAGACGTTCGCGCTCTGATCCCGGGCCGGCCTCGTCTTTCGGAGCCGACTCGACTCGCGCACGCTGAAGCAGATCGCCGATGCTCTCGATGCTCACAGGATCACCAGTTCGGCGCGCAGCGCGCCCGACACTTTCAGCGCCTGCATGATGGCGATAATGTCGCGCGGCGTCACGCCAAGCGTGTTCAGCGCGCGCACCACGTCGGCGAGCGTTGTGCCCTCCTCGAGCGCCACGAGCTGGCGCGTTTCCTGATCCGCACCGACCTGGGTGTCCGGCGTCACAGCGGTTCGCCCGAGCGAGAATCCTTCCGGCTGCGACACGTTGTACTGAGTCGAGATCCGGAGCGAGAGGTTGCCGTGCGCCACGGCAACAGGTCCGATCCGGACATCGCCGCCCAGCACCACCGTGCCCGTGCGCTCGTTGATGACGACGCGCGCCAACGTGTCGACGGCAATCGGAAGCGGCTCGAGCCGCGCAAGCAGATCGGGAACTGTGGAGCGATACTCATTGGGCACGGTCACGGCGACCGTGCCTGCGTCGCTGACGTGCGCGCGGTCGCCCCCGAGCTCCATGTTGATCGCCTTGGCGATGCGCCCGGCAGAGACGAAGTCGGGGTCGCGCAGCCCGAGACGAAGTTCGTCGGCCGGCGCCATCGCGGTCTGACGCTCGACCTGAACCAACCCGCCGCCCGGGACGCGACCAACGGTCAGGTGATTCACGGCGATCGCATTGCCACCACCGCCGACGCCGAACCCACCAATCGTCAGTGGCCCCTGACCCAGCGCCACGATCGAACCATCAGGTCCGCGCAGTGGCGTCGGCAACAGGGTGCCGCCCTGCAGGCTGCGTGCGTCACCAATCGACGACGCCATGATGTCGAGCCTCGTACCCAGCTGTGCGTACGGACCGATCTCGGCGGTCACCATGACCGCCGCGATGTTTTCGATCTTGATTCCGCCGGGAGGAACGGCCACGCCAAAGCGTTCCAGCATGTTCGCTAGCGTCTGCGCGGAAAAGATCGTCTGCCGGCGATCGCCGGTCTTGTTGAGACCGACCACCAATCCATACCCGATCAGCGGCTGCACCATCGCGCCCTGCAGCGTAGTCACGTCCTTGAGGCGCGAAACGGAGATCGGCGTGGGCGCTGGCTGCTGGGTACCGACCGGATGCACCAGCATCGCCAGGATGACCGCGGCCGACGCCAGCGTTCGGATGTCGGTGCCCATCACCGACCAGTGATTCAGTTGAGCGTGTCTCAGCACGACAGTCTCCAACTCAGAAAATCTTGTTCAGCACCCGGACGATCCAGCCCGGCTTGAGGTTGTCTTTCATCAGCCCGCGGCCGAAGTAGCGAACCCGCATCTGCCCGATGGCCGTGGACGGCACGATATTGCCTGGACGGATGTCCGAGGTCCGGACAACACCGGTCAGCACGAGGATCTGGATGTCGCCGTTGATGTCCACTTCGCGCACGCCTTCCAGGGCGAGGTCACCATTCGGCAGCACCTCGATGACACGAGCCGACAGCGTGGCCGACAGTTCACCGGTGCGCGTCGTGCTGCCACCACCTTTGAAGCTCGTGTTGGAACTGCCCGCGACAAGCGATGTCGGATCCAGCCAATTGGGATAGGCCGATTCGAGCCCGAACAAATGGGTCAGCGACGCCGCGGCGCTGCCGTTCTTGTCCAGATTGGCGTCGGCCGAGCCCACCGCCGAAATGCTCTCGACGACACGGATCGTGACGAGGTCGTTCACGTGCCGCGCCCGAAGATCGTTGAGCAGCCCGGTCATCCACGTCGTGTCCGGCGCAGCCGTGGTCACCGGCAGCGAGCGCGCGGCCTTGAGATAGCGCGCGTACAACACGTCGTAGTTGTCGCTCTGCTTCTGAGGGGCCTCGTCCTGCTGCCCTGCCATCACCGGCGTGGCGACGAGCATCAGGCCCAGCATCACTAGTGTCTTCATCGAACGATCTCCACGGACCCGGGTCCGGTAATGCGAGCATTCAGTGCCTTGCGACTGGTCGGCAGGAGCACGCGAATCAGATCACCAAGGTGGCCGCTACCCGATGCGCGACCCACGCTCGTCACTTCGATCGCACCAGTCGCTATGCGGATCCGAACTTCGTCGCCCGACTTGACGATGGGCGGGACGATCACCGCGGCATCGGTGAGCACTTCTCCAGGTCTGATGTCGCGGCGCGCGTGCGCGCCGGCGAGCTCCTTTGACGTCGGCAACCGATCGAGGAGGATGTTCGTGAGCTCGACGTCCACGATTTCGATTGCATCGGCCGCCACGCCCTCGCCGCGCGCCAGCGCACGACTCGAGCGAACGGCCGATCCGGTGACACTCAACTTCGCGACGACAGACCCGACTCGCGCGCCGTCCGCGAAGAGAATGAAGCGGATTGGGCGACCCAGTCTCGACCCCGGCTCGGGAATCGCCTTCGTCGCAGCGTCGTCCTGTCGCACACTCGGACCGCTGACATCCAGCACTTCCACCCGCACCTCTCCCATCCGCTCCTGGATGGAGCGCTCGATCGCAGCCGGCACGGGGCCGGTGAGCGCAACGCTGAGGGCAATGAGGTGCAGCATCACAGTTACCGGGACAGGTTGTTGATCTGCTGAAGCATCTCGTCAGCCGTGCGGATCACTTTCGAGTTCGCCTCGTACGCACGCTGGCCGAGAATCATGTTGACCATTTCCTCGACGACGCTCACGTTGGAGTCCTCGACGAACCCCTGGGCCAACGAGCCGAGACCGTCGGTGCCGGGTACGCCCGTCGTCGCATCACCCGATGCGGTCGTTATCGAGAAGAGGTTGCCGCCGAGCGCCATCAGGCCCGCCGGGTTCTGGAAGTTCGCGAGCTCGATGTTGCCCACCTGCTGCGTCGCGTCCTGATCGGCCAGCTTCACCGAGACGATGCCGTCCTTCGAAATCATCACGGTCACGGCGTTCTCGGGGATCGTGATCTGCGGCTCAATCGAGTAGCCGTCCGCGGTCACCAACTGACCCTGACCGCTCAGATGCAGGTTGCCCGCGCGGGTGTAAGCGGTCTGACCGCCGGTCAGTGTCACCTGCAGGAACCCCTGCCCTTCGATGGCGAGGTCGAGCGGGTTGTTCGTCGCGCGCAGGTTGCCGGACGTGAAGTTGCGCGCGGTCGCCACCGGACGCGAACCGAGTCCGGCTTCGAGACCAATGGGCGCTTCCGTGTCCTGCGACGTCGATGTGCCAGGCGCCTTGAGCTGCTGGTAGACGAGGTCTTCGAACTCGACGCGGCTCTTCTTGAAGCCCGTCGTGTTGACGTTGGCCAGGTTGTGCGCCACGTTGTCGATGTTGGCCTGCTGGGCATTCATGCCGCTCGCGGCCGTATACAACGCTCGAATCATTGCTGAACCTTTCCCTCTCGTTGTCGATTCTGTCGTTAGGCCCGGTCTGTTCCCGGCGGGTCTAAAGACCCGCCGCTACGTCGCCGATTGCCTACTGCCTACCGTTTACCGCTTACCAAGCTCAGAGATCGCACGTCCGTCGATGTCGTTCATGAGCACCGAAATGCCCTTCTGCAACGCTTCGAACGACCGCGACACCTCTGTCATCACCGCCACGCGCTCGACCACCGACACGTTCGACTGTTCGAGCGATTGGGTGAAGATGCGCGGATCCTCGGCCTCGGTCGCCTCGATGCCGTCCGGCGCGCGGAACCGCGTGCCCGACTCACGAAGGAGGCCTTCCTCGTTGTCGAACTGCACCACCTTCACCTTGCCTGCGTCGGTCAGATTGACTCGAATCGTGCCGTCAGCCATTACCGTCACCGGCCCAACCGGCACGTGAATCTCTCCGCCGTCACCCTGCACCGGCATGTCATCCATCGTCGTCAGCAAGCCATCGGGCTGAACCTTGAAGTTGCCCGCTCGCGTGTAACGCATGCCGCCTGCGGTTTCGATCTCGAAGAACCCGGGTCCCTCGATCGCCATGTCCAGATCGCGTCCGGTTGACGTAATCGTTCCCGGCACGAAGTTGGTTCGTCGTCCGCCCTCTGCGACATCGATTGCCGAGTCGAGAGCCGATGCGAACGCGCGCCTCGACTCTTCGGTCGATGTGCGTTCCGTCTTGTAGCCGGCGGTGCCCACGTTGGCCAGGTCGGCAGCAAGCCGATCCAGGTCATCGAGGCGCATCCGCATGCCGCTCAGTGCGCTATAAGCTCCGCCTGGCATCCTGTCTCCTCCTGTGCTGCGGTCACGAGCAGGTCGCTGACCCGCTGCGGTGCCTGCACGCGCACCCATCGATACGAATCGCAGTCGGCGTGCCGCATCGTGACGGCGCGCTCGCTGGCGGCAACCTCCGCGACAAGCGCCGCTGCGGCGCTCATGGTCTCCACGGTCAATGCCTGATGCGACTTCGCGTCGCTCTGCGCCGGCTTGTAGGCATCGAGCGCGTCCTGAAACACGCGATCGGTCACGAGGAACAGCTCGGGTGACCAACCGGTGAGTCGAATCAGGGCGCGCAGGGCCGACTTCGGCACCGGCGCTGCACACACCACCGACAACTTCTTCAGCACATCGTCTGCTTCGAACGGCACGAGGCCGAGCGCGCGCACCATCGAGGCCGGCATCGACACCGGTGCTCGCTCGACACGAGTGATGTCGAACGTGGACAGGTAGCTGACCCCTGCCTGCGCCGCGAGCGCTCGCAGCACGTCTTCAGACGTCGTGTAGCCAAGGCGCTCGAGTTGCGCGCCGATCTTGAGTCCCGACTCCTTCGCCGCGTCGAGAGCCGCTTCGAGCTGCGGCTGCGAGATGGCACCGGCATGCCGAAGCAGCACGCCGACCCTCAACGGCGGCAGCCCATTCGACGGGCGGACACGCGTCCGGTCCTGATTCAGTCCCACGCGAGCGGCCTGCTCGACACAGGTGCGCGAGCAGTACCAGAGCCCGTTGAACTGCAATGCGCCGATCCTCAGAACGGACGCACCAGCAAAACGCTCGACGGATGAGAGGTCGGGCCGCCAGCGGCCGCATCTCTCGTCAGCGCACCGTGGCATGAGCCTTCTCCCGACCCGCGGCGGCGCCCACCATCTGCAGACGCAGGCGCACTTCGCTCTCGGACATTTTTTCCTTGGCAGCGATGTCCTGCACCGAACGTCCGCGCTTGGCGGCAGCCGACACACGACGCTGCGTGACGGCACGTGCCTTCGGCTTGGCCGCCGGCTTGTTCGCTCCGCTGAGGCGCTCGATCTCCTGGGCCACGTCGCGCATGCCGCCTTCGACCGTGTCGGTCAGCAGCGAGATGCCGGCCATCAGATGCGCGAGGCGATCGCCAAGCTTCGAGATCTTTCGATGCTGCAACACATGCATCCGAAACGACGCCGCAAAACCCAGCGCCAGCAGACCCGCACCAGACCACACATAGATCTCCACGACTACGCCTCCATCGAACGCACGCGTTCACGCTGACTGACGACATCAAGAATGCGGATGCCATAACTGCCCGACACGATCACGACTTCTCCCCGGGCCACGACCCGGTTACTGACCAGCACTTCCACCGGATCGTCCGGTGAGCGGCCCAGATCGATCACCGACCCCGGGCTCAGTCGCGTCAGCGTCTTGAGCGGAAGCTCAGTTCTCCCGAAGCGCACGACGAGCGGAAGGTCGATGTCGAGGAGGACGTCGATGCGATCGTCGAGCTTCACCTCGGGTGCTGCAGCCGCCGCGGCCTTCACAGGGCTCGCCGACTGCGCGACCGGCCTTGGCCCGGACGCGGGCTTCGTCGCCGGTGCCTGATCCGTGGCGAGATTGCCCCACGTCGTTACGGACAACGGGGCGGACATCTTGTCGGACGCGATAGCGTGGGCGTTCCATTCGCCTTCAGGGACACGCCCTTCGCCCGGTGACACATCAACCACCGACAGCTTTGCGCCGCGTGCAACGGGCTTCGTCGACAGTGCGCTCACCGCCTGCGCCAGCACCTCACGGATGGTGTCGAGCAGCGCTTCATCGGGGATGTCGCCCTCGATGCCCGTCATCAGCTGGGTGATCGCGGTCGCGCCGCCGTGATCGAGCACCAAGGTGATCGATCCGTTGAGCTCGCCTTGCGCGCTCACCTCGGCCACCCATTGGCGGCCGGTTGCCGGCACACCAGCCGACACGGTTGCTGGCGAATCGATCATCGCGCCAACGACGATGCCCAACTCGTCGACGAGCGCGGCGAATATTTCCTGGTTTAGCGAGGCGGTCATGCGGCGGCTCCCTGCTGCACTGGCGTCTTCGACTCGATCAACACACCCGCAGTCGTCCCGCGCTGCGTGAGGCGGCCGCCATACCGGCGGATCTGACCAATGTGCACGTCAACCGGTTGCGTCACCGCGTGTCCGAGCGACAACACGTCGCCCGGCTTGAGCGCGATGAGGTCGCGCGCCGACAGCGTCGTCTCGAGCAACGCAGTCACCGGCAGTGACACGCGCCCGAGGTTGGCGTGCAACCACGCTTCCTCGTCCGGCGTCGGCTGTTTTCTCGTGCGCTGCCATCCCTGCTCGAACGCCTCGGCGACGGCTTCAATCGCGGCAGCCGGAATACAGAGGTTGACCATGCCGCGCGTGTCGGCGATACGAATGTCGAACACCAGCAGAATCACGATTTCTGTCGGGCCGGTCACCTGCAGCATCTGCGGCCGCGTCTCGCGCGCCTGGATCTTGAACTCCATGTTCACGATCGGCCGCCACGTTTCCGTCAGGTTGTCGAGCATCAGGTTGACGACGGAATCGACAACGTTCTGCTCGATCAGCGTGAGCGCCCGATTCGGCCCAGGTGTCTGCCCGGTGCCACCGAGCAATCGGTCCACCATCGTGAATGCGATGGACGGATTGATCTCGAGCGCGCCGACGCCGTCGAACAGACTCAGGTTCACGGAGTAAAACGCTGTCGGGTCCGGCAACGACATCAGGAATTCCGAGTACGCGAACTGCTCGACCGAGACGATGCTGACCTCGGTCATCGCACGCATGAACGCTGACAGCGAGGTCGAGACGTTCAGGGCGAAGCGGTCGTGCAGGAAGTGCAGCGACCGAAGCTGGTCTTTCGAGATGCGATCCGGCCGGCGAAAGTTGTAGATGACAACGCCGCTGGACGTGACGGCATTACCTGCCGCGCTCGTCCGCTCCGTGGCGGCAGCGACTGACGACGCCAGCAACGCGTCGATTTCGTCCTGCGAGAGAATCTTGCTCACGCGCGTGCCTCCGCCAGACCGAGCGAGCGGCGCAACAACGTCCTGAGCCGCGTAATCGCCAGCGAGCGCAGCTGACTCACGCGTGACTCACACACGCCGATGACCTCGCCGATTTCCGCGAGCGTCAACTCTTCCTGGTAGTACAGCGCGAGGATCTGACGCTCACGCTCAGGCAGCCCTTCGATCGCCTGGGCCAGATGCATCTTGAGCTCCTTGCGCTCGAGTTGTGTCACGGCGTCATCCGACGCGTCGATGCACAGCTCGATGAGCGGCGTGCCATCCGGCGTCGGGGCGTCGAGCTGACGGACCGACCCGACTTCGAGCGTGCGCAGCTGTTCGAGGGCCTTCTCGTAGGCAGGCACCGACAGGTCCATCGCGTCGGCGATTTCTTCTTCGCGTGGTTCGCGACCGAGGCGATGCCGCAGCGAGGCGACCGCCGAGTCCATCTCGCGGCGCAGGCGCCGCAACGAGCGAGGCGCCCAGTCGAGCTCGCGCAACGCGTCGAGCATGGCGCCGTTGACTCGCCGGCGGGCGAACGCGTCGAAGGGCACACCGGTTGACGGGCGATATCGCGTCGCAGCGTCGATCAATCCCAGCACGCCGACGCTGACCAGGTCATTCATTTCGACCTGCGACGGCAGACGCTGCGCAAGCCGCTGCGCCAGCGTCTTCACGAGCGGAACGTGCTCCATGACCAGACGGTCGCGAGCATCCGTATCCGGAGTCGACGTCTTCGCGCGAACTGCCGCGGACGTTTTTACGCGCACTTGGAAACCTCCGTGGGTCCTTCCGAGAGCGACGCGCCGGCTGCCAGGCGCAGACCACCAGGGCCGCGGCCAAGGCCCGCCAGACGCGAGGCCAATATCCGGTAGCAGCGGCTGGCCGCTGCCTGTGGCAAGTGATCGACGACGGCGCGCTGCACGAGCACTGACTCGCGGACGGCGCGGTCTTCGGCGACGAAACCGTAGTAGCGAAGGCTGCGACCGAGGAACCGTGTCGCGGCCACGTCGAGTTGCCTGAACGCCAATCCTGCTTCGTCGCCATCGCGAACCGAGTTGACGACGACGCCAATCTCCGTCTCGGGCGACATCTGCGTCAGAACCTTGGCGGTGGCATAGGCATCGACGACAGCTGACGGCTCGAGCGACGTGACCAGCGCAACGCGCTCGGCAAGCCGCAGCATTTCAACGACGTTGTCGGAGATGCCGGCCGCGGTATCGATCAGGAGGAAATCCAGGCGACGCGCGAATTCGTTGAGCACATCGCGCAGCGTGCTGCGCTGGGCCGAGGTCATCGTGGTGATCGACTGCAAGCCCGAGCTCGCTGGCAGTACCTCGACACCGAGCGGTCCGCGGACCACGACCTCCGCCAGCGTTTTCTCGCCTGCGAGCAGATGGCCGATGTGGCTGTCGGGCGTCAGGCCGAGCATCACGTCGATGTTGCCGAGCCCGAAGTCGGCGTCGATGAGCCCCACGCGATAGCCGAGACGCGCGAGCGACAGCGCCACGTTCACGGTGACGTTGGTCTTGCCAACGCCCCCCTTGCCGCTCGTCACGGCAAGCACGGTCGCGCCATTGACGTTGGCGCTCACGCCACTGCTCCTTGCACCATCTCGCCCATGACCCAGTCGGCGAGCACAGGTGCGGTCACGCGCTGCAAATCAGCCGGCACGTTCTGTCCGGTGCCGAAGAACGAGATCGGCAGCCGGCGTGCGCGCAGCACGCTGACCAGCGGTCCGATCGTTTCTGCTTCATCGAGACGCGTCAGCACGACTCGGGCAGGACGCGCATCCGCAAATCGCTCGATCAGCTTTTCTGCCGATCTCGCGGTCGTCGCAGCCGGAATCACCAGATGCGTGCGCACATCGCTGCGCGTGGCAAGCACCCGAAACATGTCCTTCGACACATCGTCTGATGGGGATCGGCCCGCGGTGTCAACAAGCAGCGGATGCTTGATGCCATCGAGTGCACGAGAGAATTCGTCCGGCGTGCGCGCGGCAACGAACGGCGCGGCGAGGATGTCCGCATAGAGGCGGAGCTGCTCGATCGCACCAACACGGAAACCATCTGCAGCAAGGAGCGTCAGGCGTTGACCGTGACGTGCACGTTCCTGCGCAGCGATCTTCGCGATCGTCGTCGTCTTGCCCACGCCAGGCGGGCCGACGAAGACTTCGATCGGAGCGTACGATTCCTCGCCCGCTGCGATCGTCGTCAGCTCGCGCGCGAGCGTTTCCTTCAGGCTTTCAGTGTCCGGAGCGCGACGGCGGCTGACTGGGTGCGACATCGCAATTTCGCGCGCCAGGTCCGCGGATAGTCCGCCGGCCTCAAGGCGCGCCGCGATCTGGTCGATTGCTCTGTCGGACCGCGAACGGCGCGGGGTTGGAACGGCAACCGGTTCGGGATCGACGTGTCGGCTCTCCGGCACCACCGGCCGCTCGGCCGCCGCAGTGACCTCGATTTCAAGGCCTCCGATCATCCCGCGCATCCCCGAGGCGGCGACCTCGCGAGTCGACAGCACAAGGGCGTCGGGGCCGAGTTCTTCCCTGACCGCACGAAGTGCGTCTTTGAGCGTTAGCCTGCGATAGCGCTTCAAATGCATATCAATCGAGTGTCGCGATAGAGACGACCGGAATGTGCGCCGGGACCTCGTTGTGCGACAGCACTCCCAAGTGCGGCAGCACTCGCGCGAACAGCCTCCACAAATGAGGCCGAAGCGTTGGTGAGCACAACAGCACGGGTTGTGCCACTGCCTGTTCAAGGGCGCGTGCAATTCGTGACGCGATGTTCTGCGCCTGCTGCGGGTCGAGGGCCAGAACTGCACCGTGGTCCGTCCGGACCAGCGACGCCAGGAGGCGTTCCTCCAGCACCGGTGCAACGCCGATCACCGGCAGCTCTCCCTTCTCTGTTTGATACGGCCGGCAGATCGCTCGCCCGATGGCAGCGCGGACCGACTCGTTGATCGCGTCGGGATCCTTCGTGACCGTCGCCGCATCCGCGATCGCCTCGAGGATCGTCGGCAGATCGCGCACCGGAACTCGCTCGCGCAGCAGCTGTCGCAGGACGCGCTGAATCTCGCCGAGCGACACGAGCTTGGGCACGAGGTCTTCGATCAGCCGCGGCGAAGACTGCGCAACCTGGTCCACCATTTCCTTGACTTGCTGACGACTGAGGAGGTCCGGCAGGAATGCTCGAACGGTCTCTGACAAATGCGTCGAGAGCGCAGTGGTGGCGTCAACCACGGTGTAGCCGGCAGCCGATGCCGCCTCGCGCTGGTCCTGCGCAATCCATGTCGCGGGAAGACCGAACGCAGGCTCCTTGGTCTGAGTGCCTTCGATCGCTCTCGTGACCGAGCCCGGGTTGATCGCGAGGAGGCGCTCCGGATACAGCTCGCCGCGAGCGACTTCGACCCCTTTCACCAGGATGCTGTAGGCGCGCGGTCCAAGCTGAAGGTTGTCGGCGATGCGAACTGGCGGAACGACGAGACCTGTCTCGGTCGCGATCTGCTTCCGAATCGATCGGACCCGCGTCAGCAGCGTGCCGTTCTGACGTTCATCGACCAGGCTGACGAGCGCATATCCGACGTCCACGCCAAGCGGATCGACAGTCACGGTCGGCTCGGATTCGGCGGTCGTCGTGGTCGACTCGGGAGCGACGTCCTCCGCGGGACGCGTCCTCACCGCATAGGCCGCCGCTCCGAGGATGGCAGCGACGGTCAGAAATGACAGCTTGGGCAGCCCGGGAATCATCGCGAGCAGCGTGAGCACACCGGCAGCGATGCCAAGCGGGCGCGAGCGCTCGAGCAACTGCACCGCAACTTCCTCGCCGAGGTGCGATTCGGCAGCCGCGCGAGTCGTGATGAGACCGCCGGCCATCGAGACGAGCAGCGCCGGGATCGACGTGACGAGGCCCTCGCCCACCGTCAGGATCGTGTAGGTCTCTGCCGCGGTCGCGAGATCGAGGCCGTGCTGGAACACACCGATGATGAGCCCGGCCACGATGTTGACCGCGGTGATCAGAACAGCGGCCAGCGCGTCACGCTGCGTAAATCTGATCGCACCGTCCATCGCGCCGTAGAAGTCGGCTTCGCGCCGCAGTCGATCTCGCCTGTCCCGTGCCTCGATATCAGTGATGGCGCCCGACGACAGGTCGGCATCGATGGCCATCTGCCGGCCGGGCAACGCATCCAACGTGAACCGCGCCGTGACTTCCGAGATGCGGACGGCGCCGTGGTTGATGACGATGTACTGGATCGCGATGAGCACCAGGAAGACGACGATGCCCACGACGAAGTTGCCGCCGACCACGAACTGGCCGAAGGCCATGATGACGCTGCCGGCTGCTTCGACGCCGTCACCGCCGTTGAGCAGTACGAGTCGAGTGGACGCCACGTTGAGCGACAGGCGGATCAACGTGAGCAAGAGGAGCAACGACGGGAAGACCGAGAAATCCACCGGCTGCCGGACGTAGATGGCCGTCAGCAGCAGAACCACCGCCAGGCCGATGTCGATCGACAACAGTAAATCGAGCAGGATCGTTGGCAGCGGGACGATCATCAGCAGCACGACCGACATGACGGCGATCGGCGCGATTAGATGACTTGCGCGATGGGGCGCTCGATTAGTTGCCATATCAAAGCATCAACTGTTTGATCCGGACGAGATACGCGAGCACTTCGGCGACGGCGCCGAAGAGTGGGGCCGGAATGGTCTGGCCGATCTCGGCCGTCTTGAAGAGTGCCTGCGCGAGCGGCTTGTTCTCGACGATCGGAACGCCGTGCGTGCGCGCTTCCTCGCGAATGCGAAGGGCGATGTGATCGGCGCCTTTGGCGAGCACCAGCGGGGCCGCCATCTTGTCGCGGCGATATTCGAGCGCGACGGCAAAGTGCGTGGGGTTGGTGATGACGACCGTCGCGCGCGCGACGTCCTGCATCATCCGGCGTCGCGCCATCGTCAACTGCGCCCTGCGCACGCGCCGCTTGTTCTCGGGGTTGCCCTCCATCATCTTGTGTTCGTCCTTGATCTCCTGCTTGCTCATCTTCAAGGAGGAGTTCAGGCGGTACTTCTGGAGGGCGTAGTCGCCAATCGCGAGCACACCAAGCGCCCACGCCACGCGCCACAGCAGCGTGTCGGTGTGGGACCAGGCGAGTGTCGCGGCGCCAAATGGCGACAGCCACGCCATCTGCGGCGCCTCGTTGATGGCGCCTTGAACGACGCGCCACGCGAGGTACGTGATGACCGAGACGGAGACGAGCGTCTTCAGCGTGTCGGCACCCGACTGCTGCATCCCGAACCGCTTGATGCCGTTGGCAGGATTGAGTCGCGACCAGTTGAACTGCAGTGCGTTTGGCGCGAACACCCACCCGCCCTGAAAGCCATGCATCGCCACACCCACGGCCATCGTCGCCAGCGCGATCGGTCCGACGAGAAGCGCGATGAGGCCCGCGCCCTGGATGACGCGAGCGTTGACGTCACCGGCGGAGATGGCCCTGAGCGGCGAATCGCCGAAATGTGCAAGGTCGGACGCGAGATGCTCTGCGAGACCGCTTATCAGCCGGCTTCCGAGCTTGGCGAGCGCGACCGTCGCCGCCACTGAGGCCGCGGCGAGCGCGAGATCGCGGCTGCGCGCGACCTGCCCCTTTTCGCGGGCTTCGCGCAGCCGTTTGAGTGTTGGTTGCTCTGTGCGCTCCTGCGACATGGTCCTACTTGAACGCTGCCGCGAGCGAGAGACCGAGGTCGACGGTGCGTTCGGACACGCTCGCGATCACCTGCGGAACCGTGCCGATGACCGCCGCCAACACGAGCAGACCAACCACGAGTCGAACCGGGTAGCCGACGACCATGAAGTTTAATGAGGGCGCCGAGCGGGAAACCAGGCCGACTGCGAGCTCGACGATCAACAAGACGAGGACCATCGGCGCGGCCAGACGAACACCGACGGTGAAGATGAGGCCGAGCATCTGACGCACGCCCGTGAGGATCGAGGCGTCCACGTGTCCGGCGCCGATCGGGAGTCCCTCGTACGACGCGACCAGCGCGCGCAGCACCTGGTGATGGCCGTTGATCGCGAAGAACGCGAGCATCGCCAGCAGGCCGTAGAGCGACGTGATGACCGAGTTGCGAGCACCGCTGACGGGATCGATCGTCGCGGCATATGAGAAGCCGATCTGATAGCCGCTCAGATGTCCGCCGAGCTCCGCCGCGGCGACGAGTGCGCGCACCGCGAGTCCGAGCGAGAGACCGATGACCACTTCGCGCGCGATGATGAGCGTGAGCGAGACGTCGTTGCCTGCCGCAGGCACAGCTACCGTGGGCGCAAGCACCAGGGCCAGTAGCACCGTGATCGCGACCTTCACCGGAGTCGGCGCGTAGGTGCCGCCCATGATTGGCGCCACCATCACCAGCATCCCCGGACGAACGAGGAGCAGCCCGAACCTGACCACCAGGGACAGGTCGATCACCGGATGAACTCCGGTAGCCGGGCCACCAGATCACGAGAGAACCCAGTGACCAGGCGGAGAATCCAGGGGAACGTGAGCGCGAAGACCGCGAAGATGGCGGCCGCGCGCGGGATGAACGCAAGCACGTTGTCCTGAATGGACGTGACAGTCTGGAAGATGCTGACCGCGACGCCGGCGATGAGGCCGGCAAGGAGCATGGGCAGGCTCACCAGGATCGCCACCTCGATCGCCTGACGCACAGTCCCGACAACAAGTGACTCGGGCATGGCTAGGCGAAGCTCCTGACAATTGACCCGACAACGAGGTTCCAGCCGTCGATCATCACGAACAGCAGGACCTTGAACGGCAGCGACACCATGGCCGGCGGCATCTGCAACATGCCCATCGACAGCAGCGTCGTCGAGACGACGAGGTCGATCAGCAGGAACGGAATGAACAGAAAGAAGCCCATCTGAAAGCCGGTCTTCAGCTCAGAGATGACGTAGGCGGGAATGACGACGCGCATCGGCAGTTCCGCAGCGCTCTTGGGCTTTTCGATCTTTCCGAGCTCGATGAAGAGCGAGAGGTCGGCTTCACGCGTCTGCTTCAGCATGAAGTCGCGCAGCGGCGGCGCGCCGAGCTGAAGCGCCTCGGTCACGCTCACCTTGCCGGCCATCGCGGGCTCGAGCGCGACTGCATTAATCTGCGCGCCCACCGGAGCCATCACGAACATTGTCAGGAAGAGCGAGAGGCCGATGAGGATCTGGCTCGACGGCATTTCCTGCGTGCCGAGCGCTTGCCGCAGGAAGTGAAAAATGATGGTGATCCGCGTAAACGAGGTCATCGTCACGAGAATCGCCGGCAGGAACGAAATCAGCGTCAGCAGAAGGACGACCTGCAGCGGAGCCGAGATCGTGCCGATTCCGTTTACCTGGAGATCTAGGTTATTCACTGACGGGCACCAAGAACTTCGTTGACGGACGCGCCGGCTCGGAGCTCCGTGACGAGCGAGATGTTGGTGCTGGTGAGGCCGAGCAGCAGCCGGCGGCCTTCCACCGAGACGATGACGAGCGATCGCCGCTCGCCGAGCGGAATGGCGGTCTCCACGACGACCGGCTTGCCGCTCGCGGCGAACCGCGCGAGCGGGCCGCGTCGCACGAGCCACGCCAGCGCACCCACGAGCGCGAGCACGATCAGCGTGGCGAGAAACGTGTTCATGCCGAGGTCTCCGCGCTCGGCGGCGCTGCGATTTCGGTCACACGAACCGCGGTGCTGTCGTCGATGATGACGACCTCGCCGTGAGCCACGAGGACGCCGTTGACGACGACCTGCATGTCACTGCCGGCTGACTGCTCGAGGCGAATGACGCTGTGACGCTTCATGTGCAGGCAGTCGCGAACGGAGATCGTCGCGGTCCCGAGCCACACGTCGACGTGGCACGTCACGTCACCGAGCGCCTGGAGGTCGGCGCTACTGAACAACGAATTCGACGAAGAGGACATCGATCACCTTCAGTTCTTCCGAGGTCTCGGTCACACGCTCCGCGATCGCCTTCTTGAGTTCTTCCTTGCCTTCGGGCGTCACCAGCGGCGCGGCGTACTGCAACGAGAGGAGTTCGAGGATCGCGGAACGGACGCGGGCGTTGATCACGGCGTCCTCTTTCGTCTCGGCCGCCTGCTCCTCGTCCCACATGAGGAGCTTCATGTCCACGCGCAGGAATCGCTTGCCGCTCTCGTCGGCGAGGTTCACGACGAACGGCTCCATGTCAACCACGCCGGACTTCGGTGGCTTCTCTTCCTTGGGAGCGGCCTCGCCGGCTGCACCCGCACGCTTGGCGTACATCCAGTAGCCGCCGGCGCCTCCGCCCGCGAGCAGTACGAAGACCACCGCAAGGATCGGGATGAGCTTCGACTTCTTCTTGGGTTTGGCCGCGGCGTCGGTCTTCTCAGTTTTTTCAGCGTCTGACATGGTCGTTTCCCGTCCTGCCGGTGAGGGAGCAAGCAGGGTGCCGCGCTGTTGAGGCTGATTGCCGCAAAAACAGGCGTGTTTTTGCGAGTTGTGAAGACGATGAGCCGACGACCTGTCGGGTCGCCGTCACTGGGCCGGTTGGTGGTTGGTGGTTAGTGGTGGGTGGTGTTCATGGTTCGATGTGCGAGTTCATGCAGTTCTGAACGCGAACCATGAACAGCCCACCGACCACCAACCACCTACCACCCACCATTTCACACTACGACTTCGAAAACGGGCGTCTCGACTTCACGCTTTTGCGACTGTCGCTTTCTCGACTGCTGACGCCGGCCATCGTCGTCGGCTTGCTGACGCTGTGCATCGGGCTCAACGTCGAAGCGATCGAGACGGAGGCCGTGCTCCGCAAGCGCGCTACGCAGCGTGTCCTGCTGCGACTCGAGCCACTGCCGCACCGCAGGCAGGTCCGCCTGGACGTTCGCCTTCAGTCCGCCGTTCTCGACGCGCAGCGAGATCGAGACTGATCCGAGGTGCTCGGGATTGAGCTTCAGAACGGCCTCGCCGATGCCGTCACGGAACTGCATGCGCATCGACTGCACGATCTGCAGCGTCACATCGTGTTCATTCGGCAGTGCCGACGCGTTCGCTGGCAGGTTCACGCCAGCTGACGCGAGAAGGCCTGACACGCGAGCATCGCTCTGCGCCGGAGCCGCGAGCGTAAATGCCGGATTGGCCGTGTTGTGAGCACTCGCCGCGGTGAGTTGCGGCAATTGCTCGCGGAGCCATTCACCGAACGACGGCTGGCCATCGCCATTCTGATTCGACGACTGGCTACTCTCCCCCGCTGCGGCTGCGGGCGCAACTGCGTGCTCGATCGCGCGCTCGATTGCGCGAGCGAATCGTGCGGCGACACCTTTCGGGCTCGGAGCCTGCTCATTCGACGCGTTGTTCGAGGACGACGAAGCAGCGCTCTCGTCGATCGCGCTCTGCACCGCGTTGTTGACCGTGGCCTCCGCGGCCGCAACTTTGACGACGTCGTTCATCTCGGCTGTCTTCGGTGCCGGTGCCGCCTTGGCGGCCTTGCCAGGCTTTGCCGTTGGCTCCGCCGCCGTGGGTTCCTTCGAAGCGATAGAAGTGGCTGCCGCAATCTGAGTATCTGGCGCGGCCGCTTCCGGACGAACGTCGCTGGTGATCTCGACTGGCCGACCATCAACGGCCGGAATCGCCGGCGCCGGAGTCTCGTTTGCCGCGGACGATTCCGCCTGCTTCGTTTCAGCCGGTTTCGGTGCCTCGCCGTCCACGAACGACTTCACATCTGGCGACGTGGCGACTTCGGTCAGCGGCACATTGTCATCGGCGGCGGCGATATCCTCGCCGATCGCTTCGATGCTCGTTGCGTCGGCGTCCTCGATCTTCACGACGTCCTGTGGGATCACCGGAACGAATGGGACGACGACGGGCATCGTGATCCACTCGTCGCCAGTGGGCTCCTCGCCGTCGCCTTCGTCGGCCGGTTCACTCTCCTCGTCAGCGACTGCATCGAGCAGATCTGCAAACGAGCCTCGCGTCTTGGTCGACTCTGGCGAGGTGCCGGTTGATTCAGTTGCAGCCGCGACGTTCGGCGTCGCGGCTGTCATGACATCGATTTGCATGGGCCTAATCTGTTGTCAGCGTTATCGCTTCAGATTCAACGTATCCATCAGGAGCTCGTCGGAGACGGTGATCGTCTTCGAGTTCGCCTGATAGCCGCGCTGCGCGAGGATCATCTGCGTGAACTCCTGCGCGATGTCGACGTTCGACTGCTCGAGCGCCGATCCGATCAGCGTGCCGCGCCCGCCGGTGCCGGCGACGCCCACGTTCGGGATGCCCGCCGCCTGGCTTTCGCCGTAGCGATTCGATCCCATCTTCACGAGCCCCTTCGGGTTGTTGAAGCTGGCGAGCGAGAGCTGACCAACTGCCACGGTCTGACCGGCACCGAAGGTCGCGACGATCGAGCCGTCCGCGGTGATCGCGATGCTGTCGATCATGCCGGCGGCCGCACCGTTCTGGCTCTTCGACGAGGTCGCCGAGGGCGACGCGTAGCCCGTGAGCGAGACGACGCCATTCGGATCGACGAGATCCCACGAAATCGTGCTTGCCGTGGCACCCGTGGTCCACGCCGGAGTGGTGAACGAGAGGTCGGCGACGGTCGGCGCCGTGCCACCGCCCGTTGCCGGCGCGGTCGGCGTCACCGTGGCGATGTTGCCCTGACCGTCGAACGTGACCGAACCGGCGCCAAGCACGAACGGCGTGCCGGCGGTTCCGCCGGTGACGTCGCCGCCGTCCACTGTGATGTCGAAGTCCCAGCCAGCCGCTGTACGCGTGTAAGCGACGGTCATCACGTGCGACGCACCGACCGAGTCATAAATCTGCACTGGCGTATTGAACGCCGTGCCGGGGATTGCGTTCACGTCGAGGTTGCTCAACGTGCGGAACGAGCTCGTCGCAACGGGCGATCGCAGCACGCCAGGTGGAACGACGATGTCCGTCGGCTGGCTCGTCGTGATGATCTGACCAGTCACCGGATCGGTCGCCGTGTAGCCCTGCACCTTGAAGCCGTCCGGCGTCACGAGCGCCCCGTCGCTGTTCAGGCTGAAGTTGCCCGCGCGCGTGTACGACAGCCCGTTGTCGCCACGGACGACGAAGAAGCCGTTGCCCTGGATGGCGACGTTGGTGGCTTCACGCGTGTTTTCGATCGCGCCCTGACTGAAGACCGGCGAGATCGATCCGGTGACAACACCGAGGCCGACCTGCATCGGGTTCGCGCTCGATCCGCCGACCGTCTGGCTGACCAGGTCCATGAACGTCACCGCGCTCGACTTGAAGCCGATCGTGTTGATGTTCGCCAGGTTGTTTCCGATCACCGCCAGGTATTGCCCGTTCGCGTTGAGACCGGAGAGACCGGCCGAAAATGAACCGACAGCCATTTACTTGTTCCTTTCAGTCGAGGGAGGCACACCGAGCGCCGTCCCGATTGCGTCGAGCGTCGTTTGAATCTGCGTCAACTGTTCGAGTGAGCTGAACTGCGCAAGCTGCGCGATCATCTCGCCGTTGTCCTGGGGCGCTGTCGGATCCTGGTGCGCCAACTGCGTGGTCAGCAGTTGCAAGAAGGAATCGCGACCCAGTTGATCCTTCCGCTTTGGTGTTTCGACAGCGTTGTTATTTGCGCCGTTCGTGCCGGAAGTCTGCGAAATCAAGTTCTGCTCCTTTGCGCCGATTCCCGAAGAGCCGCAACATGGCGCAATGTCGCGAGCACGTCGATCTGTTTCTGTTCTTCGGCCGTGACCGCGTGGTCCCACGCGCGTCTGGCCTTGTCGCGGAAGCGTTCGAGTGCTTCCACGCGCTGGCGCGCCTTCTGCGCCGCCAGCGATGCACGAGTCACATCACGTTCCCGTGCCGCGACGTCCGCCGCACACACGGCCCGCTCGTGTTCCAGACGAAGAATCCAAGACTGATGCCACTGCCAGCGTGCGGTGTCGATCGTCCCGCGCATTTCACGCGTGCCTTGCTCGCGCGCCGCGATGATTCGCGCGTCCGCCTCCGTTCGCACCTCTTCTGCGGCCCGCAAATCGAGCGATGCGCGTGCGAGCATCCGTCGCGCCTCGTCGTATTCACGCTGACGAAGATCGACTGCGGCCTGTGCACGGAAGCGAAATGGCTTCACGTCAGAGTGTCTCCAAAGAGGTCACAGCGTCGGTGAAGCTGCAGAGGCTGCCGGCGTCCTGACATAGGAACGCGTCGATCACGTCGCGCTTCGCGCGCGCCTGGTCGATGCGCGGATTGCTGCCCGCGACATAGGCGCCCACGCTGACCAGATCTTCACTATCGCGAATTGCCGCCATCCATTCGCGAACGTGTCCGGCCTTCTGGCGATGCGTGACGTTGGTGACGTCTGGCATCGTTCGGCTGACGCTCTGAAGGATGTCGATCGGCGGATAGTGATGGCGCGAGGCCAGATCGCGCGAGAGCACGACGTGGCCGTCGAGAATCGAACGCACGGCGTCGGCACCGGTTCGTTGTGGTCGTCGCCGTCCACGAGCACGGTGTACATGCCCGTGATGCTTCCCTTTCCACGGACAGCACCCGCGCGCTCGAGCAGCGCCGGTAACAACGCGAACACCGATGGGGTGTACCCCTTTGTCGTCGGCGGCTCGCCGGCTGCGAGGCCAACTTCACGCTGTGACATCGCAAATCGCGTGA
>Ga0190271_10000407_pt1 | contig 21954 bp, 15 predicted proteins | sample Popmic356T_FD_133747 | JGI IMG/M metagenome (GOLD analysis project Ga0190271, IMG submission 133747) | Populus adjacent soil microbial communities from riparian zone of Weber River, Utah, USA - 356 T | ecosystem: Environmental > Terrestrial > Soil > Riparian zone | place: USA: Utah | collected...
GTCCTGGCCGACCTGCGCGGCCGCAACTTGATCGACGCTCGGCCCGACGACCGCGCGATCACCCTTCACGGGGTGAGCGCCGCTCAAGAACACGGCGACGGCGCGCACGTGGTTCTCGGCCCCGCCGGTGTCCTCGCCCGTCCACGGCGCGACCGGCGCGTGCGCGAGCCCGCTGACGACGCAGAGCTGATCTTTGAACGGCTCGAGCGGCGCCAAGATCTCCGAAAGCTCGAAGCGCGCGCCCGTCGTTGCCGGCGTCCACTTGTCCATCGTCGCGCCGTGCGGAATGTAGATGCAGCCGAGCCGGCTCTTAGGATTCGCGGCCGTCTGTGCGAGCGCCGTCGCGGCCGGGACCATCGAGTCGAGCAGCGGCAGCGCGATCGCGGCTCCGGCGCCGCGCAGCAGCGCGCGGCGAGACAGGTGCTTCTTCGTCAAGAACATTGCGTGGCCCTCACTCCGCGGTGCGCATCTGCATCGGCACGCTCTGCGCGACGCCGAGCACGAGTGCCGACATTCGATTGTCGTCGCGCGCCGCGCGTCGCACGATTTCACGGACGGCCGGCATGTCGCTCGCTTCTAGCGAGCGCCCCAGCGCGTACGTCAGCAGCTTCTCGGCGAACGTCTGCACGAATAGCTCGCTCCGCGTGAGCAACACCTGCCGCAAGCCGGCCGGTCCTTCTAGCGCGCTGCCGTCGACGAACACCCCATGCGCATCGACGGGCGCGCCGGCTTCAGCATCCCGCCACTGCCCGATGAAGTCAAAGTTCTCGAGCGCAAAACCGAGCGGATCCATGAGGTTATGGCAGGCCGCACAGCCGGGGTCCGCCATGTGGCGCGCAAGGCGCTCGCGCATCGTCGTCCCCCTTCGGGCGCTACCAAGGGGCGTCGGCGCGGCGTCGGCGGGGGCCGTCTCGTCGAGGTTCGTCTCGACGTTGTCGGGCGGCGGCGGAGCCGGCGTGCCGAGCACGTTCTCGAGGATCCACTGGCCGCGCTTGACGGGCGAGGTCCTGTTCGGCGCCGATGTCACGGTCAAGATGCTGCCGTGGCCGAGCAGCCCGCGGCGTGCGCCGTCCGCGAGCTCGATGCGGCGAAAACGGCTGCCGCGGACGTTCGGGATCCCGTAATGGCGTGCGAGTCGCCCGTCGACGAACGTGTAGTCGGCCGACAGCAGGTCCACGACGCTCGAGTCTTCGTGCAGCACGCTCGCGAACAACAGCTCCGTTTCCTTGCGGAAGGCCTGCCGCAAGTTGCCGTCGAACTCGCTGCTCGTCGGGCTCAGCGTGTCGAGCTGGCGCAGACCAAGCCACTGCGCCGCGAAGTTCGCGACGAGCGCGTCGGCCTTGGGGTCCGCGAGCATGCGCCGCACCTCGCGCTCGAGAACCGCGGGTTGTGAAAGCTCGCCGGCCGAGGCGGCCGCGAGCAACGGCTCATCGGGGATGCTGCTCCAGAGAAAGAACGACAGGCGCGACGCGAGCTCGACGTCGCCGACCCGATAGATCGATCCCGCAGGCAAATCGGCCGGCTCGGCTTCGAAGCGGAAGATGAACTCGGGATCGACGAGGGCTCGCGCGACCGCGCGCTGAATTCCGGCGTCGAACGAGCCTTCCGCGCGCCCGGCCGAGTAGAAGGAGAGCAGCGTCGCGACGGCCGGGTCGTCGGCGCTCATGGGCCGGCGATACGCGCGCTCGGCGAGCCGCCGCAAGATGTCGGCCGCGCATGCGGCGTCGTCGGCCGAGCTGGCCGGGGAACAGACGAAGAGGCGCCGCCGACTCGGCGTGTCGCCCACGCCGATCGAGCCGCGCGGTCCGACGATCGACACGGTCGTGATGCCGGGCGTCGGCGCATGCACAGCGAAAAGATCGTCGACGCCCTGCGCGTCGCGCTTGCGGACGATTGCGACCCCGAGTGTTTGCGGGCCGGCCGGAACCGTGAGCACGGCGGTGCGCGGTCCGCCGCGCCCGAGCACAGCGGCGCGCTCGCCGTTGACGGTGATCTCGACCTCCTCGTCGCCGCCGAGCGCCTCGAGGCCGAACCCGCCACCGCCGCGGCCGACGCGGATCTCGTACTCGGCATCGAGCGGGAAGAAGTGCCGGATGTTCATGCCGCCGCGCGTGCCGAGCGGCTGGCCGTCGAGATGCTCTCCTTGCAAGAGCCCGCGCGGCGCGCGGTAGGTCACTAGCCCTGAGCTCGCGCTCGGGTCGCCGACGGCGAGCCGGCTGATTTTCGCCGCAGCCGCGACGTAGCTCGATAGCAGCGCCGGCGACACGCTGAGCGCGCTCGCGATGTTGTCGAAGCCGGCGCTCGAGTCGTCGCCGGGCAGGAGCGTCGTCGCGTCGACGGTCACTTCGAGCAGGTCGCGCACGGCGTTCGCGTACTCGGCGCGGTTCAGGCGGTGCAAGGCCGGCGCGCCGGGATTCGGCGCTGCGCGCGCGGCCGCGTCGAGCGATTGCTCGAGCCAATGCACGAGGGCATCGACGCGCGCCTCGTCTGGCCGCGGCTCGCCGGGCGGCGGCATCAGATGCCCGCGCAGCTTGCGGATCGCCGTCTCCCAGACCTCCACGTTCGCAGCGAGGTCGGCGCGATCGATGCGATCGAGGGCGAGCTCGCCCGCGAGCTCCGCGTCGTTGTGGCAACCGACGCAGTAGCTGTCCACGAGCGCCCAATGGTCGGCGGCGCTGGGGCGTAGATCAGCAAACAGGTATGCGCCGGCCGCCGCAAGAGCGGTGGCGCCGACAGCACCGACGATTGCGATGCGGCGCATGGTTCAGCGCGACGCGGCGACCTTCGGTGCGCCGAGCTCCTCGAGCAGCGCGATCGTCGCGGGCTTGCGCTCTGCGCCGACGGCTGCGAGGAACACGCCCTCGGCCCAACGCAGCGCCGAGCGGCCTTCCTTGTCGACGACGTCGAGGCGTGCGCCGTTCGCGGCGAGCACGCGGATGATGTCGTTCGCGCCGCGGTTCGCGGCGCCGAGCAGCGCCGTGAGCCCCATCGAGTTCGCGGCGTTGACGTTGGCGCCGTGGTCGAGGCACAGCTGGATCGCGTCGAGCAACGCCTGCGGCGACTCCGTGTAGGTCTGAGCGACGACCCAGTTGACGCCGGACGCGGCCATCAACGGCGTCGTGCCGGCAGGCGTCGGCAGATTCGGGTCCGCGCCGTGCTCGAGCAGCAGTCGCATCGTCGCGACGTCGCCGGACAGTGCAGCGCGCAAGAACGGCGTCTGGCCCGTGAAATCGACCCACGATACGTCGCCGAGCGAGTAGAGCCAGCGGCGGCTCGGCGGCACTTCGCGCGTGCGCGCGTTGACGTCGGCGCCGTGCTCGACGAGCTCGCGGACCATCGCGAGCAGCGGCTCGCGGTCAACGCCGTTCGTCGTCGGAGCGTCCATGTCGCGATTGTTCATGTCGAGATTGCGGTACTCGACGGCGGCGAAGAGCGGCGTGCGGCCCCAGAAGTCGTCGGCGTTGACGTCGGCGCCGTGCGCGAGCAAGAGCCGCGCGACGGCGAGCTGATTGTTCAGGAGCGCCATCAAGAGCGGCCGCATGCCATTCGCCTCGGCGACCTCGACGTCGGCGCCGGCCGCGAGCAACAGCTCGATTTCCTTCGTGCGGCCGTCGCGCGCCGCGTAGAGGAGCGGCGTCATGCCGCCCAGCGCGGCGCCGCGCCGGCCGCGGTCGGGCAAGCCGCCGCGGTTGATGCCGACACCCTCGGAGCCGCAGCCGGTGCCTTTGCACGGCTTCACGAAATTCGGCGTCGGGCCGGCGCGCGTACGCGCGTCGACAGCCGCGCCGCGCTCGAGCAAGAGCGCGACGACGTCAGGGTGCGCTTCGCGCACGGCGAGCATGAGCGCGGTCTGCTCGAACTCGCGGTCGCGCGCATCGACGGCGGCGCCGCGGTCGAGCAGCAGAGCGACGGCTTCGACTACGCCCGTGCGCACCGCCGTCATCAACGCGGTCTCGCCGATCGGCGCAACGCCATTCACGTCGGCCCCCGCATCGAGCAGCGCCGCGATGACGGCCGAGTTGCCGTTCTCGGCTGCGAGATAGAGCGGCGTCACGCCGTAGCGATCCGCGGCACTCGCATCGGCACCGGACTCGAGCAGCAGGTGAATCGTGTCGAGGCGGTCGGCGCGCACCGCCCAGTGCAAGGCCGTCGTTCCGTCGACGGCGCGCGCGTCGACGGGTGCGCCCTGATCGAGCAGCCGGCTTGCGGCGATCCGGTCGCCGTTCTCCGCGGCTTCGATCAACGGCGGCGCGCCTTGCGGCGCAGCCGAAGCAAAGCCCGCAGCGAGCAGGGCCAGCGAAAGCCCAGGAATCCGTGCAACCGACATTTGCGCGCCTCCGATTCTCAAGTCTAACAAGGCCCGAGGCCGGGCCGCAGCGTGTGGTGGCCCGCGGCGCCGCGGCACGGCAGAATCTCGCGCCGTGAGCCGCTCCTACCCATGCTGACGCCTCCCGCCGCCGCGAACGTGGACGGCGTCCCCGCCAAGACTCTGAGCTCGTGGCATGCCGTCTCGGTCTGCATCGGCATGGTCATCGGTGCGGGTATCTTCATCACGACCCCGCTCGCCGCGGCGAACCTGCCGTCGGGCGGAATAGTTATCGCCGTGTGGCTTTTCGGCGGCGCGATGTCGCTCGCGGGTGCGCTGTGCTTCGCCGAGATGGCGGCGGCGTTTCCCGACGCCGGCGGCGACTACACCTTCTTGCGCCGCGCTTACGGCGACGGAGTGGGGTTTCTGTTCGCGTGGTCGCGCTTCGCCGTCATCCACACGGGGTCGATGGCACTGCTCGCGTTCACCTTCGGCGACTACCTCGCTACGGTTGCGCCGCTCGGCGTCTACGGCCCGGCGGCCATCGCGGCCGCCACGATCGTCGCGCTGGCGGCCGTCAATCTCGCGGGCTTGAGGTTCGGCATCGGCACGCAGGTGTGGCTACTGTGGGTCGTGATCGGCGGAATGGCAGCCGTCATCGCGGCGGGTGCGTGGCTCGCCGCAACGGGCCGGGCGCCGAACGCCGCGGCGACGGTGGCAGGCGCGGCGCCGCTGCCGTTCGCGCTCGGTTCCGCTCTCGTCTTCGTGTTTCTCGCCTATGGCGGCTGGAGCGACACGGCGACGCTCTCAGCCGAGATGCGCGACGCGCGCCACGGCATCAAGCGAGCGCTGGTGCTCGGCATGAGCCTCGTCACGGTGCTCTACGTGCTCGTGAACTGGGCGTACTTGCGCGGCCTGTCGCATCTCGGGCTCGCGCGAAGCGAGGCGCCTGCGGCCGATCTTTTGCTCTACGCGTTCGGCGCTCCGGGGCAGACGCTGATCGTCGCGATCGTCGCGCTGACGTCGATCACGTCGATGAACGCGATCCTGATCGCCGGAGCGCGGACGACGTACGCGGCTGCGCGCGACACGGCAGGGCTCGGGCATCTGCGCGGCTGGCACGTCGCGCGCGGCACGCCGCGCGCGGCGATCCTCGCGACGGCCGCCCTGGCGCTTATGCTGATCGGGTTCGGTGCGTACACGCGCGGCGGCTTCGCGACGATGGTCGACTACCTGTCGCCCGTCTATTGGCTGTTCCTGACCTTGAGCGGCATCGCGCTGTTCGTGCTGCGGCGCCGGTATCCCGACGTGCCGCGGCCGTTTCGGGTGCCGTGGTATCCCTGGGTGCCGCTCGCGTTCATCGCGAGCAGCGCGTACGTGCTGTACTCGAGCCTGGCTTTTGTCCGCGTCGGCGCCGTCGCCGGAGTGGCCGTATTGACCGCCGGCGTCGTGCTGCTCGCGGCTCTGCGGCTCGGCACCAAGCTCGGCCGGCGCTGAAAGTCCTATCGGCTCGCGCCCTCGAAGTCGAGTGGGCGCAACGGCGGAAATGCCGTCACGAGCGCGACGAGGCTGCCCGGAAAACGGCCGATCGCGGCGTTGTACTCGCGCACGGCGTCGTTGTAGCCGTCGCTCCGATCCTTGAGCTCGAGGTCGAGCGTCGCTTGCCGCTGGCGCAGCAGGCCGAACGCGGGGCTCGCGGCGAGATCCGGATGTTCTGCCGCGCGCGCCATGAGCGCCGTCGCCGCCGCACGCAAGCCGGCCTCGGCGCGGCCGAGCTCGTCCGCGTCGCGTGTCTGGCGCGCCGCGAACACGGCCGTGCGCGCCTCGAGCAGGCGTTCCACGACCGCGCGTTCGCGCACGAGATGCGGCTCACACGTTTCGGCGATCTTCGGGATCTCGTCGTGTCGCTGCCGCAGCAGTGCATCGAGATCATTCCACGCGCGAGTGGCCTTCTCGGCCGCCGCGACGAGGCCGTTGTACGCCGCGACGGAGGCGAACACGACTCCGACGATCACGCCGAACACCAGGAGGCCGAACAGCATCGTTAGTGCTGCCTCGAGTTGCCGTACACCAGTGTTAGCTCCATCGCAATTGGCTCTTAGATTGCTTACCCGTCACGCGCCGCGCAACGATCGTGCTCGTTGAATGTGCAACGACTCCGAATCCGCGGCGCCGAAGCAGTGCAGACTCGATCGCGAGCTGCATCGTCGTTGGGCACGCTGCCATGACAGGGCTGGCCGTTGCGCCGGTCGCGGCGAGCAGATGGCGAGGTCGCGCAATTCCGAAATCTTGCACAAAACAGTGGCGACCCGCCATCCGAACACCAGGAATTTCTCGCTTGACGCTTGGGTCTTCGGGTCCATAATCGATTCAAAACAGCGCTGCGCTAGCGTGGTTCACTATGACCGACGGCAACGATCAGCTTCAGGCTTTTGGCGACTTCGTCAAAGCGCAGCGGCGGTTGGCACAAGTTTCGCAACGCAACCTCGCGCGGATGTCGGGCGTGTCCGACTCGTACTTGAGCCAGATAGAGCGCGGCAACTATCGGCCGTCGCCGCAAGTCGTCAAAGCGTTGGCGACGGCGTTCGGCCTCGAGCCCAAGCAGCTCTATATGATGCTCGGGTTCATGGACGAGGAGGAGAGTACGGCCGCACCGAGCGTCGAGCAGGCGATCCAGCTCGACCCACGGCTCGATGCCGCTCAGAAGGAGGCGTTGATGCGAATCTACCGCTCTTTCGTGGGCAAAGGTTGATTTGCCAGCGCGTGAAAGATGCGACGGACGATTAACTCGACGCAGCCGACTATCATGGAGAACCAAGCGCGACGACCCTGGCTCAGCCTCTACCGAGGCGTGCGCCCCGAGTTGAAGCCGGCCTGCGAGACCGCCCTCGACATGTTCCGCGCGACACTCGCGCGCAACGGCGGCGCGCCGCTCGTCCACTATTTCGAGGGCTCGCTCTCCGCCGCCGAATGCGATTCCATGTCCGACGCGTTGGCCGTGGGCCTCCAGCAGCGTGGCGTCGAGGCCGGCGACCGAGTCGCCGTCTATCTGCAGAACGTTCCGCAGGTCTTCATCGCCGTGCTCGCAATCTGGAAGTGCGGCGCCGTCGTCGTGCCGTGCAATCCGATGCTGCGCGAACGCGAGCTCGGCAAGATCCTGCGCAGCTCTGGCTGTTTGGCCATGATCTGCCAGGAAGACCTTTACGCCGACGTCGGCCGGGCCGCGCTGCCCGTGACGGCCGTGCGGCACACGATCACGACGTCGCCGCTCGAGTTCCTGGAATCCGGCAAGCCGTTGCCGGCGATGCTGGCCGGCGTCAGGCGCAACGCCCAAGCCGATGCGGCGGACATGCTCGAGGTCATCGCGCGCCACGCCGGCGAGCGGCCGCGCGCCGTCGAGCTGACGGGCGACGACGTCGCATTCATGGTGCACACGTCGGGCACGACGGGCGACGCCAAAGGCGCAATGAACACGCATCGCAATGTCGTGTTCGCGACGTCGGTCTACGAAGCTTGGATCGGTTTGACGAGCGAGGACGTCATCCTCGGGCTGGCTCCTCTGTTCCATGTGACGGGCCTCATCGGCCACGTCACGCTCGCAATGCTGACGGGCAGCCCGTTGGTCCTGTTTTACCGGTTCGACGCCAACGAAGCGTGTCGCCTCGCTGCCAGGCATCGGGCAACGTTCACGGTCTCCGCGATCACGGCGTACATCGCGCTGCTGAACAGCGACGTGCTCGTGAAATACGACTTGAAGGCGCTGACGAAGCTCTACACAGGCGGCGCGCCGACGCCGGCGAGCGTGCTCGAGGATTGGCACGGCCGCACGGGCGTGCGCATCCAGCCGATGTACGGCCTCACGGAGGCGACGTCGCCGACGCACATGACGCCGCACGGCGCGGTTCCGCCGATCGATCCGCATACGGGCGCGATGGCGATCGGCGTGCCCGTATGCAACACGCACGTCAAGGTCATCACGGATGCGGGCTACGAGGCGGGCCCGCGCGAGATCGGCGAGTTCGTCATCGCGGGGCCGCAGATCGTGCCCGGCTACTGGCAGAAGCCCGAGGAGACGGCGAAGGCGTTGACGCCGGCGGGGCTGAAGACCGGCGACGTCGGTTTCATGGACGAGAACGGCTGGTTCTATCTCGTCGACCGATCGAAGGACATGATCATCGCGTCGGGGTTCAAGGTCTGGCCGCGCGAGGTCGAGGAGGTGCTTTATCAGCACCCGGCCGTCCGCGAAGCGGCCGTCGTCGGCATTCCGGACGCCTATCGCGGCGAGACGATCAAAGCGGTCATCAGCTTGAAGCCGGGGCAGAACGTGACGCCGGACGAGATTCGCGCGTTCGCGCGCGAGCGCATGGCCGCGTACAAGTATCCGCGCGTCGTCGAGATCATGGAGGACCTGCCGAAGACGACGAGCGGCAAAATCATGCGGCGCTTGCTGCAGCCGACAGCGCACGCGTCTGCGCTGCCGGTGCAGGCCGAGATCGTCGACGTGTCGTACCCGCAGATGCGCGCCGCGCTCGAAGCGCGTGCGGTGCTGGAAGCGGGCGCGACGTGGCTGCGGTTGAGCCGCGGCACGCTGTCGCTTGCGACGACCGAGGCTCTATACGAACGGCTGCGGCTCATGCTGGCGCAGCTGCGCGACGGCCGCACCTTCGTCGATCGCGCCGCGTTTCTCGCGGCCAACGAGGCGTACCACGCCGCGGTCGTCGATTTGGCGGAGAACGAGCACCTGTCGATGGGGTTCCGCCGCCTGCGCTTGCGCGACCTGTTCGCCGCGGCGTTGAAGAACACGCCCGCCGTTACCGAGAAGAGCGTTTACTTCCACGAGTACTTGACGGACTCGATCGCGGCCGGCGATGCCGCGAATGCAATCAAGGCGATCATGTCCTGGAGCAAGCATTCCGCGACCGGTGTGCGCCGCGCACTCGATATGCATGGCGACGTGGCCACGCAACGCGACGAGCTGCGGCCGGGCGGCATCGTCGAGGACCTGTCGGTCGGTGTCGCCAAGGAGCAGGACAGCTTGGCCGGCGACATCGACGCACTCGTCATGGCGCTCGATGCTCGCGCCGCGCTCGAGATCGGCATCACGCAGTCGCTTGGGTCAGCGCTGTCGATCGAAGCCGAGCGCGATGCGCTCGTCGCGCGCCTTCGCGCGTTCACACCGCTCGTGCGCGGCACTTCGGTGTCGCATATCGCGCGCTATCTGCGCGCCGACGACGCGTTCCACCGCATCTTCTTGAGCCTGCTGCGCAACCAGCCGCTGTTCGACATCTACAACGCGATGGACGTGCCTGAGCTCATGCGCCGGGTTCTCGTCGTGGCGCCGATCTCGATTCGCGAGATTTTCGACGACCACAAGGCGCTGACGAACGCGCTGCGGGCGGGTAGCGCCGACGACACGAGCGCCGCCATTACCGAGCACGCGAATCGCGTCCGCACGGCCCTCGCGAGCTTCCTCGTCGAGTCGACCAAGCCCAAGAACCAGCAGGTCGCCTAGCCTTTTCTGGCAGGCGCTTGACATGCGCTGCACGTGCGTTGCATACTACGCACGTGTCCAAACGAGCCCCCCGAAAGTCAGGAGCTACGAAGATGTCCAGTTATGTGAAGACGGCCACCGACGCCGGTGACCAGTACCTCGCCTCCCTTGCCGAGATGCAAGAGAACTTTCTGAAGGCGACGACAGCGTTCGCCGCGCGCTTTACGACGCCGACCCCCATGGAGACCCCGCCGGCCATTGCCGCGGCTATCGCGGCCGTGCCGACGGCACAGGAAGTGACGGAAGCGTCCTTTTCGTTCGCGAGCAAGCTGCTCAAGCAGCAGAAAACCTTCGCCGAGAAGATGCTGGCTGCCAGCACACCGGCGACACCTGCGAAGTAATCGAGTCACGAGACCGCGGCGGCGGCCTGTCCCCCCCAAAGGCCGTCGCCGCGCTTTTAGCTGCCCGACTCGACTTTCAGTAACATACCGAGCGAGTGGCTGACGATAAGAAGAATGACGAGCTCCCGCTGGTCGAGCGCTGGCTCGCCGAGCAGCAGCAGTGGCAGCGAACGTTCACGACCTACATGGATTCGTTGGTCAAGAACGAAGATTTCCTCGTTCACTTGGGTAATGCGATGCGCGGCTCTTTGCTCGCCGGCAAACCCTATCCCACTCAACCGCCGCCTGCGGCCGCTGCGCCGGAAACCCCGAGCGAGGACAAGCTCGACCAGATCCTGTTTGCGCTGCGCCAGCTCGAGGGCCAAGTCCAGGATCTGCGCCTGACGCTCGACGAGCTCAAGGCAGACAAAAAGCGGGGCGCGAAGAAGCCCCTCCCGCCAAGGCCCAAGGAAGCGGAGTGAACGAAGGGGAGCCCGAGCCGGAGCGCGATCGGGAGCGCGAGCTCGAGGCCCTGCTGGAATTGTCGCGCCGCGGCCGCGCCAAGCTCGAGCGCCTACACGAGGTGCTGACGACGCCTGGTCACTACGGCACGGGTGCTACGCCCGCCACCGTCGTCTATCGCGAAAACAAGCTGCGGTTGCTGCGCTTGCTCGATGAGGCCGGCCGGCCGCGCGAAGGGCGGCCGCCCGTGTTGTTCGTGCCGGCGCCGGTCAGCCGCTACTTCATTCTCGATCTGCTGCCCGGCCGCTCGTTCGCCGGCCACGTCGCCGCGGCAGGCTTCGACGTCTACATTGCCGACTTCGGCACACCGAGCCGCGAGGATCGGTTCGCGGACCTCGCCTACTACGTCGAAGGGCTCGTGCGCCGCTGCGTCCGCACGATCGGTGCGCTAACCGGCGAGGCCGAGCTCAATATCGTCGGCTATTGCCTGGGCGGCACATTGTCGCTGCTCTACTCGGCCTTGTACCCCGAGACGGTGCGCCGGCTCGTGCTGCTCACGACGACCGTCGACGGCGACGTCGAGGGCGGCATCCCGTGGGTCGCGGCGCGTATGGGGCTCGACGGCGAGGACTACGACAACCCGCGGCTCGTCCCAGCCTCGGAGGTCAAGAGCTGGTTCGAGATGCTTGCCCCGGGCAGCAACAGCACCGTGGGGCGCGTCAGCGATCTGTGGGATCGGCTCGACGATGCTCCCGAGCGGTTACGCGAGGTGCGGACCATGGCGAGCTGGGTCGACGACGTCGTGCCGGCGCCCGGCCGACTGCTCGCTGAGCTCTACCGGAAGCTCGGCCCCGGGGCGAACGGGATCATGAAGGGCACTGCGACAGTCGGGGAACGGCTGGTCGACTTCAGGGCCGTCGGCATGCCCGTGCTGTCGGTCTCCGCCGAGAAGGACACGATCGCGCCGGCCGCCGGCGTCGATGCCGTGCGCAGCGTCGTGCCGCACGCCGAGATCCTGCGCCTGCCGGGCGGGCACGTCGGCATCGTCGCGGGCCGCGCGGCGGCCGCTCTGTGGAAGCGCACGGTGGAATTCCTGGGACCTTAAGGGGAACGGCGTGCAGCGTGAGTTCATCCCCTGGCAGGGGCATCGCATCTGCGTCTCGGAGTTCGGTACCGGCAAACCGTTGTTCCTCGTTCCCGGCATTGGCTGCAGCGCCGACATGTGGCAGCCGTTCATACAGTACTTTCCGAACCGGCGAATCTTGAGCTTCGATGCGCCGGGCGCCGGGCGATCGAGCACGCCGGGGTATCCCATCTCCGTCGGTTCCCTCGCGACGCTCGCGGCCGCCGTGCTCGACCATTTCGGCGTCGAGTGCACCGACGTCATTGGCTTTTCGTACGGCGGAGCCATTTCGCAGCAGCTCGCTTACGCCTACCCCGAGCGCGTTTGCAAGCTCGTCTTGGCGGCGACGAATTGCGGCGTGGGCTCATTCTTGGGTTCGCCGAGGGCCGTGGCCGTAATGGCGACGCCGTTGCGCTTCTACTCGGCCAGCTACTTCGAGCAGGTGGCGGCGAGTCTGTACGGCGGTGTCACGGGGCGTGACGCTGCGCGGCGCCAGAGCGCGATCGGGGTGCGCCGGCGTTTGCCGCCCACCTCGTACGGCTACGCCATGCAGCTGATCGGCGGGTTCGGCTGGTCGAGCTGGAGCTTCCTGCCCGAGATTCGACATGAGACTCTCGTCGTCTGCGGCGACGACGACCCGCTCGTGCCGCTCGCCAACGCGCGCATGCTTGCGGCGCGTATTCCGCGAGCTACGCTGGAGGTCGTCGAGCGCGCCGGCCATCTGCTGCTCTGGGACGAGCCGGAGCGCATCGCGCCGCAGATCGGGCATTTCGTCGGTTGGAGCTGAGCAGACAGGGGAGGGCTCACGCATGCGTAGCCGTTGGATCGTTTTCGTAGCCGCGGTCGCCGTCGCGGGCGTCGCGCTCGGCCAAGCCGACGACTGGTATCCGTCGCCCTGGGGCCCGGCCGATCAACGCGGCGCGGCGAACCGCATCACGCCCGCAAAGGTGCTCGAGGCGAAGGGGCTCATGACGCGCGGCACCGTGTATCAGCTCGGCCAGGTCTACGAGTCGAGCATGCCGCTATTCGGCACGCGGCACTTCAGCTTGAAGATTCCGCAGACGTTCGGGCCGCTCGGCTCGAACAACCTCAGGTTTCACGACGAGATCGTGAGCGGCGAGCTCGGCCAGATCGGCACGCAGTTCGACGGCTTGGGCCACATCGGTATCGGCGATCTCTTCTATAACGGCAACAACCGCGCCGATTTTTCGACTCCCGACGGGCTCACGAAGCTCGGCGTCGAGAACGTCGGCCCGCTCGTGACGCGCGGCGTGCTCGTCGACGTCGCCGCGTTCAAGGGCGTCGCGCGGCTCGATGCAAGTTACGAGATCACGCTCGCCGACTTGCGCGGTGCGCTCGAGCGGCAGCGCACGGAAGTTCGCTCGGGCGACGTCGTCATCGTGCACACAGGTTGGAGCTCGCTGTGGAACGTCGACAATGCGGCGTTCGGTGCGACATCGCCGGGCATCGGCCTCGAGGCCGCGCGGTATCTCGTCGAGCGCGAGGTCGTGCTCGTCGGCTCGGACACGTGGTCGATGGAGGTCGTCCCGAACCCGAATCCGGATCTCGCGTTCCCCGTGCACCAGCTGCTGATCCCGCGCAACGGGATCTACATCTTTGAGAACCTTTTGACGGAGGAGCTCGCGCGCGACCGCGTCTACGAGTTCGCGTTTTTCTTCGCGCCGCTGAAGCTCAAAGGCGCGACGGGCTCGCCGGCCAATCCGCTCGCGATCCGCTGAGGGCGGCTAGATCGCGACCTTGCGGTCGGGGAAGGCTTTCTGCCAGCGGTTGATCCGCACCTGGGCTCGCAGGCCGCCCGTCCAGAACGGGTCGTCCTTGAAGATGTCGCGGACCTCGGCCTCGTCCTTGGCCTCGATGATCCAGAGGCCCCCGAGCGGCTTGTCGCTCGGCACTTCGCGCATCGAGCCCGGCACGAGCACGCGATCCTTGACCCGATCGAGGAACTCGAAGTGCGACTTCAGGAGCTTGTCGCGCAGCTCGCCCATGTTCGGCTTGTCCTCGAATTGCACGATGTAGAGCGCCATGTCAGTTCCTCCGGCTAGATGTCGATTTCGGTCGCGATCATGACGACGCGCTTCGTCGGCATGCGAAAAAACTCGGCGGCCTGTGTGCTGCGCCGTTGGAGATAAGCGAACACCTCCGACTTGAGGCCCGCCAAGCCGGGCCGTTCGATCGCGCGCACCAGGTGCCAGCCAACGAAGTAGGTGCAATCGGCATCGTCGATGCGCAGCCCGCGCTGCCGGGCTCCCCGCACCGCTTCCGTCACGTCCGGCGTTTCCATGAAGCCGAACCGCGCATGGACCGCATGCACGTTCGGCATGAGCTCCTCCACCCAGGCACGTGCGGCGCGGTCCTGCCGCGGCGTGCGAACGATCTCGAAGTTCATGATCACAACGTGCTCGTGGCAGACGTGGTTGTGCTCTAGGTTGCGCAGCAGCGCCGTCGGCACGAAGCCTGCGTGGCTCACGAGAAAGACTGCGGTGCCGGGCACGCGCGTCGCATCCGCCAACAGCTCCGGCAGCGCCGTCGACGGCACGGCGCGCGCGCGCAGCTCGCGCCGCAGCTTAGCTCGTCCGTCACGCCAGGTGATGAAGCCCGCGAACATGATCGCCGCCAACGTCAGCGGCACCCAGCCGCCGTGCGCGATCTTCGTGACATTACCGGCGAGGAACGAGAGGTCGACGGCGAAGAACAGGCCGAACACGAGAATGACGCGCGACAGCGGCCACTCCCATCGCGTGCGTGCGACGATGGAGCCGAGCACAGTGGTGATCAACATCGCGCCGATCACGGACGCTCCGTACGCGGCCGACAGCGCGCTCGACGAGCCGAACACGACGACGAAGCCGACGACGGCGACGAACATGATCGCGTTGGCCGCCGGCACGTAGATCTGCCCGCGCGCGTCGGCCGAGGTTTGGCGGATTTCGACGCGCGGCAGCAGGTCGAGCTGCACGGCTTGGCGCGTCACCGAGAAGGCGCCGGAGATCGTCGCTTGCGAAGCGACGACGCCGGCCATCGTCGCGAGCAAGACCAGCGCGGGCAGCAGCGACGCGGGCGCCATTGCGAACAACGGGTTCTCGACGGCGCCCGTGGCAGTGATCAGCAAAGCGCCCTGACCGAAGTAGTTCAGCAGCAGCGCCGGCCACACCAAGCCGAGCCATGCGATGCGTACTGGTTGCTTCCCGAAGTGCCCCATGTCCGCGTACAGGGCTTCGGCTCCGGTCAGGACAAGGAACACAGCACCCAGAATCGTTAGCGCGACTCCGGGGTGTGTCGCGAGCAGCGCCGCCGCGTAGCTCGGCGACACCGCGACGAGCACTTCCGGCGCGTCGACGATTGCGACAACCCCGAGCGCCGCCAACGTTCCGAACCAAATGACCATGATCGGACCGAAAAGCCCGCCGACTCGCGCAGTGCCGCGGCGCTGGAATGCGAACAGCGCGACGATGATGGCGAGCGTGATCGGCAACACTATTGTGCTGAAGTCGGGGTCGAGCAGCTCGAGGCCCTCGACGGCGGAAAGGACCGTGATCGCCGGCGTGATTAGCGCTTCGCAGTAGAACATCGCCGTGCCGAGTGCCGCGAGCGCGACGACGCGCGCGGCCCAAGGGCCGGCGGTGCCGAACTTCTGTTGCACGAGAGCGAGCAACGACAGCGTCCCGCCTTCGCCGGCGTTGTCGGCGCGCAAGGTCACGATGACGTACTTCAGCGTGACGACGGACAGCAGGCTCCAGAAGATCAGCGACAGAACGCCGAGCACGGATGCCGAATCGCTGCCCGTGATCGCGATGGTTTCCTTCAGCGCGTACAGCGGGCTCGTGCCGATGTCGCCGTAGACGACGCCGAGCGCGCCGAGCGTGGCGCGGCCGAGGGGGCGTTGCTCGTTCATGCGGGCGAATGCTACGGCATTTGCGGCGCTGGAGCGCTAACGCAGCTCCAGAAGGTTACGTGCACGACGCTATCGTCAGGCCGCCAGCTCGATTCGACCGACGTAAACGCTCTTCTTGAGCTCGACGTCGAGCCGCTTCGCCACGCGGCCGGCGACCTCGATGACGACGCCATAACGCCCGCTGTCGGGCGGAAGACCGTCGATCTTGAACTCACCGAACACGTCCGTGACGGCTTCGCCGACGACGGCGCCCGACCGCTCGAGCCTGACCTTCGCATCGGCGACGCAATCGGTCACGCCGTCAACGGTCTTGATGACCGTGCCGCCGACGAACTCGTGCGTGTAGCGGCCGAGATTCTTGTAGTGGACGCGCGGCTTGGTTGCCGACTCCGGCTGAAGCTCGCGCAAGCCCTCTCGGGACTTGATCGCGGCCATTTCCTCGTCGGTCACCTTGACGGCCTTCAGCGCGCCCGTCGCGCACACTTGCGCGCAACGCGGCTCCTTCCAACCGCGGTCGATCAGGTGCGCATCGAAGAACCAGTGCTGCGGCAGCTGTAGCTCCTCGTTCCAGCGCACGGCGCCATAGGGGCATGCGTCGGCGATGGCCTTCTGTCCTTTGGCTTTGACGGGATCGATGTGCACGATGCCGTCGGCTCGCTTCGTGATCGCGCCGTTCTTCGCCGCCTTCATGCAAGGGGCGTCGTCGCAGTGTTGGCACATCACGGGCAGGTAGGCGACGTCCATGACGGGCCCTGAGCCGCGCTCGTTGGAGCGAATATCGATCCAACGGTGACCGTGCTTCGGCATCGGCGCGGAATAGCCTTCGAACTCGTTGCCGACGTGCTCGTCCTGATTGGCCAGCGTGCACAAATTGCAATTCGTGCACTTGACGACGTCGACGATCAGATTCCATTTCTTCATGCGCTTTCGTTCCGTATGCGTCTTTCGATCGTCACGCGACCGCTGCTTGTCTTTCTTTCGGGGTTTTTTCCCGAGACTTCTCTTCGCGAGCTGGCGCGGCCATCTCGGCCTCGTTCCATCGCTCGACTTCGATCAAGCAGCAGCTCGCGCCCATCGAATGGGCCTTGCCGATCTGCGATTTGCTCGAGGACAGCAAGTTCACGCAGCCGCCTCGGTCGGGCGACTTCCCGGGCTCGCCGACGGGATCGTAGACACCTGAAGAAGCGTACGAGTGCACGACGCCCTGGAGCATCCGGTGCGTGACTTTGGCCGCGCAAATGACGGAGCCGCGTGCGTTGTGCAAGCGAACGAGGTCGTTGTCGCGGATCCCGCGCGCCTTCGCATCGTCCGGATGGATGCGCAGCACCCAGTAGTAGTAGCCGTCGACGAGCACGCGATGATCCGGGATGTCGTTCAGGAAGCTGTCCTTGCCGTCCATCTGCGTGTGGAACGAAAAGCGCGGATGCGGCGAGATGAGCTGCAGCGGAAAGTCTTCGAAACCCTTGCCGCTCGGGAATTCCGCCGGGCGCTCGTACTTCGCGATCGGCGGCCGGTCCAAGCTCAGCGGATCGAAGCGCTTCAAGCTCTCGCAATCGAACTCGATCTTGCCGCTCTGCGTTTGCAGGCCCGTCAGGTAGCCCTGGGAGTAGTCCGACGGCAGCGGCATCGGCTCCGGCACGTCCTTCTTGCGGCCTTCGTAGAACCAGTTCCACGAAAGCGGCGCGCGCTGCTCTTCTTTCTCTGTCGGAACCACGAAGTAGCCCCTGCGAACGAAGTCCTTCCATGAAATGTGCTTCGGCAGATCCGATCCGTCGAATTGCCGTTTCACCCAGCCGAGCTCGCCGACGCCTTCCGTGAAATAGGCTGCGAGCCCGAGCCGCTCACAGACCTTCTGGAAGATCCAGAAATCCGACTTCGATTCGCCGAGCGGCTCGATGCACTTGTGCTGGAAGGTGATGACGCGATGGTTCAGCTGCTGCTCGCCGTGGTGAGCGTAGCCGCCGAGCCCCGCCCATTCGCTGATGTCGTAGCGCTCGAAGTTCGTGCAAGCCGGCAGGATGATGTCCGCGAACTCGGTATCGCCGTGCATCCAGATGTTCTGGCTCACGAGGAACTCGAGGTTCTTGTGGCGGAACATGTTGATGTAGCGGCTGCTGTTCGGCATCGACGCGATCAGGGAGCCGCCGTACTTCCACAGCATGTGGACGGGCGAGAACCCGGGTTTCGGGTAGGTGATCTTCTGGAACTGCGCCTCGATGCTCGAGCCGTTCCACACGTAGCCTTCTGCTTTACCGTCCATGATCGCTTCCGGCAGCTGCATGCGCGGAATGACCTGTGTGTTCGTGTTGATCGACGGCAATTGCGGCATGCGCTGGTAGAGCGTCACGCCCATGGCCGTGTGGCTGTAGTCGCCCGACATGCCGCCTTCGGCGTAGCCCGGGAAATAGAAGTTGAAATCGAGCGGCGTGCCCCACTGCAGGTTGCCCATGTTGACGCCGGGCTTGCCGAGGCCTTGCATCGCGATCAGGCAGACCATCGTGCGCGCCCACTGAATGCCCGTCGCGTTGCGGCAGGCGCCGCCGTGGCCGTTGCCCCAGGCGCCTGCGCCGAGGTAGGTTTTCTTGCGCGCCCATTCGCGCGCCAGCGCGCGCACGTCGCTCGCGGGCACGCCGGTCTCCGCTTCCTGCCACTCGGGCGACTTCGGGATGCCGTCGTCCTTGCCGAGCACGTAATCGGCCCATTTTTCGAAGCCGTGCGTGTGCGTCGAGACGTAGGCTTTGTCGTACGTCCCCTCGGTGATCCAGACGTACGCGATGGCGATCGCGAGCGCAGGGCTCGACGTCGGGCGCGGCGCGATCCACTTGCCGCCGAGCAGCTGGATCGAGTCGTTGTAGTAAGGGTCGATGTGCACGATCTTGATGCCGGCTTCGTTGAGCCACTGCCGGCGAATCGTGCCTTCGAGCGCGCCGTAGGCGCCGCTGTTCGATTCGGGATTGCTCGACCAGAACACGACCATCTCGGCTTCTTTGAGCAAGTCCTCGACGGTCCCGTAGGTCTCCGACTGGCCGACGCGCATCGAGCCGCCCCAGTGATGCGTCGCGCCCCAGTACCAGCCTTCCCAGCTGTCGGGGTTGTGGTGCACCTCGGTCATGCCGACGGCGTTCTCGAACTTGCGAAGCGCGGAGAGGTAGTAGCCGATGTTGCCCCACGCGTGATGCGAGGGGTGGCTGCACGCGATCGCGCCGTTGCCATGCACGGTCTTCTGCCGCGTGATCTCGGTCGCGACGATGTCGAGCGCTTCGTCCCAGCTGATGCGCTCGTACCCCGAGACGCCGCGGTTCTGCGGATTCCGCTCGCCGTTCGGGTCGAAGTCGACTCGCTTCATCGGGTACAGGATTCGGTCGGGCGAATAGACGGTCGACTTGACGGTCTGGCCGTGCGGGGCGAGCGAAGTCCTGCGCGGCGGCGTGAATTCCTTGCCCTTCGCTTTGATCGTCCACGGTTGCGGGTCGCTGTCGTCGAAATCGATCGGCGTCATGCGCACGATCTTGCCGTCCTTGACGTAGACGAACAGGGGTCCGCCGTTGGCCATGTTGACGTACCGCGTCTCGCCGCTGCCGGCGTCGACGCCGTAACGCCAACCGGCTTGGAGCATCGACTCCAGCGTGAACATGAACCAAATGGCTTTGTCCTGCGCCCCGTCGAGCGTCATGCTGAAGCTCTTGGCCGCGTTGATCCTGCCGAGCTGGTCGTCCGGGTGCGTGAAAATCTGCAGCCCGAGGCGGGCGCTCTTGACCGTGACGACGACGTCGGGATTCGGGTGGATCCCATGTCGCGAGGAGATCTTGCCGTTCTTGATGACGTAGTGGCGGCCCGGTCCTGCCTTGACTCGGATCTGAGCGGTGAGGTCCTGCTCCTTGAGCCGCTCGCGGAATGCTGGGTGCCGCCAGGCGGTGTACTTCATCGCGAGCGCGATGCCGTACAGCAACGTCGAGAACGCCAGCGTGCTGAGTCTGTCCATTTAACCTTCCCCGGAGGTGCCGTCTGCGATCAACAACATGCGCGTTGCATTTGCGCTTTTCGCGCCTCTTTTCTGTTGCGCCGCAGTCGCTTGCGCGAGGCTTCCGGCCGCTAGGTTACGGGGTTGCCCCACGGGCGTAAAGCTCGGGACCCCGCGTTGCGCGAGCCCCGCAAGGTTCTGATAAGCTCCGGGAATTCGTGCATGGCGATGTTTCGAGCGGGGGCGAGAAAACGATCGTGAGCGCAGTAGAAATTTCAGCTCGGGCCGCAACCGAGGAACCGGGCAACGTCAAGATTCTGAAGAGCGTTTGCCGCAGCTGCCACGGCGGCTGCAGCACGCTGATGCACGTCAAGGACGGCAAGCTGACGAAGGTCGAGGGCGACCCCGAGGGCCCCTTGAATCACGGCTACCTGTGTCCGATCGGCGCCGCGACGACGCAGCTCGTGTATCACCCCGATCGTTTGAAGTATCCGCAGCGCCGTGTCGGGCCGCGCGGCTCCGGCAAGTGGGAGCGCATCTCGTGGGACGAGGCGCTCGACGAGATCGCCGAGAAAGTGCTCAAGATCCGCGCCGAGAGCGGGCCCGAGTCGATCGCGATGGGCACGGGCACGGGCCGCCATCACATCCGCTGGGTATCGCGCTTCGGTAACGCGCTCGGCACGCCGAACTGGTGCGAGCCGGGCTTCGCGCAGTGTTTTCACCCGCGCGTCAACACCTGCATCCAGACGATGGGCGACCTGCCGGTCTGTGATTTCACGGGCGGCACGCCGCCGGCGCTCACCATGTACTGGGGGCACAATCCGCCGCACTCGGGCCCCGACGGCGAGACGCGGTTCAATGTCCGCGAAGCGCTGCTGACGAAACCGCGGCTCATCACGATCGATCCGCGTGAGACGGTTCTCGCGAAGAAGTCCGAGGTCTGGCTCCAGCTTCGCCCCGGCACCGACGACGCGCTCGGGCTCGCGTTCTTGAACGTGATCATCGAAGAGGATCTCTACGACCACGAGTTCTGCGAGAAGTACACGCACGGCTTCAAAGAGCTAGCGGAGCACGTCCACAAGTTCACGCCGGAATGGGCGGCGCCCATCACCTGGGTGCCTGCCGACAAGATTCGAGCGGCCGCGCGTCTGTTCGCGACGGTGAAGCCCGCAATGCTCGAGTGGGGCTGCGCGATCGAGCACACACCGAACACGATCCAGACTATCCGCGCGCTGTCGATGATCCCCGCCATCACGGGCAACATCGACGTGCCGGGCGGCTGGATTTTCGGCATGAAGGGCGCCGGCCGTTTCCCGAGCTTGATCGAGAACCTCGATCCGGAAGTCGAGAAGAAGAGACTCGGCTACGAAAAGTACAAGATGCTCTGCGGTGAGGGCGCTGACCTTCCGGCCTGTCACATCCCATCGCTGATCGACTCGATGCTCTACGGTGAGCCATATCGCACGCGCGCGTTCCTCGTCTTCGGCAACAACACACTGACGACGTACGCGAACACGAACATGGTCTACAAGGCGCTCATGAAGCTCGACTTCATGGTCTGCGCCGATCTCTTCATGACGCCGACGGCCGAGCTTGCCGACATCGTGCTGCCCGCGGCGTCGTGGCCGGAGCTGAACCAGATCTGCGCGTTGCCGACGATTGCCGGCAACGTCGTCATGAGCAACCAGAAAGTCGTGCGCATGGGCGAGTGCAAGTCCGACGAAGAGATTTTCGTTGAGCTCGCGCGGCGCATGAACCTGCCGGTCTGCCAAGAACCTGTGGAGGACGTGCTCGATCAGATGCTCAGAAACGGCCGCCAGAAGGTCGACTTCAAGGGCTTGACCGAGCAAGGCTGGATCCTTGTCCCGCAGAAGTACAAGAAATACGAGACGCAAGGGTTCAAGACGCCGACCGGCAAGCTCGAGCTCTACTCGACGCGACTCGAGGCGATGGGTTATGCGCCGTTGCCCTATTACGAGGAACCGCCGGAAAGCCCGCTCTCGACGCCCGAAGTCGCCGCAGACTATCCGCTGGTCCTAACGACCGGCGGGCGGATCCCGACCTTCTTCAATTCGGAGCACCGACAGCTACCGCTGTGTCGCAAGGGCCACCCCGATCCGCTCTGCGATATCCACCCGGCCACGGCCGCCGAGCACGGCATCGAGGACGGCGAATGGATGGTGATCGAGACGCGGCGCGGCCGAATCAAACAGATCGCGAACGTGACGAACAAGATCGATGCGCGCGTGATCCACTGCGAGCACGGCTGGTGGTTCCCGGAGAGGGACGGCCCTGACTACGGAATCTGGGAGTCGAAC
>Ga0190271_10000408_pt1 | contig 21954 bp, 10 predicted proteins | sample Popmic356T_FD_133747 | JGI IMG/M metagenome (GOLD analysis project Ga0190271, IMG submission 133747) | Populus adjacent soil microbial communities from riparian zone of Weber River, Utah, USA - 356 T | ecosystem: Environmental > Terrestrial > Soil > Riparian zone | place: USA: Utah | collected...
GAAGCAGCGAGACCGTGAATAGATATTCGCCTTTTGTAAGTGACCTACAAAATATGCTGACTTTATTTTTGAAATATTCCCGGTGCACTTCATTGTCTAAATACGGTTGTGACTTGTCCTTATAAGAACAACCAGCAGGTATCGGAACTTCTACCATCACATAGTCCGCGTCGGCTCTTACAACAACCTTCACCTTTAATAAAACGGGTTCACCGGCTTTTAAACCAGAAATGACATTGCTGTTTCGTTCAAAATAACTGGTTGTCGTAAAATCACCGGACACTTTTTCCGGTTTCGGGTTCCAGCCTTTTTGGTAACTGGTAAAATAAACAGGCATCGATCCTAGTTTACGCACAGTAATAGCATCACCAGGTTTAAGATTGTTTGCATAAGGGAATTTTGTAATTATCTCACCTCCATTTATACTGATGGATGCCGGCTTAGATAGGGAATCAGCTTTTAATAAATCTGGAAGTATCGTTTCAAGGATCATTGATGATTCGTAAGTGTTTCTCCATTTTCCATCCTTTCTTTTCTCCAGGAAATAATTCCTTACTTTCTTTAGCTGCTCATCATATCCCCCATGCTTCTGCATCAATTTATACATCAATATTGTGTTATGTACAGAATTGTTGAAAAACCGGTACGAATCTTCGCCCCAATAAATATTTCCAAACATGGTAGAGTGGTATTTTTTAACAAAGCTGTCGATGGAAATCGTCATTCCTAATTCCTGCTTCAGTCGTAGCATTCGTAGTTCCTCATAGAGCGAAAAATATAATCGCTTTTTATCAAGACTGTCGATATATTTCACATAATCCACTTTCCCATTGATTGATTTCAATAACATCAAAGCGGAAATCCGGTCCGAATAATCATATTTTTCGAGGTTATAAACAAGATAATCAGTTACCAGTGTTTTATTGATTGTAACTGTGTAACCATCTTTCTCTGCTGCTACCAGCGCTTCCGTTACATGGAGAGAAATCCATATTTGAGGTTCGTTGTTATTCCACCAACCCCAAAGCTCGCTTTTTGATTTATTCAGATTGAGTTTGCCGATTAATTCCCTGATATTTTTTTCGTCCCTGAATTCTTTGCCGAGATATTTATAGACTTTCTTCTTTAATAACAGCGATTTTAGTTTGGATGCCAGTTGCTCATTGCAGAGATATTCATAATCACGAATGGCGTCCAACTCTTCCAGCAATACAGGCAAAACAGAAGATTCAGCATATATCTTCACTGTTCCGAGTGATGAATCGGAATGAATAGTTATCGTCGTGTCTCTGTCCAGTGAGGCAAAAAACCCCCTGGTTTCCTCAACCCCTTTCTTGAAAACAGGGATCGTCCTTTCCTCTCCATCAAAATAGCCATCTGTTTTCTGAATGGAATAAGCAAGTGTTAACGAATCACGCGAACCAGTAGTAATTAAAAACGTATCAATCCAGGAATTCTTCAATTTGAAATTACTGTTTGATCGCTCCGTTTTTTCGATGTCTAATTTTCGAGTTACATTAACACTGTCCAAAGAATAGTTAAGAACCTTCCCGATGATATTGGCAGAATCTCCTTCAACAAGAAATTGTGGCATCACGAGTGACGTGCTTAATTGTTTAAAGGACTTGACAGATTGTTCAAGAAAACCCGTTTCTCCCTTATCAGTAACGGCGATGAAAAAACTGCGCCAGTTGGTTATATCGTCGGGGTAGGTAACATTGAAAGATACTTTTCCTTCCCGATTGGTACGCAACTTTGGTTGCCAGTACGCATCGTCCCTGAAATTTCTCCGCATGCTGTTACCGGGTATTTGATTGTTGTCACTGGTTTCTGCAGATGGGTTAATGATATTCTTTTTAGTTGTGATCAGTAAAACCCCGCCCGAAGCTTTCGATCCATAAAGCGCAATAGCCTCTTCGGCCCTCATAATTTTAATTTCGGCTATTCTTGATGTATCAAATTTTGAAAGGTCTCCCTGGAATGGAAGTCCATCAATGATTATTAACGGGGGATCGGAATTTTCCAGCGTTGCTGCACCGCGCAATTTTACAATAAGACCAGCTGCTTTTCCTTGCAATGCATTGCCGCTTACAGTGGAGATAGAATAAGCCAGTTCTTTTTTTCGGGCAGTACCGTAGCCAGTCACTACTACTTCCTGAAGTGCATGAGATGCTTGCTTTAATGTTACATTATAAATATCATCGTCACTTAATCTCTTTTCCAAATCTCCATGTCCTACTGCTGCAAATACTAATGTTCCCCGACGCGGTACATTCAGCGAGAAATAACCCTGAGCATTGGTAATAGTACCAATACGGGTTCCCTTTATAACTACAGAGGCTGTGGGTATTGGATTTCCTTCCTTATCTGATACCGTTCCAAAAACAGTTCTTTCGAATGTAGAAGCATCCAGGAATTGCTCGTTAAACGATTGCCTGATTCTGTCAAAATCTCCATCATTGCTGGATCGCCACGACGCTTTATCGCGGTTATTAACAATAGCGGCAATACGTTTACTCATCGTATCTCTTGGAATTGCTACCATTTGACCCATGTCATAATAGTTAAGGCCGTTGGGTTTAACAAGCAAACTATCCTTAATAAAATAATGATCATCTTTAAAAAGTATCAGTAATCGATACCAGCCAGGTCGCAGGTAACCTAACATGCGTGTAGTACCTTTATAGATCCTTAAAAAATCAGCGTCGTCGTACCGGAATAGAAAACTATTCTTTACAAACGGATGCTTATCGGGAATGCCGACAAGTAATTCTCCATCTTCTTTTACCTTCACATTAACGTTACTGAATAAGTTCTCATCAGCGCTTCTCTTATCCAGATAATCATTCCATAAACTATCAACTTCTTTCTCCGTTAAAACAAGATCTTTAAAGTCGTAGTATTTGAGGTTGGAAGAAAGATGCGATGAAAAGCTGTACCGACTAAATGGTAATTGCTTTTGCTTGATCACGTCACTGCTGATATTAAATAGGTAATTACCTTCGGGGTCAAACCAGCGGTTGAATTTGTTCATTACAGTAAATCTTGAGTACATTCCGTAGAAAGGGCCAGCCAGAATTGACAAATTGCCTGGGGCGTTCCTGGTAATAGGTGTATTCAATAAAAAGACGCGGTCGTTCTGCGAGATATAGGAAAAATTCTCCCTATAATTATTCTCAACAAGTATCATATACTTGCTCCAGAGATTTTTCTCATAGTTAGTTAATGAATCTGGCATTCTTTGGAGTCGGATTTTTTTATTGATTGTTGTATCCGCATTAAAACAATAAAATGTTTTAACGCCGTTTGGCACTTCGATACTGTCAATCTTCACCATATATTTATTGGTCCTGATACGTAGGGAATGCTTACCTGGTCTTATCCGGAAACTATAACGCTGGAGCTGTTGTGCCTGGCTGAAGAAAACCGGGTTCTCATCGATGTATAACTGATGAACGGGTTGTAATGCACCATTAACCACTACAAATGGTGCAATTTGCGTAATGCTGTCTCGCGCAGGTTCGGAATTCTGATAAATGTCGGGAGTGTGCAGGAAGCGGAAATATTCAATACTATCCAATCCCATTTCTTTGCTCCAGCGTTGCCAGGTCATATCAATTTCACCGTCTGTAGTTAAGTCATCTTTATTTTCATAAAAATTACTGCCACGTTTTCGTGATGGATAATATCTTCCCAAATAAGGGACATATGGAGAAGCTGCCTCGTCAAACTTCTTTGTGAAAGAATAGGCTGTAATATCCGCATCATTTACCGGTTTATTCTTTGCATCCGTAACAGCCAAACTGATATTAGCAGTTTGACCGGGGTAAACAAAAAGGGGCTGCTCGGAATTTATTGTTAACAGCTTGTCCTGATAAGCCGCTGTAAAATCTTCATTATATAATTTATTTCCATAAACATATTGCAAGGATATAAAATAGTTCTTGGGGGTTTTTGACTTTTCAGCATATAACAACTCGTTGCTATATCCCCGCCTTATCACTTTTTTGCCAGCGAACAATGTATACCAGAAGAATAAATGATTCGGATTGATCACTTGTATGAATACTGAATCATCAGTACGGGAAGCATTACAACCGAGCGATCCTCTTCCATTATCCAGATTAAACGTTTCGTACAACGTATCAGTTTCTACGTCATAATAACTTACAAATGGATTGATCGGGAATTGCGCCGGTAATTGCACCGAATCTTCGTCGATTATCTCATCCTCTTCATCATAAGCAGTTACTAAGGCGAAGACCCGCTCGCTTTCACTTCCATTATATTGATTGATAGATAAGCTGTCGTTGTTTTTTTCCAGCGCCAGGAAAAATCGATTGTGATCGTATTTCAAATGCAGGGATTCATCCTGCCTTTCATTGTTACTGTTTAAGAAAGTACAATGAACGGTATATCCAATGGTAGCGGCGGGGAAAATACTATCGGGAATAATGATCTTTGTTTCCCCAATAGTTTCCAGGTCCTGTGAATAGCGCCATAAGGTATCTGGAATAAATACTTGTGGAGAATAAAATTTATTACCATTACTCTCGTCGGATACTATCAATAGTTGTACCCGTCCATCCATGACGGCCATTTCATTTTCGTCAGTCGCTTTTAAGTAAAGAGAAACGGGGTTTCCACGGTTGTGTTCTTTTTTATCACTTCTTGCACTAAACGTGATAGTTTCCAGTTCATATTCTTCGTACTCAAATTTTCCGCGAAGCAGGATTTTACGTTGAAGCATATATGCTTCATCATCAAGATCACCATCGTATTCGTCATAGTTGTATTCTTTGTCACCTGTTTCTTCCAGCGTGATCATGTATTCATCGTCGAGTGTGAGATCCAGGGTATCTGTAATAACAAATTTATACTCGTAGCCACCCGGCCGGTAAGGATGGAGTACCGCGATGGCTGAATCAATTTCAAAATCGGAATTGGTTAACCTCATTACCAGTGGCCGGTTAACCGGTTTCTTATCTTTATTAAGAATAAATGCCTTTAACTGAACAGTATCGCCGGGTTTATAGATAGGCTTACTGAACACCATGAAACCGTTGAATTTTCTTTCGTGCTTGCTAAAATCATCAAAATAATTTGCATAGCGATCGGATTTTTTAAACCAATTGTTGATCGGTTGTACAATATACTTTAGCGGAAAGGATCGACCGATCTTTACCCAGAAAGACTGTCTGCGGCCATACTTTTTATTCTTCAAAACAGGAATAAAATGTACCAGGTTATTGTGATAAACAGTAATTGTCCCTCCCTTTCGCCTCTTATTAATGCGGAACGCTTGTAAATCTTCATCAAGTGGGATCCTCTTATTTTTGATATAAACACTAGCATTAGTAATGGGCTTGCCCTTTGTATCGTGAAGTGCAATTACCAGGTCGCGGTTATTATTTACCAGTTTGTATTGAAGATCATCTATAACTTTTAGTTCACCTGATAGCTCGTTCCCCCTGGCAAATACAAATAGATAATTGCCCGGTTTCAATTCGGGGGGGTCATCGGAGGTAGTAAGAAAGGAATCGACGCAGGTGTGCAGGTTTTTCTCATTGAACTTATTCATTTGTGAGATGAATAGTTCCTTTGCTTCCTTTACATTGAGTTTATAAATGTATGTGTAAACGCTTGTCTGTCTGCTGCCGGACAGGTTTTGCTGACCCTGGGTGCTGATAAGAGATGATATTGCAAAAATCAGGAGAAGCCCCTTTCTCATGCTGTTAGTTTTCAATAGGATGCGGTTGAATCGAAAATTACATAATTCATTTTATCCTTCTACCGGTAATAAGGCATATGGGTGTCGGCGAATTTCTTTTCTGCCTCCTGGTAGTTTTTCAGCACCTGATTACGGGAATTATTGATGGCATTGTTTGATTTATTGAAGTTATTTATGCCAGCATTCATTTCATTGATAGCCTTGTTGTATGCATCAATATCCTGCTGTGTTCTGCTTTGTGGTGATTTTGCATCAAAGCTTTTCTTAATCTTCAGGAAATTGTCTTCTTTGAGGTAAAAATCCGTAAGCCCGGGAATATCTTTTTCTGCCATTTTTTTATAAAATTCTAAAACCTGGCGACATGCATTTGCCAGCGTTGGATCTCCATTAAACACTCTTAATGTATCCAGCGCCTTCAATCCTTCAACAGCATATTGAGCTAATGCATTACGGGATTGCTCTATTTCGTTAACTTTTTTTGCATTCATCGCCTTTACCATCCGATCATCTTGCCAATTACACTTGAAATAAAGCAGGTATACTTTGTCTGTATAAGTATTGAGCTTACCTGCCATTGACATTTTTTCTCCCAGCGCATCTTGTTTATTCACGATCGTTACTTTATGCCTGGCAGCAAATTCGGTGGATGTTTTTTGAAGACTCGTTGCGGCCTCCCTGAGCTTTTCACTGGTTTTTTCCTGCAGTAACAAATACGCTTGCATTTCATCGAACGATTGCTCAGCAATTTCTTCCAGGTTTACGATTTTGGCGAAATCCTCATTAAAGATGCGGTAAAGAAGCAGGATATAATCAATACTTCCCTGGCGGAGTGAATTATCTCCATTATAAAAAGGGAGCTCAATGGTTTTGTACCGGCTCTGTGTTATACTTTCCAACAACTGTATCCGGAGATTTTCTACTTTACGTGCGCGGCGTCCATGCGCCGCAGCACTGAGGTACTGCATGTATTTGGCATCCATTCCTTCGCGGGCCTTATTGATGGCTCCCATATATTGGCCGGCGTTTTCAAAAGTTTGCGCATTAGCAGAAAACAAACCGGCAAACAGGAACACAATAAGCAGCAAGTAAAAGTTAGATTTCCTATGCATAGATTACTGTTAGTAGTTAGTATAATAGTAACACTTTTTTGATAAGAATGCTATATCATTTTGTCATTAGTAATAACAAGTCGAAAGCTATCTGAATGTATGGATCCGTCAGCAAGTCATTTTTTCGTTCTTCATTCATCTCCAGTAATGCTTTATTAGACTGCATTCGTTGAATTTCAAACTTATGATTGGTAATTGTAAAGTTTTTATCTTTTTTCTCCTGTGGCGCTTGTATTTCGGGAACAGGGAGGTTTTTCCGATTCTGTATTGCATCTGTCAACAGCAGTGATTGATCTCTTGGCTGCTGTTTAATTTTAGCCTGATTCAGATAACGGTTCACTTCCGAAAAGAAACCGGGTGCCTCTGTTTCCGATTTTGCAAAACTCTCCAGGGTATTTAGTTGCAAAGAAGCGAGTGGCTTGTAATATTTATTAGCAGCTATATCAATAGTACGTAACGCAAATGGTTCGCTGGCTTCTCCTTGCTGTGACGCACGCGCAATATCGGGCAGAATGATATGTGGCTTTACACCATTGATCTGAGCGCTGGTTCCATTGAGCCGGTATAATGTGGAAATTGTAAGTTTGATATAACTGTCCGCCGCTTTTGTTCCATCATAAGTGTTGAGATCAATGGTTGTATCCAGCGGAAGGATAACCTGCGCGGTTGCTTTACCAAATGTAGGTGAACCAACGATCAATGCCCTGTTATAATCTTGTAAAGTTGCCGCAATCATTTCCGAAGCAGAGGCGCTATATCCGTTCACCATTAACAGTAGAGGCCCATCATAGATGGTTCCGCGACTTCCATCTTTGAGCGTAATCACTTTTCCATCCCGCGAACGATATTGACCGACCGGACCCGCATCGATGAATATCCCCGCTAATTCTATAGCTTCCTGCATAGAACCACCTCCGTTATAACGAACGTCCAATATCAAACCATCAATGGCATCTTTTTTAAGCTTTACTATTTCCTTAGCCACATCGTTGGCACATCCATTAATACCCTGGCTATCTTCCCAATCGCTGTAAAATGCGGGTAATGAAATATAGCCAATTGACTTTTTCCCTTTAAGGATAAAACTTTTTACTTTATTCTCATCGTCATCTAACTCTTGTATTTCTTTACGAAGAATAACCTGCCGGCTGCTTCCATCTGGTTTTTTCACCGTAAGTGTAACCTTATTATCAGATGCATTGGTTATTATCTGGTATACCTGCGCCACATCCAGTTCCGATACATTTTGCGGCGTCTGTGAACCGATTTGCACCGACTGAATTTTATCTCCTTCATTTAACTGTCCACTTTGAAACGCGCTGCTGCCCGGTTTCAGATCATCGATCAATACATTGCCTTCTTCATCCTCGTCAAAATTTAATCCATATTCCATTGTTTTTTTGCCGAGACTAGCTTCAAATGCATCTTTCACTTGTTTCGGAAAAAAAGCAGTATGAGGGTCATAACACGAAGCCAGGGCTTGACAATAAGCCTCCCCAATCGTTTCATTCAAATCGGATTTATTCTGAATAAATCGCTTCAATGAACGTTTGAAAGAGGAGCATGCAATTTTGCGCAACTTCGGCTCAAGTCGATCAATAACCGCTTTCTGTTCAGCAGGTTTAACAGCTTCGGGATCCATTCCTTCCATTATTCCATTCAGCACCAGCAACTTTAATTTTTTTTGGATCTTGACTCTCAGTCCGGCTAGTCCAATTGCATAAGAACTGTCTTCAGCAACTGTAAGATTTTCTTTAAGAGTAAAATTGAATGGTGTTTTAGCAATTAAATCAATGATGCTATCAACCTGCGTCAAACGGACGCTGAATAAGGATGTCGTCTTATCCAGAAAATCATATTTCTGGTTTCTGATTTCATCATCAAGTGTAAAACGATACACTGATAGTTTTTCCATATCCTCACGTATAAAAAAAATACGCTGCGGATCAAGCGACTCAAAGAAAACAGTAAAAAGGTCGGAAGAAAATTCATTATTCAACGCACGAGGCTGTACATGATGTCGTTCTACCATTCTACTTATAAGAAAGGCTTCGCGGGCAATATTCTGCAAAGTTTGGGCGCAGGGAGTAAAATGGGCAACCCAAAAAATAAAATAGAGCAAAAGGGGCTTTCTCATATGCAGTTGTTCAAAATCTTCTTTCCTAAATTAAATAATTCGGAAAGACTTGAACAAGCGAAAGCCCATATATTTTTATCCTGCTTATTAACTTTAACAATAAACGCCGATATCCGGGCAACAGTTGATCTGTGTTAATAGTTAAGAAGTTTCGTTACAGTTTCTCCAAGGCGAGAGCTGGCCATAAATGTCTTTTCCAGCTCTATATTAAAAGGGATGGGCGTATCCAATGAGGCGCAACGCATTACAGGGGCATCCAATAATTCAAAGCAATGTTCGCCGATCCAGGCGGCAATTTCTCCCCCGATGCCACCGGTTAATGTGTCTTCATGTAACAACAATACTTTACCGCATCTTGTTACAGCTAAACGGATAGCCGCGTAATCCAATGGCAATAATGTTCTCAGGTCCAGGATATCGATGGATATCTCTGGATGTTCATCAGCATACTGTTCGGCCCAATGCACGGCAGCTCCATACGTTATAATCGATATTTCATCGCCTTCCCGCACATGACGGGCCTTACCGATTTCAATTTCATAATACTCCTCTGGTACCGGACCCGTTATACTTCTATACAATGCTTTATGCTCAAAATACAACACCGGGTTGGGATCATTTATAGCCGCAATTAGTAAGCCTTTTGCATCCATTGGAGTGGAAGGATACACCACTTTCAATCCGGGTATATGTACAAACCAGGCTTCATTACTCTGGCTATGAAAAGGGCCGGCTCCTACTCCACCGCCTGTTGGCATTCGTATTACGGTATCGGCATTCTGTCCCCAGCGGTAATGTATTTTTGCAAGATTATTTACAATCTGATTAAACCCCACCGTTACAAAATCGGCGAACTGCATTTCCATCATACTCTTGTACCCTTCTAAACTCAAGCCCAATGCAGCGCCAACAATTGCGCTTTCACAAAGTGGCGTATTGCGCACTCTTTCTTTTCCGAATTCATTTACGAATCCTTCTGTAATTTTAAACGCGCCTCCGTATTCGGCAATATCCTGTCCCATGAGAATGAGATTCGGATGTTGCTGCATCGATTGTTTAAGTCCCTGGCTGATGCCATCAATCAGTCGCATTTCGGGATACTGGATACTGGATACTGGATTGATCCCCGAATTATCGAGAACCTCGACTCCTGACCTGCCTGTCCGGTAGGCAGGCTCCTGACTCCCCCCTTCGCTAAAGCTACGGAGGGCAGGCCCGACTCCAGACTCAGCATACACATCATCCAACTCCTCTTCTTCATCTGCAACAACCACCCTCGTATTAAACCCAACGGCCAGTTCGCTTTCAATTTTTTCCTTGAATTCCGCCCGGATATTTTCAATATCGGTATCGTTTAACAGGTTCTCTTTCTTCAGGTATTCTTCATATTTTTTTACCGGATCTTTTTGTTCCCATATCTCGAATAAATGTTTGGGAATATATTTGGTACCGCTTGCTTCCTCATGTCCGCGCATACGGAACGTCATGCATTCGATTAAATAGGGTTTTTGATTTTCAATGCAATAATCACGAACCCCTTTTAAGGTATCATATACAGTGAGAATATTATTTCCGTCGATCTTAATTCCATCCATTCCATAGCCTCTTGCTTTTTCTACGAGGCTATCGCAACGATATTGTTCATTCACCGGCGTACTCAATCCATAACCGTTGTTCTCAATAATAAAAATTACAGGCAGATCCCAAACAGCCGCTGTATTGAGTGCTTCATGAAAATCTCCTTCGCTGGTACCACCATCACCGGTAAATGCAAGGGATACTTTTTTTTCTTTACGAAGTTTATGCGCCAACGCTACTCCATCTGCAATAGCCAGTTGAGGACCGAGGTGAGAAATCATCCCGCATATATGATGCTCTTTTGAACCAAAATGAAAACTGCGTTCGCGTCCCTTGCTATAACCTTCGCGGGCTCCTTGCCATTGCATGAAAAGCTTACTCAACGGCATACCTCTTGATGTAAAAACGCCGAGATTGCGATGAAGAGGCATGATCCATTCGTCCTGATCTAATGCTAATGCAGCACCCACCGCAATGGCTTCCTGACCAATACCACTGAACCATTTACTGATCTTACCCTGCCGTAACAGCACCAGCATCTTCTCTTCAATCATCCGTGGCCAGAGCAGGTTCCTGTAAAAATCGATAAGCTGAACGTCGGACAGTTCTTTACGATGGAATTGCATAAATGAAATAATAAATCAGTCGTGAAGTTAACTCAAAACTAGTCAAGTGAGTGCAACCAGAACAGCTATTAACCTGAACTTATTCAACGTGTTTTTTCGCTTGCCTTGCGCCACCGCTGAAGCTTAGGCGGCACGCGGTCGCGTAGCCGCTATGGCGAAGCAAAGCCGGGAAGATGGAAAGACGTTAAAAAATAATTCATTTCAATAATTCCCGTCTCCCCGTCTTCCCTTCGGTCGCCGTAGGCTTGCCGAAGGCGATGCCGGCTATTGATCCGAAAATCTTTTTGAGCAAGTTCAATCAATTTTCTCTTTGGCCGGTTCTTCTTTATATAATACTGCAGTAACAATGGAGAGCAGCAAGCTAAATAGCAGGGCCCACCAAAAACCATCAACGGTAAATCCATCGATGAAGTTATCGGCCAGCAGAATAATGCCGGCATTGATAACAAAAAGAAAGAGGCCAAGCGTAATTATGGTGATTGGGAGAGTAAGTATTATGAGAATTGGTTTTAAAAGCGCATTCAATACCGCTAATACAACAGCGAGGATGATAGCTGTCCAGAATGAATCGATCTTTATGCCTTTTAATATATAAGAAAGCCCGAAAGCGATGACTGAGGTGACGATGATGCGCATTATGAATTTCATGGTTTCTGGTTTATCGTTTTTGGTTTATCGTTTGCAGATCAATCTTCACAATAAATAGCAATGAGTATATTATTTAAAAAAATAGTTTTTATAATAATTGAATGATACTAATACTCAGCATACTGCACCTGAGAAACGATAAACAAAAAACGATAAACCCCGTCCGACCGGGTCATCCGGGCGAGCTTAAACTATCAAACCACAACCAATTCATAAAACTCCTCCGGTTGCAAATATTTATTCGCCAACTGCTGCAATTCTTCCGCGGTAATGGTCTTCGCTATTTCAATTCCTTTATAAAAATACGCTTCGTCCAATCCATTCAGTAGTAAATTTTTCCATCTGCCAATTACCTGGAAGGGTCCATCCATATCCCCCAATACCGTTCCGATCATATAATTCCGGATCATCTGTAATTCTTCATCATCAACTGGCTCTTCGCGCAATAACTGCATTTCTTTATACACTTCACCAATGGTGGCTTCGCTTACTTCTTTTCCTGCTTCGGTGCTGATCATCCACCCGCTTTCCCTCACCTGGTTCATGATATAACTATAGATCCCATAAGTGTACCCTTTGTCTTCCCGGATATTGTTTGATAGTCTTGAGCCAAAAAATCCACCAAATACATTATTTAATACCAGCACTTTTTGAAAATCGGGATGTTGCCGGTTCGGAAAAGGGCGCACGATGCGAATAGCAGCCTGTACACCATTGGGATCATTCGTGATTACATATTTTTTTTGCGCTGAAGGTTGTAAGGGATGAATAATTTCATTTCCAGCGCTGCGATGCGATTTAATGGGGAGTTTTCCAAAATAATTTTCCAGTTGCTGTTCCAGATCGCCCGGAATTTTACCAGCGGCGAAAATAATACAACGACCATTTTTATAATACTGGTTGTAAAATGAAACCAGCTCATCCCTGCGCAAAGCGGCATAATCTTCCAGATTATTATAGGTGCCGTAGGGATGCTTTTCTCCGAATAAATAGGAGTCGATAAGACGACCCGCTACAAAATCATTTTTCTGCAATCCTACTTTTAAGCGTTGTTGCGAATTCTGACTATAAATAGCCAGCTCTTCTTCGGGGTAAACTGCCTCGGTAATCATCTCTGACACTACGGGCAATACTTCATTTAAATGTTTGTTGAGGCAATGAAGTGTTATCTCAGCGGTTTCACTATGGCAACTTCTACTAAGATAGGAACCGTAATATTCGAAATGTTCATTGAGCTGGAAAGCAGTTTTTTGTGAAGTGCCATTCTTCAACAGGTAGTTCGTAGCGGAAGCCACCGCTTTTTTCTCTTCGAACCAATTACCTGCACTAAACACCCAGTTCAACATCAGGAGATCTTCTTCTCCCAAATTCACATAATATACTTCCACTCCATTGGATAGCGTAAATTTTTCACAGGGTGGTAATTTAATATCAAAATCAACCGGTTCTTTTATAGCCGGAGGTATAGCTCTGTTGATTTTGCCAGCTTCACTGATCTTAGTTTTCACCATAATAATAAAGCGTATTGGAATTGTTAGTATCGAAAATCGTGCGACTATATTGGAGGATATCTTCCGCGGTTATAGCAAAGTATTTGTCGCGGTCGCTATGAAATAGCTCAGCGTCTCCCAGCAATTCATAAAAGGCGATGCTATTAGCCCTTGCCATTACGCTCATATCTTCAAAGGCGATAGCTGACTCCGTTTTATTTTTGATCTTGGTAAGTTCTTTGTCGCTTATGCCAGATAGTTTTAATTTCTCCAGTTCTTCTTCTACTGCCTTATCCGCATCTTCCATTTTAACTCCTTTTACCAGTTTACCTTCAATGGCCAGCAGACCCGCATCCACAGTACCATACTGGTAACACTCAATATTGCTGAATAATTTTTTTTCTTTTACCAATGATTGAAACAAGCGACTTGATCCGCCACCACCTAATACTTCAGTTATAAGATCGGCCACATAATAACCTTTACTCATGCGGTCATCCATATGCCAGCATTTATACAATGCATCCAGCGGTACAGCGCATTTTATTTCCTTTTTACGCGGAGCCGATTGCCGCGGTTCGGGTAAAATATTACGTACATATTTTTCGCCCGCGGGAATATCACCAAACCATTTTTCAGCCAGTATCTTAATCGCTTCCGTTTTAACATGGCCAGCAACTACCAATATGGCGTTCTGCGGTCGATAATGTTTAAAGAAAAAATTCTTTACGTCTTTCAATGAAGCGTTTTCAATATGTGAAAGTTCTTTTCCGATCGTCATCCATTGATATGGATGCTGCGTATAGGCCATCTTACGAAGATGGAACCAAACATCGCCATATGGTTTATTGATATAGTGTTCTTTGAACTCTTCGATCACTACTTTGCGTTGCACATCGAGACTTTTTTCACTGAAGGCCAGCGAAAGCATCCGGTCACTCTCCAGCCAGAAAGCCGTTTCGATATTTTCGGCAGGAAGTTGTATGTAATAATTCGTAAGATCGTTGCTGGTATATGCGTTATTCTCTCCGCCCGCCATTTGCAGGGGTGTTTCGAAATCTGGAATATTCACCGATCCGCCAAACATAAGATGTTCGAACAAGTGGGCGAAGCCGGTCTTGCCCGGATCCTCGTCTTTTGAACCCGCATCATAAAGCACGTTCACTATTGCCATAGGGGTAGAATGATCTTCATGCACAACCACTCTAAGGCCATTGCTGAGAGAAAACTTTTCTAGATGTATCATTCTTGCTGTATTACAAAACCACAAATGTAGGGAAAACAAAGCTATAAGCTGCTCAGGGAGTGAATAGTCAATAGTGAATCGTCAATAATACAGCCGGGGCAAATTGCAGAAGAATATTCGATCTCTAAGCCGTATTCACTATTCACCATTGACTATTCACTACAAGATACTCTTCACCTTCAGCGTCAACAACACCGGTCCGTCTTCGCGCAGTACCAATATTTTCAATTTGCCACCTGGCGTTTGGAGTAAAGTTTTATACGTCTGAATATTATTGGTGAAGTTGTTTTCGATTGCCATCACCACATCACCGGGTTTGAATCCTGCAGTTTCTGCCGGGGAACCAGTCATTACATCAATTACTCTTATTTCTCCATCGATCACATACATCCCCAGCCCTGTATAAGAATAATCGAAGGGTTCACGGAGATGTGAATTTGGCATCAGGTAAAGATCGCGCCGATCATAATTGATAATAATATTGAAACGGCGCAGCAGATCATTTCCTATTAAGCCACCCAGATAGGGATAGGAAGTGACATTAAAATCATCTTCAAAAATATACGTCGGTACATTGCGAAATTTATAAGGGCCCAGTTTCATCATCTTCACTACTCCTTGCTTCATCGGAGCCTTTCCGCCCAGCCCTTCCGCCTGTGTTGCGTACCATTTGCGACGTGTACTTACAAAATTACTATCGTCCACAAAATCTTTTGATAACAACAGGCACATACCGGCGCCTGTATCAAAATAATAGCGGTTCAACACTTCACGCTCATCCCGTATGGATGTACTGAATACCGGTATATTAATAAGTAAAGGACGAATCAGGAAACCCCCGCGTGGATATTTCATCGTTCCCTTGGTATAAACGAAGATCCGTAAACTATCGTAGTCAATTTTAACGATATAGCGTGACAAGAACGAATATCCTATAATGCCATCGATCTTTTCTCCATACGCACTGGTTAATACGTCGTAATCGTTGATATGAAAATTAAGACTGTCAACCGTGAGACTGGGTAAATGTAATTTCATGTTATACGCAAACCGTACTTGTCTGATACCAGCAATTCCCCGGATAGTACGGTCGCTCATTTCAGATTTGATCTGCAGTCGGTCGGTTGTCATTGAGTCGAGTGAAATTCCCCCGCTACCCGTGTCCAGGATAAAGTTGAGCGTATCCTTATAATCTCCCACCTGGGCTTTCAGCGTTACGATTCCACCGGTAAGTATCTTGAAACGAAAGCTGGTGATTAATCTAGAAGGAGGAGGTATAAACTCTTCCTGTGCATGTAACAGGTTACATAACAGCAATACGATTACAAGTATCCTTGAAAACTTTGGCATGGCAAGCAATTAAATCAACTTTTTCAGAGACAATAACTTTATTTGTTTTGCTGCTCTTTTCAGAACAGTAAATTACTTTATTTATTGTAAATAGCCTTAACCGCTTGTAGAATTATAAACAAACTATGCTGTCAATTTTTCCTTTAGTATTTTTGCGTTTCAATTGTTACTATGGATTTGCAACAGTTATTTCACCGCGTTTTAAAATTCGAATTTCTTACTGTTGAAGAAGGTATGTTTCTTTTTCAGCAGTCTCCACTGGCTGAATTAATGTTTGTTGCGGACGAACTACGCAAAAAGCAAGTTCCGCATGGAAAAGTAACCTGGCAGATCGACCGCAATGTGAACACTACGAACGTCTGCATCGCCAATTGTAAATTTTGTAATTTTTACCGCATTCCTGGTCATGCAGAAGCATATATAACAGACATTGCCACGTATAAAAAAAAGATAGAAGAAACCATTCGTTGGGGAGGCGACCAGTTATTGCTACAAGGTGGCCATCATCCAGAATTGGGACTCAGCTTCTACACCAATCTGTTCAGGCAATTGAAAGAATTATATCCTGCGATTAAGCTTCATACCCTCGGGCCTCCCGAAGTGGCACATATTACCAAACTTGAAAAATCGACACACCGTGAAGTATTAACCGAACTGAAAAAAGCCGGAATGGATAGTTTGCCAGGTGCTGGCGCAGAGATACTCATCGATCGTGTTCGCAGACTCATTTCTAAGGGAAAATGCGGGGCACAGGAATGGCTGGATATCATGCATGAAGCGCACAAACTAAATATCACAACCTCGGCCACTATGATGTTCGGCCATGTGGAAACCATACAAGAACGTTTCGAACACCTGGTGAAACTCCGTGAAGTGCAAAGCCGCAAACCAGAGAATGCAAAAGGGTTTCTGGCTTTTATCCCCTGGACCTTCCAGGATGCAGATACTTTACTGGCTCGTATCCGTGGTGTACACAATCTTACTACCCCAGAAGAATACATACGCATGATTGCTATCAGTCGTATTATGCTTCCTAATGTAAAGAACATTCAGGCTTCCTGGCTAACTGTAGGTAAACAAACCGCTCAGATTTGTTTGAATGGAGGTGCCAACGATTTTGGAAGTATAATGTTGGAAGAAAACGTAGTAAGCGCTGCTGGTGCTCCTCATAGATTTACTTATAAATCTATACAGCAGGCTATCCGTGAAGGCGGATTTGAACCACAACTACGAAATCAACAATATGAATGGAGGGAACTACCGGAGGTGATTGAAGAGCAGGTGATTGATTATTGAAGAAGCTGCAAGCAATGAGCTATGAGCTTTGAGCTGCTTCTGAATATGATTTCGACATTCCAATTTCTAACCAGATGTTGCTAGCAGCTCGCGTCCGCTGCGGCGGATCAAAGCTACTTTAAATGACCAAACTCTCCATACTACGTAAAGCAGGTATCGCCGAAGGAATATCTTTTCTTGTATTACTTCTTATCGCCATGCCCCTGAAATATTTCTTTCAGCAACCAATGGCTGTAAAAATTATTGGCTGGATACATGGACTGTTATTTATTATATTTATCGGAATGGCATGGGCCTATAAAGATGAACGCAATAAACCATTTAAATGGTTTGTGCTGGCTGGTATTGCAGCATTAGTACCATTGGGAACATTTTGGTTTGATAAGCGCTTACAGAAGGAAGAACCAAGAAACCAAGATGCCAAGAGCCAAAGAATAAATACAAAAGAAAACTAACCCGGCGGGGGCAAAGAAAGAATACAAAAAAATACAAACGGTCTCCGAATAATCGGAGACCGTTTGTATTTTTTTCTTTTTGTATTTTTTCTTTGACTCTTGACTGTTTGTATTTATTCTTTGGCTCTTGGTTCTTCGGTTCTTGGTTCTTATCTTCTGGTTATTCTGCGGCTACAGATGGAACATTAATACTTCCTCCGTAAAATAATGCATTCAAGAAAAGTTTATTAGTGCCATACCAGGTTCCCCGGAAGTTAGGATTATCAGTAAATAAAATTACCCGTCCGCTTCCTTCGCTTCCCACCAGTATAGATGCTGAATTGCGTACTCGTTTCAAAGTAGTTGGATGAATATAACCTCCAATCAAAGGGTCGCTTGTATATTGTGCTATCGTACTATAAGGATTGATACTTGGCTGTAAAAATGTTAGACCGTTGCGATACACAGAAACTTTTCGATCAGTGAAACCAAAACCAAGCGGGTGTGTGGTATCCAAATCCACACGAAATAATGAACCACCCATTCCTTTTGCCCCTTCAATATGAACCGCCATATCATAGTCTTTGCGCGAGGGAACTCCTTTGCTACTGTCGACTGGTTGTAACTTTTCCTTTGTAAATCCATTTCGAATGGCCCATTCAGTTCCGGATTTAATTGTAATTAGCGTATTCCCGTTCTGCACCCAGGCTTTTAATTTATCAGAATTATTTTTATCGATCAATGAATAATTTCCTGATACCATGATAATCGTATTGTAACGACTAAGGTCTGCGCGATTGGTATTCAACAAATCCAATTTTGTTATCGGCATCTGCAATCGTTCATCCAGCAAGTGCCATATCTCTCCTGCTTCCGGAGCCGATACGCCGGTTCCTACAATAAGGGCTACTTCTGGTTTTTTCAATGTGCGAACATAACCACTACCCATATCAATGCCACCCGAGCTGAAACCAGTACTTAATGAATAAATAACAAGGCCCGTGAGTTTATTTACTTCAGCCACTAAGCGAAAAAGTGAATCGGATGAAATGCGTTGCAGATTTACAGGTAATACAACGGAACCATATCCAAAATTTTTCACAGCTCCTTTGATCGTTGCAGAAAAGGGACGGAAAGCCGATTGTACAATAGCGCCTCCTTTCTGTAAATGATGAATTGCCTGGTGAATATTGTAATCTGTCGCCTCCATCACATATGTGTAATTGCTCTTTTCTACAGGTACAATCATTCGTGCAGATAATGAGCTTAGTCGTTTGCCTTTCCCCATTGCTGATTTTAATTCTGCATAGGGCAGATTATATGCGTGCACAAGGCTCCATGCAGATGCATCGTAAAATGAACTATCCTGGTAGGTAATTTGTTTTTCAAATACAGAGCGAACCATAATATAATTATCCTGATCGCAGGGAACATAATAGGTTTTCTTTGAATCGAATTTTTTGCCATCAATGGTTACCGCATTTTCGTTTTCATACACTTCTAATTCGTGCAATAACAGCATATTTACAAACGCCCTTGTTCTCGTTTCATCATTTACATCACCAAATACATATCCTTTAACCGCTGATTTATTTGCCTGTTCTTTGGCCATCCGGTAAAATTCTTTGCGCAATTTCAACAGATTGTCTTTTTCCACAAGCGATGCCCGCATGGTAGTTAAAGAAGCAATAAACTGGTTACGTATAGTGAATGCAAAACTGATCGGGATAGTGGTAGTTTCCTGCAAATGCCCTCTCGAACTGGCCTGCTCGAATAAAAAACCCGCGCCTCCATAAAAGTTGATATAACTACTTCCATAGCCCGGGTATAATTTATCGTAAGCCTCTTTGGTGAAATACATCGAACCAATTTTATCTGCAGCGGCTGCAAAATACTTAGCGTAGGTTGGATAAATAGTCTTGTATAAATAATCGGGTACAATTGGATTATTACTTGCATCTTCTCCGGGATCAAAATAAAAACTAGCATTGCTTCCCATTTCATGATGATCGGTTTGGACATAAGGTCGCCATTGATGGAAGAACCGGATTCGGTTCCTTGTTTCCGGAAAGGTTCCCAAAAACCAATCCCTGTTTAAATCGAACCAATAATGATTGAATCTACCACCGGGCCAGATTTCAGTATGTTCGCGATCGATGGGATCAGCAACTACTGGCGAAGCTTTGTGCATATTTGCCCAATGCGTATGTCTATCTCTTCCATCTGGATTGATAACAGGATCCATAAGGATCACCATTTCATTCAGCCATTTTTTAGCTTCGTCGCTCTCCGATGCCGTAAGATAATAAGCGGTAAGCAGGGCAGCCTCACTGCTGGAAGGTTCGTTACCGTGAACATTATATCCCATATGAATGACCAGGGGCACCGATTGAGTTGACCCGTTTACCTGACCGGCAAGATGTGCTTTTTGTATCTCCTCTAACTTTGTATGATTCCCGGTAGACGTGAAAATAGCTGCAACCTGTTGCCGGTGCTCATATGTTTCCCCGATGATTTGTACGGATACGCGATCCGACAATCTATCCAATTCTTTAAAATATTCTACCAGTTTATCGTGACGGGTATGATGTGTGCCAATATCATAGCCTAAAAAAGCAGCGGGAGTAGGGATTGCAGGGTTCATATTTCCTGCATCAGGATAAAAATAAGCGGGTTGCGCATTTGCAACAATGCCAAAACAAAGTGTTAGTAGAGCAAGAAAAATTCTTTGCAGCATAGTATTGGTTTTAGTGGGTTCTCTGCTAAAACTAACAAAAATAACCTTTTGGGGATTGAGCTGTTTCGGGGCGTTTTAACCCCAACTTTCCTATTATTTCCCGCGATAATTGATTAAGGTCAAGTCTCGAGGCCACCGCTACCGTGTAAACCCTTATAAAAACAAAAAAACTTACCCTCATATTCAATAGAACCCCCTGTTTTGCAGTTATTTAAAATGTCAGATATCCATTGTTGGAAAAACCATGAGCACACCTTTCAGAAAAATATTGCGGATAGCGATTCTTGTCGTGGCAGGCGCCTTACTTTTTAATTTTTTCGGGTATTACCTGGTCTATCGCAAATCGCACGAAAACGAAAAACTAGTTCGGTTTTCCGACATTGCCGCTAAGCAACGAATGCTCAGCCAGGTAATGACGAAGGACGCATTGATTTTGATAGATGCGGAATTACCAGAGACCGCCGATACTACATTGAGAAATGCCCTGAGAGCCGATATACAATCGTTTATCAGCAATAACGAACTACTTCAAAAAGAAATAAGCTTACCCAATATACCGGTAAGCCAAAATACACTAGAGATAAAACGCCTGCTTAACACCTCACAAATACATTTTAAAAGTATTGTAGCGGTTGCAACAGAAGTTGCGCAAGCCGATAGCCAGTTGCTTGAATTGAATTCTACACTCTACAAAAGAGAGTTGTTCCAAAGCGGAAATAAATTCAGCCCATTAATGGGTGAAATAATCGAGCGATATGTGAAAGTTATCGAGGGAAAGAACCAGGACGCTGCCGCGATCAATACCAGTAAATTTATTTCGCTTGTGATAGCGTTGCTCTGCCTGGTACTTCTTGTAATTGAGCCTCTTTTCCGGAGCGGTCGAAAAAATTATGAAGCATTACTCACTAATGAATTAAAATTCCGTCTTCTCGCAGAACATTCCGAAGACATTATTACGGTAAACGGCATCGATGGTACTTTGCAATATGTTTCTCCTTCTGTTGAAAGAGTTTTAGGATATACCCAACAGGAAGTGGAGGGAAAGAATATCTATGATTACGTTCATATTGATGACCTCTATAAGTTTTCTCCGACCGGCGAAAGTCAAACGCTTGATGAAATAGTAAACCTTACGATCCGTTACCGGATGCGTTGCAAGAACGAAGACTATATTTGGTTAGAGACGATCATCAAGCCAGTGAAAGAAGGGAACGTGGTGGTAAAACTCATCTGCACCAGTCGAAATATTACCGAAAGAAGAAACGCGGAAAGTGATCGGGAACAATTGCTTTCTGAAGCAAAGCAATCCGAAGAATTATTACGAAGTGTAATCAACTCTACACCCGACTGGATATTTATCAAAGATTTGAGTCATCGTTATCTGCTCGTTAACCAGTCTTTTGCCGATGCCATGCATAAATCTCCTCAATATTTTGTTGGCAAAAACGATATTGAAGCAGGCTTTCCATTAGAATTAGTAATAGGAAATTCTGAAAAAGGTATTCGTGGATTCTGGGATGATGATCAGGACGTGGTGAAAACAGGCAAATCAAGATTTGCAGAGGAAGAGGC